>Ga0209131_1000331_pt1 | contig 34578 bp, 27 predicted proteins | sample GraSoi_2013_40cm_FD_185826 | JGI IMG/M metagenome (GOLD analysis project Ga0209131, IMG submission 185826) | Grasslands soil microbial communities from the Angelo Coastal Reserve, California, USA - Sample 9_17_2013_40cm (SPAdes) (version 2) | ecosystem: Environmental > Terrestrial > Soil >...
CCAAGTTTGATGAAGTCGTTTATATAGTGGTAGTCAGCGGAAGATACGACATCATGGTGGAGGTTTTCTGTCGCGATCATGAAGATATGCTTAAGTTTATGACCGAGAAGCTTGCCAAAGTGGATGGGGTCCGTGAAACCGAATCGTTCATCTATTTGAAGATCGTAAAAGAAATCTATTTTTAGGGAATCCGCCTCGTGTAAACGCGATACCTGCCGAGGCTTCCAAATACTTTGTCCATCTCCCAGGCATGTGGATGATGGAGCCATAAGAAAGGGATCATGAAGACTTTCGTACGAGTGTTTAAATTTGTGGGGGATACGTTTGTCAGGACGCATTTAATGACTCTTTTAATCAATCCTTATAGCCAGACTAACCAGCGACAACGTGAGTTATAAAACGAATGGAGCATGAAATTATATGAAAGTATTGCTCATCGGTGTTGGCGGGGTGGGGGAGGCGATCGCGGCTATTGCAAAACCACGAGAGTGGATTCAACTCATGGTACTTGCAGATTACAACGTGAAGCGTTCCGAGGAAGTGCAAAAAAAACTCGGGGACGAAAAGCGATTCCCTGTTGAGTTCATTGATGCCAGCAAGCGCGAAAATGTTGAAGCCCTCGCCAGACGATATAGTGTCGATCTTATTATGAATGCCGTCGACCCGATCTTCAATGAGCAGATCTTTGATGCTGCTTTTAATGTCGGTGTGAAATATATGGATATGGCAATGTCCCTCTCCCAGCCTCATCCAACAGACCCATTCCATAAACCAGGTATAAAACTAGGCGATTATCAATTTGAGAAAACCGAAGAATGGGAGAAGAAAGGCTTGCTCGCATTGGTAGGTTTTGGTGTGGAACCGGGCATGGCCGATGTATTTGCGCGTTATGCGCAAGATCACCTTTTCGATGAAATAGACGAAGTCGGTGTCCGAGACGGATCGAATATCATTATTGAAGGCTATGGATTTGCTCCCAGTTTTTCGATTTGGACGACGATTGAAGAATGTCTAAATCCGCCGGTCATATGGGAGAACGGCAAATGGTTCACCACAGCGCCATTCTCTGAACTCGAAGTATTTGAATTTCCTGAAATCGGACCAGTTGAAGTGGTAAACGTAGAACACGAAGAAGTCTTGCTTGTTCCGCGCTGGGTAAAAGCCAAACGGGTTACTTTCAAGTATGGACTTGGAGATCAGTTTATCAGTGTATTAAAAACTCTGCATATGTTGGGTTTGGACCATAAAGAAAAGATCGATGTCAAAGGGGTGCAAGTCGCGCCGCGCGACCTGGTTGCTGCTTGCTTGCCGGATCCTGCGCATCTTGGAGATAAGATGAAGGGCAAGACTTGTGCCGGGACATATGTAACAGGCACAAAAAATGGAAAGAGGCGGGCGGTCTATCTTTATCAGATTGCCGATAATGAGCAGTGTATGCGGGTCTGGGGATGCCAGGCTGTTGTCGCACAAACTGCTTTTAGTGCGGTAATTGCCATGGATTTGATCGAGCATGGCCAATGGCAAAGTACAGGTGTCCTTGGCCCAGAGGCATTTGAGCCTACGGTCTTTATGGAAAAGATGGCCGATTATGGCTTTCCCTTCGCAATGAAGGAAATGTAGCGTTCAACTTTGCAGCGATTGCTGGAGTAAGAAAAAGGCAAAACGGGCTGGTGCGAAAAAGAGACAGCCGATTTATATTCCTAACCCTTTGAAACTGGATCCGCTGTCGTAACGGAAGGGCTTGATACAGATTCCGTTGGAAATGGCTTTAGAATTCAAACGGCCTGTCGCTTTCGGAAATGTTCAGTTGTCATGAGCCTTGGCCGCTTGTATAATCGAAAAATTCCATGAACCCTTTCGATCAAATGCATAATCTCGCAAAATATACAGGAGCATAAGTATGCACTATAAGCTTTGGATCGACGGCGAATGGGTGGATTCGCAGGGCGGTGGGAAAATGTCCATTGAGAACCCGGCAACGGGCGAAAAGATTGCTGAGGTACAGGATGCTACCCGTGCAGATGTCGATCACGCTGTGCAAACCGCAAAGGCTGCCTTCTATGATGGTCGTTGGTCACGCAAATCTCCAGGCGAACGTTCGAAAGCTATTTGGAAACTGGCGGACCTGCTCGAAGCAAAATCGGAAGAGTTCGCGCGTGTTGAGAGCGAGAATACTGGGAAGCCATATAAATTCCTCAGCCTTGCAAGCGATGTTCCCTTCACTGTGGATAACCTTCGTTTTTTTGCCACGGTCGCCCGCGATACCCATGGATCTCATGCCGGTGAGTTTTTGTCTGGATATACATCCATTTATCGACGCGAACCGGTTGGTGTAGTGGGACAAATTACGCCATGGAATTATCCTTTGAATATGGCAGGATGGAAGATCGGACCAGCATTAGCTGCTGGTTGCACAATCGTTTTGAAGCCCGCTCCTGGAACGCCTCTCACTACACTTATGCTTGCGGAATTGATCAAAGAAGCCGGCGTCCCTGACGGGGTAGTCAACATTCTTACTGGAGGAAATGACGCAGGCCAGGCCTTGGTGGAACACCCTGACATTCGTATGGTCAGCCTTACTGGCTCATCTGACACTGGTAAACGCGTGATGCGTACCGCGGCCGATACCCTTAAGCGAGTTCATCTTGAACTTGGCGGCAAGGCTCCATTTATTGTATTTGACGATTCAGATCCGGAATTGGTAGCAGCAAAGGCTGCCTTTGCTGCTACAGTAAATACTGGCCAGGATTGCACAGCTGCCACGCGTATCTATGTTGAAAAAGGCCGTGCAAAAGAAATGCAAGAGGCGGTTGTCGAGTCAATGCGCAATGTAAAAGTCGGCATGCCTTTTGATGATGGGGTCGTAATGGGACCGTTAATTTCAGGCGTTCAACGCGAACGCGTCTCTGGATTTGTTGATCGTGCGAAATCCCAGGGTGCGAAGATCCTTAGCGGCGGTGGGGTGCCGAAAGACTTTCAAAAGGGTTATTACTATGAGCCAACTGTCATCGGCAACGTTCGACAAGATTGGGAGATTGTGCAACAAGAAGTGTTTGGCCCGGTGATCACAGTGCAGGAGTTTAAAGATGAAGCTGAAGCTTTGCATCTCGGCAATGATGTCTTGTATGGTTTGGCTGCCTCTGTGTTCACGAAAGATGTAGGGCGCGCAATGCGTTTGACCAGCCAGCTTGAATTTGGCACCGTGTGGGTTAACGATCATCTACCGATCACGTCTGAAACGCCTCACGGTGGCTTCAAACAATCCGGCTTCGGTAAGGATCTTTCCGCTGAGGCCGTAGGCGATTATCAAATCACCAAGCATGTCATGATCGCCCAATAAATTATCCATGGAGATGGTAAATGGAATATAAACTCTTAATTGATGGCAAGTGGACAGGCAACGGTCCTGTCCTTGAAGTGAAAAATAAATATAACGGCAAAATTGTTGGGGCGCTGCCAACGGCTAGCAAGGAAGATCTCAATAACGCCATCGATGCAGCTGAACGAGCCGAAGATATGATGGCAGATATGCCCGCACACAAACGCGCTGATATTCTCCTCCGAACTGCCGCGCTGATCCGTGAGCGTGCCGAAGATCTTGCTACCACGATCGCTGCTGAGGCGGGCAAGGCTCTTAAATTTGCCCGCGCCGAAGTGGATCGCGCAGCCAGTACGTTTACGATCGCGGCCGAGGAAGCAAAGCGCCTTCACGGAGAAACCATTCCTCTGGATGCGGTGCCTGCTGGTGAGGGATATTTTGGCTTCTGGACTCGCCGACCGGTGGGAGTGATCGCTGCGATCAGTCCGTTCAATTTTCCGCTCAATTTGGTTTCTCATAAAGTGGCACCTGCGCTGGCTGCCGGGAATACACTCGTTCTCAAGCCCGCAACGACGACTCCGTTAGCAGCAGTAAAGCTGTGCCAGATCTTGCAGGACGCCGGTCTTCCGGCAGGTGCGATCAACCTGGTAGTTGGTTCAGGCGCAACTGTAGGCGAATGGCTTATTACTGATGAACGCGTGGATAAGATCACATTCACAGGCTCGCCCGAAATTGGCAGGCATATCCTCGCTGTGGCAGGTATCAAGAAGGTGACGCTTGAACTGGGTAATGCATCACCAGTTATTATCGCGCCGGATGCAGATCTGGATTTTGTTGCCAAGCGCTGTGCCGTTGGTGCGTTCTATAACTCCGGCCAAGTCTGTATTTCAGTCCAGCGTATCTACAGCCAGAAGCAGGTCTATGAATCATTCTCTGAAAAATTTGTCAAAGCCACTGAAGCGATGGTGGTTGGCGATCCGCTCGATGAACGCGTTGACGTCGGCCCGATGATTGATTCAAAGGAAGTAGATCGTATAGAGAGTTGGGTAAAGGAAGCGCAGGGCGGCGGTGCGAAAGTATTGACTGGCGCGAAGCGCGAGGGGACTGTTTTTTATCCCACCATTTTATCCAATGTGGAAGCTGATATGAAAGTGATCGCCGAGGAGACCTTTGGGCCAGTAGCTTCAGTGATCTCAAGCGATGATTTTGAAATGGCTCTCAAACAAGCTAATGATTCTAAATTTGGTTTACAGGTTGGGGTATTTACCAAAGACATTGATCGCGTATTAAAAGCGGTCAGACGTTTGAATTTCGGCGGCGTCATTATCAATGACACGCCAAACTTCCGCGCTGACCATATGCCTTATGGCGGTAATCGCCAAAGCGGACTTGGGCGTGAAGGTGTCAAGTTCGCGATGGAAGATATGACCAATATTCAGTTGGTCGCTATTCGCTTATCTTGATCGGTTCGGTATTGACGGTGGTTTCATTGGTCACATTGCTGGTTTTGTGGAACAACTGCGAAAGTGTCTGCCATTTTTGGCGAAGAGACGTTCCGTAAACAACGCCCATGATCGCGGTCGCAAGTTTGTAATGTCCGTTTTCGCGTAAGATCGTGGCGATATCCCATTTGAACGGAGGATTGCCAACAGCGTAACTGAAAGGCCTCGTAAATTGCATCAAGCCTTCCTGTCCGTGGGTTCGACCGAAGCCCGATTCTTTTACTCCGCCGAATGGAAGCATCGGTACGCCAAATTGTGCGATGCTGTCGTTGATGATCACTGAAGATGCCTCTACTTTATCCGCGACTTCTTTTGCATGCTTGATATCCCGTCCCCAGACAGAAGCGCCAAGGCCATATCTGCTGTCATTTGCTAATTCAACAGCCTCAATTTCATTTTTGACCTTCATGATTGGCATGATGGGACCAAAGGTTTCTTCTTTCATCAGGAGCATGGAATGATTTACGTTTTCGATCACAATCGGGTTGAAGAACATTCCATCTTTTTTGACCTCTGTCAGCAGGTGAGCACCCTTTGCCAGTGCATCCTCGAGATGTCTTTCAATGGTTTTCACTTGGCGCGGGTCAGTCACTGGTCCCATAGAATATGGGCTGTTTAGATCAGTTGTATAACCTGTCTTGAATTCCTTTGTATTTGCGAGGGCGAGTTTTACGAATTCATCGTATTTCGACTCGACTACATAGACACGTTCAACGGCCATGCAGGTTTGACCGGTATTGAAGAAGGCACCCCATGCGCCCCAGCGGGCAGCTGCTTCAAGGTCGGCATCTTCGAGTACGATCATTGCATCCTTGCCGCCCAGCTCAAGTGCCACAGGAGTCAGGTTTTCAGCCGCAGCCTGCATGATCTTCTTCCCGGTTGGAGTTGAGCCAGTCATAAAGATGTAATCTGGCTTTGCTTGGGTTAGGGCAGCGCCAACCATGCTGTTGCCATGTACAACACGTACGAAAGGAGTTAGCTCAGGAACCTGTTTGATCAATCGTTCGATCAATACGCCAGTGGCGCCCGTTACCTCAGATGGCTTAAGTACGACTGTATTTCCAGCGAGTAACGCAGCCAACATTGGAGGTAATGCAAGCGTCAAGGGATAGTTCCATGGTGCGATCACCGCTACTACACCGTATGGGCGATGTTCGACGAAGCATTTTTTGAAGAGATACAAGCCCGAGGAGACGCGCTTTTTCCTTAACCATTTTGGAGCTTGTGAGCAATATTGCGCAAGCATATCCACCGTGACGAAGAGTTCGATCAACCCGTCCTGCCGACTTTTTCCGCAATCCTGATTCAGGATATTAGTGATCTCATCTCGTTGATCGATGAGCAATGCCTGGAATTTGCGAAGGATGCCGATACGTTCTCGCAGGGATTTGCCACTCCACACAGGAAAGGATTTTCGCATTTCATCAACCGCAATTTGCACTGCCTCGGGCGTTGTCATGCTGACCTCGCCAAATTTAGTTCCCGTGGCTGGATTAATAAAGAGTAATTTTTCGTTTTCCATAATTGACTCCTTGTACGTTCGGCGCTACCATTTAGATCTGTTGTTCGGAGGTTTCATCACATTGAAAATCACCAATGATTATAGTATGTTTTCAAACTTTTCCATTGCTTGGATTGGCCAATAAATCACAAGAGGAGACTAATCATGAATCACAAACTATGGATCGATGGCAAGTGGGAGGATACAAAAGCGGGGAAAATGATGTCGATTGAAGACCCAGCGACCGGCAAAAAGATCGCCGAAGTTGTGGATGCCAGCCGCGAGGATGTTGATCGTGCTGTCCAGGCAGCCAAGCGCGCCTTTTATGATGGTCGCTGGTCTAAGAAGGCGCCCGGCGAACGCTCTAAGATCATTTGGAAACTGGCGGATTTAATCGAAGCGAATGCAGAATCCCTGGCAAAGGTTGAATCTGAGAACACGGGCAAGCCATATCAATTCGTCAGCCTCGGCGGTGATATCCCTTTTGCTATTGATAACCTGCGTTTCTTTGCAGGCGCGGCTCGCGATACGCATGGCTCGCATGCTGGCGAATTCATGCCCGGATATACGTCCATTTATCGACGCGAGCCAGTTGGAGTTGTGGGTCAGATCGCTCCGTGGAATTATCCAGTGATGATGGCTGCTTGGAAAATTGGCCCGGCGCTTGCTGCAGGATGCACGATTGTCCTTAAGCCGGCGCCTGGCACGCCTCTCACTACCCTTATGCTTGGCGAGCTGATTAAAGAGGCCGGCATACCTGATGGTGTTGTTAATATTATCTCCGGCGGCAATGATGCAGGGCAGGCTCTTGTTGAACATCCTGATGTTCGCATGGTCAGCCTCACTGGTTCCACCGGTACTGGCAAGAAAATCATGAAGACAGCGGCCGATACACTCAAACGCGTTCATCTTGAGTTGGGAGGCAAAGCCCCCTTTATTGTCTTTGACGACTCCGATCCCGAATTAGTGGCCGCAAAAGCATCTCTTGCGGCGATCATGAACACAGGTCAGGATTGCACCGCAGCGACTCGGCTGTATGTCGAAAAGAGCAAACTCAAAGTTATGCAGGACGCGGTTGTTGAAGCCATGAAGGGTATCAAGGTTGGCTCGCCGTTCGATGATGGAGTCCAGATGGGCCCATTGATCTCCGGCGTTCAACGTGAGCGTGTTTCGGGTTTTGTAGATCGTGCCAAAGCTGAAGGCGCGAAGATCCTCACAGGAGGTGGAGTTCCGAAAGGCTTTGATAAAGGCTATTACTACGAGCCAACCGTAATCACTAATGTGAAGCAGGATTCGGAGATCGTGCAGAATGAGGTCTTTGGGCCGGTGATCACCGTACAGGAATTTACGGATGAAGCTCAGGCCTTAGCGTTTGGTAATGACGTTTTGTATGGATTGGCAGCCTCCGTCTTCACGAAAGACATTGGACGCGCCATGCGCCTGTCTTCTCAACTCGAATTTGGTACGGTTTGGATCAACGATCATCTCCCACTGACCTCTGAAACGCCTCATGGCGGCTTCAAGCAATCGGGCTTTGGCAAAGATCTTTCTGCTGAAGCGATCGGCGATTACCAGATCACCAAGCATGTGATGATCGCACAATAAATTTATATGTTACTTAAATGGACAGGCTTGCACCTGTCCATTTAAGTAAAGGATTTTCATGGCAGATCAACTTTTTCAGGAAAATTTTCCACACATGTCCCCGGTTTGGGGACGCATCTTCAACTTTGTTGCGGAGCGCGCCGAAGGTTCTTATATCTATACAACAGATGGAAGGAAATTGCTGGACTTCACGTGCGGGATTGGTGTGACAAACACCGGTCATTGCCACCCTAAAGTTGTAGAAGCTGTGCGTGAACAAGCAGGTAATTTCCTTCACGCTCAGGCGAATATTGTGATTCACAAACCGATGTTGCAACTGATTGACGAGCTAAGAACGATTGTTCCGCCATCCATTGATGGCTTCTTCTTTTCCAACTCTGGAGCGGAGGCGTTGGAAGGCGCAGTGAAACTCGCGCGTGTAGCAACCGGCCGGCAAAATATCATCGTATTCTCCGGCTCCTTTCATGGTCGTACTGCCGGTACGATGGCATTGACCACATCTAAAACAATTTATCGGGCGGGATTCGGTCCTCTGCCTTCCGGCGTTTTTGTTGCACCATTTCCTTATGCGTTTCGTTTGGCGATGACGGAAGAACAGGCTAGTCAGTATGCGTTGGATCAACTTGAGTTTCTAATGGCTTCACAAACTGCTCCAAAAGAGACGGCTGCGATTTTGATCGAATCCGTTTTAGGCGAAGGCGGATACGTTGTTCCGCCGACCTCATTTATGAAGGGTTTGCGGGCGATCTGTGACAAACATGGTATTTTGCTTATTTTCGATGAAGTGCAATCAGGCTTTGGACGAACCGGCAAATGGTTTGCGTTGGAGCACTTCGGAGTTGTTCCAGATATCATCACGGCGGCGAAGGGAATTGCCTCCGGGCTTCCACTTTCTGGCGTATTTAGTCGGCTTGACTTGATGAAAAAGTGGGATGTAGGCTCTCATGGTGGGACTTATGGCGGGAATGCAGTTGCCTGCGCAGCGGGTGTTGCGACAATCCGCGCAATGCGAGATGAAAGGATGCTGGAAAATGCGAACGAACGTGGCATCCAATTGATGACCGGCTTGCGTAAATTACAGGAGGAATATTCGCAGATCGGAGATGTGCGCGGCAAAGGCCTGATGATCGGGACTGAATTTATAGTGGATAACAAATCTGAGAAAGCCAAGCCGTTAGTCAAGGAAATCATTCATGCCGCTGAAGAACGTGATTTACTTTTACTAACCTGCGGAACTTACGACAATACGATCCGCTGGATTCCGCCCCTGAATGTGACCTCTGACCAGATCAATGATGGTCTTAGGTTGTTTGAAGATGCGTTGAAGACTTCCATAAAATAATCGATCATGGCAATAACCTTAGACAGAAATAAACTCGCACAACTTCTCTTGCAAGAAGAACAACTTTTTCATAAAAATCATCCCAAATCCTACGAACTCTATCAGCGTGCGCGCAAGTCCTTGCATGGTGGCGTGCCCATGTTGTGGATGGTTCGCTGGGCTGGCTCATTCCCTGTCTTTGTAAAAGAAGCAAGAGGTGCACACCTCACAGACGTGGATGGAAATTCTTATATCGACTTCTGTCTTGGGGATACCGGCGCAATGACCGGTCACGCCCCTGAAGCGACGATTAAAGCAGTTGCTGAGCAAATGCAAAGAGGAGCCACGCTCATGCTTCCTTATGAAGATGTTGTTTGGGTGGGCGAGGAACTACAGCGCCGCTTTGGCTTGCCCTATTGGCAGTTTGCTCTCACAGCTACCGACGCAAATCGATTCGTGCTTCGCATGGCACGCATGATCACGAAGCGACCAAAGATCCTCGTCTTCAATTATTGCTATCACGGTTCAGTGGATGAAGCCTTCATAACACTTGATGAAGAAGGTACGCCCATATCCCGCCCGAATAATATGGGTCCTGCGGTAAATCCGCTTGAAACTACGAAGGTCATCGAGTTCAATGATATTGCAGCACTCGAAACTGTTCTTTCTGCGCGCGATGTTGCAGCTGTTCTAGCCGAACCAGTGATGACTAATATTGGAATTATTCATCCTGACCCAGGCTTTCATGATGTACTTCGCGAAATGACTCGCAAATATGGCACGTATCTCATTATGGATGAGACTCATACAATTTGCGCAGGCCCGGGCGGATATACCGCTCTGCATGGACTTGAGCCTGACTTTTTGACTTTGGGCAAACCTCTTGCAGGGGGAGTCCCGGCTGCGGTCTATGGTTTTACAGAAGAAGTATCCAAAGCTTTCGCCGATAAGGTTGTTATGAACGATGCTGATGTTGGTGGAATTGGTGGTACCTTGGCGGGCAATGCCCTGTCGATTGCGGCGATGAAAGCCACGCTCGAGAATGTCTTAACCGAAGAGTTTTATGTCAAAGCAATAAATTTACAAAACCGGTTTACTGCTGGCGTTGAAGAAGTTATCAAAGAATTTGAATTGCCATGGATTGTCAAAAGTCTTGGTAATCGCTCCGAGTATTGGTTTAGTTCCAAACCACCTAAAAACGGCGGAGAAGCCCATGCAGCCATCGACCCTGAGCTTGATCGTTACCTGCATCTCTGCGCACTCAACCGAGGTATATTGATGACTCCATTTCACAATATGGCATTGATCTGTCCTGAAACTACGGAAGCGGATGTCGATCATCATACAAGCATATTTCGTGAAGCAATTCGCCCCTTGTTTGGTTAAACAAAAAGGCGAAGATTAATCTCCACCTTTTCTGAGCCACCGACGAGAGTCGAACTCGTGACCTAACGATTACGAATCGTTTGCTCTACCAACTGAGCTACGGTGGCATTTTCAGCGGCGGGATTATAAATTATTCCAACTAATATCGCAAGACAAATCGAATTATGGCAAACGCCACCCGGGTTCAGATAATACATTTGCAGGCAAATTCGAATTAGCAGGCATCGGATTGAGAAAAGGGCTATCTGCAAGATCGGGACAAGCTGGATTGTTTGTCATATAGTAGTCGTCATGATTTGGGTCTAGAACAGGATGCGGGTCATATATTCCCGGGTTTGTTCCCATGATATCGTTTTGGGCAAACGGATCAAAAATATGCACATGGTCTACATCGAGATTTTTAGCACAGGCCGAGGGAAATCCAAGTGCATGTATAATCTCATGAGCCAGAATGTGCTCCCAAACCCCGGGCAAATCGTGATGATCTTTTCCCAAGAATGCCGCACATTCGTTTTTGTCTCGCAGATTATGAGCACCTGGATATACACCGATAATGCGTGACTTTGCAGTGGGTCCATCGCCACATACATAAGACATTGAGGATTCAAAATAGGTAAGATATAGTTTCCCTGGAGAGAAGAAAGGAGTGGTCTGGTTTGTGATATTGAGCCAATCCTCCAGCGCATTGTGCAGGAAGATAAACCCATGATAATTTGCATCATATTGCTCGTAGTTTTTCAATACATATGAAAACAACTCGGATTCTTTGACCGGCAGTATGACCAGCGTGATATCCAAGCTGCCTTCATACGTATCAAATCTTAAAGTGCTGCCATTGGTTTGATCTGAAAACCAATCATTTACCAGTTCAATTTGCCTGTTGATTGACCCGTCAAGGTCGCGGACAGTGTAGTCAAAGTCTTTTGTAACTACATAGAGAACGTGAATCTGATATTGCCCTGGCATATCGTCTGGGCGGTCACGATATGAATGATCTCCAAGCAAAGCGATGGCTAAAGGCTGGACAGGAAGCGCGGTCAGGGATGGACTCACTTGAGTTGGCAAGGCCGTCTTGGTTATGCCGATGGGAGGTATTCTTGGTGCTTTTTGATAATCAGCGAACAGCAGAAGAACAGCTGCAATTGCAATTAATCTTATGATCAAGGATATATTTGATTTTTCTGTTTTCATTATTAGGAGAATTGTACTAAAGATGTGTTAAAAGATTAGGAGCAATGTCCTATCCTTGGCGGAACACTTTTTGGGACCTTTCTCCTAGGTGAAAAGGTATCTTTACAAGATTGAAAAGGTTATATTAGTGTAATCTCATAATTCAAAAAAGGAGAATGTAATGAGAACAAACCTTAATGTATCTGTTGTTATGCTTGCAGCCATGGCGATGGGCCTTCAGGCATGTGGGTTGCCGTTTTTAGCAGGCAATGGTCCTACACAGGCACCGATTGCCCCGACCCAGCCACCAGCCCAGCCAGCGATCGTTCACTCACTAGTTCCTAACGCAGGCAATGTGCAGGTGTCAAATGCGCACGATAATGAAGAATCCACTACGTTTGACGAGAAATCGGTTCGTGGTGGTGATGAGTTTATTAATAACCACTTTGAGCGACCTTTCACAGCACACGATATGGCCTATTTGCCTTATATTGATATTGTTGATGCCGCAATGACCAAGGATGATAACTTTTATTATGTGCAGATCAAACTTGCCGGCGTGGATTCAGCTAGTGGCGGCGTCAAAGGTTACTATGGTGCCGAATTTGATTTGGACAAGGATGGCCGGACAGAGTTCTTGATCTTGGGAAAGGCTCCCACTGGATCAAACTGGACCACAGACGGGGTTAAACTTTTTACGGACAATAATGGGGACATCGGCGGTTTATCCTCCAGGCCGGACGAAGCCTATACCGGGAATGGTTATGAAACCACGGTATTCGATTCTGGAAATGGTGATGATCCAGATATGGTCTGGATACGATTTGTAAACTCCTCTGCTCCAATTGTTGAACTTGCTTTCAAGAAGGCTGTACTAAAAGATTACCCGACATTTATGTTCAGCGTGCTGGCTTCAGGTAACGAGCTTGATCCGACTAAAATGTATTTTAATGATACTTTTACCGAGCAGCGAGCTGGATCTCCCGAAAAGGGAAACCAATATTATCCTCTTAATGAACTCGCGGCCTTCGATAATACTTGTCGATTGCCCTCCGGATTTCAGCCCACTGGTAATGAGCCTTATGGATGTCAGGTAACTCATGAACGTCCGGATCAGATCTACCAATGGACACCCGGCAAGCTTACGATCCATTTGGTATTTCCAGTTTACCAAATCCAACCTTAGATGACCAAAATTATAGAATAATGAACAGGATAAATAGAGCGGAAAGCAATTTCCGCTCTATTTATTTAAGGGAAGAATTATAATGAAACGCGCATCTCTATCAAGAGGATTAATTACTCAATGCTTCGCATCGCAATGCTTTCTTATCATACCTGTCCGCTTGCCATATTAGGCGGGAAAGATACCGGCGGGATGAATGTGTACGTCCGTGATCTGACCCAGGAATTGGGGCGCTTGGGTATCCACGTGGACGTGTTCACGCGTTCGCAGGATGAACATGTGCCCCATGTCCTGCACGATCTCGGGTATGGGAATCGCGTGGTGCACATCCCAGCCGGTCCGGAACACCCTGAAGCCAAACAGAAAATCGCTCAATATATCCCTGAATTTGTTGAGGGCGTGAAAAGATTTGCTGAAGAAAAGGGTATTCATTACGATATTATTCACAGCCACTATTGGATGTCCGGACTTGCCGCTGAGCAGCTAAGTGATGCATGGGGCGGGACACCCATTGTGCACATGTATCATACGTTAGGGGAGATGAAGAATCGGGTGGCGCGCTCGGAGGATGAACGCGCGGGCGAAGATCGACTTAGTGGCGAGAGGCAGATTCTCCGTCGCGCCGACCGGATTGTCGTCGCTACTCTGGCAGAATTAACTCAATTACGTTTTCTTTACCGCGCAGATGACCGTAAGTTGGTTACCATTCCACCCGGAGTGGACACAAGCCATTTTTATCCGATTCCCTCCGACGAAGCAAAGCAATTTATTGGCCTTAAGGCTGAAGATCGTATGGTTCTTTTTGTCGGGCGCATTGAACCTCTCAAAGGGGTGGACACTTTGATTCAGGCTATGTCATGTTTGGATTTGCGCGAAACCCCCCGCCCGGTCCATCTTGCCATCATTGGGGGAGAGCCGAACGTCAGTCCCGAGGAGATGACTGCCGAAATGACCCGTCTTCAAAAGTTATGTGATGATCTTGCAGTTGGTCAGACGGTGGTGTTCCTCGGAAAGCGCGGCCAGGATACCCTTCCTTATTATTATTCGGCGGCAGAGGCGCTGGTAATGCCTTCGCTGTATGAGTCGTTTGGCATGGTAGCATTGGAGGCCATGGCATGTGGTACTCCTGTAGTGGCATCTGAAGTTGGCGGTCTTGGATATTTGGTGCAAAATGAAGTTACCGGATATACAATCCCGGATAGTGACCCTGAGGCGCTTTGCGCAAAATTATCCGGGCTTCTAAATGATAAGAATCTACGCGAGACGATGGGGTTGCGGGCCGCGCAATATGCATTAGACTACGGCTGGCCAAAAATTACCGAGCAAATTGTCGATGTTTATAATAAGCTTATGGGGGAGAGACAATGACATTGAATAATTAATGGAACACACAGAAAAAAAACTCCCCAAGTAAATTAGTGGGGAGTTTTTCTATTCCTTCATTTTTATATAGAAGACAGTAAAACCATTATTTTCCTGTGTCTTCATTTCAAATCTATCCTTCAATTTGCTGACCATTCGAGAGAGTTGTTTGTGTCCGTAAGTGCGTGGGTCGAATCCCGGATCAAGTTGATACAAGGCAGTTCCCATGGCATCCAGGCGCGCCCAGCCATCCTGTTGTACAGCCATCTCAAAAGCCTGGGTCAAGATGGGCATTGGATCAAGTTCTTCCGTTTCTTTTTTGGCGGTCTTTGCTTTGTTCGTATTTGTACGTTTTGGTTGGGCGATCTTCTTGTCTTGAACAAGATTTTCCGTATATACAAAGACATCGCAGGCATTCACGAACGCTTTTGGCGTTTTCTTTTCCCCGATTCCCATCACAAAGACGCCCTTCTCGCGAATGCGAGTAGCAAGCCGCGTGTAATCGCTGTCGCTCGAAACGAGGCAGAACCCATCTACCACACCGGAATGCAGGATATCCATCGCGTCGATGATCATAGCGCTGTCTGTGGCGTTTTTACCTACTGTATATCTGAATTGTTGGATTGGCTGGAAGGCATGATAGTTCAAGGTGTCCTTCCAGGAATTCATATTCGCAGTTGTCCAGTCACCGTAAATGCGGCGCACGGTGACTTGGCCATACCGACCAGCTTCGACCAACATTTGGGCCAACAGGCCCGCCTGAGCGTTATCGCCATCAATTAACATGGCGATTTTGCTTCTTCCAAGTGAGTTGATCTGTTCGTCTGCCATAGAAGATATTATACCCTTGCTAGCGATTAACATAATTGATATGAGAGATTTTGGACGATTTAAATCGAGTATACTCGACCTACTGAATTGGGAAGTAAGATCCACTCTCTTATATTATGAGGACTGCATGAAGGATAAATTGGTTGAAATGCTCAATCTTAAACCTGAAGAGGTTAAGTTGGCATTTTCATTGTGGTTATTGATCGCCGTGAATACCCTGGTATTGGAATTATCGGATGTTGTGGCAACCGCTGGTTTTGTGAGCAATGTCGGTGTTTATCGCATACCCTGGCTTTGGATTGTTACGACCTTAATTACTATATTTGCTGCAGGTGGCTATCTGGTTGTAGTTGACCGCTACCCCCGGCTCCATTTGGTCTTGGGATTATTGGTGGGTCTTGCCGTAGTATATCTTTTGCTTGAGTTCCTGTTTGCATTTAAGGCGCCTGACTGGCTGACTTATCCGGCTTTATATCTGTTAGCGGACCAGCAATTTATGATCATGCCTTTGGCTTTTTGGGCATTAGCCAGCGATGTTTTTGCCACGTCCGAATCAAAACGCATTTTTCCTTTTATTGCATCTGGAGGAGTAATCGGTGGCCTGACTGGTAACGCTGCAGCCGGGTTGGTGACATATCTTGCCGAGAGATATTCTTTTGGCCTCTCACAAATTTTTACAGCCGTAGCCATGGTTCTGATTTTCAATGCAGCTTTTCTATATCTTAACTTTTCAAAGGTGACGCTCAAGACGCGCCAATCACGCGAAGAGGACGTGGGCATCCGTGAAGCAATCGGTGTCGGTGCGGATTATTTTCTCAATGTTCCAATGCTTAAGGCAGTTGGAGTTCTAATGTTGTTTACGGGCTTCATGTTGACCTTGCTTGAGTTCAACTTCCTTGTCATGATTAATAAGTCCGTGAGTAATAATTTTGAATTTCAAAGATTTCTTGGTTATTACAAGGCTGCTCAAACTGCCGGGTTGCTGATTTTTCAATGGCTTATTACTAGCCGATTGCTGACAAAAATCCCGTTAAAGAATGCTTTTACAGTGCTTCCTACTGCCATGTTCGCTGCCAGCGGATTAGCGTTGGGAGTCCCGTCGTTGCTTGGGGTGGCTTCGGCCCGATTTATTGCTCGTACAGTTTATAATGGCTGGGATGACCCAGCCCGTAAAGCCGTGCAGGGCCTAATTCCTGATGAAAGGCGGGGCCGTATCTCGGCATTTATGGACAGTTATTTCATTACAACATCCACAGTATTGGGCTGTATTGTATTAATTATCCTGCTTTCGCTGGTGTCAACGGGAATGATCACAATGCAGATAGCGACCTGGATCTATCTTGGCCTTGCGGCAGGAACTTCGTTAATTGGCATTGGAGCCAGCATTTATCTCCGTAGAGTGTATGATACAAGCTTGCTAAATTACCGTCTGGCTCGGTCCAAGAGAAAAAGCGCCCTGGATGGTATTGAATTCTAGGTTTTGTACATGTTAGAGATTAAGGAAATTGAGCTGGTGATTCACGACCTTGTCGGGGGCGGCGCTGCTCACATTGATGACTACCTGGGTTTATATAACGAGCTTTTTCCTGAATATATTCGCTATATGCCCTTGATGCGTTGGCGCGCTGAAAAGCCTGTTGATGATTCTGCGCAAGAGAAATGGCATCAGTGGCTTATACTTATTAAAGACAAGCCGATTGGTATCATCGGCTTTCTTTATAACAGGAACAGAAATGTTGGCATCTTAATGGATTTTGCGATTAGGCCGGAAGTTCGCAAAATCCAGTTTACAGAAGACCAGAAGCTCCCCTTATTGATTTTGCGGATGGCAATGCGGCAACTGGTAGACGACTCCCTGGCTAATGGCCATGCATCGCCGCTTTTTATGATAGCTGAAGTGGAACACGCATCGCTTCTTAGAAAATATGTGGAATATGGCTATTTGGAATTCCCAGTTGAATACTACGAACCCTCTTACCCGCTCGAATTAACTCAGGCTTCCGTCGAATCGAAAAACCTTGATAAAATGGATTACAAACAAATGTATCTGGGCGCATTCCAACTTCCGGGACGCCCGTTTGATCCGAATAACTCTGAACTCATCAAAACCGCCCTATTTACCATTCTTGTGGATCATTATGGTTTGCCTGCGGATCATTGGCTGATACAAAAGATGTTAATTGAGATATTTGAATAGGAGAGAATTATTATGTCTGCGCAATTAAACGCTGTCTCACTTAAGCCGCAGGGAAGGTTTGTAAGTCTGCAATTTAAATTAATTGTGGGCTTTACATTAATATTCACGATCGTATTTGCTTCTACTTATTATTGGTTTTATGATTTTGCACAAAGAGAGGCCATGCAGCAGATCAAGCAGGGTCTCTATGATACGATTATTGGCGCTACACAAACTGGCATCTTAGGCAAAGATGACAAAGTACAAATAATCAATGGTGACGAGATGCAAGGGCTCATTACGGAAGGGAAGGTTCGAGCCGACGGTTTGACCGATGACCCGCGCTATTGGAATCAGGTGGGCGTTTTATGCGATATCAGACGTGTGGAGCCGCGCGCCAGCCCTTATACCTATATAAAAGGTGAAAAGACCGGTGAGATAATCTTTATTACCAGCTGGGGTGCCTGTCTTGCCAACCCGGACTGGAGTCAGTTTGCAAAATTCCGCACTCCCTACGATGTAAACACTGGACCGAATCTTGCTGGATTCGATCAGGTGGTGTTTCAAACGAAAACGGGATGGTGTACATATAAAGACCCAAGCTGTACCCCCAATATCTACGGTGACAAGTTTGGCTCATGGGTCTCAGCATACGCACCTATTAGAAACTCAAAAGGAGAGGCGATTGCCGCATTGGGAATTGACTTTACCTCAACCTATGTAAATGAAGTTCGTCAACAAATTTTAAACAAAATCTATCTGGCTTTTTCAGTCACCTACATTATTTTGCTTATTCTGGTTTACTTTGTTTCTCAAATACTTACCCGCCCAATGGTGGGGCTCACCCGTGCGGCTGAGCAGATCGGAGAGGGTAATTATGAGGTAGGTTTGAAATATTTGAACGAACTTAGCCAGACCAGTAGAACTCATGATGAAATAGGGACCATGGAGCGTGTCTTTAGGAGCATGATCGATAAAGTTTATCAACGCGAACAGACGTTGCGCAAACAGGTTGAAGAATTAAAGATCGTAATTGATGAGAGTAAAAGGAATAAACAGGTCGAGGATATTGTGGAATCTGAATTTTTTCAGGAATTGAAGGTAAAAGCACAGAAAATGCGCTCAGAGCATACTGAGAAAAAACAAGATTAGCTCCTGATGATTTGAACATTTATCAATGCAGAATAAAATCCCTACTGTAGTCATCAGCAATTTTGCCGAGGCCCATATTGATTTTCTGGGCCGCAGCAACAGCACTGACGAAAGAGAAAATTTAATTGATGGCGAGGATTATCATGGTGACCGCACGATCTTGTGGGCTGGTGACCCGAAACTTGTAATCGTTAATTATCCAATTGCTCATGCAAACCTAAATTTGCAAAGATTGGGCTTTCCAAATACGCGGCATCTGGCCCCTGAATTTCCGTCGCATTATTTGAGTTTGGATATCCTGCGCGAGTCGCATCTGATAGATGCCATTGTTGATTACGCAGGCTCCGAACGAATTGTTCAGATGATTCCTTATGCAACAACCAGAGAGTTCTTGCATCTGGTGGATGTTATGCGCACGAAATACCATTTGAATGTATTGACGCCGGAGAGCCCTGATGCAGATCATATTTGGGTTCGTGACTATATTGACACAAAGGTAGGCTACCGGACTTTGGCCTCTTATTGGATGGCAGATGCCGATAAGTTTTTGCCTTTTGGTATGAGTTGCTATGATCTCAAGCAGGCTTCGACAATCGCATATTGGTTTTGCAGCCGCGGGGAGGCGTGTGTTGTGAAGGCAGATACGGGGGAGAGTGGCATTGGGACCACAGTTATTCTGCCAGGCCCCCAGCTTTCGGCTGAAAACATATACGAAAAACTTCGATCAGACCCTTTTTATGCAAATGAATTAGTTGTTGTTGAAAAATTTATCCCTTCGAAAGATAGGATCTCGCCATCTGTTGAAGTGAAAGTTCCCAAACTTGGCGGGGGAGATGCTCAAATTACCTATATTTCAAACCAATTGTTCTTAGAGTTTGGTGATTTTTGCGGGATTCAAATTGATCGCGGGATTTATAAAGAACCCTGGTATGCAGATCTTGAACGTTGCAGTTTGAAAATGGCTCGCAACTTACAAAATATGGGATACGTGGGCCATTTTGATGTAGATTGCATCGTTAGTGACGAGAACGAAGTGTATTTACTTGAGATTAATTCCCGCCGCACGGGTGGCACGCATGTCCATGAATTTGCCAGGCATGTTTTTGGTGACGACTATATCAACCATGTTTCTCTGATCAGTTTTGAAGCCGCAAGTTCAGGCACAATTACAGACGCAAACGAGTTAATAGAAGTTGTAAAAGATTTTCTCTATCCGATGGAAGGTAATGAAACGCTTGGTATGGTAATTACGATCACGAAGCCGTTGTTCAAGAATCGTTTTGGATATATTGTACTGGGGCCCACTTCAGAATGTGCAATGGAACTTCGAACAAAAATTGAAAATCATATCAAAAACTATTGCGGTTTAACCTGAGCTTGCATCTATTTAATTAATCGGTTTGACTACGCCAATGTCAGGGGGCGCGCCGCCGAACAGGCTAATATCGGTACAGGATCGTTTATCCACCCGCAGAAGCAAAACGTCGTTTGATGAGGCATCCACCTGAATAGCCGTATCTTGTTTGTATGCCGAATCCACTGTTAGCTTTAGGGTGACCTGGTTTTGGGCAGGCAGATTAGGTATACATTTTTTCTTATCGGGATGTTCGCGGTCTTCATCGAGCGCGCGCAGCAGGGCACAAGTATTGGGCAGGTCGACGTTTCCGGTATTTTTTACAGTCACATATGCATTGGTTACTTCGCCCATGCCGTGCGTAATGTCAAGACTTGTGTTGCATCCGATGATATCCACCTGAACGGAGGAGATGAGGGCTGGAGTTGCTGTCTCAGTAGGTACTATCGGGGTGGAAGATAATGTGAGGGTCGGGGTATTGCTACTGGCAGGAGTGAGAGAGGAAATGATCGTCACATTCGATGTGACCGTGATAATGATCGGAGTTGGGCTGATAATGCCCGGCGTGCGCGAAGGGATCGGGCTCCAGACAGGGTAAGGTTGAGGTTGTACGTTAAAGACATCGCACGATGTAAGGATAAAATTAAGCAGTACTATGACGATTATTTTCTTCATGGAGTGATTATACCCCGGGGGAAATCACCGGTTGAGTTTAAAGTTGGCCGTCATCACGCCAGTCCTCGATTTGTTTCACATATTCCGGGCTTTTGTAACGCAACAGTTCGAATGCAGCAGCATAGGCCGGCAGGCTCTCGCCGATGATATGCTTTGCAAGCAGCTCCCCCGCGCCGCAAGCAGACATAATTCCATAGCCAGACACTGCGCCTATCATATAAGCGCCATCTATTTCCATATGGCCTATGAGCGGCTTGTTTTCACGCGTCTTTATGTAATAGCCACCATCCACTTGAGGGCGTGGCATTTTGTTGAAATATTCTTTCACGCGCGGCAATAATTCTGCCAAGCCGCGCAACGCGATTTCAGGAAATTGATCATCTATTATGGGCGGCCAGTGGGGCTCCATCACTTTCGTTTTGTATTCCCATAACATCAGAATTGTCTGGCTTTCGCCCGCGCCTTCGGGTCGTGTATGTACTCCGGATGGAAATTGTTCCGTGAGCCAACGAGTTTCATTGTCATTTGCCAAAGCCTCGCGTTCATCCGCGTCCCATGGAAGGAATTGTGCATCGTCCCAGATCAAAAGCGGCGCAGCGCGGCCCACGACGCCTAAAGTATCTTTGATCGCAGCCTTCAAATGCAGCTCGGTATAAATAGGCAGATTAACCTCCAGCATTTTTCCGACCTCTTTGAGATATGGCCCCGCGGCATTGATAAAGATGGGTGATCCAATGGATTCCCCCGACGTCAAGCGGACTCCACATACGTGACCATTTTTCACTTCAACAGATTCGACTTTCCCGGTCTCGAACTGGATCCCACGTTTGCGAGCGGATTCGAGAAGCAGCATACCTAATTGTTGTGCACTCAACCAACCAGCGCGGCGTACGTGAAGCGCTGCAACTGCCTTATTTGTAAGATACGGATAATGCTTTTGAATAATATCGGAACCCAACAAAAGATCGGCACCGATGGGCTGATCTTTGAATCCTTCTGAGGGCGCGGTCTGATAATTGGATCGACCGTCAGCGAGGTGAGTGCGTAATGGGCCGGCGCCCAAACTTGAGGTCCGTTTTGAGCGTTCGATCAGGGCCGGCACTTTTGCTTCATCACCCGTCACATATAAATAACCGCGTCGATTCATATGAAAAACATTCCCGCTTTCTTCTGCGAGTTCTTCCATAAGGTCAATCGAACGATTGATCAAGGATAGCATCGCGGCATCCGGCCACCAATTGCGATAACATTCTGTGGAACGGTCACTGGTGAGACTCAACGGCGGACGTTCATCCAATAACAGAATGTCCTTGATGCCTGCTTTGCTTAAATAATATGCGGCGGCCACGCCTGTGATACCAGCGCCGCAGATGACCAGGCCGGCCGTACGACTCATGATTTGGGGAATTTAACTTTCAACTCTTCCCAACTGGGTTCAACAAGGATCGATCCATCTGGGAAGACGATGGTCGGCACGCTTCTAAACCCGTTGTTGAGCTGCATGACAAATTCTGTTGCCCCCGGGTTTTCTTCAAGCATAATCAAAGAATATTTGATGTCATTGGCCTCAAAAAATGCCTTGACGCGGTAACAATCGGAACAGGATTCGGTTGTGTACATCACGATCTGTGATGGACTTGGAATGTTGCGGTTGATCAAAAGTTGTTCTCCAAGGAAGATGCTCTGATTATGACACAGATCCGATTTTCGGACTTTACAATTACTCACCAATGGATTGAAGGTATTCGCGCATCGCCAACGCTGCGGAAGCGCCCTCGCCAACCGCCACTGCGGCTTGTTTTGTTGCACCCGAGCGCACATCGCCAGCCGCAAAGACACCGGGTAGGCTGGTCATCATATGCTCGGTTTTGACGAATCCCCATTGATCCAGTTCGGCCTTTTCTTTAATAAGATCGTTGTTCGGCGTCAAACCGATAAAAACAAAAACGCCATCGTATTTCAGTTCTTTTATTTGTTTTGTGGTTTTGTCATCTACAGAAACAGATTCAAGTTTATTCATACCGCGTAATTCCTTGATGCTATGATTAAGCAACACCTCCATATTTTCTTTTTCAGCAACTTTCTCCTGCAAGATCTTGCTAGCCTTTGGCTCCGCTGAGTTGACGAGGATATCCACCTGGGTCGCAAATTTTGTCAGGAAGAGTCCTTCTTCAAACCCGCTGTTGCCCCCACCTACGACGAGCACTTTTTTTCCTTTATAAAATGCGCCATCACACGTGGCGCAAAAATGGACATTGATACCGATGAGTTCCTCTTCACCGGGAATATTCATACGGCGATAGCGCGCGCCAGATGCCAGCAGGACAACTTTGCTGTGATAATGACCCGGGCCGGTATGAACGATGTGATAGCGGCCGTCCTCTTCGATCTCATCCACTTCCTGTGCCTGTAGAATCTCCACGCCAAACTTGCGAGCCTGCCTGCTTAAGCGGTCGGCGAACTCGCCGCCGCCGATACCTTCATCAAAGCCCGGGAAATTATCCAGCGTTTGTGTAATGCCGGCCTGGCCGCCCAGGCCGGATTTTTCGATGACCAGAGTCTCAAGACCTTCACGGGCGAGATACAACGCAGCAGTCAGTCCAGCCGGTCCGCCACCTATAATAATGACATCATAAAACTCATTCTCGGCTTTGGTTTGTAATCCAAGCTTTTCGGCGAGTTGTGCGTTGGATGGTTCGACCAAAACCTTCCCATCCGGAAAAATGATGGTGGGGATGGCGCGTGCGCCGTTGTTTAACTTCTCGACAAACGGAACTCCTTCGACATTTTCGTCGATATCGACGTTTTCATATTGTACGCGGTGTTCGCCAAAGAACTTTTTAGCTTGCTTGCAGTCTGGGCACCAGGTGGTACCGTAGACTGTAATGACGGATGGCTTGAGATTAAAAAGGTTGGATTGGTCGATCATTGTGGCTCCATGTAGGGAAATGGATGGAGTTCAGCGAAAATATCTTACAGAAAGGGCCTTGAATTTACAGATATGACAGTCATAGAAAGTAAAAAGGGATTGTGATAGCCACAATCCCTTTTGTAAACTGCTGGCGCCCCAGGCAGGACTTGAACCCACAACCTACTGATCCGAAGTCAGGCGCTCTATCCATTGAGCTACTGGGGCATGCGAGCGATTATACACGATTTGCATGATAGAATCGCCTATCTTTACGTGAAAGGATTTTCATTCATGGCAGACATTAAGACGTTCGGCGAGAAGGTGATTACCAATTTAGAAAAGGTGATCGTCGGCAAACGCCAATCCATTGAATTGATCGTGATCGGTTTGCTTTGTCAAGGACATGTACTGATCGAAGATGTGCCCGGTGTCGGGAAGACCATGCTGGCGCGCAGCCTGGCGAAGTCATTGGATTGTACTTTCAATCGCATTCAATTCACGCCCGATATGCTGCCCAGCGACGTAACGGGCGTTTCCATTTATAACCAGCAGAAAAATAAATTTGAATTCCGCCCCGGCCCGGTGATTGGCCAGATTATTCTCGCGGATGAGATCAATCGCGCCACACCAAAGACACAGGCAGCTTTATTGGAAGCAATGGAAGAGCGACAGGTGACGGTGGATGGTGTAACCCATATTTTGCCCAAGCCTTTTATGGTACTTGCGACTCAAAATCCGATCGAATATGAGGGGACCTTCCCTCTTCCAGAAGCCCAACTTGACCGTTTTCTATTACGTGTGCGCCTCGGGTACCCCTCCATGACCGACGAGATTCGTGTTTTGGATGACCAACAGATTAGACATCCACTCGAGAGCCTAAAGTCCGTGGTCAAATTGAAGGAGATCTTACAAGCTGCAGAAGACGTAAAACAAATTTACCTTTCTATGGCCGTTAAGCGCTATATCGTTGAGTTGACCACGCGCACACGCCAGACTGCAGATGTCTACCTTGGAGCAAGCCCTCGAGGTTCACTCGGACTCACTAGAGCCGGGCAGGCACGCGCTGCGCTGCTAGGTCGCGATCACGTGTTGCCGGATGATATTCAAGCACTGGCAGGCTCCGTGCTGGCGCATCGTATTATTGTCAGTCCCGCAGCCCGATTGCGCGACTTAAGTTCTGAACGTATTGTGCAGGAAGTTGTTCAGGCTACGCCGGTGCCTGGCGGAGAATTTTCAACGGAGCCGCCCCGGACGAAATCGAAATGAAGGCTGGGCGTACACTTGTTTTCATTTTAATCGTGGCGGGTTTGTGGGGCATCGCGGTGAACGGCGCGGAGATCTATTCCCGCTTACTTTATCTCGGAATTTTGCTCGGCCTCGGAAGTTGGTTGTGGACATTCATGTTGGGTCGTTCGCTTGGCGTGCAAAGGATTGCGCGCACACAGCGCGCCAGTGTAGGGGATATTTTTGAAGAGAGATTTTACATTGTTAACGGGAGTCGCCTGATTGCTCCATGGATCGAAGTGACGAATGATTCGTTACTTCCATTTTCTTCCGGTTCCCGTTTGCTTACACTTGTAAATGGACGGCAAAAACGGAATTACCTTGCGCGTACCTGGCTCACGCGCCGCGGCGCGTTTGCCCTGGGCCCTACGCATGCTTCAGTTGGCGACCCGCTTGGCTTGTTCCGTTGGAACAGGGAAATCCCGCCAAAACAGACTCTGGTGATTCTTCCCATGATATTTGAGATCAAGTCATTTATTTTTCCGCCCGGATTACTTCCGGGCGGGCAGGCCATACGACGTAAGTCGCCGGATATTACTCCTCATGCGTCGGGTATTCGTGAATATACACATGGTGATGCCATGAAGCGTATCCATTGGCCCACGAGTGTTCGCCGTAATCATTTGATGGTCAAGGAATTTGAACAGGATCCTCAAGCAGAGGTCTGGTTGTTTTTGGATTCGCAGCGAGATGTTCATATAGAAAAGCCATACATGCAGGATGAAGTTCCTGTGGAAACCATGCTGTTCGCCCGCCGGCCAAAATTCCAATTAGCTCCGTCCACGGTCGAATATTCGATCAGTATCACGGCTTCACTCGCACATTATTTTCTTTTACAGAAGCGGGCGGTAGGCTACATAAGTGCCGGACATGCTTTTACTATTCTTCCTGCTGAACGAAGTGAAAGGCAGGAATCAAAAATCTTGGAAACACTGGCCTTCGTGCAGGCAAACGGCGAGTTGTCTATTGCGGCACTGGTCGCGGCACAAGCTTCGCAATTGCCGCAGGGTTCCAGTGCCATTTTGATTACACCCTCCATCCGTGCAGATTTGATCGTGGCGGTAGATGACCTGCAAAGGAGATATTTGCGCCCAATAGTCGTTTTGCTTGACGTAAATTCCTTTGGAGGAAACCCGGGAACAGAGAAGCTTGCACACGCCTTAAAAGAACGGCGCGTGCCGGTGTGCGTGATTTCTTGCAATGCCGATCTATCACAGTCTCTTTCAGAATTTTCGTCCGATTTTATTTCGCAGGATTTGCGTGTATGGCAAGAACCAGTGTTGTCACAATTGATTTGAATTTCCAAAACAAGACGCAGGCTATCGCGTCATATTTGATTAGATATGCAGACGGGGCGATTCTGATCGAAAGTGGGCCCGGCTCGACGCTATCTGCGCTCGAGGCCAGCCTGGCTAAAGAGGGATTAACTCCCCGCGTTATTACCCATGTTTTGCTTACCCATATTCATCTCGATCATGCCGGCGGGGCCGGTTGGCTTTCGCGTCAAGGTGCGCAGATTTATGTTCATCCGAATGGGGCAGCGCATTTGTTGAATCCGGAGAAATTGATGGCCAGTGCCGGTCGTATTTATGGAGATCAGATGCAGGAGCTTTGGGGTGAATTCCTGCCGGTGGAGCAGAGTCGACTCAATATCCCGCATGACGCGGAAGAGATCGTCATTGGCAACCTGAGATTCTTACCCATCAATACACCCGGCCATGCAGAACATCATTATTCCTATATCTTCGAAGACCTGTGTTTTAGCGGGGATGTGGGTGGGGTGCGCATACCGGGTTTTGCATATTTGCGTGCGCCAATGCCGCCACCCGAGCTGCATTTTGGTCGATGGCACGACAGCCTTACACGCTTGCGCTCACTGAAATTTTCACGTATTGCGCCAACGCATTTTGGTATCTATGACGATGCAGATTGGCAACTAAATGAATTGGATGGGAATTTGACGGCGACTGAAAAATGGCTCGAGGACGTAATGCGTAGCGGCCCGTCAGTGGAGGAACTGCGTGACAAGTTCGAGGCGTGGATGGAGACCCAAAGTCAGGAACAGGAGTTGAGCAATGTGGTGGTTCAGGCCTATGCACTTGCTAATCCTCCTGGTATGAGTGCGGATGGATTAATGAGGTATTGGAAAAAAGCACGAATGCTGAAATAATAAGATGACACTATATTTTTATGATGAGGAGTGCAGATGAAGGACTTTCTTGCGATCTCCGATTATTCGTCGGAAGAGATTCAAGACCTGCTCGATGTGGCAGTGCAGCTAAAGAAACAATATTTCAAAAAGGGTAATGAGCCAATTTTTAAAGGCAAAGTGCTGGGTATGATCTTTCAGAAACCCAGCCTGCGCACGCGCGTTTCCTTCGACATGGCCATGCGTCATTGTGGCGGCGATGCGTTGTATCTTTCTCCAAATGAGATTGGGCTTGGGCAACGTGAATCGATTGCAGATGTAGCGCGCGTATTATCCGGTTATGTGCAGGCGTTAATGGCGCGTGTATTTGATCATGCGCACGTGTTGGAGCTGGCGAAGTGGGCGGAAATTCCCGTGGTAAATGGCTTGAGCGATTACAACCATCCGTGTCAGGGATTGGCCGACGCTCTCACCATTCACGAGAAATTTGGCAGGAACGCCAGGGGTTTGAATATTAGCTATATAGGCGATGCAAATAATGTGGCTGTTTCACTTATGCATGCCTCTGCGTTATTAGGTTGGAATTTCACTCTCGCAAGCCCGCAGGGATATGACCTCAATCCAAAAGCAATCGAAATCGCTGGAGAGATTGCCAAGAAAACAAAGAGTAAATTATCTTTTATCCGAGACCCGCATGACGCTGTAAAAAGCGCTCATGTTATATATACGGACACATGGACTAGCATGGGGCAGGAAGCAGAGACGGCCAAACGCGAGTTGGTCTTTCCTCCATATCAAGTGAACGCAAAACTCGTAAACGAAGCGGATAAAGATGTAATCGTGATGCACTGCTTGCCTGCACATCGCAATTACGAATTGACCGATGAAGTGGCAGATGGCCCACATTCAGTGATCTTTCCTCAAGCACATAATCGTTTGCACGCGCAGAAGGCGATTTTGGCACGATTATTCGATGTGGCGTAGTGGCGGAAAAAGGACTTTATGAACACAAAAGATTACATTGCGATCGAAGAGCAGTATGGTGCACATAATTACCATCCTCTGGATGTGGTGATCGAAAGGGCGGAGGGAGTATGGGTATACGATGTCGATGGAAAAAGATATCTCGACTGTCTAAGCGCGTACTCGGCGCTCAATCAGGGACATGTTCACCCCGAGATCTTGAAAGCCCTGCTTGAACAGGCACAGAAAGTAACGCTTACCTCACGCGCATTTCGCAATGACCAACTACCACTTCTCTATAAAGAACTCTCAGAAATGACCGGCTATGAAATGTCCCTGCCGATGAATTCAGGGGCGGAGGCTGTTGAGACCGCGGTCAAGCTTGCGCGCAAATGGGCTTATCAGGTCAAGAAAGTGCCGCGCCATCAGGCAGAGATCATTGTCGCAGCGGGTAATTTCCACGGGCGTACGGTCACGATTGTTTCATTTTCAACAGAACCTTCTTATCGTGATGACTTTGGTCCGTTCACGCCCGGCTTTGTAACAGTGAAGTATGGAGATGCGGATCTAATTGCAAAGGCAATCACACCCAATACCGCCGCAGTCATGCTCGAGCCCATTCAAGGAGAAGGCGGCGTTATCATTCCGCCACTAGGATATTTAAAACAGGTCGCAGAAATTTGTAAGAAAAATAATGTGTTGTTTCTGGCAGATGAGATTCAAACCGGCCTCGCGCGGACAGGGAAATTGTTCGCCTGTGATCATGAAAACGTTCGTCCGGATGTGGTGATCGTAGGTAAGGCTTTGGCTGGAGGTTTCTATCCTGTTTCAGCGGTGCTGGCAGATAAATCGATTCTTGGATTGTTCGCGCCCGGTGAGCATGGATCCACGTTCGGCGGGAATCCGCTCGCGGCGGCGGTAGCACGCGCCTCTTTACGCGTGATTCGGGAAGAAAAACTGGCGGAACGGTCAGATAAACTCGGTGAATATTTCATGGAGCAGTTGAGCGAGATTCCCAGCCCGCATGTCAAGGAAGTGCGCGGACGCGGTTTGTTGATTGGCGTGGAACTCAAACCGCAGGCGAAAGGTGCGCGTCGTTTTTGTGAAGCCTTACAGGAGAAAGGTATTCTAGCAAAAGAGACTCACGAAAATGTCATCCGTTTTGCACCTCCGTTGGTGATCGATAAGGAGACCATCGATTGGGCGCTCCCGTCCATTCGTGATGTCTTGAATATGCCTTAAGTACCTCCCTGAAGAATGAATGCCACAGGGTTTAAGCGCAACTCTGTGGCATCTTTATTGTTAATTTGATGATAACCCCGCCGTCTTGACATCGATCTGGTTTTTATCTATTATCAAGGCGTTTTGGTTGAAAGTCGTTGATGCCTTTCGTATTCGTTCGGCATTGGCTTATTTTATGAAGGATCGGAAGGAAATACATTATGCGTAAGGCTAAAATCGTTGCCACTATCGGGCCGGCTTGTGATTCGGAGCAGGCGCTTGAGTCTCTTGTGAAAGCTGGGATTAATGTGGCTCGCCTGAATTTTTCGCACGGAACACACGAACAGCACGCTGCACGCGTGTCGGCCATTCGCGCGGTAGCTAAAAAATTGGGAGTGCCCGTTGGTATTTTACAGGATTTGCAGGGTCCGAAGATCCGCGCAGGACAGTTGGAATCGCCTCTTCAACTTTCCGTTGGAGAAGAGGTTTGCCTGTATGCAACTCAGGATCAGGCACCGAAAACAGACAAACAACTCATACCAGTGGACTTTCGCGAACTCTTCGATTCAGTACAAGCCGGTGACCCGCTTTTGCTGGATGATGGACGCTTGAAGCTTCAGGTATTATCTGCCAATGGCCGTGTGGTGGAGGCAATTGTGATTGTAGGTGGGACACTTACTTCTCACAAAGGTATTAACCTGCCCGGGGTGAAATTACGTATTGCAGGGTTTACTGATAAAGACAAAGCAGATCTGGCTTTTGGCGTCTCACAGGGCGTTGATGCAGTTGCGATTTCATTTGTGCGTAGTGCCGACGATGTAAAGACGGTGCGTACCGCGATGGAGGAATTATCGAAAGGTAAACGCGTGCCGTTATTGATTGCAAAGCTCGAAAAGCCTGAAGCCATGAACGAGCTCGAAGCCATCCTGGATGTGGTTGATGGGGTGATGGTGGCGCGCGGTGACCTTGGCGTAGAGCTCCCGCCTGAGCGCGTGCCCTCGTTGCAGAAGCATATTATCCATTCGGCGAACGCGCGTGCCAAGCTGGTCATCACGGCCACTCAGATGCTCGAGTCGATGATTCAAAATCCACTGCCCACGCGCGCGGAAGCCTCTGATGTAGCAAATGCGATTTTCGACGGCACAGACGCAGTCATGCTTTCGGCAGAGACCGCCTCGGGTCAATATCCAACAGCCGCAGTTGCGATGATGTCGCGTATTGTCATTGAAGCGGAGACGCACTTCCTCGAGTGGGGCAGCCGTCAAGATGGACGCGTAGGACTCGGGGAGAGCGATGCGGCCTCCATGGCGCGGGCTGCGAATCAACTTGCGCAGGACCCTGATGTTTCAGCGATTGCCGTATTTACGATGCAGGGCCGTTCTGCATGGTTAATGTCGAAAGCGCGGCCGGTAAAGGAAATCTTTGCATTCACACCGGAAGAAGAAACCTATAACCAATTGGCTTTTTTGTGGGGTGTGAAGCCTTATTTTGCAAAATTTGCCTATTCGCTCGATGAGATGCTTGCAGATGTTGATACGGCTCTGTTGGAGTCCACCATTACCCCGGGGCAGCAAGTCGTTTTAGTTTGCGGATACCCAGTTGGCGGGCAACGTCCACCCAACATGGCCTTATTGCACACAGTGGGCAGCGATGCGACCGTGAATCTGGCGCGCAAACTTGCAGAGAACAATATAAAGAAGAAGCAATGAAACCTGCACGCACACGCATCGCGCCTTCACCAACGGGACACATGCATCTCGGTACGGCGCGTACCGCGCTATACGATTATTTGCTCGCAAAAAAAAGTGGCGGGCAGTTCATTTTACGCATCGAAGATACGGATGTTTCGCGTACTGTGCCCGGTGCTGAGCAGGAGATAATTGATGGTCTGCGCTGGCTCGGATTGAACTACGATGAAGGTCCTGATGTTAGTGGATCGTATGGGCCTTACCGCCAAACCGAACGTCGCGAGATCTATCGAGCGCATGCTAAGACGCTTGTAGATAAGGGCCATGCCTATCCTTGCTTTTGCACGCCAGAGCGATTGGAAAAGGTGCGCCAGGAACAACAAAAGCGAAAAGAGAATCCGCACTATGATGGCACATGTCGCCTGCTTTCATCTGATGAAGCTGCGCGGCGTGTGGCAAATGGCGAGAAACACATCATCCGCTTCAAGATGCCGCAGGAAGGCACGACGATTGCAAAGGATCATCTGCGCGGTGAGATCGTCACTGAGAACAAGCAGCTCAATGATCAGGTGCTGATGAAATCAGATGGACTGCCAACCTATCATCTGGCAGCAATGGTTGACGATCATGAAATGAAAATCACGCATGTCTTGCGCGGTTCTGAGTGGTTGGGTACATTTCCCCTTCACGTAAACATTGTACGTGCATTTGGCTGGGAGGAACCCGATTGGGTTCATCTCTCTGTCTTTCTTAAACCAAGCGGCAAAGGCAAGATGAGTAAACGCGAAACTGCCGATGCGGTGAAAGACGGGCACTCCATTTTTATCAAAGATATACAGGAACTGGGATTCGTACCTGAAGGCGTATTAAATTGGAGTGCGTTGATGGGCTGGGGGGTGGCCGAGGACGATATCATGTCACTTGATCAAATGGTGGAGCGATTCAACATCGATAGTCTGACTCCCTCACCAGCCGCGATCAATTTCCAAAAATTAGATCATTTCAACGCGACTCATATCCGTCTCCTGACGACCGAAGACCTGGCTGCACGTCTCAGGCCCTATTTCCTCCGTGAGGGACTCAATGTCAAAGACGATATTCTGCTGAAGATCATTCCACTCATCCGTGAGAGACTGGTCACCCTGGATGACTGTATTGCGTTCGGTGCCTTCTTCTTCAAGGAAGATGTCGCGCCTGCCGCGGAAGACTTGATCGCCAAAGGACTGGATGCAAAACAATCTATCGAGATCGCGCGAGAATGCTATGAGATCTTATCCGGCGTGCAAGATTTTAGTCACGCAATCGCGGAGCCACCAATGCGTGCCTACGTGGATGCGAGTGGATTCAACGTCAGTCAGGTTTTTGGCGTCTTGCGTGTAGCGACAACTGGGCAGAAAGTGAGCCCTCCGTTGTTCGAAAGCATGGAAATCATTGGTCGCGAGAAATGTCTTGTACGGATTAAACGAGCTATCGAGATTTTAGAAAAGATGTAAAAGACAACTTGATAAAATCTTCGCTCTCGTTCGAGAGCGAAGATTTTATTTTTCCTGCAACCACAGATATTGATAGGGCAATAGGTTAATCTCGAGAAAGCCGTCTTTTACCGTGAAAATCCCATCTCGCAGTATATCTATAAAATGTTGCCCATCAAGTTTTACTCTAACCTTTTGGCTGACATCACTCAGGTTATTGAGGATCACCAGACGATCCTTTTCAAAAATGCGCAAATAAGCGGCGACTGCACGGGATCCACACTCGAGCCATTCCAATGTCACATGCCCAAGGGCAGGATGTTCTTTTCGCCTCATAATCATTTTATGTGTTATTTGCCAAAGCGAAACAGATTCATTGAGCTGCACTTGCACATTGACTTTTGCTGGATCAAATGGCGGCCGGTTAACGACCGAGACATAAAGATTATCGGCTTTTGAAAAGCCAGCGTTTTTCGAATTATCCCATTGCATTGGCGTACGGACTCCATTACGATCTTCGAGAGCGATATTATCTCCCATCCCTATCTCATCACCGTAGTAGATGATCGGAGAGCCGGGAAGGGTAAATAATAGCGAATTAGCAAGCTCGATCCTGCGGCTATCATTCTCAAGAAGTGGGGCCAGGCGACGGCGAATCCCAAGATTGATTCGCATACGTGGGTCAGGAGCATATTCGCGCCACATCCACTGCCTTTCTTCCTCAGTTACCATTTCCAGGGTCAACTCATCATGATTGCGCAGGAAAGTGACCCATTGGCAGTTTTCCGGGATTGGTGGTGTTTGTTCGAGCGCCCAATGGATTGGTTCGGCCTCGCCTCTGCGAATGGCCATATATACGCGTGGCATCAGTGGAAAATGAAAAGCCATATGGAATTCATTCCCGCTGCCAAAATAATCGCGCACGTTGCGCGGCCATTGATTGGCTTCACATAACAGAATGCAGTCCGGATAGTGTTCATCTACAAAGCGACGCATCTCTTTGAGAAACGTGTGAGTTTCCGGCAGATTTTCACAGGTAGTACCATCTCTCTCAAAGAGATACGGCACCGCATCTGCCCGAAAACCATCCACACCCATGTCCAGCCAGAATTTCATGATGTTCAAAATTTCATTGCGTACAGCGGGGTTGTCGTAATTCAAATCCGGCTGGCTGGTATAAAAGCGGTGCCAGTAATATTGCCCGGCTTTTTCGTCCCATGCCCAATTGGATTTTTCGGTATCGGTGAAAATGATGCGTGCATCAGCGTATTGGGTATTAGTATCGCTCCAGACGTAATAATCCCGAAACGGAGAGTTGCGATCTGCCCGCCCAGCCTGGAACCATGAATGTTGATCTGAGGTGTGATTCAAAACCAGGTCTGTAATGATTCGAATGTCTCGAGCATGCGCCTCTTTCAGCAGGATCTTGAAATCCTCTAACGTTCCATAGTCTGAATGAATCTTGTAATAGTCCGCAATATCGTAGCCATCGTCCTTGAGCGGAGATGGATAGATTGGCATGATCCACAGGCAATCCACACCAAGGTCTCTTAGATAATCAAGCTTTTGCGTCAGGCCCTGAATATCGCCATGGCCATCATTGTTGCTGTCGAAAAATGCCCGAACATAGACTTGATAAAAGATTGCGTTTTGATACCAAAGTGTTGATTGCATAACGATCGTTATTTTATACCTTTTGTTTGTGAGGTCTCCAAGTCGTTGGTCGCTTGAAGCGCAAGCTCGATGAAGACTGCGGCTGTCCAGCCAAACATATTTGCTGCGCTAGCAGCCGGCTCCCCGGTTTCCGGATTGTAATATTCACAGATACCGGGATGTTCCATGATCATCCTCAATGTTTTATCGCGCAATTCACGCGCTAGCTCGGACTCGCCAACTTTCTCTAACGCTTCTACAAAAAAATAATTGATGTTTGCCCAGACCGGCCCGCGCCACATTACTTCTGGTTCATGGGCTTGACTGTTGCGTGCAACAGTGGGAATCATAAATCGTCCCCAAAATTCGTTTGGATTTGTCAGATGTGAGATTAGACGTTTTGCGGCTTTTTCCGGTAATTGACCGGTCCAGAGCGGATAAAGATTGAATGGAGTTAGGATAGGGATAGGCTGCTCATTGTATAAGGCGTTGAATACGCCGGTTTTTTCGTCCCAGAGATCATCCATCATGCGTTGAACAAGCTTTGTGGCGCGTTCACGCCAGATGGCCGCCTCATCTTTTTTTTCTAAAATTTCTGCAATTCCTGCCAGCGAATTCATTTGAATGTTCAGATATGTATTGATATCTGGCGATTCCACCGGCATGCCATAATCCCACAATGGACTATTGTCCAGGC
>Ga0209131_1000332_pt1 | contig 34545 bp, 22 predicted proteins | sample GraSoi_2013_40cm_FD_185826 | JGI IMG/M metagenome (GOLD analysis project Ga0209131, IMG submission 185826) | Grasslands soil microbial communities from the Angelo Coastal Reserve, California, USA - Sample 9_17_2013_40cm (SPAdes) (version 2) | ecosystem: Environmental > Terrestrial > Soil >...
CATCTTGAAGTACCTCTTTGGCCAGGAGGACAAGCAGCGGCACGATAAAGAGATCGTTTTTGTCATCACGCCACATATCTTGCGAGCCGAAGAGGTCACCGATGAGAATTTGCGTCTGATCGACATAGGCACCGCCAGTGCGATTGGGCTACGTCGGAAGGAAGTAAAGAAAACCCCTCCCAGTTCTGCAACTCCCAGTACCCCCCCGACGCGCAGTTCAACGGGACGGCAAAGCCCGCCTGCAACTACCAGCGCGCCTCGTTCGTAGCGGTTTCGACTCCCCGGATGGGGGCAAAGCGTTATAGAGCTGGTCGATCTACCCGCGGTCCCACTTCGAATAAGTCTGGAACATACGAGAGCAGGCTAGCCTGTCGTCCATCGGCAGTTCAATTCCCTAATTGTGCAAAACTTTTGTGAAATGTCCCCAGAGCGCCCCTGGAATTTATATAACGCCTTTATAATGAATACATTACAGCAAGAAGGAATCGGTGTGAGAGTTGCCTAAGGTATTACAGGCACTTCTTGGGATGGGTGCCATCATGAGCACACAAAGTCGCTCTCGTTTGATGTTTGCCTTACGCACTTTTGTGGGACGCCCTATCCCCGCTTTGTTCCTCGCTGCAGTGATTGAGACCCTCCCCATACGCTCGGGACGTCTAGCCCAACTAAAAACTGGGAGGTGTTGAGAATTATGGCAAATTCCCCGGCAGCTTCCCAGACTCTCGGTTGGCGAGTGCAGCCAACCGGCTTGACTGCTAAGCCCATGAGATGCCACCAGACCCAAGGCTTAGAAAGGTCCCCGCTATTTGCAGATATTCCGCCATCCGATCAAGCCAAAATCGTATCCGCCGCGATCTCAAGAAAATTCGTGCGCAGGCAGACAATCTTTATCGCAGGCGATCCGGTCAAAGAAATCCTGCTGCTAACCGAGGGCTGCGTAAAGATAACTCAGCTCGGTGAAAATGGCAGCGAAATCATTCTTAGACTCCACGGACCCGGTGAATTACTTGGCGCGAGTGCGGTGGAGCGGACGGGTGGGCATGGCTCGACGGCGGAGGCACTTTTGACGTGTAAAGCCCTCGTCTGGAACGCATCGACCTTCGAGACCTTGTCCGAAAAGTTCCCCACCCTTCAACGCAACACGATGCGCATTCTGACACGCCGCCTGCTCGAGCTAGAAGGCCGACTTTTCGAGATTTCCACTGAACGGGTTGCCCCACGTCTGGCCCGTGAACTGGTTCGGTTGCTGGTGCATGTGGGACGGAGAGTGGATGGCGTTATCGAAGTCCACCTTTCGCGCGAGGAGCTAGCCCAGTTGACGGGGACGACGTTATTCACCGTGAGCCGGGTGCTCTCAGGCTGGGAACAGCAAGGCATCGTGAGCCTGCGACGGCAAGCTGTAGCAGTGCAAAGCCCTTTCGGCCTGCTGGGCGTGTGCGACCTTAAATGAGCTCCGCGCCCCTCGCCGAGTGCAAGATCGGTTCGTATATAAGCAATCCGCTAGTTCCTTGTTCGTTGGGTTTACAAGCGAAACCGCCATTTCCAAGGCGGAGAGCGAAATCGTTGTTCGCGAAATCGAAAGCGGCGGCAGGAGCTCCAATGCGTCTGGTCCTGGTATGTTCCATCACCCTGGCGTGCGCGGCGCCGGTGATCGCACAAAGCCCTCAAGCGGGCCCAAATGTACAATACCCAGCGTCCCCCATGTCGAGGCAGGAGATGCGCAGGAAAAGCATACAAGCATTGGGGAGGCCCGTTTCGCCCACACCGGAGGTTCCGCCCGAAACACCCGTGGTCACGCTGGAGGGAGTCTGCGATCGACCGCAAGTCGCCGGGACAAAAGGCTGCAAGACCGTCATCACGCGCTCGCAGCTAGACAGCATCATAGACCTGCTGGCGCCGGAAACTCCGCAGGCTGGACGCCGGCAGTTTGCGATCAACTATGCGCGACTCCTGGCTGCCTCTGAAGTAGCCCAGCGACACCACCTCGAAAAAGAGCCCGCCGTGATCAAGGAGTTGCAGGCCCAATTGAAATTCGTTCGCATGCAGGTACTGGCCAGCACTCTGTATCGCCGAATCGAGGAGCAAGCGGCTAACGTACCTGCGTCCGAGATTCAGAAGTACTATACCGACCATCAGGCCAATTTTGATGAAGGCGAGGTACTGCGTCTTACGATACCCAAGGCGGCTGCAACGGAAAGCGGTCAACCTCTGGATGCTTCGGCTGTGAGGGCGACTGCCGACGCGCTGCGGGCGCGCGCCGCAGCTGGCGAGGACTTCGATCAGCTTCAGCAGGCAGCCTATAAAGAATTGGGGCTCAAAGAGACCCCGTCGGCCACGAAGCTAAACAAGGTTCGCCGGACCAGACTTGCTCCGGATGAAGCGAAAGTTTTTGATCTGAAGGCAGGCGAGGTATCGGAGGTTATGGAGTCGCCGAGCGCGTTCGTGATCCTGAAGCTTGACTCAAAAGAATCCATTCCAATCGAGACTGCTGGGTCGGAGATCAAGCCCATTCTGCAGCAGGCTCGCCTGGAGCAAGAAATGCAGAGCGCTGCCAAGAACGTAAAGGCGCAATTCAACCTGACGTATTTGGAGATGCCCGCGGCACCGGAGCTATTTCTACCGCCCGCACTCGCTCGGCCGGGTGTCAAGCCGGCAACACCGTCTAATGCGCGTGCGCGCAAGTGGCCTTTGCGGCGAATGCCATCGACTAGCCGTACCCAAGGGTTGACTCTTCTACCCCAGGGGCACAATTGACGTGATCTTCTCGGAAATGGGTGGAGACGCACGCTGGCTGATTCGGGGTACCGTAGAGAATGGTTGAAATAACGGAAAGAGCCATGATATATAACATTACAAATAAGCTGGTGCCGTACGACGCCACCGTTCATGGAGTCTTAGCGACTCGTGAATGCGATCAGAGGAGCTCCTGAACTGTAGGGGGCGAATCGATGAGCGAGATCTTCAATGACTTGCAGGAAGCGCCAGGAATTGGGTTCCCGGTCAGTCTCCGGTTTAAGTCGCGTAGATTACTTGTTAGTTTATTTATAGTTACGATAGCAATTGGGACTCCAGCCGCGACCGCACACAAACTCCGAACACCAGTTGTAGGCAGGCAGACGGTATACAGTTCTCCGCGGTCTGAACTGACCGCATCATTAGGGGGATCGGAGCATCAAGCGCAGGGGTTACGCGAATCGAGAACAGCCTTACTGGCAAATCCCCTCATACCCGAGCAGGCGGGCGCGAATCAGCTGCGGGTATCCTACGAAGATGGGAAGCTCACAATCATTGCAGAGAATTCTATGCTGTCGGATGTTCTGTCGGCAGTGCGGGCACAAACGGGCGCGGATATCGAACTTCCACCGGGTGCTTCCAACCAGCGCATCTGGGCGCGGCTTGGCCCCGGACCAGCTCGCAGTGTTCTTGCTACACTACTGGACTCAACGAATCTTGACTACGTTATCCGGGCCTCTCAGACCGATCCGCAAAGCATCCAGAGCATACTTTTAATGCTTCGGGAGAAGGCGGCCACATCCGCCGTTCCGGGAACACCAGGGACTTCGATGGAGCCGCCGCCACGGGGCACGATTCGTAGATCACCACGGTTGACTCTCAGCGTGCCGGAGAATACAGGGCTGGAGAATCCAGCTTCACCCGAATCGTCGGCTTCGCCAGAAGGGGCACCGACAGACCAGGCACCTCCATCTCCAGACCAGCCGCCGCCGTCGGCAGACCAGTCATTCACTCGGCCAGATCAGCAAACTTCTTCCGCGATACCTGCAGCCGATGCGAGCACCTCGGCTTTCAAAACATCGGAGCAAATGATTCAGGACCTGCAGCGGATGTACGAGCAGCGGAAGCAATTGCAGCAGCAGAGCCGCAAACAGCCCGCCCCTGCTCCAAATTCGCCTCCTACCCCCAACTAGAACTGGAACGATCACCCGGCAAATCCAATGCAGGAACCACCGCAGTGTCTTCGCTAGGTTAGAAAGTCTTTCAACCGACTTCGCTATTGCAGAGGTTTCATTTGGCTCGCACTGTCCAAATGTCAATGAAACTGCGGCGTTGTTTCCGTGTCGATCATTCGTGCAGAATTAAATTGGCTTGCCTCTCGGATTTCATCGTGGCTTAGTTCTTGTTTCAGCGCTCTTTCTCTCCACACCGCGTAAATCGCGGGATACACAAGTAGTTCGAGAATGAAGGAGGTGAAGATACCACCTATCATCGGAGCTGCGATGCGCTTCATTATTCCGGAACCGGTGCCGGTGGACCACAGAATCGGAATCAAGCCGACGCTCATGGCGGCGAAGGTCATGAATTTGGGACGCAGTCGCCTGGCTGCTCCTTCCACAATTGCCTCATAAAGATGCGCTCTAGTAAACGACAAGTTCTCGCGCTTGCTTGCCTCATATGCAAGGTCCAGATAGAGAAGCATGAATACCCCGGTTTCGGCATCGATTCCCAGTAGAGCCACGATGCCCACCCAAACGGCTATGCTCATGTTGTAGCCGAGAGCAGCAACCATCCAGATCGATCCCACAGCCGAGAATGGCACAGCTAGGGCGACGATCATGGTTTTCACCGCAGACCGGGTGTTGCAGTAGAGCAGGAAGAGGACCAGCGCAATTGTAACTGGCACAATAACCATCAATCGCTGACGAACGCGCTGCGCGGATTCATATTGACCGCTCCACAAGATCGAGTAGCCAGGGGGAAGCTGCAGATGGCTTTGCAGCTCACGTTGCGCATGGTCGACATAGTCGGCAATCGGACGGCCCGCCACGTCCACGAAGACATAGCCCGTGAGTAATCCGTCCTCATCGCGAATCATCGCCGGACCCGTCAGCGTACGAATGGTGGCCAGTTCAGACAAAGGGATTTGTTTATCCCCGCCGGCGGACACCAACACCTTGTTCAGCGATTGAATGTCCGAACGGAAGTCGCGCAGATAGCGTACGTTGACTGGATAACGTTCCCGGCCTTTGATCAAGGTGGTGACGTTTTCCCCACCGACCGCCGTAGAAAGAGCGTTCTGAGCATCGTCAATGGAAAGCCCGTATCGGGCAAGCGCTTGACGATCCCAAGTCACATCGAGAAAGTAGCCATCGGCGCTGCGTTCAGCAAACGCATTGCGCGTTCCGGGAAAGGTCATCAGCAGCTTTTCGGCCTGCCTTCCGAGCTCCTGAATCTGGTTTAGATCGGCGCCTTGAATCTTGAGACCGATGGCAGTGCGAATCCCGGTGCTCAGCATGTCGATGCGGCCGCGGATCGGCATTGTCCAGGAATTTGAGAGGCCGGGGATTTTCAATGCCTGATTCATCTCTGCAACGAGCTGCTGTTCCGTGATGTGGTCCGGCGTGACGTGCCGCAAAACGGGGAGCAGCCATCCGGGCGCCCAAGAGGAATACCATACTTGAGTTTTCCGCCACTCCGACTGAGGCTTCAGAACAATCACAGTTTCCAGCATCGAAAGCGGAGCTGGATCGGTCGTTGTGTCAGCGCGTCCAGCTTTGCCCAGAACATGATCGACTTCAGGGAAACTCTTCAGAATTTGATCCGTTAGTTGCAGCAGCTGTTGAGATTCCGAGATCGAAATACCCGGCATCGTAGAGGGCATATAGAGGAATGAGCCCTCATCCAGAGCCGGCATAAACTCCCCTCCGAGGGTCCAGAACATGGGTATCGAGAGAAGAACGAGGGCCAGTGCCCCCGCAATGACTTGCCACTTCCAGCGGAGGGTCCAGCGAACTACCGGATCGTAGAGCTTCATGAGCAGGCCGGTAATCGGGTGTTTTTCTTGCGAACGGACCTGACCGCCCACTAAGGATTCAAAAAAGCGCTGAATCCTGCTGCCCGCGACGGTCTGAAAGGACCGGCGAGGCACCAACAGCAGCCTTAACGCTGGGCTCAGGGTAATGGCAAGCACGGCAGCCACGATCATGGCGAAATTCTTGGTGTAGGCAAGCGGCCGGAAGAGCTTCCCTTCCTGGCCCTCGAGCGCGAAAACGGGCAGGAAGGCCACCGCTATCACCAACAAAGCAAAGAAGGTGGGCCCAGCCACTTCCTTTACGGACGCCAAAATGACTTCGTTATAAGAGAATGGCTGGCTTGATCGATGGCAGATTTCCAGTTTCCGGTGCGTTTGCTCTACCACGACAATCGCCGCATCCACGAGTTCGCCACAGGCGATGGCGATCCCGGCCAGCGACATGACGTTGATGCTCACGCCCGCATAATGCAGGGGAATAAAAGTCAACAGCACAGCTACTGGAATCGTGACTACCGGAATGGCCGCGCTTGGAAAATGCCAGAGAAAAATCAAGATGACGATGACAACCGTGAAAATCACCTCCAGCAACGTTGCGCGCGCGTTCGAGATTGCACGCCGCACCAGTTCGGAGCGGTCATAGATTGGTACGATTTTGACGCCGTGCGGCAGTCCCGGTTCGATCTCCTTCAATCGTGCCTTTACCCGGTCAATTACATCGAGCGCGTTGCTGCCCTCGCGCATGATGACGATTCCAGAGACGGCTTCTCCCAGCCCGTCCAAGTCGGCAGTGCCGCGTCTGATATCAGGGCCGACAACGACTTTGCCCACGTCCTTGATCCGGATTGGAGTGCCCTGGACGGCACCAAGGACAGTTTCCTCAAGGTCTTTGGGCGAGCGCAGGTATCCGCGACCGCGGATCATGTATTCTGCGCCGCCGAACTCCAACAGCCGCGCTCCCGTCTCTTGGTTGCCGCTTCGGACGGCCTCGGCCACCCGGGAGATCGGAATCCCGTAGGATCGCAACCGGTTCGGGTCAACATTGATCTGGTACTGTTGTGTGAAACCGCCGAGTGAAGCCACCTCCGCCACGCCCGGCACAGCCTTCAAGTAATATCGCAGATACCAATCCTGGTAAGAACGTAGCTCTCCCAGGTTGTGTTCTCCGGACTCCTCTTTAAGAACATATTGAAAAACCCATCCTAGCGCGGTGGCATCCGGTCCAATTTCTGTTCTGACGTCCTGAGGAAGTCGTGCCGTAACACTGGAAACATATTCGAGAGTTCTGGAGCGTGCCCAGTAGAGGTCCGTCCCTTCCTGGAAGATGACGTAAACGTACGAGAAACCAAAGTCGGAGATGCCGCGCACCGATTTGACCCCCGGCGCGCCGGTCATAGCCGAAATGATCGGATACGTGACCTGGTCTTCGATGATGTCGGGGCTGCGCTCCCAACGAGACATGATGATGACCTGTGTCTCCCCCAGATCGGGAGTGGCATCCAGGGGAAGATGCATCATCGTCCAGAATCCCCAGATGCAAGCCGCAGCCACCAGGATGAAGACTAGAAACTTGTTGTCTACGGAATAAGAAACAATACGGTCGATCATCCGCGCCTCGATCCACATGCGGAAATCGCGATGCTCGTTCGCGCCACGCCTAAATATCTTGCCGGAACCTGTGGGAACTCCTTCGGGCACTCTGCCGGGCAAAACGCCCAGCTAGGCAGTGAGGATGGAACCCTGTGCGCATTCGAGTGGGATTTGTTTGGACCGAGTGGCCCACCGCAGAGATGTTCACGCATGGCTAGGGCGTCCGAGCCGGAGCCTGCTTCGAGTCGCGCGCTACCACGGAAGTAGCCAACGCGGAAGCGCGCATGCGGCTTTCAGAATCGAGCAGGAACGTCCCTGAGGTCACAACACGCGCTCCTTCGGTCAGACCGCGCGTAATCGTGACGAGATTGCCATAGGCAGTTCCGATCTCTACTGGGCGTGGCTCGAACACGCCGTCGCTAGTTTCCACATAGACGATCTTTTGCAGGCCGCTGTCGAGCACCGCCTCTTGCGGTATGGAGAGCCCCGGAGGAGCATGGGCACTGAACTCCAAATCAACGAACATGTCAGGCCGGAGCACAAGGCCGGGGTTTTCGGCCTCCAGGCGAAGCTTTAATGTCCGCGACGCGGGATCGAACAGCGGTGGATTGTCGCCCACGGTGGCATAAACGGTCTTCGAGCGCTCGCGAGCGCTAACCCGAACCCTGGCACGCGGACGAAACAGTTGAGCTTCGTCTCCGTAAATATCTGCGATGATCCAGACTTTGCTCAGATCGGCGATGCGATAAAATTCCGTTCCTTTCTCAAACCTCTGGCCAGGAGAGACGTCGCGGGAAAGCACAATGCCGTCGACCGGAGAAGTTAGGGTAATATCGCGTGTTAGCTGGCGGGTCTTGGCCAGCTCCTTAATTTGCGGTTCTCCCATACCTAAGGCACGTAACTGTTCCTCATTGATTCGCAAACTGGCATCGCTTGTTCTGTTGGACTCGTCTAGATCGTGGCTGCCCTTCACGCGATCGAGGCTGGCAAGAGAGCCCAAGTACGCTTGCTCCGCGTTCCGAAATTCGCGGCTGTACAATGCCGCCAAGACCTCGTTTTTCTTAACGGCCGTGCCAGAGGGATTGTTCTGGACAGATTGCACCCAGCCTTCGGTACCCGCCATCAGACGGTGCACACGGTTGCCATCGGCCTCCACACGCCCGATTGTGCGAAGCAACCGCGGCCCGGAACTTTTCTTTACGGCTTCCACGCGAAGACCGATCATTCGCTGTTGTTCAGGGCCGATCGAAACTGCGCCGGCCTGTAGCTGAAGCTTGGCTGCTGGATCTTCGCCCTCATAGAGCGGCTCCAACTCCATTCCGCAGTCCGGCGCGATCCCGGGCTTATCTGATCGATAGGCAGGATGCATCGGATCAAAGTAATAGAGAATGTGTTTCGCAGCCGTATGGTTATCGTGGTTGGACCCACCAGTGTAGCGGCCTGCTGCGAACGCCAAGAGCGCGAGAAGAACGAGGGAACCTAGTATGGAGGGCTTCTTCATGGGGTCGTTTGATACACCGCGAACAGAACCTTTGCGAATTCTAAGTCAAAAAATTTACCATTCGTTGGACCATCCGTTCCGCCCCAAGTCTCATGTGTCATACGATAAATGGCGCAGAATGAATAGCATACGAGGTCGCAGGCCCTGCGCCCGGGGGAACATCGCGAGCATAAGGAGCAAACAGATTGCCAAATCTCTGGAGGATCCATGGATAAGCCAAGGGTCATTTGCGGCTATTTGGCTTCGCGAAATGAGAATCATCCAGTTTGGGGTTCACCACAACAAGCTTCAGGCTCACCGCGCCGGTCCCAACAGAGCTCCGCAGAGCAGTAACTTGGCGAGAATCGTTGTTTGAATCGTCAAGTTCCTTGTAATGCTAAGCCGGACATCCAGGCGGTTGCCTGGATGCCCGAAGGGAAGACGGATATGTTTGCCTTCAGCGGAAGTCGGAGCGAATTGAGAGCGGAGCTAAGTTAGAGGTCAAACCTCCGCCGTAGCCTACTTGGTATTCGGTGCAACCGCGATGTCTGGTTTCGAGAAGAGGTTTTCATCGAGCTTGGGATTCACCACGACCTTTTCGATGGTGATTTTCTCCGCCGGAACAGGAGGATCCCTGAACCCCTTCGCCGTTCGGGCCACTTGGAGAACTTTCGTCTCCAAAATATGCGGAATCTGAAGTCCGCTTACTGGCCGATAATCGCGAAAGTACACCTCCACTGGATGATATACGCCATCGAGCCGCCTGGGCTGCCCTTCAACTTTCGCTCCCGCGTTTCACCAGCCTGCCCTTGTTCGAGAACGCCATCCAGTAGGACTTGCCCGCCTGGGGTGTGCTGCTCTGACGCAACTGCCCGACCTTTTCCATCGACGGGACCACCAGCTTTACTTGCGCCTGCGGGTCGATCAAGGAGGGCTCAGCCTTCTTATCGTTGAGTGTCTTGGCTTTGTCCGCGTCGAGCACGCGGTACGTAAATCGGACGACCTCGCCCGACTCCGTCCACTTCACGGCCAGAGAGTCAACTCCCCAGACGAGTTCGTAATATTTGCCCGCTCGTCCCGTAAATCGATTTGGCTGATAGTGCCTTGCAGCCGTAGGCCCCGCCTGCTTGGTCGGGGCAGGAGATTGGGCCCCCACCGGCATAACCAAATTACTGCTTGCGAGAACCCCTGCCAGCAACATCAATTTGGTTTCTCTTATTCCATGGTATTTCAAACATTGCTGATGTAACCCCGATCCTGTTTCTTCGCCTAGTCCACGGTACCGCTGGCAAGCGTTGACAGCCCCCCAACAAGCGCCCCGAAGTCAAAAAAGAGAAAAGATCTGCGCAACTTGGTAAGTGCCTCACGGCTCCCTCTCCAAGGCCCATTGGAAGCTTCTACAGCTATCTTCGGGCACGAAACGTGCCAATCTCGCATCGGCCGTGGTCGCTCTGGTTTCCCCCCAACTCCACCATCTCCTAATACCATTCAGTAATAGGGTCCATGGCTCCGCAGTGGCTATCGTATGCGAAAATGGGGGAGCTGTTCTCCGGCCGGACAACAGTTAACTTTTTCGCTAACTGGTCGTATTCTCGTATGCCCTACTGTGGCTGTCAAGAACTGGGGAAGATCTGAACTCCATCCTTTCGGTCAGCGGGTTAAGTCCGATTCGCAGCCCTTCGGTTGTAAAGCGCAGTTCTGAACGGTGGGAGCCGAGAGACTTGGCGGCGATGCGGACACGCGGCAAGTCCTGGCCATTTCCGCCAAGTGATCTGATTGGAGTACGATTCAGCCGTGGTTCGCTATCGCTTGGAAAAACCCTTGGAGGTGGCTTTCTGTGGAGCAGCAATTTTGTAATCTGACGGCACCGCAAACAAATCCGCCGCCTGCTGTTCCTCTTTAATATTGCGCAATTCTGCGCCGATGCCAGCAGCCTCCCACTTGATCACAAACTTGAGGGCCTTGTCGACCCAGACGGCAGCAGTCGCAGCCTGGGAGGTGTTTTTGTTCTGGTATTTCACGGCTTCACGGCCGTTTACTACTTCAGGACCGACTTTCTCACAAACAATCTTCTGCTCTGCAACGCTCTGCCAGCTCGGACACGCATCATCGGCGTTCTCGACCCGGAAATATTCCGAAGGACCAGATCCCAGAGGCTGATAGGCCTTCTTCTTTGGTTGGAGGGCGACGGCTGTATGTTCCGTTCTATCCGCCAATAGGATGGTACCAGTGATTCCGTTTGTCTCCAGACGAATCTTGTCCTTACTTACGTAGAGCTTCGAGGAACGACGGGGTGACGTCCCGGTTCCGGTGGATGATGCGTCCGGCTTGTTGATGGCGAGGTACACGACGTCAGCCGAGAATTCTTGCGCGTGGCAAGCCGCTGGAATCAGACCCAGGAGAAATGTTGCCGCCAGATTTGTTGCGCTGAGTTTCATGCTTCGTTCCTTCGTCGCTGAGTTACATCAGATTGGCCGCCCGTCACCGAGCGAATTGAGCGGGCACGCTGCAAACCGGCGAAGATGGTTCACAACAACCTGCGGAACCCTTTACTACGGAGTAGTGACTTTGAGCCAGTCCTCTACGCTGCGCTGCTGTGGCGCCGGCTGTATTCTTCGCACTGCAAGGGGATCGTATTTTTTCTTCTGCTCTTCGTTAAGTACAGCGCGGATCCGCTCCACCGTGTTGTCTTGAAGGGCGCGAAAACGCTCGATCCGAGCGCCTCCCGAAATTGAGGGGTCTTGGCGGATGCGCAGGGTCTCCTGCTGCCGTTGCTCCAAGATCTTCTTCACGGCAGCCTGCTGCGCCTCGTTCAGGTCCAGGCTCCTGGCTAACACTCTGACTCGATCATCAATGGTGGGTCTGTGGCCGCGTTGCGCGACAGCGGGCGCACTCGCCAAAAGGACCTGGAATACCTGAGCCAGACACAAGAGTGCTCGGAGGGAACGGCTGCGCAGCTTCGCGGCAAAGGTCTTATTGTAGCTTGGCAAAGCGAGAGTCCTCCACCCGCGGATTGACGGCAACGTTCTCAATCTCGATCTTCTCTGTTTGCTTGACTCCCTGTACCTTCGTCTCCATGACGTAGGGCATCATCAAGCCGCTCACCGTCCTGTAGTCCCGATAATAGATCTCCACCGGGTGGTACTTGCCGTCCAAGCGGCGGGGCGTGCCTTCTATCTTGGTCTCGAGAAATGTCTTCGCGTCTACCCACAAATGTTGGGTCTGTCCGTTCTTAAAGGTCAGCTTCAGGCGATAGGTGTCGTTGCCCTCGACCTTGTCGGTGCCTTCCAGCTCGAGCTTAGTTCCTTTCGCTGCGTAGTCCATAAGCGGACCGTCCAGATCGGACTGCAAGGCGACCGCTTTCATCTCATCCGGTGTGAACGTCTCTACTTCGTGCCGATTGAGGAACGGACGTAGTTTCCAGCCGTTGGTGCCATCGTAGACCTGGACCGCGGTCTTGTCACTAAAGTCGAGTTCCAATCGTGACTTGCGCCCGCGCTTCAGTTCCAGACGAAATGGCAACCGCACCTGCTTGGCTGGGCGCTTGGGCATCTGCACACCACCGGTCCTTACCCCTTGCACCGAAAGGGTCGGGTTCTCGTTCCCACCGGCATCCACTTTGCCGCTCATGGACAGGGTCTGGACCTCCCGCCACGCCCGCAAGCCTCCTCGGGCCGTGACGCTCTTGTCCACGATCTGGTCGGCTGTGAGCTGCGAGGTTTCTGCGGCCTCGGCTAGGGAAACGGCCATGACCAGAAATGTGCAGGCCAGCAATATTTTTCGCGACATCGATGACTCCTAAGTGCTTCGCTAAACTTGCGCAGGGACGGCCATAGCCCAGAAACTATTGGACCACGAGTCCGTCTACGCGAAACCTTCCGATTTCCACACTGACGCGATTTCCGCGTTTCACAAAACTACCTTTGTTGGAGAACACCATCCAGTACGACTTGCCTGCCTCGGGGGTGCTGCTCTGCCGCAACTGCCCAACCTTCTCCATGCTTGGCACCACCAGCTTCACGCGCGCCTTTTCGTCGATCAAGTACGGAGTGGCCTTCTTGTCGTTCAGACCTTTGGCCTTTTCGACATCAATCACGCGGTAGCTGAAACGGATCATCTGGCCTGACTCCACCGACTTCACCCCCAACGAGTCAACGCCCCACATGATCTGGTAGAACATCCTGGCGCTGGGAGGCAAATCAGCCGGGGGATGGGAAGCATGGCGACGAGTGGAGATTCCTGAGGTCGAAGTGGGAGGCGGAGTCCCTGTCGAACTCTTCTCGCTCCCGGCAGATTGCGCAAGGGCCGCCGAAACCACGATGCTGCTGGCCAGAACCGCTGCGAACAGCATACCCAGCCCACGCTGCAACAGAATCCCGAACATCGCTCTAACGATCCGCACACTTTGACCGAACATTTTTAGATCTTGCCCCAGCGCCTTCCCGCAGTCAACCACTCACGCACTTCGGGTGCCAGAGAAGTTAGCCCCTATTTGTCTTTCTCCTGGGACGCGGTGCATGCCTCAATGGCACGGTCCTTTGGGAGCATATCGCGTTCAGTGCCAATCCAGTCCTAAGCCTCTTTAATGTTCTGCCGTCTGGCGAGCCTACGACCATTCCTTCTTTGGGACGTCTCGGACCCTCTGATTCCTTCGCTCCCCGTACCTTGACGTCTCCTGCGGGATCGACTACTTGATCTTCCTTCAGTGCCTGCACATCCTTGCTAGCCTAACTTCCACTTGGAAGTTGGGCTAGCGGCGAAGGGGCCTAGAATTCAAGTGCCGTCCCGCTTCAACCGGGACGGCACTTGTTCATTCCTACTGGGCATTATCTGCCCCGGTTATTGTCATTCCTCCGACTACCGCGCGGACAGGACGAGTGGCGTGTACGGAGGCGGCGGGATGGCAATCGTTCCCGTACCATTGTTGCGAATGGCCAGCGCTCCCACATCAATAACCCCTGGCAGAGTAGCCGGCGTCGCGTACGTCACGCTGAAGGTGCACGTGCCACCGACCGCCAGCGGGGTAGTGAAGGAACAGGTGTTTGCAGGCACAGTGTACAAGCCCCCGATGTTGATCAGGAGGTTCTCCGCTGTGATTTGCAAGGGTGCGGTTCCGGTGTTAGTCACTGTGACTACGCTGGTCACCGGAGCGCGCGGCGTCGGAATTGTGAATGTGAGGGCCCGCGCGATCCCTACGCCCGTCAGGGTTCCATTGGTCGCAGAGGTATAGGTCAACGTACCCTGCGGAGCCACCACCGTGAACGTCACGGTGTTGCTGGTTCCCCCTGGCGTGGTGACGGAAACGGTCCTCGCGCCGAGCGCAGCGGTAGCCGTGATGGTGAAGGTTGTCGTAACCGTAGTAGGAGTCACGGTTAAGGCGCCGGCGGTGACGCCGGTTCCAGACACGGTCACTGCCGTTGCACCGGTCAGGTTCGTGCCAGTCAAAGTCACCGTGCCGGTGGTGCCTTGTGCGCGTGACGAAGGAGCGATCGAGGTCAGCGTCGGCGCGGGCGCATTCGCGCCGGCGACGAACTCCACCGCACCTGGGTCAACCGAGCCGTTCGACTTCCGCAGGGTGCCGAAGAAGTCATCCGGCGGCGCTTGTGCATAAGTCGTAGCGGAGTTAGCTGGGGTGATGTAGCCGATCGCCGGCGAATTCGATGCCAACGAGTAGTTGCCGAGCACGGCACCCGTGGACGGATTGGTCATTGACAATGGGCCCCAACTGATATTGATCCAGTTGTTGCCTTCGTCCACGGTCGCGCCGGCCGTCAGGTTGAAGATGGGCGTGGGCACGTTCCCTTCGTTCGTGCCGGGGGGGACATTGTACCATCCCGAAGCACCAGCCTCCGGTGGCCTTTTCGAGCCGTTGCAGTACTGGCTGACAACGTTCGGGTTGGATGCCGTGTTGGCTCGGAAGCCTGTGCCTCCTCCAGGATAGCCGGCGATACTGGTTAGCACCGACGCCTGCGGCGTGAACGTGAACCCGGAGCTATGGTTTGCCGGTCCAGTGTCGCTACGCAGGCCGATGTCCCAATAACTGGCTCCGGTCGTGACGCACTGGCCCGTGCTGGTTTGATTCAACGCGGGAACCAACGCGACTGTAGCCTGCTGGGATCCTGACCCCGCCGTCGGCTGGGTCACCACGATGTTAAAGGCACGGTTCCGCCAGAGCACATCGTTGTAAAGAATCGGGAACGAAACGCTCCTGCAAGCCCCATTGGTGCCAACGCCGTGGCCTACCGGGCAGACGATGCTCGCTGGAAGGGACGCCAGGAACTCCGCAGTGTGGCCGGCGCTTGAGAGTCCGGCGGGCTGCGGGGCCGACAGGGGCACGCAGGCGATGTTGGCACCCATGGCGTCGCGTGGGCAGGGGGTTGGGGCGCTTGCTTGGGTAGCAAAGAAGGCGCCGAAGAGCGTCCCCGACGACGCGGTGGAATCGTTGGAGACGATCGTGTTGTTGATCAGGTTCACGACTAAGGAATCCTGCAACGACACGCCGCCGCCGTCCCAACCGGCAACGTTGTCGGTGATGATGTTGTTGGTGACGCTGACGGAGTACCAACGCTCCGGATTGTTCGGGAAAGCGGACACTTCCGAACCATTGACACCTTGGAAGCGTATGCCGCCGCCGCTGCCGGCTTCCGCGGCATTACCCATAATCAGGTTGGCATTGACTACCAGGTTGCGACCGATGCCGTCGCCCACAGTGCCAAAGGCGTGGTTGCAATCCGTGTCCGGCTCCCCGGGACAGATAGGATCCGTGTCCGGAGCACTCATGATGAGGAGGCCGCCCCCGTTGCTGGGGGTGGTTGGGTTGGTAGCCTGGTTGAACAGGATCGTGTTGTGCTCGATTCTGCTGTCCCAGACGAACCCAAGCTGAGAAACTCCAGCGCCGTCGCCGGTGCTCAAGTTCCCGCACACCCAGTTGTAGTTGAACTGGTAGTTGTCGGCGCCCGTACAGAAGGCGACACCGCCCGCTCCTGATGGAGTGGCCGAGAACAACTCATCACCCTCGGACGCGTTCATCGTGACCGCGTTGTGGTGGACGTTCACAAACCGGTCAAAGCAGGACGGTAGCGCAGTACCGGCGATGGGGCTGGTCTGGCAAGAGCCGGGTTCCGGGTTGACACCACCTTGGACGTAGACGTCAGGATGTTCCCCTTGGCCGACCGCGATGCCGCCCGCCAGGGTTCCCTGATTGTTGTAGACGCGATTGTTGGCGATTTCCAGGTTATGGGCCCATGCATGCACGTAGATGCCGCCGCCGCCCTGGGAACTGTTGGTGACAGACAGCCCGTCAATACGTGATGGGTTGCATTGGAAGCTGCTGGGGAATGGATTGGGACTGGCAGTGCAATTGGCGCTCGTCAGGAGCGTGGTGCCGGCCGGGAAAATATCGGCCACGAACGGATCCGATGGGAAATTCACTCCCTTCGAGAGCACGGTGATTCCCGCTCCTTCGTACGCTCCCATTAGGGTTGGTTCCTGCAGTTGTTCCGCCAGGTTACCGTTCAGAGTAGCATCCCACCCGACCGTGGCCTCCAGCGGCAAGCGATCCACCTGCGGATTGAAGGTCGTTGGGGTGAAGTCACTCCAGCCAGTCCCACAGGCAGGGTTATACCCGTCCGGTACGCCCGAGGGGGCCAGCCCGAACAGGCAAACCACCCGCAGCCGCCAATCATTGAGGAGAACGCCGGAAGGATGCGTATTTGCGTCGATGATGGCGGAGGCAGCTCCGACACCTTGCAGCCGGACCGGCTTCCACATCAGCAACAATTCATGATGGGTACCGGGAGGCACAATGATCATGTCGCCGGGACGGGCGGCGTCAATCGCCGACTGAATTGACTGGCCAGCCGCCAGTCTAGTGGGAGCCTTACCGCCAACCGTTACGGTCACCGTATCGATCGACCGTTTGCCGTTGGCTGCCGTGATGACCAGTTCACCGCACCGCGCGGCTGAGCCACCGTATTGCGCTTGTTGCTGAATGCCGCACAGCGGCACGTTCGCTTGTACAGTACCCGTGATCGTGGTGTCGCTCCAGCTCACTCCATGAAGGGGTATGCCACCTACCGTCACGCTCGGGCAGGCCGCATTGACATTGCCGTTGCTGCAACCACCCGCTGGTGCGGGCCCAAAGCCGTAATGGCGGGTAACAGTCTTCTGGTTAAACGGCGGTGCCGTGCTCGCGGGCCCGGAGTAACCGTAGTTGGTCACAGCCTGGTCGCCCAACGCGTGAATCGTGATGGTATGACCACCTGCACTCACCCAAGGTCCAACGCCGTCGCCATCCACTTCGCTGATCGCCGGGGTGGCATCCGGGTAGGCGCAGTCGGGATGGTTGTATTCCGCCGCGAAGGCCGCCGTGGGGATCACCGGCGTATCCAAGTACGACGTCTGGCCTGGCATGAAAGTCCATTCATAACAGAACTGGCTGTAGGCCGACTGGTAGAAGGGATCCGGAGTCACGCCACTGCCACGGTCGTTCATGCACATGTCCAGCACATTCGGTATATATCCGCTTGGGTCGGGCGGGTTCACGGCGAAAGTGGAGTAAGTCAGACCGTTGAAAATTCCATGCTGGTCGGAATAAATGCGCGAGATTTCGTTTCCGGCCCAATCCCTAACCCCTACCGGCAAGTTGGGGGGCGAGAACTTCTCGCCAAAAGAAGGCGAGAACGGGTCGAATTCCGAGGTGAAATCGTCAGTGATGATGCCGGTGTAGTGGGCGGCGATGTGGGTCGAGCTGAAGACGTAGAACTTCGCCAGGACCGACATCTGCTCTTCGAGCGTGACTTCCTTGCGATCGCAAAGAGGCCGCGAAGCTCCGGCAAACGGCGCGTTCTGCCCTGACATCGGGAAGAGGCTCATGTAGTCGGGAACTATACGGGTCGCGCCCACGCATGGCCAGAAGGTCTCGACGCTTCCGGTGTCGCCCTCGTGGCGAGGCGTTACACCCTGATTTGTCGTCGGCATCAGGGGATTGTTGGGGTTGTAGCTCGCAGCCACTGCGGCTTGGTCCGGCATGATGAAAATGTTGCCGAAGCCGGCGAACTGCGAGGTCACTGGCGCCTCGTAAGTGTCGCCGAGCAGGATGTTCTTGTCTTCTTCCTTCACCAGTTCGTAGCCCGGGGGAACAACCATTTCGACTACATACTTGCCCGCCGGCAGCATTTGCGTACCGTCGCCGGTCGGATTGGCGGTACAAATCGTGCAATTCGTACCGGCAGGCAGTCCGGTGGCTGGACTGCGAGACGTAACGCTCGGGAACGAATACATGCCGTCATAAGGAGCCGGTTGCAGCTGGTTCCAGTTGTGCATGCCGTCATAGCACTTGTACTGCGAGTTGTTGGGCAGCGGAGTGCCGGGGTTGAGTAAGTTGGGCTGGCCCAACAGCGTGTAATAGAAGGGATCAGCTGTTGACTGGCCCGGGCAGTTCATGTTCGGCATGCCGTCGGAGCGGAAGCCCTGCGCCCAATCGTCCCAACTGCTGGTCGCGGTGCTGTCCACCATCGTGAGGGTTGGGGTTACTCCGTCCGGTGCAAAACCCTCCCGGTAAAGGTTAATCGTGACATGCGGAACCTGGGGCTCCCAAGTGAGCTGGAGCAGCAGTGCCGGATCGTCAAAGGGACGCGTCGAGGTATACACGACATGGCCGCGGATGCCGCCGTTCTCGCCAGCAGCGAAAGGTTTCTTGCCGAATTCCAGTAGCTGGTTCTGCCCCATGAAGCTCTGCCATCCGTAACTGGTAACCCAAGCCGGATCGACTCGACCGGTGGAACCGCCAGCCGTGTCGCCAGCAGGACAATCTGCATTGGCGCAATACCTTGCACCTGGAACCCGCAAGTTCGTGGGCACAGAGAAATCCTCAGCGGTCCTGGCCATGTTCTGCATTAGGACGGAGTGCCCGCAAGCCGGGTAGTTCGCCTGGCCGCACGCGTAGGGGCCGGTGGAACCGTCAACCGGTCCGCCCGCATCGTTGATGACGTGCGTTCCGGTGTTCTTATAACGGTTCGAATCCGTTTCCACCACGTACCAGTTGAAGATCGGGAAGACCTCGTTAAAGCCGGCGAAACCTTGCAAGTCGGTGCTGTTGAGGTTGGAGATACTGCCGTCGCGGTACCGGATGTTGGTCGGTACCAGCGAGAGGCCCTGTTCGGTGTCCTGGCAGACGCCGTCACCGTATCCAGGACTTCCGGGAGCGCCCGTGCCAATGTCAAAGCAAGTGCGGGTAGAGAGGTTGTTCTTCCAGCCGTGAACGCCGATTTCTCCCATATCGACGTTGCCAGCACCCACGCGGACGGGTGTCGAAATCCCGTCTACGATCTGATCGTTCCACTGGTCGAAGATGGTGACTCTCCAATCGCCAGCGGGGATCCCCGTCAGCGTAAACGCCCCAGTGACAGGATCACACTTTGCGAAAGAGATGTCAGCGCCGTCCGGACTTCCCAAACTCGCGTAACACTGAGTGTAACCGAAGGTATCGCGGCTCCCACTGCCGTACAGCCTCTGATCCGAGGGCCGACTCATGCGTGCTCCCGTGACTACTCCGCTCACGGTCCGGGTGCAGGCTGGGGCGCCGGGGCCGCTGCAAAGCGCTGTTCCTTGATCCTTGATGAACTGCGGATTGGCAAAGCCGATGGAAACGTGGTATCCAGCCGGTCCAAACTCCTGGAAGTACCTCGGTTCGTTGACTTTGATAAAAGCTTCGTGGTCCTTGCCGCCATCCAGAGTGTTGGTTTGCAGCCACTCCTCACCGGCCGCAATCCGGTCAGCCGCCGGCGTGGCTACGATGCCGTACCTTCCGGGCGGCATATTCTTAACGAGCGCCTGGCCGGCCAGCGGGGACAGAGTGGTGCCGTCCGCCTCGTACTTCGGGCAGACAGGGATCACGCCCGTGATGCCCGCATTGTTCGTGGTGCCGTCAAATCCTGTGTTCGGATTTGCCGTGATCGGGCACGCGTCCTGATGGGTGACCGGATCGATGGTTCCCGCCAGGGCGTTCGACAAAGGTTGATTGAACTCGTCGTAGGTCATCTGTCCGGCAGAGTCGCCCGACATGCCCACCAAATCCATGATGGTGATGTTGAATCCTCCCAAGCCGGCTTCGTTGGGTGACAACGTGTCGATTCCACCGCTGGCATCATGCTCACCGTTAAGCGGATGGTCGTCTTCGAATACAAACACCGAGACTTGGGACGGTGGCTGGTTCTCAGGCTCGACAAGGACCGTTACGTCGGCGAAAGTACCGGTGCACGTTGTTGCTGGCGGAACCGGCGTGCAGGCCGGCGCAATCTGAGCGCCGCCCATGGCATGTCCCGGATCCATCGCATCACCCGGCAGGACCGAGATGTAGTAATGCTTGGTCGGATCCAGAACGACCTGGCTGGGATCCAGCGGCGTCTTTGTGGCGCCAGTCCTGCAAGCGCCATTACCAATATCGCACACGGCGGACACACCGAGAACGGACTGGCCACTTTCGCAGGAAGTCGTCCCCACGCAGCCCTGCGCCACGACTGGCATGTAGCTGGCGTGGAAGTTCGTCCCAAAGATGGCCGGGGTCCCTTGGGGAGTGGCTAGAGGGCAGGTCGCCGGCAGCGGGTTGGTTTGGCAATTGGGGTCGACAAAAAAAGTGCGGTCTTCCTCAATAATCCAGCGGTAGTCTTGCGGACTAAGTGCAGCCTTGGTTACGCCATCGACCAGCGTCACCTGAAGATTGCTCGGCGCTGCGAAGATGAGCGTGGCCGCAGCTGGGCTCCCGATTGTTGTTCCCTGAGAGTTCTGGGGGGAAAAAGTTAAAGAGTGCGAGCCGGATGCGGCAACGGTCGCGGTGAACCCGCCATTCGCGTCCATAGCAACTGTTCCGCCTGCTAGAGCCGGAGCAGGGGATGCGGCAACGGTGAGCGGATAGCCCGCCGCGTCCTTACAGAACGCAAGGACGCCCGGGGGTTTGATGCTCAGAGTTGTTGCCACATTCGATGTATACGTAGGGACGGTGCAGGTAATGCCGGACGCTGCCTCAATCGGCGCCGCGCCCAGTGTAACCGAGGCGCACACCGTGGTCGTGCCGTTCGCGCAATACGTAAAACTAGTCGAACCCCCGGTATACGAAAATGTGCCATTCGCGTTGAGAGTCAGCCCGGCCGGCGCCGTGCCGGAGACTTGGACGCCGTAAACATTGAAGTCATTCGCGATCAGACCCTTGGCTGGATCCGACACGGTGAGCGTCTTGCCCGTAATCACGGCATTATAAGTGTCGGGGTTGGCTACCGCCGCGCCGAGTGCACTAGCGGCTGGCAGTCCCGCGCCATTGATGCTGATGTAAGCCAGCATTCCGGCGTCGCGACTGGTCGCGTTGCCTGATAGGCTCCCCTGACGGTCGAAAATGGGGAGGGCAGTCCCGACAGTGGTGGGTACATTGATCATTACATCATAGGTCTTACCCGGGGCCATAAACACTTCATTCTGCACTCGGGTTACGCCGGGAAGTGGATTGCCGTCTTCCGCAATCAGCCCGAAGCCCGAGACCGCGGCCCCCGTTTGGGCGCCAACGATCGACGGCACGTGCATGCGCAGGCCAGCATTCACCAGGCGCACCAATACGGTTCCAGCGAGTCCCGAGGCTGGCCCAGCCGCGAACAGCGAGGTCGAGGGGTTGCTCTTGTCGAACGCCACTCCGTTGATGAGGTAATACAGCGGCGTGTAGTTCACGGTCGGCGGATAGCAGGTCTGGTAAACCCCGGCGCCCGAGGATGGGTTTCCGCAGCCGCCTGGCTGTCCCGACCAGACCCTCGTCTCGCTGAAACTAGCCGTATTGACCGCGGTGCTGACCGCGTTGTTCTGGACCGGATCGATTTCACTGAACAGGAATGATGCATCCGCGTTGTAAGTCACAGCGGGTGTCGTCCCGACTGCCGGGTACGCAGTACCGGTGGTTGCGTCGGTGACCACTACCATGCCGTACAGGCCCATGGGCCCTTGAATTGAAGGGTGCGTTCCCGACTCAAGCAAGTACGTGCCAGGGCGAGGCGTTGTCCACGTCAGACTTGTCGCCACCGGTCCCGCTGCCACTTCCGTGGAGAACGACTGCACGCGTTGCTCCTGGGGTGGCGGAGTATTCGTTGTGGTGGGGTCCGCGGCCGGCCATGTGGCGCCTTGCACAGCGTGATCGGGACTCGCTGTGCGGGTCGGCGTCGCTCCGAGGCCACCTCCCAACTGACCCACGATGGTCAGCGAAGTAGGTACGCTGTTGGCGCCGAAGGTCAGACTGTTCGTGAGGCTAATCACCAGGGTCTGTCCTGTGGGCACTGTAATCACCACTGGAGACCAGCCGAGCGCCGTCGGATGCAACGCAGCGCACGCTGCGGTCGAGCCACTCACGGCCGCGCCGCAAGTGTAGCCCCACATCGGGACCACCGTGCCATCGGGCAAGGTAATGCTGGTCGGTCCCGCGGTCAGGTTGACCTGCTGCTGGGCCACGGCCCAACTCGCTCCAAGGAGGAGAACCAATACCGCCACTGCCGTTGTTCTTAAAGTCGCTTTGAGATAATTGAATCGCATCGCTCTCTCCCGTTCCTCAGTAGTTAGTTAGTTGGACTCGTCGATGACAAATTCCCGGGAATCGACCAGCATCATCATCAGCATTCCGCCCGGGAAAACATTGTTGGTGGTGATTTCGCGCTCGTTGTGCGAGTGCCACATGAAGGCAAACCCGGCTTCGGAATCGGGTGGATTCGCGACCGTGCCGGAAGGCGGCGTGGTGCCGGTGTTGCCGACAGCGCGGACCGTTGCATCCGGACCGAGATAGGGACTGCCGCCGAACCAGGGACCGTTCGCGAAGATGGTCGGATCCGGCAGAGTTGTCGGACCGCCACTTGCAACGTCGCCGAATGGGTGCGCCTGCATTGGCTTGTTGTGATCCTGGCACCACTCGAAATAGTTGATTGCAGTGGGGGCGCTGGTGTTGTAGCCGTTCCCATCCGCGGTGCAGGACAGCGTAGATCCGGAGGCAGCGTTGTGACCATACGCATCCCAGTTCAGACCTTTGCTGGTCCAGTAGAAGATTCCATCCATCGTGAGGCCGGGAGTTGTTGTCGTGGTGAAGAGCAACGGTCCAGCAAGATCGTTAGGGTTGGTCGCGCTGAGAATCAAATTGCCATCGCGCGCCAGAACGCGCACGTGGTTGCCGTGCTCGTGGAACGGATGTTGCCAGCGCCCCGTCCCGATGATGCGCAGCAGCACCAATTCGCCCGGATGCATGTGCGGGTTGCCGTTGTAAGGCTGGTGCGGATATTCAGGGGCATAATTTGGGTCCATGTCGTCGGGCATCGAGCGGCCGTTGATCATGAAGTAAGCGGGAACGTACGGCTCGGTGGCAACGTTCATGCAACCAGTGCAGGGCCTTGCGGACTGTTCTTCCGCCTGGCGGTGAATCCTGGGATCGATCTCCGAGAACTGGAAGATGTATTCCCGGTCATAGCAGGCTCCTGGGTGGTTGTAAGCGGCCGCCGCAAGACGGTAATTGGTTTCAGACCAGTGAGCTTGCGCCGTCAAGTTGTTAGAGTGGACCCCCGATGTGCAGGCGCTGGGAACAGCAGAGGGCAGGACGATGATTGCCCCATACAAGCCCATCTCGACCTGCAAGTCGCCTTGCGTTCCGCTGTAATAAGCGTGTGTTCCCGCCGCCGTGGAAGGAATGGTGAGCGTGTAGGTCACGCTGCCTAAATGCGCCGCTTCCTGCGTCAGCAGGCCCGCTACGCCGCCCGACGTCGCCACTTGAAAGCCGGGAAACAGAATGGATGTGTTGCCCGCAGCCGTGGGGAGGTTATTCGCCAGAGTAACCATGACCGTTGAAGTGCCCGATGCGGGTGCCGTGACGATCAAGGTGGGCCCGGGAACTTGCATGGTGCCGCAGAATCCGGTAGAGATTGCGGCTGGCGCGAAAGTCGGGGGAAACCCAGTTGCGCAGCCGTATCCCCACGAGTACACAGACTGGCCGTCAGGCTGACTGAGGAACGCCGCTTGTGCCGTCAGGTTAAAGGTCGTACCCGTGATTCCGGGAGTCGCAGCATGCGCCGGGGCAGTCAGCAACAATGCCATTGCCACCATCGCCGCGAGAAGCAGTTGTGTCTTCGAGATCGCTTTTTTCATGTTCATCGTCCTCATTGCTGCTCTCCTCCTAATTAATGCGGACTTCGGTCATCAGGCCACCGAAGTTCTCGGCATCGTTCGACAAGTGGTCAAGATTTGGGGTGTAGAGGTAAAACACGCTTCCGGAGGGATACTTGGTGGTGTCGCTCGCATCCAGAATCACATCGAGTGATTCGCCGCCCGCCAACGTGATCGAGTTGGTGTTGTAGTAGAGATTGTTTCCCGATTGGTCCCGCAGCAGTTTGGCATTGAGCCCAATTACCTGCATCGGGATGCCCATGGAGGCCAGCGTCTGATATTCCGTGACGTCCAGGTCCGCAATGCGCAGGAGTGCCCTTCCGCCGACGGGAATCTTGATGATCGAAGACATCGGCTGCGCGTAATGCAGGGCGCCATCCGTCGTCTGCGTCGCCAACGGCCCATCATGCACTGTGTCGGGATAACTGCGGCCGTTCAACAAGAAGTACTTGTCTTTCATGTCTGTGAACCCTTCCGGGTTAAACGTCATGCCCACAAAGTGAAAATTGGGGTCGAAGCCGTGGATCTGGAGGGGATACTCGACGTCGTATCGGGTCGTGCCGTCGCCATCGTTATAGGCATACTTGGCACCCCCTGCTGCACCCGTATTCACTGCCGGCAATGGATTGCTGCAGAGGACGTCGCTGGAATCGCATTTCGTGCGCGGATCCAGCTGCTGTGCCTGGAGTGCGGCATAAAGCGTCGTAGTGTTTGGGACCCGATTCTGACGTGGCCGCACATAGAGCTGGCCGACCATGCCCATCTGCAAGTGCTCTGGGGGCGTGATGTGGCAGTGCCAGAAGTAAGTGCCAGCATCGGGCGCCAGATAGTAATAGGTGAAGCTGCCGCCGATGTTAATGGCGACCGAAGCGTCGGGCACGCCGTCATAGAAGGCGGAAGCATTGGGATAGCCGTGGAAGTGAACCGTATGCTGCTCGAACAGGTCCGGGCGCATTACCTGGCCGACGTTCGTGAGCGTAAGAAAGAACTCGTCATCTTCGTCGATCGCCATCAGAGGCGCCGGCATGTTGCCATTCATGACGCCAACATCCATGATCGGGCGCGGATCGACGTGCCCATCGAGACACGGAGCGGCGCAAGTGCCGGCCGCGATGGCGTCCAAATCAGGAGCCAGTCCGACGGCGCCGTTGTAAGTGAATAGCGATGGGTTGCCGAACGAATATGGCGACTGACTTGCCCCGTCAGACGTGGCAGGATCACCGGGCACCAACGGAGGAGCGACGGTATTGAAGACGTCCGGGAACTGTGTGCCGGGCAGCCCTTTCGACATGTCCGCCAATCCGGACAGAGGACCGAAGGCAAACAGATAGGTCTGGGAGCCATCGCCCATGGTTGCGAAACCATCGCCACCCGAAATCTGTTGGCACTTGATCGCGCCGTTTACGTTGCCGGCCCCATTCGACGCATACGTTTGCAACGTGCCCGTATAAGTCGGACCAGTGTAGGCAGGTTCCGAATTATTACTGCCCGCCTGGGGGTGAGTGATAGTACTGGTCGGGCATTGAACCTGGAAAGACTGAGCCCTTGCGACCCCTGTCGCAAGACAGATAAAAGCGATGAGCAAACAAATCCGGTGGAGCTTTCTCATAACAGTCTGGCCTCCTTGCTGGCTTGTGGGCACTACCAGCGACCCGAGGACGCGCTCGCTTGGTTTGGAACCCACTCGCGAATACCCAGGGAGTACCCTGGCCTTGCTCTTCTGGCACATTACGTGAACTGAGCCGGCTCTCTTTGTTACAAAGCAACAATTTGGGGGAAAATTAAGTTGAAAATGTGGTGGATGAACCCTTTGAAGTACGGAGCAATGCAGGGTAACGGCCAGGGCGCGAGCCTTGGGGAGACTTTTATGGCTTCGAAGAACTAAATCTTGTCTATCTGACGAACGTAATAAAGGAAGACGGCGACCTCCGCCTCCGCGGGGACCCCATTTCGAGATCTAACCAGTGGGTTTAAGAGCGTGGTGCGAATTTGCCAAATATGAATCGCTTTGTTTCTCGGAAAAGACCCACAGCAGCGCGTCTTCGAGATCTCTGAAGACTCGAATGCCGTGCTCGCCCATTCTTTCTCTCAAATTCTCAAATGCTCGTGCGAATCCATAGACGGCATCGCTACTGACAATGAAGGCCCGATGGGAATCCGGCGAGAATACATTAGTTTGAGCCAGCTCGCGAACGTTCTCCGCGCTCAGATCGAGTCTCATAACGTGCGTAAAGTCCAATAACTGCGAAAAGTTCGGAGCAAAATCGGGATCGTGCAAGAGTCTCTTCTGGTGAGTTAACGCATCATGCATGGTTGTCACACCCGATGCGGTGGTCATCACCAGTTGGCGCTCCTTGTCAATCTTGTAGAAAGTTGGCACCTTCAACCCCATTGACATGCGAACCAAACGAAATTTCGCTCCTGTCCTTGGCCCGAGGTAAGGCACTCATAACCCACTAATTCGGAGGCGTATTTGCGGCAGCGCAATGACAATCTATATTATTCGTTGATCCTAGAGGTTACCAGGCGATCTCATTGATCCGCCGTGGTCCTGATCATCAGCGGATTAACGGAAGGGGCCGCGAGAAACTGACTAAACCAATGTCTTACATCGGTACCCATCGGCGCAGTCGAGCCACTGAAGCGGGTCCGCTGCGACCAGCGAGCCGATACGCTGTTTTCGATCTCCGGAGCGCTCTGTTTTGCGCTGACCGGAACGTCCGTGTCTTTTGGCTTCAATTTGGATACAAAATCGGTATCGCAGTAGCCTTGTTCCTTTTCGCTAGTCTCTCTGCATCCGCCGCGCAAATGGCAATCTTGCGAAACGGGTTTGCTATCCGGCACGAACGTCGCGAAGTGCGAGGCAACGTAACCCGTCTTTACCTGACGGCCGCGCCCGACGACTACGTGGATGTTCCCACTCCTGAGCTTGCGGGGTTTGAAGAGGATGACGCACCCGTGCTACCGGCCTCAGTCCCCACACCCGTCATCAGCCTCGACGCGGTGGTCCGCGCCGCCTGCGCCCGCAACAACGTTGACCCCGACCTGGTGAACAGCCTGATTGCCGCCGAGAGCGGATTCAATCCGAATGCAGTCTCCCGCAAAGGGGCGCAAGGGTTAATGCAGCTAATGCCGCGGACTGCCGCCTGGTTGGGTGTACCGAACGCATTGGATCCCGCCTCTAACGTTGAAGGTGGAACGCGCTATTTGCGTGAACTGCTGGTGCACTATAACAACGACCTTATCAAAGTCCTGGCGGCCTACAACGCTGGACCTGAGCGTGTTGAGCAATATCACGGCCTTCCTCCCTACCCCGAGACCGTCGCTTATGTCGCTCGAATTATCCGCGATTTGAATCGCAAAAAACTTAGCCCGCCTCGCCCGCTGCCAGTTCCGGCCATTCAAAGCTCCGAGCATCCGCGTTTCAAGGCCACTTCGTCGCAGGCGCCCACCACGGCGCCGAGAGTGTCGTTTCCTTGATAGTGGACCCGCCGGGGCAATTTCTCCGTACCATGTGCCTCGCGGTTGAATGCCCTCTGCCAAGAACTGCGGTTCTGCATTTTTTCACCCCCAAACTCGAATCAACGATTCCCGTCCATGTAAATCCAACAAGAGCTCACTTTTCGATAACTGGCAAACACGTTGCGGCATGTCTGGGCTTCTATACCATCACCACATACTCCCTTTCAGCAACCTCGCCTCGAAAACCCTTAATGTATAGTGGGGTTAACTGCCTATCGCCATTGTCTAGCTAGAGGAGGAATCAATGAAGGTGTCTACTCTCCCGCCCAGCAGAGTTCTGCCCGCTCTAGAGCTCACCGGTTGGAGGGTCAGGAGAAGAATACTGCCCCTGCTTCTGGGAAGTCTGGTAACCGCGACGATTCTCCAGGCGCAGCAACCTAAACCTGGCGATGTAACGGCTCCGGATAAACAAACTTTACAACTCTTACTGCAAAGAATTGATCAATTGGAGGCCAGAGTCAGGCAACTGGAGGCCGAGCGGCAGCCCGCTCCGGTCGTGAGTCCAGCACCCGGGCCCGCTCAAAGAAGCGCACCGCCCGTCAATGAAGCTGAGCAGCAAGCAGAAAGCCAAGCAGAAAGCGCAGTGCCGGAGCGAATGGACCTTAGCAAGACTCTCTTGCGCCTCCGGGGCTTCGGCGATATCACTCTTCACGGTGACACCCGAAAAGGCAACACGACCGCCTTCACCCTCGGCCAGCTCAACCTGTTCGTCACGTCGGACATCTCGGAAAAGTTCAAATTCCTCAGTGAGATCGTCTTCGAAGGAGGACCGGACAACATTTACGGAGTAACTAGGGGAGAGATCAACACTTTCAGCGTCGATGTCGAACGTTATCTTATCCAATATTCCTACAACGATTACCTGAATGTGGCGGCCGGCCGGTTCCATACCGCGATCGGCTATTACAACACGGCCTATCACCACAGTACCTGGTTTCAGACGACAACGGGACGACCTTTGCTCTTTCAGTTCGAGGACCGCGGTGGAATTCTGCCCGTCCACACGGTAGGTGTGTCGGCTTCCGGGTTGATACCCTCCGGACGCCTGGGATTGCACTACGTCGCCGAAGTAGGTAATGGGCGTGCTTCGCGTTCTCCACTAACCCAAGAACCAGTGCAAAACGTAGTTGATGACCAGAACCACAAAGCATTCAACCTCGCGCTGTTCGCTCGACCTCAAACAGTTCGCGGGTTGCAGGTGGGCTTCTCGGCCTATCGGGACGTGCTTGCCCCCATCAACTCGCCGAGAGTCGGCGAGACCATCCTTGCCGCACACGCCATATTTGTTCGTCCACGATTTGAGTGGCTCAACGAAGCTGTGGTTGTTCGTCACGCCATTATTGGGACGTCCCAAGTATTTACTACCCCAGGTTTCTATACTCAGTTCTCAAGACAATTGGGCTCCTACCGCCCCTATTTCCGCTACCAATATATAAACGCTTCGGGCACCGAGCCGGTGTTTCCGGACGTTCGTTTGCGGCAAGGCCCCTCTGCGGGTCTCCGGTACGATGCGAGCGAATCCGTGGCCTTGAAGCTGCAATATGATTACACCACCTTGCGAGGACGGGCTGCTATTAACGCCCTTGCCCTGCAAGTCGGGTTTACTTTTTAGAGGGACCCGGGTATGCCACGCTGGGGAGGTATTCTGTCCGTCTTCATTGGCGCCGGTTTTTTAGCCGGAGCGCTCTCGTTTGCGTCTGACCTACGCCCCTTTATCCCGTCGGAACCACCGACGGCGTCGGAACAGAACTTGGCCGTGGTCGTCAACCTTTCTAACCCGATCGAGAATCTCTCCATGGCTGAATTGCGGAGTCTTTTTCTTGGTGAGCGCAGTCACTGGCCGAATGGGCGCAGAATCACCCTGGTTATGATGGAGCCCGGCCAACCCGAACGCGCAGCGGTCCTTAGCCTGATTTGCCAGATGAACGAAAGTGATTTCAAAAATCACTTTCTGCACGGCCTATTCACGGGCGAAGTCTTTGTGTCACCGAAGACTTTGGCAACTCCGGTGGGCGTTCGCAAGTTCATATTTAACGTGCCCGGGGCTATTGGCTACCTGCGCGTCACAGACGTGGACGCGTCGGTAAAGGTCATTCGGGTAGACGAACGGCTTCCAGAAGATAAGGGCTACCGGCTTCATATTCCGCCACGCCCGTCCAAATAGATATGCGCCGGCAGACCAAACACTCGCTAAGACGAAAGACGATCGGCTCGGTTCCGCTAATAGATCCCGTATTGGGCTTGATCGCCCGCTACAGTTCCACTCTGCTGCTTCTTATGGTTTTCTTTATAGTGACGACTGTCGGCATTTTCGTTATGCGCGATCTTCACACCACGAATGTCGAGGCGCAGAAAATGTATGCTGGGTCAGTGCTGGGACTTCGCAGAATTGGAGAGCTGCAGTATGAGGCCCAAGAGACCCGCCGAGCCACTTTCTATGCCCTAACCACCGATGATAGCAATCTCCAGATTGAGTATGCGGACCAGTCGCGAGAAGCTGATCGACTTGTAAACGAAGGAATCATCGAATATCTTCGTCAGGCGCGAACGCCTCAGGAGATCGAGATCGCCGGGCGTCTCCAGGATGATTGGTCCGAATATCTCAAGGTGCGGAATGAAGTGTTAGCCTCTATTCTTGAGGGCAGCACGAAAGAAGCGGTCGACCTCGACCTCGCCGGGGGCGTGCAGTCGTTCGATCGTGTCCGTCAGGACCTGGAAGAAATCAAGCGGCTCTACGATGAGCAGGCTTCGCAACGCCTGGCCAACGTGGTCGCTACCTCTCGCCGCTTCGCGATCAGGTTGCTCGCAGTCCTCGCCTTTACGCTTATCTTCGCCAGCGCCTCGGTTTGGGCCATCCAGAGAAGCAAGATGCTTGCTGCGATCCAGCTGGCCAACCTGCAAATGGAGTTTGTCGCCTCGGTCTCTCACGAGTTGCGTACTCCTTTGGCAATCATCAGTTCGGCCGCGGACAATATCGTGGATGGCCTGGTGAGCAGGAAAGAAGAGCTGCAGAGATATGGCTCGGTGATCCGAAACCAAAGCCGCCAAATCACTGAGCTCGTCAATCAGATTTTGCAGTATGCCTCAACGCAGGATTGGCGGAGCCGCTATGTCCTGAGTCCGCTGCAGATTTCGCAAATCATTGATTCCGTACTGGACAACACTTCGGAACTGCTGCGAGGCGCCGGCTTCGTCGTCGAGCGGCAAGTCGAGGCAGGCCTACCGTGCGTTCTGGGTGATCTGTCAGCGATTTCCCAGTGCTTGCAAAACTTAATCGTAAATGCTGTGAAGTATAGCGGTGAGAGTCGCTGGATTGGCGTCCGCGGCGTCCTCGCCGATTCGGAAGACCGCGCCAGCCGGGAAATTCAAATCACGGTTCAAGATCACGGTATTGGCATCGACCGCTCGGAAATGCCTCACATTTTCGAACCCTTTTATCGCGGCGCCGCAGTCATCGCCGCTCAGATTCACGGGGCCGGTTTGGGATTGTCTCTGGCCAAGAACATTGCTGAAGCGATGGGTGGGAAGCTCTCCGTAGTTAGTGAATTGGCGCTCGGAAGTGCGTTTACACTGCACTTGCCTATTGCGGAGGAACAAGAATTGCAAATGACAGCAGTGTCTTTCAATTCGACCCCGCTTATTCAAATATGAACGAGAGCATTTTACTGGTAGAAGACGAAGAAGCATTGCAGATGACCCTGGGCGATCGCCTGCGAAGCGAGGGCTACGTCGTCGACTTTGCTACCGATGGCGATCAAGGCTTCGATAAGGCGACTCGTCTACCCTTCGATTTGATCATCCTCGATATCATGTTGCCTCATCGTAACGGATTTGACCTCTGTCGCGACATCCGGGTAGCCGGGTTGGCAACCCCCATACTCCTGCTGACCGCTCGCGGACAAATCGCCGAAAAGGTGATGGGTCTCAAGTCGGGCGCGGACGATTACGTTACCAAACCCTTTGACACCCTTGAACTCGTAGCCCGCATCGAGGCGTTACTGCGGCGCGCCCCCACTCGAACGAGCCAGGGCCTTCACCAGTTTGGCTCAATTAGCGCGGATATCCGTGGCACTCAAGTTACGCGCGAAGGCAAACCTGTTTATCTTTCTGCTCGCGAATTTCAACTCTTGCGTTATTTCATTGAGCACGAAGGAGTCACTTTGTCTCGTGATGAGATTTTGCGCGAGGTGTGGGGCTACGAGGTTGGCACCTTCACACGCACCGTTGATGTGCACGTTGCCAGTCTGCGCCAGAAACTGGAGAAGTCTCCGAAAAGACCTACGCTGATTGTGACCGTGCCTGGAATTGGATATAAATTTCAGGGATGAGAAGCCACAGTCCTGCTTCCGCGGGTAGATAGTGTATCTATCCGACCTCGGCTAGCCGTAAAACTTGTAAACTCGCGGTAAATTCGAGTTCGGTCTTCTGTTAACATCGCTGCTGCCTAGAATGGCCGTGGACTTCACCTCCCTGCGAAGCATCTCGAAAGGGATAGCTGGTGTTCCCGGCGTCAGTCGTGAACGAACTTGCGACGGTCGGGCCGTAGCGGAGTCCGGCCCAGGTTCGACGGTGAATCCCGTCGGCGTCTTGTCAGGAGACGAAGGGGGCTGTCTTGCCTTTTCATTCTAGACACATTATCCAACCCGTGGCGTCACGCTCGCTTCTTGCGTGATAATCTCAGATACCCGAGCCCACGGTTTTCGCCGCGAAACGCAAACACGGAGAACACAGTGGCCCTCTTCGAGCCTGTCGTCCGGGATTTAGCCAGCGAAAGACGTGGTTTCGCGTGGCCGTGTGGTTTTCTTTCTTGCTTGGTCGTGCTGCTCTTCCTCACCCTTCCCGCAAGCGCGCAAATCTCCCCCGGCCCGCTTTCCAAAGCCCATCAAAGTCTGACCGGAACCACCCAATGCGCCAGCTGCCACCAATTCGGTACCAGCACGCCTACTTTCAAGTGCCTGGATTGCCATAAAGAGATAGCGAAACGGCTGGAAGCAAAGCACGGCTATCACGCTCAGCTTCAGATGCGGAATCCCAATGGTAAAGACTGCATCCGTTGCCACCTGGAACACAACGGCGAGGACTTCAACCTGATCCATTGGGAGCCTTCGCAGAAACAATTTGATCACCGGTTGACGGGCTACAAGCTGGAAGGAAAGCATGCGGGCATTGCTTGCGAGAAATGTCACTTGCCCGCCTACATGATCTCCGACGAACGCGCGCTCATCAAAATGAAAGATCTTTCGAAGTCCTTTTTCGGACTGTCGCAAAATTGCGTACCGTGCCACAAAGATGTGCACAAAGGTCAACTCGGGAATGATTGTCTGCAATGTCATAATTACGTGGACTGGAAGGCGGCAAAACAATTCGATCACTCCAAGACCCGCTATCCTCTGACGGGTCTTCACATCAAGGTCGAGTGCGAGAAGTGCCATAAGCCGGATGTGCCCGGCGGTCCGGCACGCTACAGGGACATGAAGTTCCAGGCCTGCATCGACTGCCATATCGATCCGCACAAAGGCTCCTTCAAGCAGCGTTGTGAAGAATGTCACACCACCGACGGATGGAAAAAATTGCTGCCGCGCTTCGAATTCGACCATTCCAAGACCAAGTACCCGCTCCTCGGAAAGCACGCCATGGTTGGCTGCGCGGAGTGCCATTTGAAGGGAGATTTCAAACGGCAGCTCCCGTTTGATAATTGCAATGATTGTCATAAGCCGGACCCGCACAAAGGCCAGTTCGAAGCGCGACCCAAGAAGGGTGAATGCGCGGAATGCCATAACGTGGATGGATGGAAGCCATCGCTTTTCGGCGTTAAAGAGCACGACACATCCAAATACCCGCTGAAGGGCAAACACATTGCCGTTGAATGCGACAAGTGCCATCTACCCGCGGGCAAGGACACCATCTATAAGGTGAAATTCGCAGCCTGCACCGACTGCCACAAGGATGCCCATGACGGACAATTTGCAGCCGCCCCGTATTTGAACAAATGCGAGGATTGCCATACCGTTCTGGATTGGCACCGCTCCACATTCACGATCGCCAAACATCGCAAGGCGCGTTTTGCGCTGGCCGGCGCGCACGCTGCCGTGCCGTGCTCCGATTGTCATAAAGTGGGGGCCGCCGGCCGAAAGGACAAGATCCTGCCGTTCCATTTCGAAGATCGCACCTGCACCGCCTGCCATGAGGATGTGCATCATGGCGAATTCAACGAACGCATGGCGCGGCGTCGTGCCGACGGTACGCCGCAGGGATGCGAAGCCTGCCATAACGTGAAGTCATGGGCCGACGTGAATGGTTTCGACCATTCGAAAACCAAGTTCCCATTGCTCGGAGCGCATCGCGCTGCCAAGTGCGGTGATTGTCACAAGGTGCCCGCGGGCAAGAAGGAAATCCAGTTCAAGGACACGTCGCAAGTTTGCGAAGATTGTCATAAAGACGCCCATGACGGCCAATTCGCCAAGGCCGGGAAAACGCTTTGTGGAGACTGCCACGATTCGCAACGCTGGGCGCCCTCCACTTTCAACCACGACACCCGGACGCATTTCCCCTTGCAGGGTGGCCATGCAGGCGTGGCTTGCGACAAATGCCATAAGCAGACGCGCATGGTCGATGCCAAGCCTGTGATTATCTACAAACAGGCGCCATCGAAGTGTACCGATTGCCACGGCCCGGACATCGGCCCTTTGAAGTCAAGCCTTCTGCAGCTTGTAAACCCCACCGCCAGTGCGACAAAATTTGCTACCGAACCTTTGAATCAGTCCTTCCCTCTGGCGGCCTCGCATTCCCAGCCGATGAATTCCGCGCTTGAAGGAATGGACCGTAGACCGAAGCGTCGAAGCATGTCGAAGAATCTGCCACGCCTAGAATCTGGCTCTTTCGCAAATTGCAAGGAGACAAGAGTACCGGCAGTCTTGGTACTAATTTGGCCCTAAGTTGCCCCTGGCCAAAATCTGAACCTCGGTACAGTTGTTCTTGACCCTGCGCAAGGAACAATATGACGACTGGGGTTACG
>Ga0209131_1000333_pt1 | contig 34529 bp, 29 predicted proteins | sample GraSoi_2013_40cm_FD_185826 | JGI IMG/M metagenome (GOLD analysis project Ga0209131, IMG submission 185826) | Grasslands soil microbial communities from the Angelo Coastal Reserve, California, USA - Sample 9_17_2013_40cm (SPAdes) (version 2) | ecosystem: Environmental > Terrestrial > Soil >...
CTCAACCGGCGTATATGATCTGGTGCGCGAACAAATTTATACAGCGACGGACTGCAACCCGCTTGTGATTCCAGAAGAAGCAGTTGTCGTGCCCGGTTCGCGTGCCATTTCACACCCTGCCGGGAAGCATTGGAACTTGTCTCTATACACTCCCATCATCGTCAAGTATCGCGACGCGAGAACGAATGAGCGCGTCCAGTTAGAGAGCCTCTTCCGCTAGCGTCCGCCCGAGGTGCTCCGTAAGACTAGTGCTCCGTAGACTACTCACTGAACCCAGATGGAAATGCCTCGCTAAAATCGTCCCAGCGAACACGCGCGATAGAACCGCACCTGAGAGGGCCCACAAGACCAGGGCGGGAGCCGTAGCGTAGATTCGGAATAGCAGCGTCATTCCCATTCGTTTTTAGACGTCTCAATCCGGGCGCATGGATTGAAACGAAGCTGTTTTTCTTTCTGATTCGAAGCCGGAATTAACTGCTGAAGACATTCGTGTTCAAGAATTCATTGCGGCATTTGCCCTGCGGGTCGTATTTCTTGCTTAACTGCATAAAATCCGGCAGTCTCTTGTAACTAGATTTCAGCTGCTCCGGCGCCATCGTGAATAGCTTTCCCCAATGCGGCCGAGGCTTAAACGGAGCTAATTCTTTTTCGATCACGGGCAACACCTTTCTGACCGCGGGCCAATCCTGTTTCCACGTAAAGTGAATACTTACACTCGCTTGTTCATAGCAAGGACTCAGCCATAAATTGTCGGCGGCGATCGTGCGGATTTCCGAAGTCAATAAGTGCGGACTAACCTGGTCGCGCAATCGTTGAACCGCCAGAATGGCTTCGACCGCATGTTGACGCGGCACGAAGTACTCCGATTGCAGCTCTTTGCCGGCGCTGGGCGTGAAGCCCATGCGAAAGTGCGGCAACCGTTCAAACCATGGGCCAGGGACGCCCATCTGCTCCGTGCAGTTCTCGGCGGAAAGTTCGCCGATGGGATGCAGATTCTTCGTGGCAAGTTTTGCCCCGAAGAACTCCGGGGTTGCCTCAAACTCTTGCCCTGCTTCGTCGCGGCTTTTGATCCACACTTCGCTGATACGCTCGTTCTGCCAATCGGTAAAAAAGCTTACGCTGTAGCCGCTTGCTTCGATAGCGTCAAAGTGATCTTTCACGGCAGCGAGCGGCAGGTTTTCATATACATATTGCCGAATCATGAAGGCGGGCTGAATATCGAGTATGATCTTTGTGATTACACCCAGCGCACCAAGTCCAACAACGACTCCCCGAAACGCTTCGCCGTCCTGTTGGCGGGATAGCTTGACCACGTCGCCGGCCGCGGTGACGATTTCAAGTCCTGACACCGCCGTGGCGAGATTGCCATTTTTTTCGCCAGAACCATGCGTTGCGGTGCTGCATGCTCCCGCGATAGAAATATGGGGCAACGAAGCCAGATTATGCAACGCGAAGCCTTTGCTATGGAGGAGCGGACAGAGTTGGCCGTAAGTCATGCCTGCATCGACCGTGACGGTATGCGTCTGCTGGTCCAACGCAACCATGCTGTCCATCGACTTCAAGGACAGGAAGTTATGCGTGCTGTCGGCAATGTTGTTGAAGCAGTGACGCGTTCCCAGCACCTTTAGCTTGCTTTGTTTCTTAACGTAACTCCGCACTTGTTCAAGCGAGTTCGTGGAATACAAGCGGTCAGTGCTGTATTCAAGATTCCCCGCCCAATTCGTTAGTTTGGTTTTTGACGCCCACACAAAGAACGGCGTGACGATATCATCGCCCCGAGAGACCATCTGATAAATGTCCTCTTATTCATACGTGCGGCTCAATCTGTATCGACTCGCCCACCCGATTCCGATTCTCCGGGTCCGAAAACGTGGTGATTGTACATCTATCGCTTATCCCTTTAGCGCAACACAATTAGGAATAGACTACAGGGCCAGGTTTGGGCGGGTCCTACTCAGCCGTGTAAGTGATCTCCATCCGGTGAATGAGGAAGCAACACAGAACAAGAATCGCGATGGTAAGCGTGAGCAAACCGAGGACGGCCCAAAAGGGAGCCACAGGTTCGGCAACGATTGTGAAAATGGCCAACGGACCAGAGATTGGTAGACTAACCGGGCACAAATGCTTCAGATAAAAAGTGACGCTCAGCCTTTGCGCCCAGGCGGGAAAGACTGGGGCAATCGCTTCCCATCCCATAATCACAACTCCGGGTATGATCGGATTCCTGACGAGAAGGCTGAGCGCGAGAAACACAGCGCCATAACCGAGACAAGCGAGAGCGGTCACCAGGAGATAAGCCCACAACTGACTGAGGCCCGGCCCGTCAAATACATACGATTTGCCGGCGGAACCAAAGCGGGCATACATAAGGTAGAAGCAAGCAAGGGCGGCTACCTCGAAGAGGGCAATCGCAATGATTGCGCCGGCGAGAAATTTTCCTACTACCAGAATCTCTCTTCGCACCGGCACGAGAAATTGATAATGGAGAGTGCGTTCAACCATTTCGCCGCGGAATAACCAGGTAAAGATCCCCATGCAGGCGAAGAAGATTCCCAACCGGAAATAGTAGAGCTGGACTATTCCGGCGAGGACTTGCGTATCCTCCTCGATTTGCGCCGATTTGATATTGTTTCTGTCGAAGATGGTGTGAGCCATGATCATCAGCACCGGAACCAGAGCAAGCAAATAGATCCAAGCCCGTCGACGCGTAAAAAGGTTTCGGCGAACTTCGTTCCGCACCAGGACGGAGATTTGGCTCGCGAAGAGTCGCCAAGGTTGTTCCTTGGACCACTGTTGTGCCCGCGCGACTAAGGCTAACGCGCTCACGTTGGTCCGCCATCCGATCCAATGAGATATTGATATATGGAGTTCACGTCATCGTCGGCGGGTGCCACTGTATCAACTTCGACGAGACCGCTAGAAACGATCTTGTTCAGCAAAAGATAAAATTGCTCGGCATCGCGCGTGCGCACCAATACGCCGTGCCCATCATTCAAAATTTTGGCTTCGACGACGTGATCGAGTTCAAACGCTGCCGCCGCCAACCGCGCGGCATTCGAGCAACGCACAAGGATCTGCATCGGATGATCGCGGACTTCCCTGCGAACCTCGCGAATCTGTCCCTCGGCAACAACGTAGCCGCTGCTCATCAACACGACACGATCAGAGATTCGATCGACTTCCTCCAAAATGTGGCTGGAAATGATGACGTGCATCCCCTGTTTGGCGATCGATTCAAAGAGCGCGATCGATTCCGCGCGAGCCATCGGATCAAGACCGTTGAGCGGTTCGTCGAGAACTAGCACCGCTGGATGATGCGCAATGGCCTGAGCCAGGCGAATGCGTTGCCGCATCCCCTTGCTGTACCCCGCCACTTTACGCCGCGCCACTTGCGCCATGCCCGCGCGCTCCAGCGCTTCGCCGGTGAGCTTTGCTGCCTGGTCGCGCTCGAAACCGTGCAGCCGCAGCGGCCAATAGATGAAGTCGTAGCCATTCGTGCCCGGAGGGAACGAGTCAAACTGAGTGCAGTATCCGACTTGCCGGAAGAACTCGATTGGTTGTTGCGGCGTAAGCCCGAGGACGTAAATTGCACCCTGTGAAGGCTTGATCAAGCCGGTCAGCAAATTCATCAGCGTGGTCTTGCCCGAACCATTGGGGCCGACAAGACTTGTAATTCCCGGCTCCAAAGAGAAGCTCACTTTGTTCACGCCGAGAACTTCTCCGTAAAATTTGGACACATTCTCGAAGACGATTTGACGAGCGTCCGGTCTCATCCGCGCACGACCTCGCGAGCGCGCAGACGCGCGTTGAGAACAACCAGCGATAGCAAACAGAGCAGAATAAGGACGCCCCAGGCCGCGGTCACCGGAATTTCATTCCATCTTATCGGCCCCAGAATTCCGGATGCGGATTTCTCCCGAAATCCTTGTGCCAAGATAAGCCGGAACATGTCCGAAAAATTGAGGAGTCGCCCCCAATAGGTACCCATGATGGAGTTGAACATTTCGCCCAGGCCCGCTGGGACAAAAAAGGCGATGAAGATCACTCCGGTGGCGACAATTCGTAATTTTACCCAAGCCGATACCGCGAGCGAGATGAGGGAAAGCGTCAGGATCCATATCGCGGAGCACAACACAATAGGAACCACCATCCATAGGTGCGACCATATCCACCCGTTCCTGGCCAACCCAGCCTGCAGGCTGAATAAGAGTAGACAGGGAGCCCAAGTGACCGCAGACAGTAACAAGACCAGCACCGAGAGCTTTCCAAGAACATAATCGGTCCTGCTGAACGGCCGGCTCAGAAAAAGTGGAAGGGCACCATTAGTCAGATCTCCCGCGATCAAGACCGGGCCAACCCAGCAGTTCAAGAGAAACGCTACCTGCGTCTGCACGATCACCATAATCGTGAAATATCGGGCATCTACTGAGAACAAATCAGTAGGGCCCATGGGCAAAAGCATTTGCACTGTCTTGCTGTTGGCAATAAATATGTAGCAAGCGAAAAACAGGGATGGAACAAGGCCAAGAATTAGCAGGATAACGAAGAAGCGCGATTTAAAGAGTTCGGCAAAGGCATAACGCGTTAGGACAAAAAAGCGCGACCATTCCGGCGTCAAAGAGCCAATGTACGGAGCGTATCTGCGTTTATATACGGCCATCCGGCACTCCGGTTTGTTCCATCGCGTTGAGAAAGATGTCTTCCAGTGAATCGCGCCGGTGATTCATCCGGCGAATCTGCACACCTCTGTCCGCCGCTACTTTGAACACCTCCCTGATTTCGACGCTGTCCGGCATAACTACCTTGATGCGGCCGTTCGTGAAAACTGCGCACTCACAACCGAGGCCCTCAAGCGTGGACGTAAATGTCGCTTCGGCGCCAATAGTTTCCAATTCCAGGAATTTGCGATTAGCGCGCCGCTCCTCGACCAGATTGCAAATGGAAGCGATCTGCCCGTTCCGTAGGATCAGCACTTCATCGCACGTTTCCTCCACGTCGCGGAGAAGATGCGAGGAGAGCAGTAGGCAGATATCACCGGCCTCCCGGATTTCGCGTATGAGTTCGATCAAGCGCTTGCGCGCAGGCGGGTCCATACCATTCGTTGGTTCGTCCAGAATCAGGACCTTCGGGCCATGTGCAATCGCCTGGGCCAGCTTCGCCAGTTGTTTCATCCCGAGAGAATACGTTCCGACCGGCCGATAGCGCGCTTCGCCTAATCCCACGTAGACGAAGGCTTCGTGTGCGCGTTCCATCGCTTGCTCCGGGGCCAGACCGGAAATCTCCGCCATGTAGCGAACAAATCGGACCCCGGACACCTTTGAAATGAAAGCGTCGTTCTCTGGCATATACCCGACAAGAGATCGAAGTTCCTTGCCATTCGCGTGAGAGTCCAGCCCGAGCACGCGGACGCTCCCCTTGCACGGGGCGTGAAAACCCAACAGGGTGTTAATGAGCGTCGACTTACCGGCGCCGTTCGGTCCAAGCAGCCCTATAGCGCGGCTCTTCAAGACACCGGTCAGGCTATGAAGAACCGTCCGGCCGCCGAGTTGTACTTCGAGCCCATTGAGCTCGATGGTTGGGTTCATCATCTACCAATCATTACGGATTGGCTTTGCGCGAGGTTCCATGATCGGACAAATCCAGCAAGTGGATCAAAGTCGGAAGACCTTGACTCAAGTCAAACAGATTGCCTGTGCTGGCCACCTCGATGCGATCACTTTCTCCATAAGCACAGAATACGCTGGGCTTGGCGTCGGCGGCCAACTGTTGCACAAGCGCCAACTGTCCGGAAGTGAGCTGTGCCGAGAGCGGCTTCAGAATCGGGCTGAGATTCTGATAAATCATCCCCGAGAAATTCGCCTGGTTGTCGCTGGGAAATAGAGCGCGAAACGAGCCCGAGTGAGCCAGCGAGGTGCCGTTGGCGTGAGTTTTCAACGCAGCGATAAGTAGAGCGCGCGAGGGCGCCAAGAGAATGTAGCCATCCGCGAAAGTGTAATCGAACTCGGTCGCAAGCCCGCCAGCTTGCGATTGAATCGTGTAGAAAGTTCGTCCATCTAGCTGCGTTTGATTGAGCACTAAACCGGGCTGGTTGGACTTTTGCGACTGGCGGTTAAAACTTTGCACCAGCTTGTCGATGGCGACCTGCAGCGCTCCCGAACTGTTCACCTCGAAAATCGCCTTCCACGATGGCGTGGGAAGAACGGGGCCGTCGAGGGCCAGCGTAGCCTCTCCACCTAGCGCGCTTGCCAGATCGTTGCGAAGGTCGAGGCCAAGCTCTGCATTTGCCTCAGCCAAATTGTGGTTGAAGTTGGGGTCCGCAGCGCCGATCGTGTTGAAAATGTCATCCAGCATAAGCGCCGGTTGCTTGGCCACGAATGCGACGGCCGCGCCGGCGTTGGAGGACACATAGTCGAGCGAACCCATCGGAGCAGGAGCCGCCAGCCAGGAGGCGATGCCGTGCCTCTGGCTATTAAATTCCAGCGTAATTCGGTTGTCACCTTGACTCGCAGACTCCCCACGCGTCGCGATCAGGTACTTTAGGTCATTGAAGCCGCTGTTCCGAAGCGCCTGAGACTCCTCTTGCTGAGTATGGGCACTCTTCACAATCTGGCCGAGGTTCGCAGCAACCACCGTTTCGGTGCCGCGGCTATAGACGTTAGCGATTTGTTGCCCAAAATCCGTCCCGGCGAAAACTGTTGCTCCCGCATCGAGCTGCGCGCTGATCTGCCGAACCGCGGCGATGCCACCACCGACGACCAGGGTGTTCGGTCTGACCAGCATTACCATTCCGCGCTCATCGCCAGCGAGCGAGGAGAGCGACTCGGGGTCCACCACGCGCACATTGGAAGTGCCTTGCGGACTCTTCAAGGTATCAGCAATGTGATTCTGCAAATAATCCTTCAGTCCGGATTGCCGTACTTCCGCTAGCAAAACGGGGCCCTGACCGTCGGAGAAGGAGCTTGCTCGAGCGGTTATTACCACTTCATCCCCCAAGTACTGGCTCACCGCGTGCATTTGGTCAATCAACTCCTGAGGAGTTGGGTGCTGATTTGAGCTGCCGCGTTTGTTCCACCACTCTTGCAGAATTTCGCTGTGCGCGAGCTGTTGCTGGAAGATTCGATTGGCTTGTTGAAGGGCGTCCCCAAGATTGGGGATGCCGATATACAGGACAGTATCCGCCGGGAGCAAGGGAAGGATTTTGCTTGCATACCGCGGACCAGGCGTCTGGATCTCCGCCAACTGCGCGCGAAGCTTTGAGAATTCAGCAAGTAAAGCCAGCTCGTGATCCAGATCGCTGCTCCATCCAATCTCCTCACGAATGGGCACCACGCCGACGCTCTGCGTTGTCGCCACTACATCGCCAGCGTGCAGAATGGATTCCGATCCAGCGTGTTTAACATGGACTTCGCCCTCAATCACGGCTACGCGCGACCCCTTGGTGCCCGAGTTCACGGAAAACACCGTTCCCGTAACCGCGACGGTGCAGTCCGGAGCACTAACGTACAGATGCCCGGTGTGACGCTTCGCGGCTTGCACGATAATGCTGCCTTGGTCGAGATGGATGGTCGTATCGCGACGGCTGGCGCTGACCGCCAATTCCGCGCGCTGATTCATTTCCACTTCCGAGCCTTCAAAGAGATGTACCTTGGCATGGGAATTAGCCGCCGTGCGAATGAATTCACCCTGGCCGACTTCTTCACCAACTTTCAATGCTCGCTCGCCAGCAGCGCCAATGCCAAACACTTGCCCTTCGATGGAATCGATCCGAGCCCGGCTGCCAGGAGGGCCCTCGAAGTACCAGTTGCGCCCAGTCCAGACTAGGGCAGCTAGTAAGGCCACGGTTGCCGCCGCAAAAGACAATCTGGCAAAGCTCCACTGGAAACCGCGTGTCCCCGGCTCCATCCGCCAACCGACACTTGTCGCGCCATCAATCTCACGCCCGTGGGCAAAAGAACGGCACGAGACACATTCCCGCAAGTGATCTTCGACGATCAGCGCCCGAGCTGGAGGAAGCTCTTGCCGATGAAAAGCCAGCAGCAGAGACCGAACATCGGCGCAGCCACGGATGGGCTGCAGCGCATCAGCTGCGACTTGCTCGCCTCCGCCTGCTTGCAACCGCTGCCACACGCGCTCGGCTGACGCAGACAGCGTTTTGGCGTCAGGCGCGTCGCCGCGAAGTTCGGAGATGGCGCGATCAAGGTAGGCGTCTTGCTTCGATCGAAATAATTTCATGATGCACCTTTCATAAACGCACGGAGACCCTTCTTTAGTCGTACGCGAGTACGATGCAGCGTCACTGCCACCACGGCCTGCGATGTGTTCATCGTCCGGGCAATTTCGGGGTTATCCCAGCCCTCCAAATACCGGAGAGCAAACATCTCGGCAGCGCGGCCATTCAGCGTGGCCAGCTCCCTGCGAAGCCAATTTTTAATTTCCATCGAGGAAAGCGCAGTTTCAGGGGAAAGACTGGAATTGGATTGCAGCTCGTCGGCCGCTTCAACCGGCACGACCTCTCGGTGGCCCCTAGCCCGGATTAGATCCAGAGCGGCATTGACCGCCGACCTCTGTAGGTAGCTCTGCATATTGGAGATACGGCTCTGCTCGACAGTCCCGCGGGCCAACCGGAGAAAGACAGACTGCGAGACATCTTCCGCGTCCGCCATGCTGCCGGTCACCCGATAAGCAGCCTTGAGAACACAGGCCTGGTGTGCTCGAAAGACCTCCTCAAGCTGTGGGAAAGCCTGCGTCACCATGATGGTTTCTATCGCGGCTGCCAAGCACCCCTCCCCGGCTCATCTATGATTTAAGACGCGATAGCTCCAAAGTTCTTAACACACAAATGGAAAGTTTGAGGCAATTTGCGCGGGCGAAGGTCCCAGTTGAACTTGTCTCTTGTTTGCGCCTATGATGTTTAAGCCCCACCAGACACCGCGCCCGAGTTTATCTTCGATCAAACGTTCTGGAGCCGCGAGAGCGACACTGGCCATGCAGTCCGGCGACTTGCCAATCGTTGAGGTTTCGCCAGTGGTGAAACTAGGCAAGTGGCGCGCTTGAAGGTCGCGCCACTCCTTAATTGTCGCCGCATCAAACCAGAGGGAGGCCCGTAAATGAACACGTACAATGTCACGCTCAGTTATGAAGACCGCAAGGGAGGTCCAGAAAGCCGCACGATCAAAGTCGAGGCGTCAAGCATCGCGGGGGCCATTGGAAAAGCTACGCGAGAGTTTGTGAAGAGTCTCGATCGCAAGCAGCGATTCGATATGAACAAGGGGCTCAAGGTTGAAGCTGTCCGAGTCACAGCGGACCGGCCAGGGGCGCCAGGCGTACCATCAGAGGCGAACGCCTGAGAGGCTCCTGACCCACGGTCAATGGACAGCGACAACCGCCAAGCCGCGGGAAGTCCAACGAGCGCCTGCCATTGGCCTTCGACCAATTTCTGCGAAGCTCCTCGGCCGACCGATAAGAGTGTCCGGAATCGGTTAGCGTCGGTCTGGATGTACAACTGATCGCGGTGCGAGCCATTTGTGACCGATATGTTTCTGAACCGCCAGCATCCACAGATGGGTGCGTGGCTGGGGCGCTCCAGGACGCCGTGAGCGCGACTGCGACGTGAGAGATCGTGTCCCAGCCCAGCTCAATTTGCCGGCGTATCGCGCTTCTCTATATTTCGACAATTCGTTGATCGAGTAAGACTCGACACACGCAGTCGGCATGCTGGCAATAAAAAGTTCGATCGAAAATGTGTCACGGAATCAATACCGGCGACGACGGCTAGAATGACGAACTGCGTAAATTTCCCTTTCTAGCGATCAATCTCAAAGACACTTTAGTCATTTTCCGGATGATGCGCGCCCTTGCGCTGGAGGGCGTATAAAGCCAATTCCAGCCGATTCGAAGTTCCCAATTTGTTAAAAATGCGAAAGAGGTAGTTTCGAACGGTGTGTTCGCTGAGCTGCAGCTGTCGGGAAATATCGCGGTTGGTCATGCCTTCCGCAACCAGAAGGACCACGCCTTCTTCCCTACTTGTCAACATGTTTGGGGCCTTGATGCTTTTGGCACCGTTAGGAGACACAAGCGGCGGTGGGTTGAGGGCATCCAGTGCAAGGCGCAGTTCTCTGCTGGCAGCCCATACCTGCCCTTGACTTACCGCATGGATGCATTTGCACAGAACCTCAAAAGGATCGTCGCGAGACAGGATGCCTCTAGCTCCTGATTGGAATGCCTTGAGTACCGCCGACGCCTCGGTCGAATCGAGCAGCATGATGACGTCTGTGTGCGGATAAGAACCTCGCACTTCGCGGGTCACGTTAAAACCTGCATCGTGTCCGTCTTTGAGATGAGAGCTGATAACGGCCACATTTATATCATTGGCCTTAAGACCGGCACGGACTCCAGCGGATTCGACGCTGCAATCCAGTACGGTTAGACGATAGCGGCTGCGGCGCAAGGCGGTCGCCATGAGCTGGCAACCCATGCGACTTTCATCCGCGATCAAAACGTTGATGTTGGACATAACTAGACTAGACAGAAAGTAAGAGATGGACGGAGACGGTAAGGCTGGGGAGCGAAGCGCAAATCTACGCTAAGTGTCTTAGTGTAATTAATTGCGATAGCGTTTTCAATCGGCGATTTCCCTGAGTCCGACTCACAACAAATTCACTCGGCTCGTGTTCCAGAACATCAATAAATCAGAAAATCGAATACGAGAAAATCAGAAAATCGCATATCAGCTAGTATTATCGTCTCCAGACGATTGATGACAAAGTAGGACATTTGGCCGGGAATCAAAGAGTCCCCAATCCGAGTGACATTTCTTCTCTTGCGGGACCATGATAGGGCACCTACCATAGCCCGCGTTATACCCGATTTGTTAAGCGGATTCGGGTTTTCGCCGAAGTATTCCTGAATTCCAAGGCGAGGACCGCGGAATGTGTACGATGCAAGTCCGCGCGTACACAACAACTCCGTCAGCTTGGAAACAGGCTTTCGTAATGTGGGACTCGAAGGGCGTAAGCCTGCACAGCCCGTCCGCTGCCGCCAAGCAATTCTTTTTCTATCAATTCCAGGTTTCGGAAGAGAGAAAACCTCAAATTGATCGCAAGGAATGGCGGGGTGCTCGAAACAGAAAACACGCGGTTGTATGGAGGTGTTTCTTGGGTTGCCTGAATCTGCCTTGGTTCGCCATCCGAGTAAAATCACGGTTCGAGCGAGCCGTTTCAAGCGCACTGCGGTATAGAGGATTTGAGGAATTCCTCCCCATGTTCTCGTCGCGGCGACAGTGGTCCGATCGGATCAAGTTTTTGCAAGTGCCTCTGTTCCCCGGGTATCTGTTTTGTCGATTTGCGCCGGAGGATCGATCTCCGATTCTGACGATTCCTGGCGTCGTTCTAGTGGTTGGGGTAGGAAAGATTCCCGTCGCTGTCAATCCTGTTGAGATTGAGGCGATACGTCTGGCGGTCAATTTCGGGCGCGACGTGAAGCCCTGGAACCATTTCTGCGTCGGTCGCAAAGTCCGAATTGCAGAGGGACCTCTTTGCGGAGTAGAGGGCGTGCTGCAGCGATTTAAGGGCGGCTGCCATCTGGTACTCGGAATCGAACTGCTGCGGCGCTGGGTCGCAGTTGAAGTTCATGAGAGTTGGGTCGTACCGTGCGAACCAATGATTCCGTCTGTCAACGCTTCCGAGATGCTTCAGGTGAGTAACGGAGCGCACGGAAAAGCAGCTCATGAGACGTTTTTCGTGCCAAGCCTCGACAATCAGAATGTGGTCGAGCAACAGTTCACTTCAGCGCGGTGAATCCATGCAAGAAATCAGTCCTGCTTTAAATTCGTTAGGCAATTGGCCAGTTTCTGATCAGAACTGCAACCACAGCAACGTACGAAATACTTATGCAGTTTTGGAAGATTTGAAAATCGCGCTGTAAATCCCAAACGATGGCATCCCGCCGCCAGTATTTAAAGGTCAGCACGTGAGATCAAATCTAAACACTGTCGCAAAGCATGGCGGAGCATATTTTTGTTGGGAGGTTCCGGACGAGGAAGTAGTCGTTCGGTTTCACTTAAACCTTCTCGATCGTCTCGAGCAGGAGGCGATCCGCGCGGGCGATAAGACTGCAGCGGGCGTTCTAATCGGTCAAGCGGAAAACGGGGGACCCGTCACGCTAACGGTCGAGAGTTATGAAGCGATTGCCCCAGAACTCGACGCATCGAAGTCCCCCTTCGGAAACCACTGCCGCCTGGCGCAAATCGTGGATCGCTGGCGTCCCGGCCGCAAACGTATATCGCTTCTCGGATTCTATCGGACGAGTACGCGAGAAGACGAAGTTTTAGACGAAGAAGACCTCGCGGCTCTAGGTACAGGATTTAGCGTCGCCGACGTCGATCCCTCGGATCTACAGAATTCGAATCGGGAGCATCCGGAAGGTCTCGGGAAGGGCAAGGAGCATCCGAATGCACAAACCGTGACGACGGATGACACGGGTACGAGTCTCGATGAATCAACGTATTCATCGCAAGCGGCAAAGCCCTCAATGGGGTTGAGTTCGGCGCAACCGGAGCGGATTTTTCTTTTGATCGGAACTTGTCCGGGACGCATAAGCAACGCAACCCTTTATTTTGTCCGGAGTGGCACGATCGTCTCCTACTCGTGCTACTCGCCTCGAGTGGCGTTCAGGAATCCCGAAATCTGCAAACAGCGAGCGCCAAGCGACGCGAAATCACCCGAACTGTGCGCTGCTCCATTTGAAATGGAAGACACTGAAATCGTTTCAGACGAGCAGAAACTCCGGCTGCAGACCGTTAGAAAGTATGGAATGGCCATTAATTGGCGCTGGCTCACTGCGTCCGCCCTCATGGCGGTGGTCTGCGCACTGCTCTTTCTCACAAGCCGTAAGCAACAGTCGGACGCCTTAGCCCATGGATGGAAACCGAGTGACTTCCATCTAGGATTGAAACTCGCACGCAGCGGAAGCGATTGGGAACTGAGTTGGGATCAGGATGCTCCAATTTTACTTGGAGGAGCGAACGGTCATTTGCGAATTACGGACGGCGTTATTCAGAAGAACTTAGATCTGGGACCCTCTGAGTTGCGAACGGGAAGAATTATGTATGCACCGGAGACCAATGATGTTGTTATGCAACTCGAAGTGGAAAGCAGCAGATCGGAGAAACCGGTTAGCGAATCCGTGCGCATAGTCGCGGGACTGTCACCTATGGTCCCCGCATCTCGGGCCCGCACGACGGCTCCCTCTCAAGCTATTCGCGACGAGTCACGATGGCCGGCAGTAGTCGTGACACCACCGACTCTTGCTATCAGACCTTCGTACAAGGGATCGGCGGTACCATCGGCGATGGCGAGCTCACTTCCTCAAACGTTCGTCAAGGCGCAAAAGCCGCAGAGTTCAACCGAACGGACCAGTGCTGCTGTGGTTGAACCTCTTGACGAGCTACCTGCGCTCGGTGCTCCACCGATGCTTAACGGGAAACCGACGGTGATGGCGTCAAAACAACCTTCTCCTCCTCCTCCGGTTGCTGTTGATCCTGCTCCTTCGGCGCCTTTGACGGGCGGCAAAGCAGAGCCAGCCCAGCTAATCTCGCATAGGGATCCCGTCTACCCACAGGCTGCGAAACTCGCGAACATCTCGGGAACCGTCGAAGCGCATTTCAAAATCAGTCCGAATGGTGACGTCCGGGATGTCACGGCGACCAAAGGGAATCCTGCGCTCATACGTGCCGCCCTTGACGCCGTTCGGGAGTGGCGTTATTCACCCGCGCGGCTCAATGGTGTTCCGGTCGAAGCACAGGGTACGGCTGTAGTTGCCTTCAAGCTGAACTGAGCGCGGCGGCCGCGCTCACACTGCATTCCAGCCGGTCTGCGGACAGTAAAGAGCAGTTGGGTCTTTCCGCATCCAGCCATCACTCATACAAAACAGCACAATCGAGCATCCGCGAAAGGCCAGCTAGCAAGTTGTCGCCTCTAAGAGGTCTCTGCCGGCGCAGGTCGTGCCCTACAGCAAATGGCAAATTATGAAGAATGTGGCTAAGCTCTACGACCTTCTTGTGCTCATTGTTGCTTTCGTCTTGGCGACTTTTGTTCTCTATTCGTCAACCGATGGTGTGACGCTCAGCGAATTCATGGCATTGCGTGTCACGCTGGGGAATGGCCTCCGTTTCGGGCTGTTTCTTCTGGCCTGGCATAACTTGTTCATTCTCTGTCGTCTCTACGACTCGAAACGGCTAACGCCGTACCTCTCTGAAATCTATGAGGTATGCAGAGCGAGTCTCCTTGCGAGCCTGTTCCTGCTTCTCAGTGCGAGAGTACTGCACATTCAAATGGTGACGCCCATTTTTGCGGTGAGCATGTGGACCATTTGTGCCGCCGCAATGATCTCCGGGCGTTTAGTTGCTCGCGTACTTCTTGTATTCCTGCGCAGGCGCGGTAGAAATAGAAGATTTTTGGTAATCGTCGGTACGAACGAACGCGCCATCGAGTTCGCAGACAGAATCCGAAAACGCCCGGAGCTTGGATACAACATTGTGGGCTTCATTGACGATGACTGGGAGGGAACCCAACGCTTTGAAGCAACGGGGCAATTAAGGTGCTGCACTTTTTCTGGTCTTGCCGAGTTTCTGCGGCACAATGTCGTAGACGAAGCCGCGATTTATTTGCCTCTCCGTTCTTACTACGAGCACGCTGCGCAACTCGTCTTGCTCTGTGAGCAGCATGGGATCGTGATTCGAACTGATCCCCAAATCTTCAAATTGCGAACCCGGAACTCGATCGACCTGGATATCCACGAAAATTCCCAGGTCATGGCCGTCGCTGGTTCGATCCAAGCCTGGCCTGCCGCCATCAAGCGATGTATCGACTTCGTAGGCTCATTGATACTTCTGACGCTACTGTCTCCACTGTTTCTCGTGGTCGGCTTACTTGTAGCACTTTCCTCTAAAGGGCCCATATTGTTTCAACAAACGCGCATAGGCCTGAATAAACGGCATTTCACTATCTATAAGTTCCGGACCATGATCGCGGATGCCGAAAGAGTGCAGAACCAACTGCTTTTGATGAATGAGATGACGGGCCCTGTGTTCAAGATTAAGGAAGATCCTAGGGTCACGCCGCTCGGCAAAGTGTTGCGAAGAACGAGCATCGACGAGCTGCCGCAACTCTTCAACGTTCTGAAGGGCGAAATGAGTTTGGTTGGACCCCGCGCAATGTCTCTGCGCGATTATCAATTATTCGACCAGGATTCACACCGGCGCCGATTTAGTGTGAAACCTGGCATCACCTGTCTGTGGCAGGTTTGCGGTCGTAACTCCATCCCATTCGAGCAATGGATGGAACTTGATCTCCAATATATCGACAAATGGTCTCTCTGGCTTGATCTAGAAATTCTGGCGCGGACAGTACCGGCCGTATGGCGAGGTACAGGCGCTGCCTGATGATTTGCCAACCGCCAAACAGTCAGTTAGCTCATCAAGGGTTGAAGGATCACATCTAGAATGACCGGTCGAAAGGCGGTTCCCATGCATGAAAAACCACAAACCACGCTAAAGTACACGCCTTCCGAATTCGCTCTCGACATTCCGGGCCGAGCGTACGAGAGCTCGCTCACGCAACAACAGCTTACAGCAACCAGCCTTTGGAATATTTTAATCAAAAGAAAGATGACGGTTCTCGGTTTTGCTGCCTTTGTGTTCGCTTTGGTTGCAGCGTACACATATACGAAGACACCTGTCTATGAGGCTGTGGCCCGGCTGCAAATTGACCCTAGCCGCTCCACGAGTCTTGGGCTCGACGATGGCGAGAAACTCCCCGGCCCCCCCTCTGACATCGACAACCACGTGAAGACAGAAGCGGCAATCATTCAGAGCGAGACGGTGGCCATGCGGGTAATGAACGCCTTGAAGCTCTATGCAGATCCCGGATTTGCTGGAGGACGTGTAGTAAGACCGGGAATCGCTGACGTGTCTGAGTTAACGCCGTCGGAGCGGCAGGAACTGCTGAGTACATTCAACAGCAGTCTCAATATCAAAGTAGCGCCCAACACCGAAGTTGTGGAAGTCCGGTTTCGAAACCAGGACCCCATTCTTGCGACGAACACCGTCAATTCTGTCGTAGACGAATATATGAAACGCAACTTCCTGGCGCGAGTTAATGGCGCGGCACAGGTTTCGCTGTGGCTTTCAAGGCAACTCGATGAAATAAAGAGCAGTACGGCTGCCTCTCAGAAGAAATTGGCAGATTTTCAGCGGGACAACAACTTTCTCGGAGTCGATGAAAGCGACAATATAGTCACGAACCGATTGAAGCAGCTCAATGAAGAACTCACGCAAGCCGAGGCAGACCGCATTATAAAGGAAGGAAGATACAGATTGGCGGAATCTGGCAACCCGGAACTCATCGATTCGACATTGTCGAACACGACGCTTCAAGCACTTCAAACACAGCACGCCGATCTGCAAGCTCGGTACTCACAGCTGAGCGCCAAATTCGGCGACGGCTATCCAAAACTTCGTGAGCTGCAGCAGCAACTAACGCAATTGAGGGCCGAGATTGCTGTGGAAGGCATTAACGTCAAGACTCGGCTGGCAAATGAGTTTCGCGCAGCTGCAGGAACCGAGCAAATGATTCGAAAGGATTTTGTGAGGCAAAAGGAGCAAGCTCACAAACTCAACGAACACGTCTCGCAATACGCGATCTTGAAGCACGAAGTCGAAGCGGGACGGCAACTGTATGATACTCTCCAGTCGAAGTTGAAGACTGCGGGAATTACCTCGGGTCTAGCGTCATCTTTTATCGACGTAATCGACCACGCTCAAGTACCGGACCACCCGGTTGAGCCCCGGAAGGGCTTGAATCTGGTGCTCGGTTTGGGTGGAGGTTTGCTTGGTGGATTACTTTTGGGATTGGTCCGAGATTCGTTTGACGATACGATTCGGACGTCGGAAGAGTTAGAAGCTATCACTACTCTGCCTGAGTTGGCATCTATTCCGTTTGTTAACGCCGTGGCTGGGAGTGAAAATAAGGCGCTGAAGCGCGCTCGTCCGCATCTTCCCCTCCTTCAAGATCCAAACTCCCCTAGCGTGGAGTCTTATCGGGCCCTTTGCAGCTTTCTTCTACTCTCCTCTCCCCGGAATTCGATAAAAGCGCTTGTTATCACAAGTGCAATTCCCGGTGAAGGCAAGTCAACCGTAAGCTGCAACTTAGCTACGGCCTTAGCGCAACGTGGGAGAAAGGTCTTGCTGGTCGATGCGGACCTGCGATGCTCATCAATTCACCGACAATTGGGAATAAGGCCGGGATTGAGCGCTATTTGTGCTGCCGGGTCAGCAAATCACCCCGGGTATCCACCAATCGCTAGTTTGCCGACTCTGCATGTAATTCCTGCGGGAATTCGGCCAACCGATCCCACTGGCGTGCTGGATTCTACTCGAATGCAGGAGCTGATGGCTGCATGGCGGGCAGAATATGACCACATCATCCTCGACACACCCCCAGCCTTGCCGTTCGCGGACGCATGGGTTCTTTCCGCGCGGGCGGACGGCGTGATCCTTGTAGCACGGTCCGGGATGTCCCGTTCAAAGGCTTTGCTGCGAGTTAGGGATTTGTTGGCACGCTCGGGTGCCAACGTCTTGGGAATTGTGCTGAATGCAGTCCGGCAACGGGAATACTACTACGAATATCCTGCGGGGTACCACCAGGCTCCCGAGAGGAATCAGGACCTTCCCCTGCAATAGCAGCTAAATCCGCAATCACAGCGATCAGGATGAGGACCAAAATGAAGCGATACTCTGCCTTGTTCACAATGTTGTTAACGGCGTTTCCTTTGCCTCTGGTTGCCCAGAATGCTTCGTCGCTTACTCCCGCGGCAGAGTCAAGTCTTCCAGTGGTCAATGCCACGGCGCATCCATTGCAAATCTCGGCCGGGGACCTAGTCGAGATAAGCGTATTCGATACGCCCGACCTGTCCGGCAAGTTGCGAGTGGATGAACATGGCAATATCGCTTTGCCTCTCGCGGGAGATCTTACCGTGTCACAGATGACGGCAGAACAGGCCGCACATGCAATAGAGGAAAAACTCTTGCGTGAGGAAATCCTCAAAGATCCTCACGTGTTGGTCACGGTATTGGAATACTCGACGCAAGGAGTCACCTTATTGGGTGAAGTAAAACAGCCGGGAATTTATCCACTCCTCGGACCTCATGCCCTTTTGGACCTGATTTCCGCGGCCGGGGGTTTTACGCCAGAAGCCGGAGAGCTTGTCACAATAACGCATCGGGCTGAGCCTAATAATCCTGTCGGCGTAAAAATGGGAACGAAACCAGGCAACACAACCCGCTCCTTCAATGTTGATATCCGCCCCGGAGACACGATTGTGGTTTCCCATGCAGGCATCGTCTATGTTGTGGGCGACGTGGGCAAGCCTGGCGGATTCCTTATCCAAAGGAACGGCCACTTGACAGTGTTGCGAGCCATGGCTCTGGCGCAAGGTCCGAATAGAACTGCTGCCCTGAACTCAGCCAAGCTCATTCGGCAAACCGATGATGGACGAGAGGAATTGGCTGTCCCGCTCCGGAAGATTCTCTCGAACAAAGCTCCTGACCAGACCCTCGCAGACGGTGACATTCTTTTTATCCCTTCTAGCGCGGCTAAGAATGCGCTGGTCACCGCCGAAAGCATTTTGCCTGGGGCAACCGGCGCCGCTATATATCGAGTTCCCTAAGGGGCCAGCCTAATGGTAATTTTTTTCCAGCCTGTCTCGATGCTATGAGTCTCTCTCGAAGAGAGGTTTGTTAGACGTCGATCTTCTAATTCATCCCACTAGTGAAATCCACTCGCGACATGATTCAACTTTCTCCACAAATAGCTACTGTCGGCGTCGGCTCCCGCGCGGAGAGGATTTCGCTAATCTCCATTTTCGCAACGCGCCAACAACTCGTTCTACTCTTGGGAGTCACGACCCTCCTTTTGGTCGGTCAACTAATCACCGGAACGGGCGCGGTCGTGGCTTTCCTGTTTGCGGCTGCGATCCTATTTGGCATGCTTTCTGTTTTAGCAGGTGGCGGACTCAGATCGGCGTTTGGCTGCCTCAATGCCATTTTAATCGGCAAATTCCTGCTCTTTGGAATCGCGGTGAAACTCATCCTTTTTGAGCCGGCTGATATAACGCTGAGGTCCCCCGAGACCACTGGCTTGGTCATGGCAACAGGATTTCTCGGGCTTTTCATTGGAACAGTAGTTCAGTCCCGTTTTTCTTGCCCGCAGTATTGGTCGATGAACCGGCCAACCAGCGACAATATGCTTCTTGCCCTGTCGATCGCAGTCTTTATCTTTAGTTACCTCGGTTATTTCGCACAAATGATTCCTTCGACGCATGGGGAAGGGATTCGGACTGGAGGGTGGCTAGGCATTGCACGGGCATTTGCCTCACTCAAGTCATTCGCGATTGTTCCCCCGATGCTGTACCTCTGGAGGAAAAAAGCCCGTCTGTGGATGACGCATCCTGCGATTCTTTCCTTGCTCACATGGTCTGCAATCGTTGGGATTTTCAGTACGAGTAAAGAAGACGCCCTTGAACCTCTCACTTTTTACGCTCTTGTCGGATTCATGCGTTACGGTTTGCGTGACATCCGAATGTGGTCATTCGTCTCTGCGAGCCTGCTCTATTACACGGTGATCATCTTTCCGTACGCGCAATACGTCCGCCACAACGGAGGCCGGGAAGGCAGTTTGGCGCAGCGTGCCGAGATCACCATGAATACGTTTTGGCGCATTGCGACCGACCCAACCTTTCGATCTGTCACAAGTGAACGCGTGAGCACGCCGGTCTATTTCGAAAATCCAGCCCTGTCCCCGTTTAACAGGTTTGCCATGGTGGGAGAGGCCGACCGTCTGGTGGATGCCACCGAACGACAACAGGCCTTCACTGGCTGGGAGACGATCGCTTGGGGATTCAAATTACTGACACCTAGTATCTTGCTCCCGGATAAGCCTGTCCTCGAGGCAGGGAACCATCTCGCACATATTGCCGGCGATGTGGGCTCATCCGATACGACGACCCAAGTCTCATACGGGATTATGGCCAATTTCTACAGCGGCTTTTCTTTGCCGGGGGTATTGATCGGCACCTCGGTATTTTTTGCCGTTTTCTACTACTGGATCAGGTTGTTTCTTGGGGATGCCCGATGGAGCGGAGGGCCCGATACCTCAGCGCTCTGGTTTATCTGGCTGGTGGCTTCTTTTCAGCACAGTGTCGTGGAATCGGCGGTATCCGGATTAATTGCTTCTTTATCTTTTCCTGTTGTTCTTGCAACGCTCTGGGTAGCGGCAAGGTGGCTGAGTATGTTCTTGCCGCGCAAGACAGTGCTCGCATGAGAGTTCTGCTTGTCAGCAATTACTTGAATGATGCCCAAGAAAGCATGCAGCGTTTTGCTGCGCTCATGGAAAAGGGATTGATCCAGGCTGGCCATGACGTGCGGACCCTGCGGCCCCAAAACATTGTCGGCCGGCTGCGCCCCTCTGGGGAGGGTGTGGGCAAATGGCTAGGCTACATCGACAAGTTCGGAGTTTTTCCCTCCTTTCTCAAATCTGTTCTTGCTTGGGCCAACGTTGTCCATATTTGTGACCATTCCAACTCTTTTTACACAAAGCATCTGAACACCAAACCTCACGTCGTAAGCTGCCATGATTTGATCGCTGTGCGCTGCGCACTCGGAGAAGTCCCTCGCAACCTCACTCGATGGACTGGTCGGCAACTCCAACAACTGATTGTGAAGGGCCTCGTCCGAGCGCAACACGTTGTGTGCGTATCCGAGGCAACTAGAAGGCAGCTCCTGCGTGTCACACAGATCCCCGAGCAGCGAGTTTCACGCGTATATAACTCGCTGAACTATCCCTATTCGCGAATGAGCCGGGACGAAGCGATGGCTCGGATTCACAAACTGCGGATTGACCTTGGCAAGACATTTTTTCTGCATGTAGGCGGAAATCAGTGGTACAAGAACCGTGTTGGAGTCCTGCGCATTTTTTCCTCTCTCCGGAAGCAGATTCCGCAGCAGAACCCGAAGATGGTCATGGTGGGCAAGCCATGGACCGACGACATGCGGCGATTTGTATCTGAGAATGGACTGAAGGACGTGACTTTCGAACTTCCGGGAATCCAGGACGAAGATCTTCGGGCATTGTATTCCACTGCAGCCATGTTGCTCTTTCCTTCCCTGGACGAAGGTTTCGGGTGGCCTATCATTGAGGCCCAAGCGTGCGGTTGTCCCGTCCTTACCTCCGGCCGCCCGCCAATGGACGAAGTGGGAGGCACCGCGGCAGTTTACGTAGACCCCGAAAATCCCGAGGCGGCCGCGGCCGCTGTAGTTCTTGCACTGAACAAAGCAGCTGATCTGCGCGAAGCAAGTCTACAGAACGCTGCTCGTTTCAGCAGTTCTGCCATGATCCAAGGTTATCTGTCTCTTTACGAAAAGGTCTGCTCCGAGGGTTGTTTGGGCTCCTGGCTAAATTAGCGTTCCTTCTTCTCATTCCTTTTCATTTGGGGCTCGTCTCAACATCAGCAGTCCGGGACGCACGTTCGTGAGAGTTCTGCAAGTCATCAGCTCGGTGGACCCTTCAGGTGGAGGCCCCATCGAAGGCGTGAACCAGCTTAGTGCAATCTTAGCTTCTGCGGGGCATAGCATTGAGATTGCCTCGCTCGACCCACCGGATGCAACGTTCTTGCAACAAAGTGTATTACCCGTGCATCCCTTGGGGCCAACCGCCTATAGTTACGGCTTTAGCGCCAAGCTTATTCCATGGCTTCGTGCGAACCGCGCTCGATACGACGCCGTTGTTGTGAATGGACTTTGGCAATTTCACAGCTTCGGTGCATGGCGCGCTCTTCGCAAATCGAATACGCCCTACGTTTTGTACACGCACGGAATGCTTGATCCATGGTTCAAGAGAAGGTATCCCCTCAAACACCTGAAGAAATGGCTGTACTGGCCTTGGGCAGAGTACCGGGTGCTCCGCGACGCACAGGCGGTGCTCTTTACATGCGAACAGGAACGCTTGCTGGCTCGGTCCTCCTTTTGGCTGTACCAATGCAACGAGGTCGTTGTCGGTCTCGGTACCTCCGCACCGCAGGGAAATCCAGAGTTTGAGGTTCAGGACTTCTTCAAGCGCTATCCCGAACTGCGAAACAAGAAACTCGTCTTGTTCATGGGACGCATTCATCCCAAGAAAGGGTGCGACATGTTAATCGATGCCTTCGCCAAAATTCTGGCACAACACCCGCAGTGGCATCTAGTGATTGCCGGACCTGACCAATTGGGCTGGCAGGCAATCTTGAGCCAACGAGCGGAGCAAGTCGGCTTGGCCTCGAGGATTGCGTGGACAGGAATGATCAGTGGTGCAACGAAATGGGGCGCGTTGCGGACAGCTGAAGCGTTCGTCTTGCCCTCGCACCAGGAGAACTTCGGCATCGCAGTCGCGGAGGCGCTCGCGGTTGGCTTACCTACATTGATCTCCGATAAGGTAAATATTTGGCGTGAGATCCAAGCCGACGGAGCTGGAATCGTCAAGGAAGACACGTTAGAGGGTACGTGTAAACTTCTTCAGTCCTATGTAGATATGCCCGAAGGGAAGATCCAGGCCATGCGCGAGTGCGCTCGTGCTTGCTTTGAACAACGCTTCGAAATTAGAAGGGCGGCTCAAAACTTGGAAGCGATACTGTCGCGCCTCACAAATTTGAATTGAAACATCCTCATATGCACGTAATAAGGGGTGCCTCTTCGGCAAGGGCGGTCTTCGTGCCGCAAACGCAGGCCAGGGTTTCGCCAGACCTGTCGTTATCACAGTCAGAAAGCTCGACCCTGTCGGTCCATGTCGCCAAGCGTCATCAAGAAGTGGAAGACCTGCGTCCGGTCTGGCAGCAATGGACCAATGGGCTAGATACCGACATCGATTACTTTCTACAGAATCAGAGAAACGATTGGACGATCCTTTATCCCTACGTGATCTCGATTTGGAACGACGAGATCCCGCTGGCCATACTCGTCGCACACGTGAAGAGTCGCAGAGCTTCTACTATTGTTTCGATGGTGCGAATCCAGGGACCTCGTGCGAAATTACTCGAGATTGTGCCGAACGGGAGGTTGGGACCTCCATCACCAGAGGTCGCTAGACTTATAGTTAAGCAGCTTTCCAAGGCCCTGCGAGATGATGCGGATATGCTCTGCTTTCACCGTTTACCTCTGGAGTCGGACCTCTTTCACGAGGTCCGGCAAATGCCGGGTGTTTTTGTCGGCAAGCGGGTTCCCCACATTTTTTCCTATTCCAGGTTAGCTCTGACAACGCAGCCGGGGAGACGTTCTGCCGCTTTGTCGGGAAAAATAATGAGGGAGGCGCGTCGCAAGGCCTCGAATTTGCAGCGCGCATACCCTGCGAAGGTGTCCTTCAGGTGCTTTTCCAAGCCAAACGAAGTGGATGTGGGCCTTTGGAGCGCCGAGACCATCAGCCTCGCAGCCTGGCAGCATTCTCTTGGCTGTGGTTTTACGGATACGTTTCCAACGGTGGAAGGATATCGGTTTTTTGCAAGAAAGGGATGGCTTCGAATCTACGTCCTTGAAGTAGAGGACCGACCTTGTGCCTACTTGCTGGGTCAACTCCATAAGAAGACGTTTTATTGCCAACGTGCGGGCTACCATCCTGATTTTGCGCACTACTCCGTCGGCTCGATATTGACAGCTTGGGCATTTAAGAGCCTGGCTGTTTCTGGGGCGCACCACATAGACCTTGGAGAAGGGGGTCAAGAACACAATCGTCGCCTGGGCTGTGAAGAGCACGAAGAAGGCACGGTGCACGTGTATGCCCCCACACTGCGAGGTCTCTTGTTGAACGTCTTCTTTGGCACTATGCAGGTTTGTCGAGTCTTTGGCCGTCGTGTGCAGTCGGGTTTGCACCTCGATTGGATCGGTAGAGCTTGGAAGCAGCTCTTGAGTGCAATGAGGAGACCGGAGGACGCCCTTGAGCGCGGTACCGAAGCGCTGCGCAGAGATCTCCACGGCTGCACGCAAACCCTCATAAGGCGCTAATGCGCATAACGATTGTACAGGGCGCTTTTCTACCGATCCCCCCCGTTTTGGGCGGTGCAGTGGAAAAGATTTGGTTTGCTCTTGGCAAAGAATTTGCCAGCCGCGGGCATGGTGTCAGTCATATCTCCCGCGGTTACGGAACCCTCGCCTGTGAGGAGTTCATCGATGGTGTGCATCATATTCGCGTTCCGGGCTTCGATACCCCACGCTCGCTCGTGCGATTGAAATGGCGCGACCTGCTTTATTCATGTCGCGTCCTAGAAGCACTTCCTAAAGCAGACGTGTTGGTAACCAACACGTTTTGGTTGCCCGTCCTTCCCCTCCGCCCCGAACTCGGCAAGATTTACGTCCACGTGGCGCGCTACCCCAAGGGACAAGTCAAATTTTATTCCAAAGCGATTCGCCTGCAAACAGTCTCTGCAGCTCTCCGAGATGCAATCTGCGCGCAAGCTCCAAGATTCGCGCCCAGAGTGAAGGTAATTCCGAACTTTGTACGCCGAAGTGGATCGATTTCCATAGAGCCTAAGCGCCAGCAGTCGATCCTCTACGTTGGGCGAGTCCATCCAGAAAAAGGAATTCACTTGTTGCTGGACGCATTTGTGCGGTTATCGGTTCAGGGACTCCGTGATTGGAAACTTCGCATCGTCGGCCCGTGGGAAGTGGTGCATGGTGGGGGCGGAAAACAGTATCTTGGCAGCCTGCGTGACAAGTCACGAGTGCTCGGGCATTCCGTCGAATGGACAGGGCCAATTTTCGACATTGATGCCCTCACTGCTGAGTATAGGCGGTCAGCTTTCTTCGTTTATCCCTCACTCGCAGAGCGCGGCGAGTCTTTCGGACTAGCTCCTTTGGAGGCCATGGCAGAGGGCTGTCCTCCGGTCGTGTCCTCCCTTGAATGCTTTAATGACTTCATTAGGCCAGGACGCAATGGATGGATCTTCGATCATCGCGGTACCAATGCTGTAGGAAGTCTGGCGGATGCGTTGAGAACAGTAATTGCTGGTGCACACGCACTACAACCAGTACGCGAGTGCGCCCAGCAAACAGCTCAGGAGTTCTCTCTGACAAGGGTCGCGGATCAGTTTTTGAGTGACTTTGAGGAGGTTGTGCGCCAATGAGCGAATCTGTTTTCGAGATACATGCAATCTCGTCACGGTTCGCATCGCCCTGGCGATTCAATGAGCGTGTCAGACTCCTTTTGTGGAGTATTGCGTGGCCACTCTTATGCGGATGGACGCCTAAACCGTTTAATGCGTGGCGCCTCTTCTGGCTCCGAGTGTTTGGATGCAAGATCGACGGGAAACCCTTCGTGCATCAGCGGGCTCGGATACAAGTCCCATGGCGTGTCATCCTCCACGACAGATCTTGCGTCGGAGATCGCGCAAACCTCTATTCTCTCGGTGAAATCGAGCTTGGCTATCGCTGTGTGATTGCCCAAGAAGCTTACCTTTGCACTGGAACACACGATCTGAGTGACCCCAACCTGCCGCTAGTCACAGGAAAGATAACAATTGGAACAGACGCATTTGTTGGTGCCCGAGCATTCATTATGCCGGGCATATCCATCGGAGACGGCGCTGTGGTTGGCGTGTGCTCGGTGGTCACAAGCAGTGTCGAACCGCGATCGATCGTTGCCGGTTCTCCGGCGCGATTTCTAAGGCTCAGGGAATAGTCCTTCGAGAACATTCTTTGATTTCTGTACTCATCTTGACACGAAATGAACAGCGCGATCTGCCGCGCTGCTTGGACTCAGTACGCTGGTCGGACGATATTCACGTTTTCGATTCCTACAGCACCGATGGAACGCTGGAGATCGCGCGAGCCGCCGGCGCTTCCGTCGTGCAACGTCAGTTCGATAACTGGTCGTCACACCAAAATTGGGCGCTCGCGAACATTTCATTCCGGCATCCATGGGTTCTTTACATCGATGCCGACGAGCGTGTTACACCCGAGCTTGCCGTAAGTCTCCGGGAGGCCGTCGAGAATCCCGGAGACAAGGTCGCGTTTCGAACCCGCCGTCGCGACTTTTGGGAAGGCCGCTGGCTGAAACACGCCCAGACGACTTCATATTACTTGCGCTTGTTTCGCCCGGAAAAGATGCGCTACGAGCGTCTGGTCAATCCGGTTTCTATCCCGCATGGGCCCGTAGGCGAACTGGCCGGCTACCTGGACCACTATCCGTTCAGCAAGGGCATGACGCATTGGCTGGCTCGCCACAATGACTATAGTTCTTTGGAATCGCAGCAAATCATGCGAGCCCGCGTTGCTCAAAGGTCGTTCAGCCTCAGGAAGGCCTTCTTCAGTAAGGATTTTAACGGGCGCCGCTTCCACCAGAAGGAACTTTTCTATCGCATGCCCGGTCGCCCAATCCTGAAGTTTGTTCTGCTGTATCTTGGCAAGCGCGGTTTCCTCGATGGTCGTGCGGGTTTCACCTACGCAGTGCTGCAGTCGTTCTATGAATTCATGATTGTGTTGAAGACGAGAGAATTGGCCAGGAGTGTATCTAAAATCCACACCACCGCCTCCGCGCCCGAGCCCTGGCAAGGTCAACAAGAAAGTTTGGCCGTGAATCGTGGGTCGGATAACTGACTACTGTCCGCTGACTCGGTTCCGGGTCCTCCCTCTACTCTTACGAACACTCAGTTTAAAACGAGTTCAAATGTAGATCCGCGCGCTGCTGCTGTCTTTTGCTATCACCATAAAGGAGCATGCAATGAAGATCGAAGGAAAGAGAGTGGTCGTTTGTGGCGCTGGGGGATTCATCGGGGGTCATCTCGTGAAAAGCCTGCAAGCGAGGAGCGCCAGCAAAATCCGTGCCGTGGACGTCAAACCAATTGAGGAATGGTACCAGAAAGCAGACGGCGTAGAGAACCTGTCACTCGACCTGCAAGACAAGCACAACTGTTACTTGGCAACAGAGGGTGTAGACGCTGTGTTTCAACTCGCCGCCGACATGGGCGGAATGGGCTTTATCGAGAACAATCGCGCTCTTTGCATGCTCAGCGTTCTCGTCAACACGCACATGCTGATGGCGGCTAGGGATCAGGGAGTGGAGCGTTTTTTTTATTCTTCCTCAGCTTGCGTTTACAACGGAGACAAGCAGAAAAATCCGGATGTCGTGCCACTAAAAGAACAGGATGCCTACCCCGCCTTGCCCGAAGATGGCTACGGCTGGGAAAAGCTCTTCAGCGAACGAATGTGCCGCCACTTTGAAGAGGACTTTGGCCTGCAGTGCCGCGTCGCGCGATTTCACAATGTCTATGGCCCGTACGGCACCTGGAATGGCGGCCGCGAAAAAGCACCCGCCGCAATCTGTAGAAAGGTTATTGAAGCCAAGCATTCGGGAAATCACCAGATTGAAATCTGGGGAGACGGCCACCAAACCCGCAGCTTCATGTATATCGACGATTGTATTAAGGGCATAGAAGCCATCTTTCAGGGCGAGATTCACGAGCCTATCAATCTTGGCAGCAGCGAACTGGTGACGATCAACCAACTCGTGGATGTCGTTGAAGAATGCGCGAACATTCGCTTGAAGCGCAACTATATGCTGAGCGCTCCTAAGGGAGTGAACGGTCGCAATAGCGACAACACAAAGATTAAGGAATATCTCGGTTGGGAACCTGCGATTCGCTTGAAGGATGGCATCGCAAAAACTTACGAATGGATCGAGCGTCAGATGCTGGTGCCAGCCGCCAAATGAATACAACCAGCTATCAAAAGACACCGCAGACTGAATTCCGGCAGATACTTGGGATCACCTTTTTTGTCGGCAGTGCTCAGCGAGCAATCGAACTTGTTTGCCATGGTGGACTGCTCGTTGTTCCGGCAGCACCCGCACTCAAGAATCTCGCCCAAGACATCGCTTATCGCGAGGCTCTCCTGAACGCTGATGTTGCCATCACGGACAGTTCGCTGATGGTAATGGTCTGGAACTTTCTGCAAGGAGACCGCATCCAGCGTCTATCGGGATTGGAATATCTGGTGGAACTGTTGACGCGGCCCGATGTTCGGAATCCGGGTGAATCTTTCTGGATCATGGCCAATCCGGAGAGTGCTGCCAGGAATCTGGCGTGGCTGTTTGAGCAGGGTGTGCAGGTGCTGTCCGAGGATGTTTATCTGGCGCCCGTGTATGGCTCAACCATCCACGATGAGTGCTTACTCCAGAGGGTTCGCGAGCGCAAACCCCACCATATCGTCGTCACGATTGGCGGTGGCGCCCAGGAAAGGCTGGGGCTCTATCTAAAGCGAAATCTGGAATGGCTTCCCGCCATTCACTGCATCGGAGCGGCCATCGCGTTTCTCAGTGGTGACCAAGTCCACATTCCAATGTGGGCGGATCGTAGCTATTTGGGTTGGCTCTTCCGCTGTATATCCGAGCCGAAGCGATATATTCCGAGATATTGGTCGGCACGCAAGCTGGTTTCACTGATGCTTCGCTACCGGACGTTGCTGCCGGTCGTGAATGCAAAACAGGAGTAGCAAATGATTTTTACAAGTATCGAACGCTTTCGTTCAATCGCCATGAAGATCAGAGTGTTTCTTCCCATTTTTGGCATCTTGATGCCGGTCCCGTTTACAAGCGTGCGGGCGCAGACCGCTTATCTGCCGATAAATCCCGTGGACCTTACCGTTCACCCAAGAGTCGGCGAGGAGGCGCGCGAGGCGCAACCTTCGAAGACGAAACAGGCGGTCTCGTTGAGTCTTTGGTCCTTGCAGCCGGCGGAACAGCCGGCGAACACACTCTTCAAGCTAGGCAAGGTTAATTCCCCAGCGATCGGAACCGTCAACCAAGTCAGTGATTCGCCCCACCCGCCTGAGGCGTTAGCAACGCCGAAAATTGGTCTTTCATCAGACACATCTTTCCCCGGTGGCCCCGAAGGTTCTGCAAACACCCGCAGCACGGGCGAACGCTCCAGCGGAGCCAGCGCACAAAACCAAACCCGTCAACGCTTCCCCAACCCCAACAGCCCATTGTTTAAGGATGCTTGGGGACTCGTTACTCTCCAATCCCAAATGCACGGACTCGGTTCCAACCTTGAGCGAAACCGCCCGGAATTTGGGGCGATTCCTTCTTCAAGGAAATTGTTAAGTGCGAGTTCCGTCCAACCAACGTTAAAGCGGTCCAAACTGCAACAAAAGACGTCTTCATCTGCCGTTGAGAGTGGAACTCTGCGGACTTCGCTTCCCTCTGAGAAACGCCCGATAAATTAACACGGACACGAGCCTGGTTAGAGTTGGCCGAGCAAGCTCTGAACATACTCACTTTCAGTGAAACGCGTATATGAGTCGAGAACCATTAGAAATGCCGGTGCACTCTAAGGCCGGCGACAGCGTCGGTCGACGCCTCTTGCGAGGGCTCGGTGCTATGGCCCTTTCCCCCATAGTTACGGTGTTCGTACAGTGGGTCACCGTACCTGTTCTCCTGCACGTCTGGGGTGCGACCAAGTACGGAGAATGGCTCTTGCTCTCAGCGATCCCCAATTATCTGACGTTTAGCGATTTGGGATTTGGCGACGCTTCCGCCAGCGATATGTCCGTCCGGGTTGCACAGAAGGATCGCGAAGGTGCGCTGGAAACATTCCAGAGTTCATGGATCCTGGTGACATGCGTCTCCATCGTCGCGTTGCTGCTGGCGTCCCCGGCCATCTGGTGGATGCCTTGGCGAGGCTGGCTCCGCTTGTCTAGTTTGTCCAGCCTCGAGGCCGCGAAGGTAATCCTTGTTCTCGGTGCTTACGTGGGTGTTTCTCAGCAGTATGGAGTTGTGGAAAGTGGCTACAGATCCGACGGCCATTTTGCGACCGGGACGTTTTGGATCCTCATTCAGCGCCTGACAGAAACCATGGTTGCAACGGCGGTCGCAAGTCTGTTAGCAGTCGCGAGCACGTACTTTGTGGTCCGTTGCCTCGGCACCGTCGCTTACTCAATTTTACTTTGTCACCTGAGCCCGTGGATTCACTTTGGGATCTGCCACGCCAGTATGAGGACAATCAAACGCTTGGTTGCTCCCGCCGCAGGCTTTATGGCATTCCCTCTCGGTTATGCCCTTAGTTTACAGGGCCTCACCATCCTGATTGGGGCGACTTTGGGACCCGTGGCGGTTGTGTCTTTTTCGACGCTGCGGACATTGTCGCGCCTCATCCTGCAATTTACTACCGTAGTCAAAAATGCTCTCTGGCCGGAACTCTCGAGGGCATTTGGTGAAGGGAATGTTTTCTTGGCAAGGAAATTAAATCGCATTGCATGGCAAGCTTGCTTGGCCATATCCGTGCTGGGTGGTATGTGCCTCTGGGTCATGGGCCCATTCACCTACCGGTTATGGCTTCGTCACGACGTGAACTTTGATGCTACGTGCTTCCATGTTCTGCTAGTTGTGGTGGTTGTGAACTCACTGTGGGATATAGGTGCAGTGATCCCGATGTCCGTCAACGGCCACTTCCGCGTCGCACTGCTTTATTCCGCCGCAGCACTCTTTTCTTTGGGCCTCGCTCGGATACTCCTGCCCGGTCTGGGAACCGTAGGTGCGGCTATAGCGCTCGTGCTGATGGATGGGATCATGACCCTATACGTGTTACGGACGGCGCTGGAGTGTACGAAGGATAGCCTGAAGAACTTCGTCGCTTCGCTACTTACGGTTCCCAGTTTTCGGCGCGCGTTGCAAATTGCACCCAGCGCCTAGCGATCCGCGAGATATTTTCAAGCCGCGAAAAAGAGTCCACCAACTTTGCCTCATGAGAATAGCTCTATCAACTATAGGAAGGTTTCACAGTTTTGATTTAGCGCGGCAGATGCACAAGCGCGGCGCGTTAACGGCTATTTACTCAGGCTATCCCTGGTTCAAACTTAGGGATGAAGGCCTTCCGAGACACGCCGTGCGAACCTTTCCGTATCTTCATGCTCCATACATGCGCCTTGCACCACGTTTCACGCCGGCTCGCTTGCTCTGGGAATGGCAGGATCGAGTGTGGTTTGACCGCCATGTCGCCCGCACCTTACCTTCCTGTGACGCCTTTTGTGGGCTTTCTGGAAGCGGATTGCATAGCGGACGGGTCGCACAATCTCGCGGAGCGAAGTATGTGTGCGATCGAGGGTCAACCCACATCCGCGTCCAAGATCGTATCCTTCGCGAAGAGTATGACCGTCAGGGCATCCGATTTTCTGGCATTGATCCGCGGGTCATCGAACGCGAGGAAGCTGAATACGAAGCCGCCGATCTCATCACAATTCCTTCGACCTTCGCGATGCGTACCTTTGTTGAATCCGGCGTTTTTCCACAGAAGTTGAGATTGGTTCCCTACGGAGTGGATCTCCGGTCTTTCTACTCATGCGCCAAAAGAAAAGAAAACGACTTTCATATTTTGTTTGTTGGTGGCATTTCCGTGAGAAAGGGCATTAGGTACCTCGCCGAGGCCTTCCACCAGCTCGAGTGCAAATACAAGCGCCTCACGCTGGTCGGGTCTGTCTCCCCGGAAATGAAGAATCTGACGACACAAATGAGAGACAACCCTAGAATCAGCATTATGGGGCACGTCCAGCAATACCGACTGAAGGAAATCATGAGCACCAGCCACGTCATGGTTCTTCCCAGCGTCGAGGATGGCTTTGGGCTTGTTCAAGCGCAAGCCATGGCATGCGGATGTCCGGTGATCGCATCAGAGAACACCGGAGCTCAGGATCTCTTTACTGATGGCAAGGAAGGATTCATCGTGCCTACCCGTGACAGCAATGCAATCTCAAGTCGTCTCCAGCAATTGTCTGACGATCCTGAACTCTGGAGGGGCATGAGCGAGGCAGCATTGCAACGCGTTAAATCGTTGGAAGGCTGGGAACAGTACGGCGAGACCATGTACCGGATCTTTTCTGAAGCCTCTAGTCTATGAACCCCTTGTCCATTCTATACGTCGGCCGAAATTCCGGGACATCACGCCATCGTGCTTCTGCGCTGCGGCGACTCGGACATGAAGTTTTCATCATTGACCCCGCCACCCTTCTTCCGAAGGCTCGCTTTGCCGCCAGTTGGACATGGCAGACAGGGGGACTTCTCTTTGAGGGTTACGTCCGCCGTCAACTTCTCGCTAAACTTCCAAACACACAGTTTGACTTAGTCTTCGTGGACTCTGGAGAGTTGGTGGGCCCTGCGCTAGTAAGTGAGCTGAAGAATCGGTTCGGGACTATCGTCAACTACAACATCGATGATCCTTACGGTGGGCGAGACGGATTAAGGTGGCGTTTATACCTAGCGGCGGCAGCCCTATACGATCTTATCGTCGTCGTACGCGATTGTAACGTACGCGAAGCCTTTGCTGCTGGTGCTCGAGGCGTTCTTCGCGTCCATATGTCTGCTGACGAAATTGCCCATGCGCCAAGACCGTTGAACGAGGAAGATCTTCGGAAGTGGAGCGCCGATGTTTCATTCATAGGGACTTGGATGCCCGAGCGTGGACCATTTATGGCGCGGTTGGTCACATTGGGTGTGCCTCTCTCGATTTATGGCAATCGGTGGCACAAAGCTCGGGAATGGCCTATTTTGCGCCCCTTCTGGCGGGGTCCTGGTCTGAGTGACGACAGCTATGCTAAAGCGATTCAGTGCGCAAAGGTAAGTTTGGGATTGCTATCAAAGGGGAATCGCGACCTCTCTACTACACGTTCTTTCGAGATACCCTCCCTGGGTGGCGTGCTATGTGCGGAGCGGACCACAGAGCATACCCGGCTCTATGCGGAAAATGAAGAGGCCGTTTTCTGGAGCACACCAGAAGAATGCGCTGCCAAGTGCATGCAACTCATCGGTGATGAGGAACGTCGCAAGGGTATCGCAAGCAGGGGACGAAAACGTTGGTTACGGAATGGGACTGCAAATGAACAGGTTTTGTCGCAGATAGTTGGCACCCTGAGGGTCAGACACGACCGAACAGGTCACAACGCGAAACATTCCGCGGCGCAACACACCAACGGCGGGTGCGGCATCCCCAGGTTTGTCCCCTTGCAAGGCATATCTCAGTTTTCCTATCTCCTTGGGTTGATGAGTCAAGGGAACTCATGTGTGCCGACAATGCTGGCACGGAGGGCAGGATGGATACGACTGAAGCAAGTGTCCTCGATTGTCGCCAGAGACTTTACTTACATTATTATTCCACCCAGGTAAATGTAGGTGGAACAAATGCTGAGAAGCTGGCTCGGACCAACCTTCCTTGGGCCTGGCGCCTGATCCGGCGCACTATTCCGGGGGATCGAGGGATCAGATTGGTTGACTTAGGCTGCGGTTATGGACGGCTTCTGCTTGGGCTTAAATCGATGGGATATACCAACTGCATGGGGATTGACGAGTCGGAAAGCCAACTGAGCGTCAGCCGTCAGCTCGGCCTGGACCGTCTGGTTCTAGACGATGTACAAACCTTTTTGCGCGCCACCCCTGACCAGAGTTTCGATGTCGTGACAGCAATTGATCTCCTCGAACATCTGGAGAGGTCCGAATTGATGACGACTCTCGACCAGATATTACGAATCCTTCGTCCGAACGGCAGGTTGGTTGTGCATCTTCCGAACGCGGAGGGTATTTTCGGCAATCGGATACGCTACGATGATATGACCCACGAAATGGCCTTTACCAAAACAAGCCTGCGGCAAGTCTTGGCTGCCTGTGGATTCTCGTCCTTGCGGTGCTTTGAGGATGAACCCGTGCCGCATGGGATTATAAGTTGCGCGCGTTATGTCCTCTGGCAGGTGTGCAGAGCCTTCTTCGTATTTCTGCATTCCGTAGAAACAGGCCAATTTTCCTGGAATGCAATTTTACTCACGCAGAATCTGACCGCGGTCGCGTTTAAACCGGATACGAGCACTGCCCCTTGATGAAGTCAGAGGGACGCTTGCAGAATATTTAATCGTTCTCATTCTTGCCTTATTTTCTGCTTCGGTGGATTTGTTACCTGACGAGAACCATCGCTCGATTCTCAATCGAGTAAACTTTTAGTTGTCGTGTGATGTCGTCTCACCTATTCACACTTGGTATCGTGGGCGCGGGCCATGTGGTAAGCGCGAATCATTTGCCTGCATTAAAAGCCATGCCAAATGTAGCGGTGTCGTGGATCGCCGATAAAGATCTCAACCGCGCCCGGGACCTGGGCAAGTCTTATGATGTTTCCGCCTGTGACCTGTCTTCGGGTTTGCGGACATTTCCGAAGACCGACCTTATCCTGCTCGCGATTCCGTTCGGCGTGCGAGCACCTTATTACAACGCTCTTTCAAAGATGGGCGCGGCGATCTATGTCGAGAAGCCTTTTGCGCGAACAGTAGCTGCGCATCAAAAACTGTGCAGCGCTTTCGACGACTTCAAGATCGCTTGCGGATTGAACCGCAGGTCATGGGGCCTTATCCAGTTTTGTAAGCAGATGCTCGATAAAGATTTGTTCGGCAAGGTGCGGCTCGTCGAGTTTGGATTGGGAATGTTGAGCGG
>Ga0209131_1000334_pt1 | contig 34523 bp, 35 predicted proteins | sample GraSoi_2013_40cm_FD_185826 | JGI IMG/M metagenome (GOLD analysis project Ga0209131, IMG submission 185826) | Grasslands soil microbial communities from the Angelo Coastal Reserve, California, USA - Sample 9_17_2013_40cm (SPAdes) (version 2) | ecosystem: Environmental > Terrestrial > Soil >...
GGTGAGCGGCTACAGCGGGCCGCTCCTGACGCAGCAGGCGCTGGCCGCCGGCGTCAGTGAATTGCTCACGAAGCCGCTCCAGTCGCGCGAGATCGCGACCCTGCTAGCCCGCGTCCTGCACCGCACGTCCTGAACCCAACCCACAGCCGCGGACGCGCTGCCTTGTGCGTGCCGCGTGCCGTGTGCTGCGTGCGGCGGGGGCGGGGCGTCACAACTGTGATCCCGCGCTCGAATTCCGGCACGAGGCAGTTACCACTCGTCCCTATTCTGAGCTTCCCTTCCACTTGAACAAGGAGTGCATTATGAAAACCATCAAAGCAGTATTGGCGATCGCCGGTTTTTCGGCCGCGCTCGCCTTCGCCGGCCCCGCCGCCGCGCAGAGCGACAGCTCGTTTTATGTCGGTGGCACGGTCGGCCAGGCCAACCTCAAGGACGCCTGCTCGGGCGTGGACGGCTGCGACAAAACGGACACGGCGTGGCGGATCCTCGGCGGCTACCAGTTCAATCGCTATTTCGCCGTCGAGCTCGGATACCACGACTTCGGCAAAGCCTCCGCTCCATTGGGCGACACCAAGGCCAAGGCGTGGGAAGCCGTCGGTATCGCCTCGTATCCGCTGACGAACGAGTTCTCGGTCTACGGAAAGCTCGGCGGCTACAACGGCAAGCTCGAAGGGCCGACCGGAGATGAGACCACTAACGATGTTACCTACGGCGCAGGTGTGCGGTACGACTTCACGAAGCACATCGGCGTGCGTGGCGAATGGCAGCGGTATCACGACATGGGAGGAAACAACGTGGTCAAAACCGACGTGGATGTGGTGAGCGTCGGCGTCGTCTACCGATTCTAGTAAGAACGCGACGTTGGTGCGAAAGGGCGGCCGCATGGACTGCGCAAAGACCGTGCGGGCGCCAACCAGACAGGCGTCTCGGAGCGATCCGAGGCGTTTGTCTTTCGGCTTTAGCTGTCGTAGGCTTTTCTCGCCGTCACGCAGGCTCCGCGCGACGGCGCTCTTCTTTTTTTTCCTGCTCGGGTCCGCGGCCGCGGAGGACGCTGCGCAGCCTGCGCCCGAGTACGCGAAATTCGGTTTGCTGCGCGAACGCGATCTCACGCCGTTCGGCTTCCTGCGCCTGGACATGCGTCCCGCGCACGCCGTCTGGGCTCCGCCGGGCAACTGGGCCGTCGAAGTCCTTCTCGGCTACCAGAACACCTGGGCGATGAGTCCGAACGTGCAGCAATACCTCAAGTCGCTGCCCGGACGCCGCCGCCTCGGACCCGCGGACGTCGACGCGATCCGCGCCTTGCCCGGCGAAGCCTATCTCGTCGATCTCGAGCTCGGACTGGTCGACGTAACCCTGCATCGGAGGCTGACCGAGCATTGGAGCGTCAACGCCACCTTCAGCGCCGTGAACTACAGCGGCGGTTTCATGGATGGCGCAATCGAGGACTTCCACAAGACTTTCGGCCTCGACTCGTACGGCAGGTCTGCGGTCGAGCGCAACACCGTCAACGTCATCCTCAATCTCAAGAGTGCGCAGACGGTGTTCCTGAACGCTCACCTGGACGGCGGACTGCTCGATCCCACGTTCGGTCTGCGCTATTCGGTCGCGGCGGGGCCCTCGCCCTGGAATCTCGTGCTGGAAGCCGCCGTGAAGGTCCCGATAGACGGCCAACGGGATTTTCTGTCGACCGGCCATGCCGACGTCGGCCTGCAGGCGACGCTGCAGCGCTTCGCCGGACGCCACGCGGCTTACCTGAGCGCGGCCGCGGTGCGCACCCAAGGCAGCGCCCTGACGTCGAACGACCGGACGCAGATCGTGCCCACCTACATCTTCGGCTATGAATACAGCTACAGCCAGAAGACCAATATCGTCGCTCAATACTACGTAAGCCCGAGCGTGTTCACGCACGAGGACACCGATCTGGAAGGGCTGCTCAAGACCAAGTATCAGATCTCGATCGGCGTGCGCCATCTCGTCGACGCGTCGGTATGGACGTTCGCGATCACGGAGAACATGTTCAACTTCAACAATACCCCCGATATCGGCTTCCAGATCGGCTGGGCTTACAGCCCGGCGTTCATGCGCTGATCCGCGGAAAGCCCGGGGCGTTCCCAGGCACTATGCCCGCATTCTTCCCTGTTACGCCCCTGATAATTCCCTGATACGTTCCCTGTTAATTCCCTGTTCCGATTTGCGCCGAAAACAGGTGCAATGGCTGGAGATTGGCTCTGGGCGCTGGCTTACGAGGCATAGGGGCTGATTCGAACCGGCAGAACGCGCGAAATTCCCTGTATTTTTCCCTGTTAGCAGGGAATTTGCGGCAGAGCAGGGTTCGCGTGTGACTGCGTCCACCGCCAGTCAGTTTCAGAAAATCAGTTGCAGAATCCCAGGATTCTTTCTTCCGCCGAGCATTTTCTCGCGGACTTCGGGGGTGCTTTTGTCTTGGCGACGCAGGCGCGGATCTCTTTCGTCGTGGGCGGATAATAGGTCCAGCCCGGACCGAGAGCGGGCAAGCTCAGGTTGACTTCGCGCCATTTGGGATGGCCCTGCGCCTGCAAGGTGGGAAAATTCTGGCACAGGGATCGCGCAAACCGGACGAGGTGACCCACGGTGAACTCCAGGTTGTAATCGTAAGTGACCAGAAACGCCCCCACCGAGACCGTCGTGAAGTTCTCCCGCAACACGTTTGGATAGCTGCTCGCGAGGACCGTAGAGTAGGAATAGACCGTCAGCGGAAGCTTGCTCGAGGGATGCTCGGGATCGAACTTCAGCAGCTTGATGAACTTCTGCGCCTCGGGCTTCATGTTGGAGATCAGCGGGGCCGGCTGCCCCGCGGCGACGACGACGACGTCGACCGTCTTGTCGCCGATCAACTTGACCAGCGCGTCCTGGTTCTCGAGGAAGCTGTCGTTCGCCTCTGGAATGGGTCCATTGAACATCATCCGGTACAGGGTATGCGTGATCAGGGCTGCCCCGCTGCCGAGGACACCTCCGTTGATCTTCGCGTTCTTGATGTCGTGGATGTAATTCATGGGCGAGTCGGCCCTGACGATGTAGTGGATTTCGGTGTTGTAGAGCGGCAGGATCACGCGGAGCGGACGTATGATGGTGCTCGCCTCCTTGCTGCCTCCAGCCGCCCTGTCGATGAAGGCCTGGTAGACGTCGGCCTGGACGATCGCGAATTTCACGCCCGGGTCGTAGCGAAGGTGCTTGATGTTCGCGGCCGAACCGGCGGTAGGCAGAACCTCCAGCGTGATCGTGGCCTCGGGAGCCACGTATTTGGCGAGATCGGCGCCGATCGCAAAGTAAGTGCCCTTTTCATTGGCCGTCACGATCTTGTAGTCGGCGGCTGCGACAGCGGCCCCGCCGTGAAGGCAAAGGGTCGCCGCCGTGAGCGCGCTGATGAGTTTCCTGGTCATGTCATTCCCTCCTCTGCTGTATGGCGGGCGCGCACAGCCCAAGTGCTGCGGCCGCCTCTGTGCACGTCTGGAGGCGAGGCGGTTCCTTGCGGGCGTCGCTTGCTTCCTTGTTCAGAACGGGTTTCGTCGTACACAATCCAAGGGCCGCGGCCGCCTCCGTGCACGCCTCCGGGCGAGACTGCTCCCGCTGCACGCCCGCCTTACCCGCCTTGATCGCCTGGGGACGCGTGATCGCAGCCGGCTTCGCAGAGGTCCCGGATGGCGGGGCGGCGAGCCGGGCTTCTGCCCCAGCTGATTCCGTATCGCCGGCCGCCGCATCCCGGCCGATGAAGCCTGCACCGGCGGGCGCTTCGCGGCCGCTCGCCTCGCTGCTCGCGGCCGGCGCCAAAGGCGCGCCGACGAGCGAACCTTGGCGGTAGACGTAGTAGCCAAGGACAGCAATCGCCGCGAGAACCCCCGTGGCGACGATCGCTCGAGAGGGCCGGCGAAGCCTGCGCCCCGGCAACTCGCCGCGGCACCAGTAACAGACCGTCGCTTTTATCGGGCCCACCGCGCCGCAGTGCGGGCAAGGTGCAAGGTGCGGTGGAAGGTGCAATTCTCCGCCGCAGGCGCCGCAGACCCTTGCGTCCGCCGGATTGCCGTGTTTGCAGTACGGGCATCGGGTAAGGGACATGGCTCGAATCTTCAAGTCGACCGGGTGATCTTCGCCGACAACGAGCATTGTAGGGCGGTTCAGTCGCCGGCGAAAACCGGAGCGGTCACTCCGCATATTACCGCCTGCTATAATTAGCGCCTCGTTTCGCGCCCGTAGCTCAGTTGGATAGAGTACCTGGCTACGAACCAGGGGGTCGTGGGTTCAATTCCTGCCGGGCGCGCCAATTCCCAGGGGTTGCGCAAGGCAGCCCCTTTTGGGGCTGCGGAAATTCTGGAGCCGGCGCATCGCACGCCAGAATCATGATCGGTAAGAAGGCATCGGGCCCGAAGCGGACCCACAGCTTGGAGGACCATCTCCATGGTGAGGACTACGACCACGTTCACGACGGCGACGAAGGGGCCGATCACGACCACGATCATTTCGAAGCGAACGGCCGGCTCGAGGACAATCCCTTGTGGATCCAGGACCACGTATCGCTGGCGAGCGTCGGCATCGACATCGGTTCGTCCGGAACCCAGATCATTTTCTCGCGCCTGAACCTGCGGCGCATGGGCGAGGAGCTTTCCAGCCGCTACTTCGTCGTGTCCAGGGAGACGCTGTTCCAGTCCCCGGTTTCGCTCACACCCTATCAGAGCGAGGAACGCATCGATGAGGTTGCGCTGGGAGCGATCATCGACCAGGCGTACGCCGATGCGAAGCTGCATCCCGACGACATCGACGCCGGCGTCGTGATCCTCACAGGCGAAGCGTTGCGGCGCGAGAACGCCGAAGCGATCGCGAGCCTCCTCGCGGAGCAACGCGGGGAGTTCGTCTGCGCGAGCGCCGGCCACCACATGGAATCGATGCTGGCGGCCTTCGGCTCGGGCGCAGCCCGCGTGTCGCATGATTCAGGCAAACGCATTCTCAACGTCGACATCGGCGGCGGCACGACCAAGCTCGCCCTGGTCGATCGCGGGCAGGTCGTAGCAACGGCGGCCGTCCACGTGGGCGGGCGCCTGCAAGTCGTCGACGAAAACCGGAGGATCGTGCGCCTCGATCCGGCCGGGCGGCATCTGGCCGCCCAGGCGGGGTTCAAGTGGAGCCGCGGGGAAATCGTCGAGGCCGCGTCCATGGAGCGTGTCGCCGAGTGGATGGCCGAGGCCATTCTCGCCTCGATCACCTCGCGCACGCTCCGATCCGACGTACAGGCTCTCTACCTGACCGAGCCGCTTCCCGAGCTCGGCAGCATCGACGGGGTCATGTTTTCCGGAGGAGTCGCGGAATACATCTACCAGAGGGAGACGCGTGATTTCGGCGACCTGGGACGCCTGCTCGGCACGGCGCTGCGGCGAAAAGTGGACGCGGGCGCCTTGCCCTGGCCGCTCCTGCCTCCCGGCGAATGCATCCGCGCCACGGCGCTGGGGGCCTCCGAGTACAGCGTGCAACTCAGCGGCAACACCATCTATATCTCCAATCCGGGTGAACTCCTGCCGCGACGGAACCTGCAGGTGCTGCAGCCGGCCTACTCCTGCGAAGGTCGTATCGAGCCCGATCAGCTTGCCGGTGCCATTCGCGAGCACTTCAAGGCCTTCGATCTCGTCGAAGGCGAGAGCGAGGCGGCGCTCGCGCTGCGCTGGAAGGGGGCTCCATCCTACGAGCGCGTCGCGGCCTTCGCGCTGGGCATCCGGCGGGGCCTCGCGAACACGATCGCAAGCGGCAAGCCCGTGTACATCATGCTCGACGGGGATATCGCACAGACGCTCGGCGCGATCCTCAGGGACGAAATGGGCGTCGAAAGCGAAATCCTGGTAATCGACGGCGTCATCCTGTGGGATTTCGATTACATCGATCTGGGGCGGATCCGCATGCCCTCCCAAACCGTTCCCGTCACCGTGAAGTCCCTGGTGTTCAGCGAGGACCCGCGATCACCGCGCGGGCGCGCGCACCGGCACCACCATCACGATCACCCCGGCCGCGAACACGCTCGCGGAGAGGTCGAGGAGGGCGGGCCGGGCGTATAATGTGGTTCAAACGGAGACGCGAATGGGCATCGAGTCGCACTACAGCAGCAAGAAAAACCGCGTATTTGTGCGGGCCATCACCGGGCATTACAAGCTGAAGGACGAGCTGGCCCGGCTGCGTGCACTGCCTCGAGTGCGCAAGGGCAACCAGATCAAGTTCATCGACGGTCCGCAGGCGTACAGCCGCCACTACGTCGAGCCCGAGGACGGAATCACGCAGACGCTGCACATCCACCTCGAGGAATACGGCCCCGGAGGCAAGTCGCAGAAGCACGGTCACGTCAACGAGGCGGCGTTCTACATTCTCGACGGCAGGGGCTACGAGATCCACGACGGGATCCGGTACGACTGGCAGGCGGGGGACGTGGCGGTGGTCCACAACAACTGCGTGCACCAGCACTTCAACGCCGATCCCGCCAAGCCGGCGCGCGCGCTCGTGCTGAAGACCAAGCCCATGTACATGTTCATGAACATGCTGTTCCAGCACCTCGTCGAGCCTCGTCCCACCGAGCCGGCCCCCGGCGGGCAGCACTTCGAGGCCAGGGAAGCAGAGGTCGATTACAACCACGCGAAATGACGAGCGCGTGACGATCAAGAAGGAGAAACGAAATGGCATGGAGTGAAACGAAAGCCTGGATGCGCGGGACGGCGAGCGGAAAGCTGTACCAGGCGTTGCTGGACGACGCGCTCGATCAGCCGGTGCGCAACGCCAAGCGCAAGAAGATCGTGCATCCGGAAGAGATGCCGTGGGAGATGTCCCGGCAGGGCTTGCTCAAGCATCTGTTGAACGAGCAGATGAACACGCGCATGGAAACGGTGGACGCCTACATGCAAATCGTTCCACCCGGGAGCCGATCGGGCAAGCACCGTCACCTGGCCGAGGAGTGCCTGTACGTCGTGGAAGGCCGCGGTTACGACCTGCACCAGGACTGCGACGTGGAGATCACCGACACCTACCACTGGAAGCCCCAGGAGGAGCTGAAGCGCTGGGAGTGGGAAGCGGGGGACGTGATCTACATTCCACCCAACACGATCCACCAGCATTTCAACGCGGATCCACAGCGTCCGGCCAGACTCATCTCCGCGACAAACCGCATTTACAAATATTGCGGATTGAACGACCTCGAGCAATTGGAGGACGCGCCCGAGTACGACTCCAAGGTCGTGCTCAACGCGGATCTCATCAAGCAATACCTCGCGGGGAAGGTGAAGGAGCCCGCCTAATGGCAAGAGACGCTATCGTCCCGGAAGAATTCGCGAAGAAGTTTGCGACCGAAAAAGACACGCCGTATGCCCGCTGGGTGCGGAGCGAGGGTCTGGACATCATCGGCGCGCACTACGTTGCGAACCTGCGCACCGCCGCGCTCAAGCCGTGGGCAAGGCGCGGAGGATTCGGCGTCTATCTCAATCACGATGCCTCGCGGACCTCGAACGACTGCTACGTGTGCGAAATTCCCGCAGGGCAGAAGCTTGCGCCGCAGCGGCAGCTGTTCGAAGAGATGATCTACGTACTGGCCGGCCGCGGCTCGACGACGGTTTGGAACGACGCGGGCCAGCGCATCACCTTCGAATGGAAGGCGGGTTCGCTGTTTGCGATCCCTCTCAACGCCTGGCACCAGCATTTCAACGGATCAGGCAGGGAACCCGCGCGCTACGTGGCGGTGACCAACGCGCCCGCGGTCATCAACCTCTATGAGGATATCGATTTCGTATTCAACACGAAATATGATTTCAAGAACCGCTTTTCAGGCGAGCCGGACTACTTCAGCAACAAGGGCGAACAGAAAGGCCTGCTGCTCCAGACGAACTTCGTCGCCGACGCCGTCAACTTGCCGCTCGTCTCCGCCAAGGAGCGCGGCGCGGGGGGCGGGCACATCCGCTTCAATATGGCGCGGGGATCGATGAACAGCCATATTTCACAGTTCCCCATAGGCACGTACAAGAAGGCGCACGCGCACGGCCCCGGCGCGCACGTCATCATCCTCTCGGGCGAGGGCTACAGCCTCATGTGGCCCGAAGGCGACGAGCCGCGCCGCTACGACTGGCAGGCCGGAACGATGATCGTGCCGCCGAACATGTGGTTCCACCAGCATTTCAATACGGGCACGGCGCCCGCGCGCTATCTGGCGTTCAAGCACGAAGCCACGTCCATTCGGAACGAACAAGGGGTTCCCAAGGCCTGGATCAGCAGGCGCATGGGCGGCGACCAGATCGACTATGTGGACGAAAAGCCGGGGATTCGGAAGCTGTTTACAGAGGCGCTCGCCAAGCACGACTTGAAGCCGCGGATGGAGGAGGCCTACAGGGCGGAGCTGGCCGAAGCCACGTCCAAAGCGGCCTGACTCCGGATCTGGCGTAGCTCGGAATTTTCCGGCACAATCCGCCGCAGACGATTGTTCGGCCAAGAGTTTTGAGCAGGAGCTGATGGAGAACTTGGTATGGCGGGCGAGATTCCGCTGATTCTGACCTTGGATAATCACGGCGTGCCTCACCGCTGGGTGAATTGGCAACAGGCGTGCTTTTACTATGCGAAGAACCTGGTCGCCTGGACCTTGGGCGAACAGGAGTTCGTTTTCCACGGCGGCATCTCCCGGGCGACCGGCAGGCGCTCGAGCATCACCGCGCGTTCGATCATCGCGATCAAGGGCAAGGCGATGGCGATGAAGGGCTTCAACCAGGTGCCGCCGCTCAACAACCGGGAGCTGTTTCGCCGCGACCGCCATATCTGCGCGTATTGCGGAGGGGGATTCAGCTTCCTGCGCCTGACGCGGGACCATATCCGGCCGGTATCGCGCGGCGGCACCGATACGTGGATGAACGTCGTCACGGCGTGCCGGGCCTGCAACGGAATCAAGCGCAACCGCGTGCCGGAAGAATCGGGACTGGAGCTTCTCTACGCGCCCTACGTGCCGAACAAGGCCGAGTACCTGATCCTCACCAACCGGAAGATCCTCGCCGACCAGATGGAATTTCTGGTGCAGCACGTTTCCTCCCATAGTCGCATCCTCACGCTGGCCGGCGCGGCGGCCTAGCCGCGGCACCGCCTTCCTATCGTCCGGGCGCCATGCAGGACTTCTGGCGCAACTCGGGTTTTCACCTGCTGGAGCGCGACAACGAGGGACGCCTTTCCATCACCGACGATTTCCTGCGTGCCTACCTGATGCGTCCGGAGATCCGGCCTGTCGAGGGTTCCGGGCCGAATGAAATCGCCTTGCACGAGGCGCTTCTGGACGATCCGCGCCGCGACCCGGCGGCGTCGGCGCTGGATGCCGTCGAGGACGCGGATGCCCGCGACAACTACCGTGTTCTGGTCGCGTTCCTCGGAAGACTGAAGCGCGCGGCGTCCTTGGAGTCCTGCTACCTGGAGATTTTCTCGGGCGGCGGGGTCGCCGTACCGCCCCTTTTCATCGACCAGCTCGCGCAGATCATCGTGCGCAACATTCTCGATGGTTGCGACGATGCGCTCGAGCCGCGCGCCGGAGAGCTCTTCTTCCGCGAGCAAAAGGCGAGCACCGACGACGGCGCGGTGATGCTTGCCGACCTGGAGACGGTCGAGATGCACGCCTCGGGCGGCAGCCTCGGCAACCTGGGCCGCCTCATCGTCGAATCCCAGGCGACGCTCGCCACCGTGAACCTCGAGGTGCTCGACACGGAAAACGCGCAGACCTACTGGCCGCGCGATCTACGCCACGATCTCGTGATCAGCATGAATTTCGGGCGGGCCGCCAACAAGGCGTTCTGCCGCGTGATGGAAAAATGGGTCCGCCATTTTTTCGGGGTCAGCGTCGGCATTCGACCGATGCGGGCGGTCGAGGACCACGGCTGGGCCTGGCACATCGGCCTGGACGCCGAATCGACCGCGATGCTCAACTGCCTTTGGCGCGGAGAGGAGGTCGAGCCCGGGACGCTCAGGCGCATGCTCGCGCTCTTCCGCCTCGATTTCGAGGACGCGGCAGTGATGCGCGCCGATGTCGCGGGCAAGCCCGTTTACATGGCTTTATCGATGAACGAAAACGCCGTGGTGAGGATGAAGCCGCAGAATCTTCTCCTCAATTTGCCGCTCGCCGCACGCGCCTGACCGGGCCCCCGTGTCCGCTCCTGCCTACTGGATGCGCGCCAAGCGCGCGCTCGCGCGCCGCGATACGGTGATCGCGCGGATCATCCGCGATCACCCTCGGATCGCGCTCCAGCCGCGCGGCGAGCCGTTCTTCACCCTGGCTCGCTCGATCGTCGGCCAGCAGATTTCGGTCAAGGCCGCCGCGAGCATCTGGGCACGCGTCGTCGCCCTCGCGCCGCGAATGCTTCCCGAGCAGCTCATCGACGCAGGACACGCGAGGCTCATCGGCTGCGGCCTGTCCAGGCGCAAGGCCGAGTATCTCGCCGGGCTCGCCCGCCACTTTGCCGGCGGGAGCCTGCACGTCGCGGCCTGGGCCGAGATGGAGGACGAGGCAGTCATCGCCGAGCTGGTGCAGGTTCGGGGCATCGGCCGCTGGACCGCGGAAATGTTCCTGATGTTTTGCCTGTTGCGCCCCAATGTGCTGCCGCTGGACGATCTGGGTCTGCGGCGCGCCATCTGTCTGAACTATTTCCGCGGCCGGTCGGTGTCGCTTCGGACGATGCGCAAGATCGCCTCGGTCTGGGACCCGTGGCGCTCGGTCGCGACCTGGTATCTTTGGCGCAGCCTCGATCCTATTCCAGTCGAGTATTGAACCTACGCGCGGCCGCTTCCTAGGCGGCTCCAGCGATTCGGGTACAATGACCTGTTTTTCCGGGATTTTCCTATGAAAACGGCGTTTCTCGATTTCGAGCAGCCGATCGCCGAGCTCGAGGCGAAAATCGAGGAGCTGCGCTTCGCGCAGGACGACTCGGCCACCGACATCTCCGAGGAAATCCAGCGGCTGCAGAAAAAGAGCGCGGCGCTTACCAAGGAGATCTATGGAAAGCTCACGCCTTGGCAGGTCGCTCAAGTGGCGCGACATCCGCAACGTCCGTACACGCTCGATTACGTCGCGGCTCTGTTTTCCGATTTCGAGGAACTGCACGGCGACCGCTCGTTTGCCGACGATCCCTCGATCGTCGGAGGTCTTGCCCGTTTCAACGGGCAGTCGGTGGTCGTGATCGGCCATCAGAAGGGACGCGATACCAAGGAGAAGATCTTCCGGAACTTCGGCATGCCCCGGCCGGAAGGCTACCGCAAGGCCATGCGGCTCATGCGGCTCGCGGAAAGGTTCGGCATCCCGGTCTTGAGCTTCGTCGATACGCCCGGGGCGTATCCGGGAATCGGAGCGGAAGAGCGCGGGCAGGCAGAGGCGATCGGCCGCAACCTCTACGTGATGGCGGAATTGAGGGTGCCGTTCGTTTGCACAGTCATCGGCGAGGGCGGTTCGGGCGGGGCGCTCGCGATCGCCGTGGGCGACATCGTGATGATGCTGCAGTACGCGACTTACTCGGTGATTTCCCCGGAGGGCTGCGCTTCGATCTTGTGGAAGAGCGCCGACAGGGCGCCTGAGGCGGCGGAAACGCTCGGAATCACCGCCAGCCGTCTCAAGACTCTCGGATTGATCGACAGGATCGTCAACGAACCTCTGGGCGGCGCGCACCGCGATCCGGCCGCCATGGCCCAAAGCCTGAAGAAAGCGCTCGCCGACGCGCTGCGCAGCCTTGCCGACAAGCGCCCCCAGGAACTCGTCGAGCAGCGTTTCGAGCGCCTGATGGGCTATGGGAAGTTCAAGGAACTCGAGCTCAGGTGAATTGCCCGGAAGGGTGGCGGCGGTGCTTGCGCCGGAGATTTTTCCGGGGGCGCACCTCGCACTGGGCCTCTCGGGCGGCCTCGATTCGGTAGCCCTGCTCTCCATCCTGCTCGAGCTGGCGCCCTCGCTCAAGTTTTCGCTGCGCGCCGTGCACGTCAATCACGGCATCAGCCCAAACGCCGCCCGCTGGGCAGAGTTTTGCACCGGGTTGTGCGCAAGGCTCCGGATTCCGCTGCAGCTGGAAACCGTGGACATCGTTCCCTACCGCCATCTGGGACTGGAGGGTGCGGCGCGCCGGTCCCGCTACGAGGCCTTTGCGCGCGTGGATGCCGATTTTGTAGTCCTCGCGCAGCACTGCGATGACCAGGCCGAGACGCTTTTGCTGCGGCTTCTGCGCGGGGCGGGCCTGCGGGGCCTCGCAGCCATGTCTCCCCTCCGGTCGATTTCCGGCACGCGGGCACGATTGCTTCGCCCCCTGCTCGCGGTGTCCCGCGCGGAGATCGAGACCCTCGCGCGTCTGCGCGGTCTCGAATGGGTCGAGGATGAAAGCAACGCAGATACGATCCGCAGAAGGAATTTTCTGAGGCACGACGTCTTTCCGCTGCTCGAGCGACAATTTCCAGGGGCGCGCACGACGATCGCTCGCGCTGCGGCCCACCTTGCCGAAGCGCGTGAGCTGCTCGATGAGATGGCGCGAACCGACTTCGAACGCGGCGCGGGAGCCGAAGGCGTGGATGTCGCGGACTTGCAGGGCCTCGGTGAGGCTCGTGCCAAGAACCTCTTGCGCTATTGGTGCGAGACGAAGAATATCCCCCCCCTCTCGGCGGCGCGAACCGGCGAGTTGCTGCGCCAGCTGAAGGAGTCTCGAGCCGACGCCCGAATCGGCGTTGCGGTACCGGGATGGACATTTCTCCGCTACCGCGGGAAGCTGTACCTGCGGCGCGCCTCCGAAACGGTCGGGCGGAACCTATGCGAAGTCTGGGATGGCGGAAACGCCCTGCCCATGCTTTCACTCGGTGGAGTGCTGAAGTTCAAGCCGGAAGAAGGGCGAGGTCTGAGTCTCGCGAGACTGCGCGCGGGGCACGTCACCGTGCGCCTGAGGCAGGGCGGGGAGCGCTTGCGCTTGGACACCAACCGGCCGCGGCGCACGCTGAAGAATCTGTTCCAGGAGCGAGGCATTCCGCCATGGCGCCGCGACTGCCTGCCTCTGATTTTCTGCGGCGACGAACTCGTCTCCGTTCCCGGCATCGGTGACGCTTGCGAATTTCGCGCGGCGCCGGGCGAAGCGGGGCTTATCGTGGCGTGGGAACCGTTCGAGTAGAGAGCGGAGGCACGACCTGAGCGGCCTGGGCGGCCAAGCGCGGGAAAACGGCCCGGATCAACGTGCCGCGCCCCTCTGGGGGTGGGCTCAAGTCGATCCTACCGCTGTGCCTCTCCGCGATCTCCGAGACGATGGACAATCCCAGCCCGCAGCCGTCGCCCCCGGTCGCGGCGATGCGGTAGAAGCGCTCGAAAACCTTTTCGCGCTCGGCCTCGGGAATGCCCGGCCCGTTGTCTTCGACCTCGAGCACCGACTCGCCGTCGCGTACTCGTGTGCGCACCGTGACGCTGCCGCCCGTCTGGGTATACGCGAGCGCATTATCGAGCAGATTCGCGACAAGCTCGCGCAGCAGGAGCGGTTCCCCCAGAATCCATGCATCCTCGAGCTCGAAGCCGAGATCGATGTTTTTCCCGACGGCACGTTGCACCCAGTCGCGCAGATCGCGGCTGATGATCTCGTGCAGGTTGACGGGCTGGCCGCTCGCCGCTTCTCCCGGCTCCGCGCGCGCCAAAGTCAGCAGCTGGTTGACGAGGTGGCTGGTGCGCTGAGTCTCCCCTGCGATCATATCCAGAAGCGAGCTCAGTTCCGAAGTCGAAGGCTGGCGGCGCGCGAGTTCCGCGTGAGTGTTGAGTCCCGCAAGAGGCGTTCGCAGCTGGTGCGCCGCGTTGGCGATGAAGCGCTGCTGCGATTCGATCGCCGCGCTCAGCCGGAAGAGCAGTCGGTTGAGCGCGCTCACGAGCGAGCGTACCTCCTGTGGCTTGTCCTGCTCGGACACCGGGCGAAGGTCGCGCGGCGAACGTGCCGCGATCTCGTCGCGAAGGCGATCCAGGGGCCTCAGTCCCTGGCCGATGCCGAGCCAGAAAAGAGCTACCGCGGCAAACGCTATCAGCAACTGGGGCACCGTGGAAGCGACCAGCAGCTCGAGCACGAGCTTGTCGCGCTTCACCAGGGTCTCTGCTACCTGGACGATCGCAGTTCCCGGTTCGGCCTTGACCGCGCGGGCCGCGACGCGCACGGGCTCGCCTTCGAGCTTTGCATCGTAGAAAACGTGCTCCTCGGGAGCCAAGCGCTCCGGCGGCGCCGGCAGCCGAGGAGTTCCGGCGATCAGCTCGCCACCGGGCCCCAACACCTGATAGTAGACACGGTCCTCGGTATCTATGCGCAGCGCTTCGATCGCGATCGAAGGCAGATCGAGCTCGAGCTGGCCGCCGGTGCGGTGAAGGTGACTGGCAATCGCGAGTACCGGATCGAGAAGGGCGCTGTCGTAGGCCTTGGTCGCCGCGTTGAGCGCGATTCGATAGGAAACGAAGCTTCCTGCCGCGACCAGCAACAGCAACGGGCCGATCAGCCAATAGGTGAGATGCCGGCGAAGGCTAGACTGCATCCGGATCTTCGACCATGTAGCCGAATCCTCGCACCGTGCGAATCCTGATCCCGGCGTCGTGGAGCTTGGAGCGCAGTCGCGAGATATACACTTCGATGGCGTTGTGGGTCAGCGAGTCGTCCCAGCTGCACATGGCCTGCAGCATGTGCTCCTTGCTGACCACCTGCCCGACCCGCATGAGCAGGTATTCGAGCACCGCCCACTCGCGCGGGGTGAGGTCGAGGAGGTCCGGTCCGATGCTCGCCCGTCGCGCCACCGTATCGACACTCAAGCGGCCGAAGCGCAGCTTGGGGCTCTTTACCGCCTGGCTGCGGCGGATGAGCGCTCGCACGCGCGCTTCCAGCTCGGGGAGCGAGAAGGGCTTGGTGACGTAGTCGTCGGCTCCAAGGTCGAGGCCGCGCACGCGATCCGCCTCGGCATCGTGGGCGGTCAGGATCAGGATGCTGCCCGAGTGGTTGTCGCGGCGCAGTTGGCGCAACACCTCGAACCCGTCGATGCCCGGAAGACTGACATCGAGCACGACAAGGTCATAGTGTTCTTCGGCGCAGGCCCGCAACGCGAGCTCGCCCGTTTCCGCGTGGTCCACGGCGTAGCCCGACTGCCTCAGCGTGCGTATCAGACCGTCCGCCAACGCATTGTCGTCCTCGACGATCAGAACTCGCATGACAAGTGGTTGAACTGGTTCGAAGTTCAGGATAGCACGCGGACGGGCTCCGGATTCTTGAGCAGGGCACACGGACATCCCGGGAAAAAAGTGCGTGGGAGCGCGCCGCGCCCCCACGCCACAGAGGAGGAAAGAGACTACGCGTGAAACTGTACGCGGTCAGGCTTGCAATAACCTGATGCTAGACTTACAGAACGCTGACATGATGCACCGGTTTTTCCCGGCCTCGGACGGTCTGCCGGTAACGGCAGTCGGACCGCCCGACAAGCCCCGACCGGGCGCGACACTCCGGCAAAAGCCTGATAAAATAAAACGTTAGGCGAGTTTTCTTGTGTCGCTCCCGAGTTCCAACCGGAGAGATTGAATGGCTGTAGAGCGAACCTTGTCCATCGTCAAACCGGATGCTGTAGCGAAAAACGCCATCGGACAAATCTACTCGAGGTTCGAGCAGGCCGGTTTGAATATCGTGGCAGCGCGCATGCATTATCTGTCGCAAAAAGAGGCCGAGGGCTTTTACGCCGTGCATCGCGGGCGTCCGTTTTTCCGAGATCTGGTCAGATTCATGATCTCCGGGCCGATCATGGTGCAGGTGCTGGAGGGCGAGGACGCCATTGCGCGGAACCGCGAACTGATGGGCGCGACCGATCCCAGGAAGGCGAAAAAAGGCACGATCCGCGCCGATTTTGCCGAGAGCATCGATGCGAACGCGGTGCATGGTTCCGACGGGCCCGAGAGCGCCCGCACCGAGATCGCATACTTTTTTCCCGTTTCCGAGATCTTTTCCCGTTAAATGAGCATCAATCTCCTCGATCTGGACGGCGAAGGGCTCGCCGCCTTCGTCGCAAGCCTCGAAGAGAAGCCGTTCAGGATGCGGCAGGTCAAGCGCTGGATGCACCGTCTCGGCGAATCGGATTTTGCGCGGATGAGCGACATCGCAAAACCGCTGCGCGAAAAACTTCTTCGGACCGCCTGCGTTTCGCCGCCGCGAATCGTGAGCGACACCTTGGCCCGGGACGGAACTCGCAAGTGGCTGCTCGACGTCGGCAGCGGCAATGCGGTCGAAGCGGTGTTCATCCCCGAAACCAACCGGGGCACTTTGTGCATCTCCACCCAGGCGGGCTGCACGCTTGCATGCCAGTTCTGCTCGACCGGCAGGCAGGGATTCAACCGCAATCTCTCGGTGTCCGAAATCATCGGACAGCTCTGGCTCGCCAACCGCGAGCTTGGCGCGACCCCGGGCGGAGAGCGCGTCATCAGCAACGTCGTGTTGATGGGGATGGGCGAGCCGCTGCTCAACTTTGACAATACCGTCTCGGCGCTGAAGCTGATGATAGACGAGGACGCCTACGGGCTTTCGCGACGCCGTGTGACGCTCTCTACGTCGGGCATCGTGCCGATGATCGACCGCCTGGCCGCGGAGTGCCCGGTGGCTCTTGCGGTATCGTTGCACGCGCCGAACGACGCGCTGCGCGACACGCTCATGCCCATCAACCGCAAGTACCCGCTCGCCGAATTGCTGGCATCGTGTCGGCGGTACCTCGAGCGTGCCCCGCGCGACTTCATCACATTCGAATACGTCATGCTCGAAGGCGTCAACGACGCCGAGGAGCACGCGCGTCAGCTCGTAGATCTGGTATCGCGGGTGCCGTGCAAGATCAACCTGATTCCGTTCAATCCGTTCCCGAATTCTGGTTTTGTGCGCTCCCCGCGCCGGGTGATCGAACGGTTCAGTGAGGTGCTCAGCGCATCCGGGATCGTCACAACCACGCGCAAGACGCGCGGGGACGAAATCGACGCGGCATGCGGACAACTGGCCGGCAAAATCCACGACCGTACCCGAAGGCCGGCGCGCCTGGAAGGGGCGGGCTCTTGAATCGATCGTCGCGCACCGCGACTGGCTTCGCCTGCGCCGCGGTGCTTTTCGGCTGCGCCGGCGGGCCGCTCTCAGGGGACTTACCCGGCCAGACCGATGGCGGAGCCATCATCGGGGAGGTGGCCGGCCCCCGGGAGCGCGCGCGGATTCACACCGAGCTGGCCGGCGCCTACTATCAAAGAGGAAACCTCGGTGTGGCGCTCGCCGAAGCGCGCACGGCCATCTCGGCTGACTCGGGTTACGCGTCCGCCTACAACATCCTCGGCCTGGTGTACGGTGACTTGCGCGAGAAGGACCTGGCCGCGGAAGCGTTCGAGCGCTCGTTGAGGCTCAATCCCAACGATCCGGACGCGAATCACAACTATGCGTGGTTTCTCTGCGAAAACAAGCGCGAAGAAGAAGCGATCCGCTATTTCCTGCTGGCAGTCCGCCATCCCCTCTACGCTACGCCGCAGAAGTCTTATGCGATGGCCGCGGTGTGTGCGATGCGCAAGAACAACGAACGCGACGCCTACGACTATCTCGAACGCGCGCTCAAGCTGGATCCGAACTACTATCCGGCGTTGATCAATCTCGCCCAGCTGAAGTACCGACGCGGGGAACTCGACGCCGCGCGCAACCTCACGGGTCGCTACAACAAGCTCGCCGAGCCGACTGCGGAATCGTTATGGCTTGCGCTGCGGATTGAACGCAAACTGGGGGATTCTTCTTCAGTCACGAGTTACGCCAACCAGCTGCGTCGGCGCTTTCCAGGGTCGAGGGAATACCAGGAACTGCAAAAGGGGCGGTTCGAATGAACCAGAGGGTTGAATCCGACGTACCTTCCGTCAAGTCCGGGCCCGGACGGATGCTCGCGCAGCTGCGCGTCGAGCGCAAGCTATCGATCACCGACGTCGCGCAACGGCTCAAATACGGCGCGCGCCAGATCGAGGCGCTCGAAGCCGAGGAGTTCGACAAGTTGCCCGGAGCGACGTTCGTCCGCGGGATGGTGCGCGGTTACGCCAAGCTGCTCGACACGGATCCGGAACCGGTGCTGAGCGCGCTCGAGCAGCAATACGTTCCGGGTGAGATCGACCTCGATCTGCGCGACAAGGGCATCCCCTTTGCGCGCACCGGCAAACGCGGTACGCGAACCTACCTCGCTCTTTCGGTTCTCGTCCTCGTCGTCGTGGCCGGCGTACTCTATGAATGGGGGGCGGGCGCTTTCCCCTGGGCAAGATTCGAATCGAATACGCCTCCCCCGCAGGCGCAAACCCAAGCGCCTCCGGTGACTCCGCCCGCCGCGCCGCCTGCACCCACAGAGGTGGCGGCGGCGCCGCCGATGAGTGTGGGCGAGACTCCTGCCGCGCAGGTGCAGCAGCCCTCCGGAGGAGGCGGCGGCGTCGTAGGCGAAGCGCGGATTCGGCTCGAGTTCGACCGCGAATCCTGGGTCGAGATCAGAGACCGGGACGGCAAGGCGCTGATGTCACAGCTGAATCCCGCCGGGAGCCGCAGAGTCGTCCTCGGGCGGCCTCCCTTGTCTCTTGTGATCGGAAACGGCGCGGCCGTGCGTCTTACCTACAACGACAAGCCCGTCGATCTGAAACCCTACATCGAGATCGAAGTCGCCCGACTGACGCTGAATTGAACGACCGATGACGAATATTTCCAGGCACAAAACGCGCCAAGTGCGGGTCGGACACGCGCTGATTGGAGGAGGCGCGCCGGTCTTGGTGCAGTCGATGACGAATACCGATACCGCCGACGCCGGACGTACGGCGGCCCAGGTCTTCGAGCTTGCCCGCGCCGGCTCGGAAATCGTGCGCGTCACGGTCAACACGGCCGAGGCGGCGGCGCAGGTCCCGCGCATCCGCGAGCGGCTGGATGCCATGGGTTGCGACGTTCCCTTGGTGGGCGATTTCCATTTCAACGGGCACAAGCTTCTCGCCGAGTACCCCGATTGCGCGCGGGCGCTGGCAAAGTACCGGATCAACCCGGGAAATGTCGGCCGGGGTGCCAAGCGCGACGAACAATTCGCGACCCTGATCGAGATGGCCTGCCGCTACGACAAGCCCGTGAGAATCGGCGTCAACTGGGGCAGCCTCGATCAGGAGCTGCTTGCGCGGCTCATGGACGAGAACGCGCGCACCGCCGAACCCGTCGATTCCGACACGGTAACGCGGCAGGCGCTGGTCGTCTCGGCGCTCGAATCGGCGGAGCGCGCTGAGGCTTTGGGTCTGGCCGGAAATCGCATCGTGCTCTCGTGCAAAGTGAGCGGCGTCCAGGATCTGATCGCCGTGTACCGCGAGCTTGCCCGCCGCTGCGATTATCCGCTGCACCTCGGGCTTACCGAGGCGGGGATGGGAACAAAAGGCATCGTGGCTTCCACCGCCGCCCTCGGGGTGTTGCTCCAGGAGGGTATCGGCGACACGATTCGTATTTCGCTGACCCCGGAGCCCGGCGGGGACCGGACGCGCGAGGTCATGGTCGCTCAGGAGTTGCTCCAGACCATGGGCTTGCGCTCGTTCTCCCCGATGGTGATCGCTTGTCCGGGCTGCGGCCGGACCACCAGTACCACTTTCCAGGAACTCGCTGAAAAGATCCAACGCTATCTCCGGGAACAGATGCTCCAATGGCGCGAGCGCTATCCCGGAGTCGAAGACATGCACGTCGCAGTCATGGGCTGCGTCGTCAACGGCCCCGGCGAAAGCAAGCACGCTAACATCGGCATCAGCCTCCCCGGGTCCGGTGAGCGCCCGGTCGCGCCGGTCTACGTGGATGGCGAAAAAACCGTTACCTTGAAGGGCGAGCGGATTGCCGAGGAATTCCAGCAACTGGTCGAGGAATACGTTCGCGCGACCTATGGGGAAGGCGGGCGCCTGCGTCGCGACGCGCCGCAGAAGAAGAGAGACATCCCGATCAAAGCCGCGGTGTAGTTCGCGCCGCGATATCGACATGAGCGAGCCGATCCGCGCGGTGCGCGGAATGAACGACATCCTGCCCGACGAAGCCGAGCGCTGGGAAACGCTGGAGGAATTGCTGCGCGACTGGCTGCGCAGCTACGGCTATCGCAACGTGCGCACTCCCGTACTCGAGCACACGGCACTGTTTCGCCGGGCGATAGGCGAAGCGACAGACATCGTCGAGAAGGAGATGTACAGTTTCATCGACGAGCTGAACAAGGAGTCGCTCACTCTGCGTCCCGAGGCTACGGCTTCGATCGCACGCGCCGCGGCCGAGCACAGTTTGCTCTACGGCGGGGCGCAGCGTCTCTACTACGTCGGTCCGATGTACCGCCACGAAAGGCCGCAGAAGGGTCGCTACCGGCAGTTTCACCAGGTCGGAGCCGAGGCGCTCGGGTTTCCGGGCCCCGACATCGATGCCGAGCTGCTGCTCATGTGCGCCAGGCTGTGGGACGACCTCAATCTTTCCGGCATCCGGCTGCAGCTCAATTGCCTGGGTTCGGCCGCGGAGCGTGCCGCGTACCGCAGGTCGCTGGTGGTATACCTCCAGTCCGTCGAGGAGGATCTTGACGAAGACTCGAAGCGGCGGCTACACACCAATCCTTTGCGTGTTCTCGACAGCAAGAACCCGGCGATGCAGGCGCTGATTGCCGGGGCTCCGCGCCTGCTCGATGCGCTGGGCGAGGAATCGCTCAAGCATTTCGAGGGCGTGCAGACCATCCTCAAGGACGCGGGGCGTCAGTATGAAATCAATCCGCGGCTGGTGCGCGGGCTCGACTATTACAATCTCACGGTGTTCGAATGGGTTACCGATCGGCTCGGCGCTCAAGGGACCGTGTGCGCCGGCGGGCGCTACGACGGCCTGTTGGAGCAGGTCGGCGGCAAACCGGCTCCGGCATGCGGCTGGGCGATGGGACTCGAGCGCCTGCTCGCACTCGTCTCGGATTCCGGCGAGCGCCTCTGCCCGGACGTCTACCTCGTGAACCAGGGAGAAGGGGCGGCCCGCTCCGCGTTTCGCATCGCCGAAGCCCTGCGCGAGGCCGGTTTCAGCGTCACCCAGCACTGCGGAGGAGGCAGCTTCAAATCGCAGATGAAAAAAGCCGACGCGAGTGGTGCGCCGGTCGCGGTTATCGTGGGCGACGAAGAGGCGCGGGCCGGTGAAGCCAGCATCAAGGCCTTGCGCGAGGAACGCGGGCAGTTCCGCGTGCCGCAGGAGCGTCTTGCGGACGCGATATCGGATCTGCTTTTCGGCACAGGTGAAAAAGAATGAGCACGTACGATCTCGAAGAGCAGGAACAGCTCGCCGCCCTGAAAGCCTGGTGGAAGGAGCACGGCGGCGCGATCGCCCTCGGCGCGACTCTGGTGCTTGCCGCTATTGCCGCCTGGAACGGCTGGACGTGGTATCAACGCTCGCAGGCCGCGCAGGCCGCCGTGCTGTACGACACGCTGCAGAAGGCAGCGCGCGCCAATGATCTCAAGACGACTCGGGAGACTGCGGGAGCGATTCTGGAAAACTTTCCGCGTAGCGCCTACGCGCCGCTCGCGGCGCTGGTGTCGGCCAAAGTCCAGTTTCAGGCGGGAGACCTGAAGACGGCGCGCGCGCAGCTGCAATGGGTCATCGAGCACGCCAGGAGCGATGAGATACGCTCGATCGCCACATTGAGGCTCGCAAGCGTATTGCTCGACGACAACGAGCCCGACGCAGCGCTGAAAATTCTCGAAGCGAAACCTCATCCGGGTTTCGAGGCCCTTTATGCCTCGCAGCGCGGGGACGTTCTCGCTACGCTGAAGAGACGCTCCGAAGCGCGGGCCGCCTATAAAGCCGCGCTGGAGAAGGCCGAAGCGGGGGGGCTGCGCGATACGCTGCGACTCAAGCTCGAGGCGCTTGGAGAGGGCTGATGCGGCGGCTCTTCCTCGCCGGCGTGTTGTTGCTCGCCGGCTGTTCAGGCTCGGCCGGGCCGAAGATGGCCGAACTGTCGGAGTTGCCCGCAAGCATACCGGTGCGCACGCTGTGGCAGGCGAGCGTCGGCGAGGCGGGAGACGCCATATTCTTTCCTGCGCTGGCGGTCGACGGCGTCTACGCCGCGGCCCAGGACGGCACTGTCGCCCGCTTTGAAGCGTCGACCGGGCGGGAATCGTGGCGCGTCAATGTGGGCCACACGCTTTCGGGCGGAGTGGGCTCCGACGGCACGCTTGTAGCGATCGGAACGCTCGACGGCGAAGTCGTTGCGCTCGATGCGCGTTCGGGCGAGGCGCGATGGCGCGCGCGTGTATCGAGCGAGATCCTCTCGGCGCCCCTCGTCACGGGGGATCTGGTGATCGTCCGAAGCGCCGACAGCCGCTTGTTCGCGCTCGACGCGAAAGACGGCAGGCGGCGCTGGCTGTACCAGCGATCGAGTCCGCCTCTCTCGGTCAGGTCCCCTGTGGGCATAGTCGCCGACCGGGGTCAACTGCTGACCGGGTTTGCCGGAGGCAAGCTCGTGTCGATCGCGCTTGCCAACGGCGGTGTGCGCTGGGAGACGACCGTCGCGCTGCCTCGCGGAGCCACGGAACTGGAACGCGTCACCGACGTGGTCGGGCTGCCGGTCGTTGCCGAGCGCGAGGCGTGCGCCGTGGCCTACCAGGGGCGGATCGGCTGCTTCGATCTCGCCAGCGGCAACGCGGTCTGGTCACGTGAGCTATCGAGCACCGCGGGACTGGCGCTCGACGCGCGTTACGTTTTTGTCAGCGACGACAAGGGTGCGGTGCAGGCTCTGGACCGCGCCGGCGGCGCGACAATCTGGAAGCAGGATCGCCTGTTCTTGAGGCGCCTTAGCGCGCCTCTGGCCCTGGGGCGAGAGGTCGCAGTGGGCGACATCGAGGGATACGTGCATTTCTTGTCGCGAGAAAGCGGCGCCTTCGTCGGCCGTGTCGCCACCGACGGCAGCCCGATCAGATCGTCGCTCCTGCGGATGGACCGCGGGCTGCTGGTGCAGACGCAGGGCGGCAATCTGTTCGCCTTGAGTACCGAGTAATCGGAATCGGACGCAGCATTGAAACCGACTCTTGTCATCGTCGGCCGGCCCAACGTCGGCAAGTCCACGCTGTTCAACCGGCTCACGCGCACCCGGGATGCTCTGGTCGCCGACGTCCCGGGTCTGACGCGAGACCGCCACTATGGGATGGGACGCCTGGGCGGGCGGCCGTACCTCGTTGTCGATACCGGCGGGCTGGAACCGGAAGCGAGCGGCGTGTTCGTCGAGATGGCCAAACAGGCGAGAACCGCGATCGCCGAAGCCGACGTCATCGTCCTGGTCACCGATGCTCGCGAGGGCCTCACGGCGCAGGACCGCGCGATCGGGGAGGAACTGCGGCGGGTCGGCCGGCGCGTGTTTGTCGCGGCCAACAAGACCGAAGGCATGAATACGGAGATCGCGACGCTCGAATTCCACGAAATGGGGCTGGGTGTGCCGTACGCGATTTCCGCCGAGCACGGGGAGGGGGTGCACGACCTGGTCGAGGCCGCGCTTGCCGATTTCCCGGTTGAAAAGGAGAGCGATGAGCCCGACAGCGGAATCCGTATCGCCATCGTGGGCCGCCCCAACGCCGGGAAATCCACCCTCGTCAACGCGCTGGTCGGTGAGGAGCGCGTCGTGACGTTCGAGGAACCGGGCACGACGCGCGATGCGATCGACGTGGAGCTCGTCGTAAAGGGCCGACGCTATGTCCTCGTCGACACCGCCGGATTGAGACGTCGCGGGAAGGTATTCGAGAGCGTCGAGAAATTCTCAGTCATCAAGACCTTGCAGGCCATCGATCGGGCCAACGTCGCGGTCCTCGTTCTGGATGCCCAAGGCGAGATCTCGGATCAGGACGCGCACATCGCCGGATTCATCCTCGAGCGCGGGCGGGCCGTGGTGGTGGCCGTGAACAAATGGGACGACGTGGACCGCTACGCACGCGACATGACGAAGCGCGCCATAGCGCGCAAGCTGAAGTTTCTCTCGTTCGCGCGGTGTCACTACGTCTCGGCTCGCGAAGGCCGCGGCCTCGCGAAGCTCATGGACTCGGTGGACGCGGCCTATCGGGCCGCCATGGCCAAGCTGCCCACTCCTAGGCTCACCCGCGCTCTCATCGCCGCCGTGGCGAAGCAGGCGCCGGCGCGCGCGGGGCTCTCGCGCCCCAAGCTCCGCTATGCGCATCAGGGCGGAAGCAACCCCCCGATCGTCGTGGTGCACGGGACTGCGCTCAGCGCCGTGTCCGAGAGCTACCGCCGTTATCTCGAGGCCGATTTCCGCAGGGTGTTTCGCCTGGAAGGGACGCCGCTCCGGATCGAATTTCGCAGCGGCAGGAACCCTTACGTCGACAGGCGTATCTAAAAGGTGGCCGAAAGTCGGGAATTTTTCCATGCGCGCGCGCAAGTGCTTGCTCCGGCGCGTGAAATGTCTCATACGCGGCGTCAGTACATTGGCATTTTCCGAAAAACCATTTACAGTACAACTTCATTTACAGTACAACTTCAAATAATATGACTCGGGGTAACCCATGAGCAACAAAGGACAACTACTACAAGATCCGTTCCTGAATACCCTCCGCAAGGAACACGTTCCGGTATCGATCTATCTGGTGAACGGCATCAAGCTCCAGGGGCAGATCGAGTCCTTCGACCAGTACGTCGTCCTTCTCAAGAACACCGTGACGCAGATGGTGTACAAGCACGCGATTTCCACCGTGGTTCCGTCGCGTGCGGTCAATCTTGCCGTTGAGCATTCCTCTCCCGAGAGCTGATACGGACTCCTTGTCGCCTGTGAACGGGCGCGATGGTTGAGCGTTCGTCGGAGCGCAACGTCGCCGTGCTCGTAGGCTTGGACTTCGGCGTGGGCGGCTACGCCGAGGGTATTGAGGAGCTGGGCCTTCTCGCCGCAAGCGCCGGAATCCGGACGCGGGCGCTGGTGCGCGGTCGCCGCGAGCGGCCGGATTCCGCCCACTTCGCGGGTTCCGGAAAGGTCGAGGAGATCAAACGAACTCTGCAAGAGCAGGGTGCCTCCCTCGCGATATTCAATCACGTCCTGTCGCCGGTGCAGGAGCGCAATCTCGAGAAGGCGCTCGGCTGCCCGGTCGTCGACCGCACGCGGCTGATCCTCGACATTTTCGCCCAGCGCGCCAAGAGTCACGAGGGCAAGCTCCAGGTGGAGCTTGCGCAGCTCGAGCACGCGGCGACGCGGCTGGTGCGCGGCTGGTCGCACCTGGAGCGCCAACGAGGCGGCCGGGGCTTTCTTGGGGGAATGGGTGAGACGCAGCTCGAGGTCGACAGGCGCCTGATCGCGAATCGGGTCAAGGTTCTGAAGGATAAGCTCGGCAAGCTCCGCCGCAGGCGCGAGGTCCAGCGGCGTGCCAGGGAGCGCGGCCGGGCTTTTGCGGTCTCGCTCGTGGGTTACACCAACGCGGGCAAGTCGACGCTTTTCAACACTCTGACCCACGCGGGAGCGCTTGCCGAGGATCGGCTCTTCGCGACGCTCGACACCACGACGCGCAGGCTGTACCTGCCCGAAGCCGGAAACGTCGCGATCTCCGACACGGTCGGGTTCATCCGCGACCTTCCGCACACGCTCGTCGAGGCCTTCCGGGCGACCCTCGAGGAAACCATTCACGCCGACCTGCTGCTGCACGTGGTCGACGCGGCAAACGATGCGCGCGAGGCGCAGACCCTGGAAGTGGACAAAGTCCTCGCCGAAATCGGGGCAAGCGCCATTCCCCGGCTCATGGTGTGGAACAAGATCGACCGGAACGGCCTTCAGCCGGGAGTCGATCGGAACGAATATGATAGAATTTGCCGCGTTCGTCTAAGCGCAAAAACGGGCGACGGCGTGGATGGCCTGCGCCGGGCCCTGATCGAGGCGGCAGCCTCGAGGACACCTCCGGCGAGCCCGCCAAAACCGACAGATTCGAGGAAACTGGGCCAAGCGGCCACAACGTAGGACTGTTATGTCATTGAACGACCCGCAATGGGGCAAGCGAGGCGGAGGGAACGAGGGGCCGCCCGATCTCGACGAGATGTGGCGCAACTTCAACCAGAAGCTGAACGGCCTGTTCGGCCGGCGCCGTGGCGGAGGGGGGGATCCTGGTGAACCGCCGAGCGTCCGAAAACTGAGCGGCGGAGCGGGCCTGATCGCCTTGGCCGTGCTCGTCGCCTGGCTCGCGAGCGGTTTCTACATCGTGGTGGAGGGCCAGCGCGGCGTCGTTCTCACCTTCGGCAAGTTCTCGGAAGTGACCAACTCGGGGCTGCGCTGGCGCGTGCCCTATCCCTTTCAGAGCAACGAGATCGTCGATCTCACGGGCAGGCGTACGGTCGAGGTGGGCTATCGCAACAATGTCAAGACCAAGGTGTTGCGCGAGTCCCTGATGCTGACCGACGACGAGAACATCATCGATATCCAGTTCGCGGTGCAGTACATCCTGAAGGACCCGATGGATTACCTGTTCAACAACCGGCGTCCGGAGGACACGGTGCTGCAGGCCGCGGAGACCGCTATCCGCGAGATCGTCGGCAAGAGCAAAATGGACTTCGTGCTCTACGAAGGGCGTGAGCAGATCGCCGTGCAGGCCCAGAAGCTCATGCAGGATATCCTCGACCGCTACAAGACCGGGATTACGATCAGCAACGTAACGGTTCAGAACGCCCAGCCGCCCGAGCAGGTGCAGGCGGCGTTCGACGATGCGGTGCGCGCCAAGCAGGATCTGGAGCGTCAGAAGAACGAGGGCCAAGCGTACTACAACGATGTCGTGCCCAAGGCGCGAGGAACCGCTTCGCGTCTTTTCGAGGAGGCCAACGGCTATCGCAGCCGTGTCATCGCCAACGCGGAAGGCGAAGCTTCGCGCTTCAGACAAATCCTCGTCGAGTACAACAAGGCGCCTCAGGTGACACGTGAGCGTCTTTACATCGATACCATCCAGCAGGTCCTGTCGAGCGCCGCCAAGATCCTGATCGACGCCAAGGCCGGGAACAATCTGCTCTATCTTCCCCTCGACAAGATCATCCAGATGTCCTCGGCGGGCACCCTGCCGGAGGGGCAGGCGCCGTCGGGGCCGTCGCGCGTCACGGAGCCGCCGCCCGCGCCGGACACCGGCGCCCGCTCCCGCGACGCGCTGCGCGGGCGCGAGCGGGGGGACCGGCCATGAGCAACCGCTCCGGAATCGTCCTCGTGATCATCGCGAGCGCGATCGGACTCGCAGCCCTGTCCGCGTTCACCGTGGATCAGCGCCAGCGGGCCATCGTGTTCCAACTCGGTGAGATCAAGGACCTGATCGACGAGCCTGGCTTGTACTTCAAAATCCCGCTGATCCAGAACGTGCGCTATTTCGACAAGCGAATCCTGACGCTGGATACGCCCGACACCGAGCGCTTCATCACCTCGGAGAAGAAGAACGTGCTCGTCGATTCCTTTATCAAATGGCGCATCCGGGACCTGAAGCAGTACTACATCAGCGTCCAGGGAGACGAAACACGCGCCCAGACACAGCTCGGCCAGACCGTGAAGGCTGCGCTTCAGGACGAATTCAGCAAGCGCACCGTTCACGACGTGATTTCCGGTGAACGCGACAAGATCATGCAGGTCGTTCGAGAAAAAGTCGACGAAGACATGAAAAGGATCGGCATGCAGATCGTCGATGTGCGCTTGAAGCGGGTGGACCTTCCGCAGGAAGTCAGCGAGTCGGTCTACCGAAGGATGGACGCCGAGAGGAAGAGCGTCGCCGCCGAGCTGCGCTCCCAGGGCTTTTCCGAGGCGGAAAAGATCCGCGCCGAAGCGGACCGCGAGCGCGAGGTCATCATCGCCGGCGCCTACCGCGATGCGCAGCGCGTCAAGGGCGAGGGCGACGCCAGAGCCGCGGCCATCTACGCGCGCGCCTTCAACGAAAACCCCGAGTTCTACGCGTTCTACCGCAGCCTCGACGCGTACCGCGCGAGCTTCAAGAACAAGAGCGACGTGATAGTGCTCGATCCCAATTCCGAGTTCTTCAGGTATTTCAGAAACTCGGGGAAGGGCGGCAAGTGAATGGGCACCACGTTCCTAATGGCTTTTGCCCTGATGCTGATCATCGAGGGCGTGCTCCCGTTTCTTCTTCCGACGCTGTGGCGCGAGACCTTCCGCCGCATCACGGAGTTCACTGACGGACAGATCCGTTTTTTCGGGCTTTCCTCGATGCTGGTCGGCCTGCTGATCTTGTATTTCGTCCGCTAGGCGCGAGCCCTCTCCGATGCGTAACTGGCTCCTTCCGGAAAACTTCGAGGACATCCTGCCGCCGCAGGCGCAGCGCATCGACCGGATGCGCGCGAAGCTCCTCGAGTTGTTCCGCGTGCACGGGTACCAGCTGGTCATTCCCCCCATGCTCGAGTATCTCGAATCGTTGCTGACGGGCACCGGGCATGATCTGGATCTTCGCACTTTCAAGCTCGTCGACCAGCTTTCCGGGAGGATGATGGGCGTGCGCGCCGACATCACGCCCCAGGTCGCACGGATCGACGCACACCTTCTGGACGGGAAAGGTGTCACGCGGCTGTGTTATGCGGGAAGCGTTTTGCTCACCCGGCCGCGGGGTCTAGCCTCGACTCGGGAGCCCTTGCAGATCGGCGCGGAAATCTACGGCCACCCCGGAATAGAGAGCGATCTCGAGATCCAGCACCTCCTTGTCGATTCGCTGGTCGCGTGCGGTATTTCCGGGGCGCGCCTCGATATCGGCCACGTCGCCGTGTTCCGGGCGATTTGCCGGCACGGTGGGGTCGGTGCCGAGCTCGAGTCGGAACTGTATGAAGCGCTTGAAGGAAAGGACCTGCCCGCGCTGCGTGTGGTGACACAACCCCTGCCGAAAGCGACACGCGAGGCATTGCTTGCCCTTCCGGAGCTCTATGGAGACGGCACGGTGCTCGAGCAAGCCCGGCGCGTGCTGCCCAGGTATCCCGAAATCGACGCGGCGCTCGGGAACCTCGAGGTTCTCTCCCGAAGCGGGAGAATCCCGGTGTCGGTCGATCTGGCGGACCTGCGCGGATATCACTACCACAGTGGAGTGGTGTTTGCTGCCTATGCATCGGGTGTGGCCAACGCGGTCGCGCTTGGCGGGCGTTACGACGAGGTCGGAAAGGCATTCGGACGCGCTCGGCCCGCGACGGGATTCAGCATGGACCTGCGCGATCTCGCGCGCACCGCGCCGCACGAGGCGGGAGCGGGCGCCATCCTTGCGCCGTACTCGAACGATCCGGGGCTGGCCACCGTGATCCGCAAGCTGCGAACCGCCGGGGAGGTCGTCGTGGTCGGGCTTCCGGGACACGCGGCGGAGCGCGCCCAGTCCGACTTCGATCGCGAGCTCGTCAAGCGCGCCGGCAAGTGGGCCGTGCGCAAGCTGGGCAAGAGCTGAGACGGTGGCGAAGAACCTCGTAGTCATCGGCACCCAATGGGGTGACGAAGGCAAGGGGAAGGTGGTCGACTGGCTCACCGACCACGCGCAGGGCGTGGTGCGGTTCCAGGGCGGACACAACGCCGGGCATACCCTGGTGATCGGCGGCAAGAAGACCGTGCTGCACCTCGTTCCCTCGGGCATCCTCAGGAACGGCGTGACCTGCTATATCGGCAACGGCGTGGTCCTTTCGCCGCAAGCGCTGATCGAGGAGATGGACGAGCTCGAGCGTGCCGGCGCGGACGTAGCAGCCCGCCTGCGGGTCTCCGAGGCCTGTCCCCTGATTCTCCCGTACCACGCGGCGATCGACATCGCGCGTGAATCGGCGCAGGGCGCCGCTAAGATCGGCACCACCGGCCGCGGCATCGGGCCCGCCTACGAAGACAAAGTCGCGCGCCGCGCGATCCGCCTCCGGGACCTTCTGGTGCCGGAGCGCTTTGCCGCGAAGCTCGAACCACTTCTCGATTTCCATAATTTCGTGCTGACGAAATACCTAGGCGCGAACCCGGTCGATTTCACGAAGACGCGGGACGATGCGCTTGCGCTCGCGCCGCGGCTCAGGCCCTTGGTGGCGGACGTCTCGCGCGCGCTCTACGATGCGAGCCGCGCCGGAAAGAACCTGCTGTTCGAGGGCGCGCAAGGCGCGCTGCTCGATGTGGATCACGGCACCTACCCGTACGTGACCTCCAGCAATTGCGTCGCGGGGGCGGCCGCGGCCGGGGCCGGCATCGGGCCGCAAATGCTCCACTACGTGCTCGGCATCACCAAGGCGTACACCACTCGCGTCGGCTCGGGTCCGTTTCCCACCGAGCTCGACGACAGCACGGGCGAGCTCCTGCGCACTCGCGGCCAGGAATTCGGTGCCACCACCGGACGAGCGCGCCGCTGCGGCTGGTTCGACGCGGCTGCGCTCAGGCGCTCGATCCAGATCAATGGGGTGTCCGGTCTTTGCATTACCAAGCTCGACGTGCTCGACGGGATGGAGAAGGTCCGGCTCTGCACCGGCTACCGCATCGATGGGGCGCTGCACGAGCTGCTGCCGCTCGCGGCAGAAGACGCCGCGCGTTGCGAGCCCGTATACGAAGAGCTGCCTGGGTGGCAGGAAAGCACTGTCGGGCTGAGTGCCTACGACAAGCTGCCCGCGCGGGCTCGCGCCTACCTCGAGCGCTTGCAAGCGGTCTGCGGCGTGCCGGTGGACATGATCTCGACCGGGGCCGATCGAAACGAGACAATCGTTCTGCGCCACCCGTTTCATTAGACTGACAAGGAGGGCAGGTGCTGGACGGCGTCGTCCCGTTTCCACCCGAGTTCGCGCAGCGCTACCGCGAGAAGAAGTACTGGCGGGACAAGTCGCTCGCCGAAGAATTCGGCGCCGTCTTCGCGCGATTCGCCGGCCGGATCGCCGTTGTCGACCGCGGCAGGAGCTATACCTACGCGGAGGTCGATCGCGCTTCGGTGCGGCTGGCCTCGAACCTGCTCGACGCCGGGCTCAAACCGCTGGACCGCGTGGTGGTGCAGCTTCCCAACGTCGTCGAGTTCGTCTATCTGTATCTAGCGCTGCAGAAAATCGGCTGCATCCCGATCGCGGCGCTGGCGACGCACCGGTATCTCGAGATAAGCCAATTCGCGAAGCTCTCCGGAGCGGTTGCCTGCGTCACTCCGGACCGGCACGGCGATTTCGATTTTGCCGAGATGGTGCGCCGCGTGCGCGGGGAAGTTCCTTCGGTGAGGCTGGGCATCGTGCTGGGCGAAACCCCTCGCAATTTTCTTTCGCTCGGGGATCTGATATCGAGGCCCGCGAAGCGATCGCCAGGCGAGCCAGGCCGGATCGATCCGGCCGATCCGGCCATATTCCAGCTTTCCGGCGGCACCACCGGAGTGCCGAAACTCATTCCGAGGACCCATAACGACTACGCCTACAATTCCAGGATCGCTGCCAAGGTATGCGGCGTCACCGGCGACTCGGTGCTGCTGCTCGCCTTGCCCATCGCGCACAACCTGCCGCTCGCCTGCCCGGGGTTGCAGGGATATTTTTTCAACGGCGGCAAGGTAGTGCTTTCCGCCGGCATGCGGCCGGGCGATCTCTTCCGCCTGATCGAGGAACACGGCGTGACCCACTTGAAAGTGGTGCCGGCGCTGCTCGTCCGCCTCATCAACGATCCGGACATCGCGAGATACGATCTGTCGTCGCTACGCGTGATACAGAGCGGAGGCCAGCGCATGCAGCCCGAAGTGCGGATACGCACCAAGCAGATCATTCCAAGTGCGACCGTGCAAGAAAATTTCGGCATGTCCGAGGGTATGCTGTTTTTCGTCAAACTGGACGACCCCGAGGATGTGCGCCTCGAAACCTGCGGGCGGCCTTTGAGCCCTGACGACGAGGTGAGGCTGGTCGACGATGAGGGAAAAGAGGTGTCGCCGGGCGACGTGGGCGAGCTGACCTGCCGCGGGCCGTACACGCTGCGCGGCTATTTCGGCGTTCCGGAATACAACGCCAGGCAGTTCACGCCGGACGGCTTCTACCGCTCGGGCGACCTGATGCGGCTGCATCCGTCCGGGAACTATGTGGTCGAAGGGCGCAAGAAAGACCTGATCAACCGCGGCGGCGAGAAAATCAGCGCCGAGGAGATCGAGAACCTGATCCTGTCGCATCCGTCCGTGCAGAATATCGCCTGCGTGGCCATGCCCGATCCGGACCTGGGCGAGAAGACCTGCGCCTGCGTGATCCTGCGCCCGGGACGCTCGCTCGCGTTGGAGGAGCTGACGCGTTTCCTGTCGGAAAAGGAGATCGCCAAATTCAAGCTGCCCGAGCGTCTTGAGATCCTGCACGAATTCCCCCTTTCCGCTTTCGGCAAGGTATCGAAGAAAGCGCTGGTCGAAATGGTGACGATGAAGCTCGATCAGGAGCGCGTGCGCGCCTAGCGGTCATGCGGATCATCGATCTTCACTGCTATCCGGGAACCCGGGAATGGATCCAGTGCCAAGCTCCCTACGTCGAGGCGCTCGCGAAGTACTGGAGCCGCGGCTGGACGGCGAAGACCGAGGAGGAGGTGTTGAAGGACTTTACCGACGCCGGCGTCGAGGCGCTGCTGGTGGCGCTCGACCTCGAAACGACGATCAGGACGCCGCCCGTCACCAACGAGTACGTGCACGCCATGTGGAAGCGCCACCCCAAGCGCATCATCCAGGCCTGGGGCGCGCTCGAGCCGGCGAAGGGCGAGGTCGCGATGGTCCAGGCGAAGAAGGCAGTGCGCGAGCTGGGGCTCATCGGCTTTCATTTCCACCCGATCATGCAGCACTTCGCGGTGAACGAGCGGCGCTATTACCCGTTGTTCGAGCTCATCGACGAGCTCAAGGCCGCGGTGATGATCGATGTCGGGACGACCGGCATGGGCGCCGGAATGCCAGGAGGAATGGGTGCCAGGATCCGGCACGCGCACCCCTCCGCGATCGACGAACTCGCGGCGGATTTTCCGAACCTGAAGATCGTCATGGCCCATCCCGGATGGCCCTGGGTCGAAGAGGCCACCGCGGTCGCGCTGCACAAGGGAAACGTCTACTGGGAGATGTCGGGCTGGGCGCCGAGATATTTTCCCGCCCAGCTCAAGGTGGACATGCGCGCGAGGCTGCAGGACAAGATCATGTTCGGCAGCGACTACCCGAGCCTGCCCTATGCGCGCATCCTCGAGGAGTGGCGGGAGCTCGGCTACCCCGACGGCGTGATGGAAAAGATCTTCCACGGGAACGCCGAGCGCGTTCTCGGATTGTAGGAAACCCAACACATGCCCACTTCAGAGACCAAACGTGCAGCGCTGGTGACGGGAGCAGCGAGCGGCATCGGCCGTGCGGCGGCGCTGGCGCTCGCGCGCGCCGGCTACGACGTCGCGATCAACTACAGCCGCAACGAGAAGGGAGCGAGGGCGGTCGCAGAGGAAGCCGGCCGCAGCGGGGTGCGCACGCTGCTTTGCCGTTGCGACGTCGCCGACGAGTCTGGCGTGCGCGCAATGCTGAAGACGGTCGGAGACCAATTCGGCCGCCTCGACGTGCTCATCAACAACGCGGGAACCACCGCGGCATGGAAGCCCAGGGACCTGGAAAGCCTCTCGCTCGAGGACTGGGACCGCGTTTTCGCCGTGAACGTGCGCGGCCTGTTCCAGGTGACGCGCGCCGCGGTGCCGCTCCTGCGCGTCTCCAATGGCTGCATCGTGAATACGGCGAGCATCGTCGGCCTGCGCCCCGGGCCGCAGCCGCTGCCTTATGCGGCGAGCAAGGCGGCGGTGGTCAATCTGACCAAGACGCTCGCTTACAATCTCGGTCCGGAAATCCGCGTGAACGCCGTCGCGCCGGGCTGGATGGAAGGCGATTGGATGCAGCGCATGCTGAAGGACAAATACGAAGAGCTCATGGAGCGCCGCGCCAAGCAGACGCCCTTGAATCGCTGCGTCACTGCCGAGGACGTGGCCGAGACGATGATGTCGCTCGTCCAGTCGAACCGCTTCGTCACCGGCGAAGTGATCGTGATCGACGGCGGATTTTCCAGCTCGACCTGATTCCGGCGGCGAGCGAGCCGACCGCGCGAATCGAAGAGCTATAATAGCGGTCGCTTGATGGGAGGGAACAGGGACTATGAACGAGCCCGCGATGAAAGAGACCGTCTCGAGCAAGGCACTCACGGCCGAAGAGCTCAAGCTCGCTCAGTTGATCGTCTCCTCGCTCAATCTGGAGATGCAAGCCGAGGAAATCGACCCGACTGCCCCCTTGTACGGAGAAGGCATGGGGCTGGATTCGATCGACATCCTGGAGGTCGCTCTTGCGATCTCCAAGGCCTACGGCGTCAAGCTGCGCTCCGACGACGACCTCAACCGCAAGATCTTCACTTCCCTGCGCAGTCTGAGCCAGCACATTCAGCAGCATCGGGTCAAATAGGCGGCGAGCTTTCTTGCCCCGCCCGGCGCGTCATGGCTGATATCCCGCTGATTCGCAATTTCGACGCGGGCGCGGTTTTCGCGTTTCGGAACAGGCGCCCCATACGCGTCGAGGAGTTTCTCGGTGAAGTGCGGCGACTGGCCGATTCGCTTCCCGACCG
>Ga0209131_1000335_pt1 | contig 34349 bp, 32 predicted proteins | sample GraSoi_2013_40cm_FD_185826 | JGI IMG/M metagenome (GOLD analysis project Ga0209131, IMG submission 185826) | Grasslands soil microbial communities from the Angelo Coastal Reserve, California, USA - Sample 9_17_2013_40cm (SPAdes) (version 2) | ecosystem: Environmental > Terrestrial > Soil >...
TATCCGCAGACGCGCTTTTTGTGGCTCGATACCGAGGAAAGCAGCGGCGAAGTGTTTTGGCTTGATGCGGCTCAAGTCGGCTGAGCGATAGAGCCGCATTGGCTCGACAAAAGCACGGCGATTTGACGAGGGAGACGAGGATGAGATTCATCACCCCCATGGTTACGGCGTTTGCGTGCGCGTTCACAACATCGACCTTCGCCGCGCAGGCGACCTTCTATCAACTGCCGCCGGGCAACTATCCCCATGACGTCGCGCCGGCACCTGACGGCACGGTCTGGTACAGCGGCCAGCAAAAAGGCATTCTCGGCCGGTTCGATCCGAAGACCGGCAAGAACGAGGACATTCCGCTTGGGCCCGGCGCCGCGCCCCATGGCGTCATCGTCGGCCCGGACGGCGCGCCGTGGATCACCGAGGGTGGGCAGAACGCGATCGCACGCGTCGATCCGGTGACGCGCCAAGTCAAGCTGTTCCCGCTGCCGCGGGACTTCGCCTACGCTAACCTCAATACGGCGACCTTCGATAAGAAGGGCATTCTTTGGTTCACCGGACAGGCCGGCGTTCACGGCCGCGTCGATCCGGCGACTGGCAAAGTCGAGGCGTGGCGTTCACCCCGCCCGGGCAGCTACGGTATCACCACAACGCCGGGCGGCGATGTGTGGTTTGCGTCGCTCGCCGGCGACTATATCGGCAAGGTCGACACCGACACCGGCGCCGTCACGGTGGTCGACCCGCCGCGCAAAGGTTCGGGGCCGCGCCGCATCTGGTCGGACTCCAAAGGCATGCTGTGGGTGAGCTTCTGGAACGCCGGCGGGGTCGGCCGCTACGACCCTGCGACCAAGAGCTGGAAAGTCTGGTCGATGCCGAAGAGCACCTCCGGCACCTATTCGGTCTATGTGGATGACAAGGACCGGGTATGGGCGACCGACTGGCTCGCCAATGCGATCCAGCGATTCGACCCGGTAACCGAGACGTTCGCGACCTTCCCGAGCGACAAGCGTGGCGCCAGCGTGCGCCAGATGCTGGGCCGTCCAGGCGAGGCCTGGGGCGGCGAATCCGGCAACGACCGGCTGGTGGTGGTGCGGGATTAGCGCAGCGATTCCGCGAAGTCGATCAGCGTAGGATGGGTTGAGCGAAAGCGAAACCCATCGCCGGCCGCGCCAAGTGGCGATGTCATGATGGGTTTCGCAAAAGCTCAACCCCATCCTACGCGCGCCTTGCTCCTCCGACGCAGGCGGGAAGGTAAAGTCCACGAAATCCATAAGCTAAAAGCGGTAAGGGAGGTTCTCCATGTCTAGATCGAAGCGGACATCCGCTTGGTTGACCATTGTGTCAGGCATCATCCTCGCCGCGGCCCTCGCGCTGCCCGCGCAGGCGCAGACATCCGCCATGGTTTATGAGGGTGCACGGCTGATCACGGGCGGCGGCGGTACGATCGAGAATTCCGCCTTCGTGGTCGAGAACGGACGTTTCACGGAGGTCGGACGTCGCGGCGAATTGCAATTGCCCGCCGGCGCCGGGCGCGTTGATCTGACTGGCAAGACCGTGATGCCCACCATGGTGGATCTCCACGGCCATCTCGGGTTTCAGAACATCCCGGCTGGCACCATGTCGAAGGAGACCTTCACCCGCGAAAATCTGATCGACCATCTCCAGCGCCTCGCCTTCCATGGCGTCGGCGCCGTGGTCGGCGTCGGTGACCTGGTGGATCGTTCCGACATGAAGGGCGGCCGCAGCGGCTGGGGCGATGTGGTGCTGCGCGTGCGCGACGAAGTCATCCCCAACGCCGCCCTGTTCAAGACCTCGGGCGCCGGCATGGCGTGGCCGGGCTCGGGCGCCCAGGGGGATCCGTCCCGGGTCGATGTTGCCTATCCGGTCGCGACCGTGGAGGAGGCCCGCGCAGCCGTGCGGGACTATGTCCGCATCAAGCCGGAGTTCATCAAGATCTGGGTGGACGACCGCGCGGGCCGCATACCGACGCTGACGCCGGCCCTCTATGGGGCGATTCTCGACGAAGCCCATAAGTTCAACGTTCCGGTCGCGGTCCACAACGTCAAGCAGGTGGACGCCAAGGAATTGGTCCGCGGCGGCATGGAGGGCTGGCTGCACGTTCCGGTCCGAGACGGCGAGATCGCCGACGACGAATTGATCGCCCTCGTGAAGGACCGCGTCGCCCATAACGACCGGCCCAACATGTGGATGACGCTGTCGCTCATCACCTCATGGATGAACACCAAGGGCGGCGGCCGGCCCGACTTTCTCGACGATCCGCTGCTGCGCGCAACATACTCACCCAAGCAGATCGAACAATACTGGGGCGAGCCGCTGCGCAAGATGACGCCCGAGCAGGTCGCACGCGTCAAAAGCCGATTTGACTCCGACGCCAAGAGCGCCATGCGCCTGCGCGCCGCGGGCATTCGCGTAGTTGACGGCACGGATACCGGGCAAAGCCGGTTCCTGATCGGCTATTTCAATCACATGGATCTCGAAAGCATGGTGGCGATGGGCATGACGCCTGCCGAGGCGATCGTCGCCGCAACCCGCGACGGCGCAGAGATCGCGAAGCTGAACACCGGCCTGGTGGCAGGTGGGCGGAGCGCCGATTTCATCGTGCTCGACGCCAACCCGCTTGAGAGCATTTCGAACACGCGGCGCATCAACAAGGTGTTCCTGCGCGGCCAGGAAGTGCCTCGCGCCGAGATGGCCGCCAAGTGGCAGGCGCGGTTCGGACAGACGACGGCGACAGGTAAGTAAGGCTGTTTCTACTGGAGCAGAAGCGTATCAAGCGATATCGCAAGGCCCGGCACCAATGTCGGGAGCAGCAGCGTATCGGGCGCGATCTCCGGTGCGGAAGCGTGGGCGTTGCCGGACGGCTGCGTGTGCACGGTGGTCATGAGTGTCGACGCATCGATCACCCAGTACTCAGGCACGCCGTGCTCAGCATAGAGCGTCGCCTTGGTCTTGAGGTCGTAGGCGAGGCTTGTCTCTGCCACCTCCACCACGAGCAACGCATCGCTGCCTCGCACATCCGGCGTCGCAATCGCGTTTGGGTGCACGAGAAGGTCCGGCACCAGGAACGTGTCGGGACCTAGATTGAACTGGGGCTCGGCGGCCACGAACACGTCCTCCGACGCCAGTCGCGTGAATCGGTAGCCAAGTTTTAGCCGGATGATTTCGTGTCGGCGCCCCTTCGGTGACATCGGCACGATCTCTCCGCCCAACAATTCAAGCCGATCATCTTCGTGGAAATAGCCAGCCGCCGTCAGCCGCTCGATCTCGGCCACAGTCCAGCGCCACCGCGGCAGTCCGTCGGCTGTCTGCGTCGTCGGGCGCTGTTGCGCCGGGATGAAGAGCTCATTCATTTCTACAAGATATCACACGGCAACATTGACGTCTGTGCCCGCCATTCATCAGCCTCGTCCTGAGGAGCGCGCTCTTGCGCGCGTCTCGAAGGACGGCCACAAGCGAAATCGCGCCTGCGGCCATCCTTCGAGACGGCCGCGCGAAGAGCGCGGCCTCCTCAGGATGAGGTCCGAGGGTTCGAGTTCGATCAGGGAATCGATCCACTACGCCGCTACCGCCTTCCCTTTCGGCTGCACCTCGGCCGTATAGTCATCCATCAGCTGCTTGGTGATGGCGCCGGGGGTGAAGCGCCACTGAGTGATCTCGGACACCGGTGTGACTTCAGCCGCGGTGCCGGTGATAAAGCATTCCGAAAAGCCCGTCAGCTCATCCGGGAGGATGCGGCGCTCGATCACCTCGATGCCGCGGCGTTTCGCCAGGTCGATTGCGGTTGCGCGGGTGATCCCGGCGAGGAAGCAGTCGGCGATCGGGGTGTGGATCTTGCCGTCGCGGATGAAGAAAATATTGGCGCCGGTGCATTCGGCGACGCGTTCTTCCCAGTCGAGCATCATCGCGTCGGCATAGCCGCGTCGCTCGGCGCGATGCTTGGAGATGGTGCAGATCATATAGAGCCCCGCAGCCTTGGCGAGACACGGCGAGGTCCGCGGGTCCGGTCGGCGGTACTCCGCAAGGTCCAGGCGGATACCCTTGAGCCGCTGCGCCGGATCGAAATAGCTCGGCCATTCCCAGGTCGCGATGGCGAGGTGGATGGCGTTGTTTTGGGCTGACACGCCGAGCTGCTCGGAGCCGCGCCACGCGATCGGGCGCACATAGGCCTCAGGCTGGCCATTCTTTTCCACCACCAAGCGCTTGGCGGCGTCGATCTCGGCGACCGAATACGGGATCTCGAAATCCATGATGGTGGCGGAATGTTTCAGACGCTCGGAGTGTTCCCGGCTTTTGAAAATCACTCCCCCGTAAGCGCGCTCGCCCTCGAACACGGTGCTCGCATAGTGCAGCCCGTGGGTCAGGACGTGAATTTTTGCGTCCGGGCTCGGGATGAGTTTCCCATCGAACCAGATCACCCCGGGCATTTGGTCGAACGGCACTGCCATTTCGCTTCTCCGTGCTTGTAAAGGTCCGTAATGCATGTGCAAAGGCAACTGCCTCGCTTGATGGTTGCCGCCGCTTTTGCTTCGAGGCTCAAGTCCCGATATGGTGATGGCTCGATGAGAGCGGTATTGAGCCCCGAGACCCCCTCCCTACCCTCCCCCGCTTGCGGGGGAGGGTAGGGAGGGGGCGCGCACGATCGTTTCGCATAGCACCCTCGTTCCCGTAACAAAAAACTAAAAATATGTCAACATGACTGACATAAATTTCAAAACCCCGATGAGTCATTTGGTCCCAACTGAAGCCGGGCAGCGGGACACGGCATCGTTCGACCTGATCGAACTCCTGTTTTTCGCATACCGGGACTTCGTTGGCGATGCGGACGAGATTTTGGCAAAGTTCGGCTTCGGACGCGCGCATCACCGGGTCCTGCATTTCGTCAATCGCAATCCCGGGATGAAGGTTGCAGAATTGCTGGACATCCTGAAAATCACCAAGCAATCACTCGGCAGGGTCCTCAAACAGCTCCTTGATGAGGGTTACGTGGAGCAGAAAGAAGGCGCCACGGATCGTCGACACCGACTGCTATACGTTACCGCGAAAGGTGAAGCGCTGGCTTTGCGCCTTGCTGCGTTGCAGACCGCACGTATCGGCGGTGCGCTTACCGAGATTGAGGCGGATGGCCGCGACACGATACGGCGCTTCCTGATCGCGATGCTCAATCCGGATCAGCGCCGCGACGTGGTGCGCCTGATCGAGAGCGCAGACCGCGCGCGCCAGCGCCGGGGCTGATGCGATCGCCGATTTTGGGGAGATCAAGCGATGGAGACCCAGGCAGCACCCGTACCGGACGACGCCCCTCACCTGCTCGTGGTTGATGACGATCGTCGCCTCCGCGAGCTGTTGTCGCGCTATCTTCAGCGTGAAGGTTACCGAGTCACCACAGCGAAAAACGCCGACGACGCTCGTGCCAAGCTCGACGGCCTTGCCTTCGACCTTCTGATTCTCGACGTCATGATGCCCGGGGAAACCGGCTTCGAACTTGCAAAGTCGGTGCGCAAGACCTCCCAGGTGCCGATCCTCATGCTCACGGCGCGGGCGGAGACGGAGCACCGCATCAACGGCCTTGAGATCGGCGCTGACGATTACATGGCGAAGCCGTACGAGGCGCGGGAATTGTCGTTGCGAGTCGCCAGTATTCTCAAGCGGGCGCAGCCGACGCCGACCCCACCGGCCGAATCCGTCCGCTTCGGCCCGTTTGTATTTCACATCTCGCGGGGCGAATTGCGCCGCGGCGACGAGCTCATCCACCTAACCGACCGCGAGAAGGACATCTTGCGGCTGCTGGCCGCGAGCCCCGGCGAGACCGTGCCGCGCCTGAGCCTCGCCGGCAGCGGGGCGGCCGCAGGCGAGCGGGCCGTCGACGTGCAGGTCAACCGGCTGCGCCGCAAGATCGAGAGCGATCCCACCAATCCGCTGTACCTTCAAGCCGTGCGCGGCGTCGGTTACCGGCTTCTGGTGCTGACATGACGAGCATCGATATCGGCTTCACGCAGCTGCGAACGGCGGCGGGACGCCTTGTCGACGGCTACGGGCGCGTGGATCGCTTTTTCAAGCGCATTTTTAAGAGCGTCCTGCCGAAGGGACTTTATGCCCGCGCACTCTTCATCATCATCGCCCCGATGGTGATCCTGCAGATCATCGTCTCATTCGTCTTCATGGAGCGGCACTGGAACACGGTGACGCGCCGGCTATCGGCGGCGGTTGTCCAGGACATTGCCGCGGTTATCGATTTGCGCAAGGGTTTTCCACAGGATCGGGACGACGCGGAGCTGCGCCGCATCGCACAGGATCGGCTGGGCCTCGTCGTCGATTTCTTGCCCGTCACCGAGCTGCCGCCGATCGGCCCGAAGCCGTTCTTCTCCCCGCTCGATCAGGCGCTTTCGGAGGAGCTTCGCAAGCAGATTGGCCGGCCCTTCTGGATCGATACGGTCGGACGCTCGGCTCTGGTCGAGATCAGGATTCGGCTCGAGGACACTGTGATGCGCACGTTTGCGCGCCGCAACGCTGCCTACGAGTCGAATTCGCAAATCTTCCTGTTGTGGATGGTCGGCACCTCGCTGGTATTGATCACGGTCGCGATCCTGTTTCTGCGCAATCAGATTCGCCCGATTCTGCGGCTCACCGAAGCGGTCGAGAGCTTCGGCAAAGGCCGCGATGTGCCGAACTTGCGGGCCCGCGGCGCACAGGAGGTCCGGCGCGCCGCCGTGGCATTCCTCGAAATGAAGGCGCGGGTCGAGCGCACCATCGAACAACGCACCGCCATGCTGGCCGGCGTTTCGCATGATCTCCGTACAGTGTTGACGCGATTCAAGCTCGAGCTTGCCATGCTCGACGACACCCCCGAAACCGAGGCGATGAAGAAGGACGTTGACGAGATGAGCCGCATGCTCGAAGCCTATTTGGCCTTCGCGCGCGGCGACGCCGGCGAGCGTTCCGAGCCGACCGACATGGCGGCTTTCCTTGACGAGTTGAAGACCGACGCCGAGCGTCATGGGCGCTGGGCAGCGGTCCAATTCCACGGTTATCCGGTGGCCACCGTGCGGCCCCATGCCTTCAAGCGGTGTCTCGCCAACTTAGTCTCCAACGCGGCTCGCTTCGGCTCCGCAATTACCATCACGGGCCATCGCGATCACCGCTACATGACCATCACGGTCGATGACGACGGCCCGGGCATCCCGCCGAACCGGCGGGATGACGTTTTCAAGCCGTTTCTGCGCCTCGACGACGCCCGCAACCAGGACGAAGCGGGCAGCGGCCTTGGTCTCGCCATCGCACGCGATATCGCGCGTTCGCACGGCGGCGACGTGATGCTCGGCGATAGTCCGATGGGCGGATTGCGGGCCTCGGTGCGAATTCCCGTGTGAGCGGATGGGAGTGCCCTGAGGCGAGCGACTAAAACGGTATAGCCTCCTCGCCCAGATCTCGATCGAGATCACGCTCGTCGCGGCGGCGGCCGCGGCAGAGTCTCGACGCGCATCGGCCGGGGGCGAATCGGCATAGATCTTCCAGCAACGAGGACCAGCGCTGGCCGCGCGAAAGGGCGCGATCAAGCGCCGCCATGGTCCGGGCCAGGCCTTCATCCTCGTCGTCCACGAAGGTCCGCAGCACACCTGCGAACAAGAGAGCGAGGCCCTGGGCGCGCACGATCCCCCGCGGCCCGGCGGCGTCGATATTTGCCGCTGTCAGCATCCACCGCTGCGATTTCACCGCGAAGGAGTTGAAGGCAAGGGCGAGGCTCGGATGGCGGCGCGCCGAACGCATCAGCGAGCGGATCGCGGCCTTGTCCGGGGCCAGCGCCTCAAGCCTGCGCATCAGCACATCGAAAAGCCGTTCGCGCGGTGGTTCGTCCGCCATGTCGGCGTCGCCCCCGGCGAGCACCTTGCGGTCGATCGCCTTGACGTAGGCGGCAACGATCGGGAGCTTGGAGCCGAATTCCCTGCGCAAAGTCGCGAGCGACACGCCGGCGCGTGCCGCAAGGTCCGCAAACCCGATGTCCTCGAACGCCTGCTCGGCCAGCAGCGCGAAAAAGGCTTCGATGATCTTGTCGCGATCGGAGAGTGGCGGATTGGAGGCTCCGTCATCCCGACGTGGTCGTTGCGGGGGCCGTCGTGCAGGTCTGCGTGCCATCGCCTGCTCCTCTCTTGGCAAAACGCCGTGGCCTCAATGTAGTTCGTGTGCGGCGGCGCTTCCAGGGGCGGGGCGGCCCCGCAATGCGCTGCGCTATTGCGCCCTACTCCCGCAGACCCCGCAAGTCAGCCTGCAAGCTCGCGGCTGCGCCTGGTGGCGGCCGCGATGGCGCGCTCCATGAGAAGGTCGAGACCGTCAGGCGCCCTGAGCACACCGAGCGCCGCCGCCGTGGTGCCGCCGGGCGATGTGACATTCTGGCGCAAGACCGCGGCGTCGATAGACGAGCGGTGCAAGAGTTCTCCAGAGCCCGCGACTGTCGCGCGCGCCAACCGCGCTGCAAGCTCAGCCGGCAGCCCCGCCTTCTCGCCCGCGCGGGCAAGACTTTCGGTAAGCAGGAATACGTAGGCCGGGCCAGATCCCGACACGGCCGTGACGGCATCCATCATGGCTTCGTCATCGATCCATTCAACGGCGCCGGTGGCTCTCAGCAGCGCGTCGGCAAGTTGCCGTTGTGCGGAACTCACCCGGGAATTCGCAACCGCGACCGTGATGCCGCGTCCGATCGCGGCCGGGGTGTTCGGCATGGCGCGGACGACAGCGGCGTTGTGCGGCAAGGCGCCGGCGAGAAATCCGATCGTGCGCCCGGCCATGATCGAAATTACAACCGCCGAAGGCGACACCAGAGAAGCGACGTCCGGCATGATTTCGGCCGCGATCTGCGGCTTTACGGCGATCACGATGGCGTCGGAGCAAATCGATGCCGGATCCGGATTGATGCGCACGCCGCGGGCCGAGAGCGCTGCGATCGAGGCCGCCGGTTCGGGCTCTATCGCGACGATGCGAGCCGGATCGACACCGAGGCCGATCCAACCTTGGAGCAACGCGCCCCCCATCTTGCCGGCGCCGATGAGTACCACATTTCCGGCAATCACCTCTCCGCCCGTCATCGCCTGGCGACAACTTGCTGGCCACGATTGGGCTGACCGCCCGCCGCGCCGGTGCGCGCAATCTCTTTGCTCGCGGGTTTCTTGCGCACGACTGGCAGGTCGTGCGAGCCGTTGACTGTGAGGCCCGTCTCCTGCCGGTATTGATAGACGTAGAGCAGGAGCACGAGCAAGTCAGCCAAAATGATCGCGATTACGGTAACCATTCCCATATTCCTTATCTCGCTGTCACACCTTGCGCCCCGCCCTGGGGTATTTGGTGGCCGGGAGCCTTGAGCGTCCACGGTTCGGCCGCTATCACCGTTCAATATAGTTATTACAACCGTCCGGCTCACAGTGGAAGGGATCAAGGCAGTCAATCGCGTATCAAAGGGGTGAGCCCTGTCGTCATGCCCGCGCTCGTCGCGGGCATCCACGTCTTTCTTGCGAGCTTTCAGCCAACGACGTGGATGGCCGGGACAAGCCCAGCCATGACTCCGAATTAGGTTCAATACGACCGGAGCGCGCTCCTAGAAGCAGGGGCCGCGAACGCTGCGATCACGCCAGCAAATCGGGTTGGGGCGCGAGGTCGACAGGCGCGGTTCGACATTTTCTCGCCGCGCTACCACGGCGCCGGCCCGCGTTCCGGTGGCGTTCGCGGACCGGAACAAGTCCATGATCGTCGACCCGATTGACGTGGCAAGAAAAACGCCGAACAGCAAGGTTGCCACGACAACGAAGCTCTTGAACGGCGCGCCGACCGAGGGAACACTCGACTCGCCTGCAGTTGCGCGCAGGAACTGAAGCTCGGCCGCCATCTCGCGCGACCGTTCTACTTCAATTTGATAGGCTAACCTCAGCCGTTCGACTTCGTCGGCCTCGGCCGGCTCGTGATCGAGCGCGTCGATGATGCACGCGAAAGTAAATCCACAGCTCTTCATGAGGCGGCGCGCACCGGCGAGCGCACTCTCCGCTTCCGACAATGTCGTCGAATCCATCAACTGAATGGCTGCACCCACCTTCGAAGGCAGCAACAGGCCGCGCGCGTCGATTTCCCGTACGATATGCCGGAAGGAAAGATGATGCTGCCGCAGGAATATCGCGGCCTCGTTCATGGCCGACGCAGCGTCCGACTCCTCCCCGGCGTCCATGCCGGCGAATAACTCCCGCAGCGCGCCCGCTTCGTCGTCGTCAACAAGTGCCATGGCGCTACCATCGCCTCTCCGTCATGGCCGTCCCCAGACTTGATCGGGAGATTCGTCGCGGCCATCCACGACATTGGTTCCGAGCTTCGAGAAGAGAGGCGTAGGTGGCCCTGGGATCAAGTCCGGCGACAGGACCGACCATGACTATCGAGAAATAGCCCAGCCTCACCCCAATCCGCTCTAATGCCGCGTTCCTGCATTGCGGTAGCAGCAAGCACGCATCGTCCAGTTGGCATTAGCGCTTTATTGCTAAGCAGAGATTAACGGGGTCCTTTGAAATGTAACGATTTTTGGACGTCCTACCGGAGTACCCACACTCGAACGCATAATACCACCGGGGCTACGCGAGAAGGCAAGGGCAAGACTCGCCCCACTAAAAGGGGGCCAAGGATATCTATCTACCGAGGGCATAACGTGGCCCCTCATACCGCAACGATGGGCTCTCCCACTGCTCGCGACTGCACCGTGAACGAGCGACCTCGACAGGGTAGCGCTGGCTCGCAAGCGATTATCGATGGGGTACAATCTGGTCCAGAACGTACGCAAGCGTTTCTTGATGAAATGGCGAAACCCCGTGCTCAATTTGCCACGCGGCCAAGGATTGAGTCACCTTGTGCTTCTTGCATAATGCATCGATAACCTCGCGCAGCCCCTCCAGATTGAGCGGCGATTCCATTTTCCTCCAAACCGCGGCGGCCTCGCTACTGGGCAAAAGGAATTCGGCTGCAAACGCCCCTGCCCGCTGCTCAATTCGCAACGGCATGCGTCCTCCAAAAACCTCAACGGCCGATAAGGTATGTTCCAAATCTAGTAGAACATGACACAGCTCGTGGGCCGCAGTTACCCTTATTGCTCCATTCTGCCAAATTTTTGTCGACGGACGTACACGCTCGCTCGTAGTGTTCAGCAAAACAGCTGGACCATGCTTCGGCCCCCATACGGCGACGGCATCAAGCGAGCGAATCCCGAAGTCTATAAAGCGAACATCGACGTTGTGGTCGCGCTCAAGTACCCTGATCGGATGGATCCTTCGATCATCCGATACATTCAGCTGTCTTCGAAGCCATTTTGCTAGCTCGTTACCTTGAACGTACGGCCGGGCATCTTCCAATCCACTAGACTTGATAAAGTCAGCTGCGGCCGCGGCGGACTTTTCGAGCTTCGGTGCTTTTAGCGGCTCGCAACTGCGCAATTTCTCAATTACTGACTTGACCTCATTAACAGGCATTGGGCCAGCCATGCGGGCGGCAATCCGGAGCTCGTCGCGATCATTTGCGGCGTCAGTAACCGACGTTGGAGGCTTAAGCACATTTTCTCCAATCAACGTCGCAGCCGTGGTCTGATCGCGCCCAATTGTCAACGCCAGAAGGAGCGTCCCATCTCCTTCATCTCGATGTTGCCACGCATTCAATAGCTTCGCCCACCTATGCCTATCAGCTTTTCGTAAGCGTTCCGCAATAGAATTTCCCACCGCACCGAGTGCATCAATGGCGTCTTGGATCGGCACGCGCGCAATTTGTTCTTGGGTATCGATAACCATTTTGTCTTGGTCACGGACGAACCACAAAGGCAAAAGGCCCGTGACGCCTCCAAATGCATTTGCAAGGTTGTGAGCGTCTTCGAATGCCGCCGCTTCAACTTCTTCATCCTCGACTGTGGGACCCGGCAAATTTGACCAACGCTTCTGGGCCTCCACAAAAAGAGAAGACGGACGTTCTGGCTGCACGGGAATGGGGTAGGTTTGTCGTAAGACTAGGGGCTTCCAACATTCGGTCAAATGAGCGAGCAACTCATCAGTAAACCACTCGAATTCATCTGTATCCTCCCCTGTTAGTGGCCAGACGGGCACATCGTTAACAATCAAGGTGATTGCAGCAATAGTTTTGCATTCAACACCATCATGGGCGTCACGCCAGTCAAGCCTGAAAAATATTGGTCGTGACTTCGCTGACGTCATGTCCTACCTTCAGTTTGAATGTGCCTCTTAATCCAGTCGTCGCAAGCTTTGAGACACTTCTTGTCTTCGGCCATCTTTCTGAGCTGTTCCAAAAGCTTCCTGTTCAACTTACCCCGATATGGAAAGCCGTGATACGAAGTTCCTGCATCGCTGGTTCGAGCTTCGTATATGGCGCCATCATGCACGACATACAGGTACTTAGGATAGTTGATATCACGGTCGCCGATGGGACCAGGGATCGCCTCGCTTAGTAGCCTATCTCTCAATTGCGCCGGCATTCCATCGGGACACTTCCCAACAAATCGTCTTGGGCGGCTCCTAATGAATTGTATCTCTGGTTCAGAGCCGCGACCTTCATGCTTAAGGCGTTTTTCGCCTTTGTCGTATTTCCGTTGAACCTTCGGCATGGCATATCTTCGGCAAGAACGGTTCTTTGCAACTTTTAGGTGCCGCGAGTGTACCATTCTATCGTTCAGCCAAACGCCTGCCAAGGCCCAACACTTGCCACAGGAAACCAGGCCGCGCCCCTCTGAGTCTAAGTGCGTCGCTAACATACGCGAGGTGGTCCGCCGCCCCACTGAACTTACGGGAAGACCTGAGGTCCAGAATGCGAAGGGCGGAGCCTTAGGCCAGCGCACCGCGCAGTTTCATCAGTTGTCGGCAATAGGAATTCAGCTTCAGCGGCCACGCCAAGCATCAACGTAGATGCTGGGCAGTCCGAGTAAAATGCAGCACGTGCTTCTTCCAATATAGTTCAGCTTCGGGCGAGAGGTCACTCACGACACTGCAGCCCGCCGCGCGCGCCCCGCTCACGCAAACCGCACGGCGTAGATCGGCGGCAGCGTGCATGTCACATTGGACCACTGGTCGCCCTGGTCCTCGCTAATCCACAATCCGCCGGTGGTCGAGCCGAACGCCAGCCGGTCACCGGTTGCGTCGAGCGTCAACGCATGGCGGTAGACGACATCGTAGGCATGTTGCTGCGGCAGGCCCTTGGTCAAGATATCGAAGCTCTTGCCGCCATCGCGCGTGCGGGTCACCACCAAGCGGCCGTCGCGCGGGATTCGTTTCTCATCCTTGATTTCAGGAACGAACCACGCCGTATCCGGGTCGTGTGGATGGACGACGACCGGAAAGCCGAACGCGGAGGGATCGACACCTGTGATTTCGTTGAAGGTATTGCCCTCGTCCGACGAGACGAAAATGCCATTGTGATGCTGCACCCACATGCGGTGCGGGGCGGCGGGGCATTGCGCCAGACAATGCACGTCCTGTGCGACGGGGTCGTGCGTCAACTCCGGCGGCATGTACTCGGCGCGCATGCCCTCGCCGCGCAGCGTCCAGCTTGCGCCGGAATCGTCGGTGAACCAGATGCCGCCCGTCGAAACCGCGATCCACACCCGCTTTGAATCGCGCGGGTCGACCACGATCGAGTGAATGCCGGGCAGGTCGGCGCCGCCGCCCGTCCACTGCTTTCGCTTGGGATGATCCCAGAGCGAACGGACCATTTGCCAACTCTCGCCATCGTCGGTCGAACGAAACAGGCCGCCCGGCAGCGTGCCGCACCAGATGACACCCGGCTCGTCGGCGCCGCCCGCCTGCAGCGCCCAGATGCGCGCCGTGCTCCATGCGAGCGGCCGGCCCCAGGCATCGTTCTCTTCGAAGCCCTCCGGCTTCGGCGGGTAGGCAGGGGCGGCAATCTCCTCCCACCCCTTTGCGGTCGAGCGGTGCATCTTGACGCCGAAATGGCCGTGATCGAGCGCCGCAAAGTGACGGCCACTTCGGGGGTCCGACATTGTGAGAGTTACGTTGTCGCCGAGGAAGTCTGCCTGCTCGATCTTCCAGATCCCGTTGCGACGCACCACCCAAAACAGCCCTTTGCGTGTCGAAACCAGTATGGTGTCGTTCATGGTCAGCCTCCCGATAAAGCCTGGAATACATAGACCGTACTGCCCGCGGCGACAGGATCAGACAAGCGCACGCGATCCCGAATGGCGCGGCCATCGACGAAGATCGTCATGTGCCGCCGCAGTGCGGCCTGGTCATCGAGCACGTAGGATCGCGCCTGGGGATTGGATGCGAACACGGTGTCCAGAACTTCCCGCACGCTGCCGCCCGCGGCCTCGGTTTCTGGACACTCGACGAGACGTTGAACGTTAGGGGTGAAGACGATCCTTGCCATCCATCGCTCTCCGAAGAGCTGACCGGCCCGTCTAGGCGTTCCGGCGGCTCATTGTCCACGCCAAGGTCTTTCGGGCTCCCGCATGAATTTGGCCCGAGTATGTCATTTCAGTCGGTCGATCAGCCGATGGCCACGGCGTCCACACGACAAGGACGAACCGGCCTGGCGGATCCCGACATCTCGGACGAAGAAAGGAAGCGCTGCCCCGACCACATTCTGACATCGGGAAGCGTCGTTAGGTGGGCACTCGGTCGAAATCCGCTCTGGTCGCACAGCAATTTGCGCATTGACGGCCGCCAAGGATGCGCCGATGGATAGGTCGCGCAGCGTAGTCGGTAGGGACGCCCTGCCGGAAGGAGTACCTGATGCGCCACAACGGCTTTCTCGTTGCTGCGGTTATCTCTGCGGTGGCGGGGTTCCTTTTGTCGCCGGCCACCGCATCGGCCGGGAGCTCACATGCAAAGCGCGTCCCTCCCTACCCTCCCCCGCATGCGGGAGAGGGTAGGGAGGGGATGCGCGGCTACGGCTTCTTGCCGGGCTATGAGCCGCCCGAAGTCGTCGAATGGCGCAGCGCACGCGTCCGTCGTCCAGCCTTCTGGTATGGCGGCCCCGGATTTTACCGGGGGCGCTGGAATGGCGGCGGATTCGGGCCTTGCTGGACGCCGACCCCGATAGGACCACACTGGAATTGCGGGTAAGAACGGCACGCCGCTGACTGCACGCGGCGGTCATATCACCGGCAGCGGCTTGCCTCCCTCCGCGACCGGAGTGCGGTCCGCGTTGAGCACGAGCGAAACGAAGCCGTAGTAGCCGACAGTGCCGATCAATTCGACCATCATTCGTTCGCCGAACCGCGCCTTTGCGGCCGCGAAGGTCGCATCGCTGATGTCCTTGTCGCGTAATAATTCTGCAACAAGATCGTAGACGAGCGTCTCGTCGCCAGACAGTTTTGCGGGACGCCGGCCAGCCTCGATAGCATCCGCCACGGACGGCGCGAGTCCGGCCGCAATGGCATGCTTGCGGTGGGCATTCCATTCGTAGTGAGCCGACCAGAATCGCGCCACCAGAAGAATCGCGAGTTCGCGCAGCGCCGCCGGCACCGTGCTCTCGAAGCGAACATAGTCGCCGAGATGGCGCACGCGGTCGGCAAGTTCGGGGCTGCGCAGCAACGCATGGAACGGGCCACGCAACCCGCCTCGCGGCCCGGTCGCCACCGCTTGCGCGACGCGCTGCTGATCAAGGGTCATGTCGCGTTGGGATAGCGGGGTGAAACGCTGTGACATTGCAAACTTCCCTGGGCTCGGGGCCGAAAGAGGAGATGCGAGCTTACGCCACCGCCCACAGCGGGTCGACTAACCCCGGGGAGCCCGTGGCTGAAGTGCCGTTGATGGCGTAAAGGTAGCAGACTAAGAACCAGAATTTGATCGTCGGCGCCAGACCTGCGTCGCCAAATGCCGGGAAGGAAATCGTACATGGCCAAGCAGCGGATCAGCTATGTGCCTCTCGAAAAGATGGACGCAGAGATGCGCAGCGAAATGGAACGTTGCCAACGTGAAGGCACGCCGCGGCCGGAGAGTTCGGCCATTCGCGCCCATGTGCCGGCTGCATTCTGGTTTTTCGCCAGGTCCTGGAACGACCTCTTTCGTAACGGCGTGCTGGACCATCCCGTCAAGGAGCTATGCCGGCTCTATGTGTCGCGATCGGTCCAATGCGAATATTGCGGCAATCAGCGCTCCGTAAAAGCCACGTCGAGCGGCGCGCTGATCGAGGACCAGGTGATGGATCTTCTCAATTTCGAGAAGTCGACCAAATACAGCGACCGCCAGAAAGCCGCCCTCTCCTATGCGGAGGCGATCGTCTGGCACCTTGAGTCCGACGACGCCTTCTGGGATCGCCTCAACCGCCATTTCACCGAACCGGAGCTGGTTGAACTCGGCTGCGTGATCGGGCTGACGCTCGGCCAGCAAAGCTGGCTGCGGCTTCTCAATATCGAGCACCACCAAGTTCTGGCCGGAACCTCCGCCTCGATGGCGCCAGGTTACGAGGATGCACGCAAGCTCGCCGAGACCAAGGCGATGGCGGAGTACTGGGCGAAATCGCAAGCGGCCGCACCGACCCCCTCCCTACCCTCCCCCGCTTGCGGGGGAGGGTAGGGAGTGCGTTGGACCGCGGGCGTCCCGCCCGCCTTTTTGTCTTGAACCTTTTTTATTCTGGCGAAGCGCTGATCTTGCAGAAGAGCGGGCGGGACGCCCGCGGTCCCAGGGCAGGGCACCGGGGCATTTCTCGCTCGGTCTTGGCGTCTGATCGTCGCGCGGCGCGTTTTGACCATCGTGCCATCGCCAGCGGAGACCCGTTATTTTGCAGGGCACAATTTCGCGGCATCATGCTATCGAAGCGTGCACGGCCGTCCGGCACGCGCTACTGCGCAGGCCGACAGTCGCCCGCCGAAATCCCTATAAGATCATGAGTTTGGATTTTGGTATGCGCGTTGGCATAACCTTTGAATAGTTGGAAACGCAGTCGAGCTCCTGCGCCGCCGCTGCGTCGGAAAATCCACACTTTTCGCGACGCAGCGGCGGCAATCATAAGAAGGCGCGGCCGCGCGTCGTCGCTCACTTCACACGCAAAGACGGCCGCATCTTAAGGGATAGCTAACATGAATTCCGATCAGGTGGCTCTGATCCAGCACAGCTTTGCGAAGGTCAGGCCGATCGCGCAGGAGGCAGCCGCCTTGTTCTATGGCCGGTTGTTCGAGATCGCACCCGACGTCAGGCCGTTATTCCACGGCGATATGGCAGAGCAGGGCCGCAAGCTGATGGCCACGCTCGCGGTCGTCGTCAATGGCCTTAGCGATCTCGAATCAATTCTTCCCGCCGCGAGCGCACTCGCCAAAAAGCATGTCGCCTATGGGGTAAGGGCGGAGCATTACGGGCCCGTCGGCATTGCGCTGCTATGGACGCTGGAGCACGGACTCGGAACGGACTGGACGTCCGACCTCGCCGCTGCGTGGACGGACGCCTACGCGTTGCTATCCGAATACATGATCGACGAAGCGTACGGTCGCCGGGAGGCGGCGGAGTGAATTTAGCCCTTCACGCCTTCGCGGTCGCCTGATCGACAAGTGCGATCAGTCCACGCAACAGGTCGATCGGGCGCGGCGGACAGCCGCGAATGTGCAGATCAACCGGGAGCACCTTGTCGACGGCGCCGATCACCGCATAGCTGCCCTCGAATACGCCGCACCCGCAACCGCAGTCGCCGACCGCCACCACCCATTTGGGATCGGGCGTTGCCGCGTAGGTGCGTTCGAGTGCGATCTTCATGTTGTGGGTCACCGGACCGGTGACGAGCAGCACGTCCGCATGGCGCGGAGAGGCCGCAAATTTCAAGCCGAAGCGCTCGATATCATAGACCGAATTGTTGAGAGCATGGATTTCAAGCTCGCAACCGTTGCACGATCCGGCATCGATTTCCCGGATCGTGAGCGAGCGGCCGAACAGACGACGCCCCCGTACCGCGAGCGCGCGACCAAGTTCCATGAGCGCCGCATCATCGGCATCGGGCGCCCCGATCGTCGCCGGAGCGGCGAACAGCGATTTCAATAGCAGCGTCCGCATGGCTTAAAGATCGTGTCCCGAATAGGAGCAATTGAAAGACTTATTGCAGAGCGGGAAGTCGGCCACGATATTGTTCTCGATCGCGGCTTCGAGCAGCGGCCATTGAAACCACGACGCGTCGCGCACATGGCAGCGCACGACCTGGCCGCCGGCGCCAAGTCGCAGCCATACCAGTACATCGCCACGAAAGGCTTCCGTAATCGCAATGCCTTCGCGCGGACCGGATGCTTGCGGCAGCGGGGTAAGTACCGGCCCGCCCGGCAGATGGGCGAGCCAATCCCTGATCATCCGCATGCTGGCGCGGACCTCGTCGATGCGAACGCGAACGCGGGCGTCGACATCGCCCGTGGCGTAGAGCGGCACCGCGAAGGAAAGCCCCTGATAGGGCGGATAAGCAAGGTCACGGCGCGCATCGAAATTGCGGCCCGAGGCGCGGCCCACATGGCCGCCTGCAGCCCAGCGTTGGACGAGGTCTCCCGCCACGTAGCCGGTCGCGCAGGTGCGATCCTGCAGCGAAGGCGTATCGTCATAGAGCGCCGCGATCTCCTCGAACCGCGGCGCGATGTCGTCGAGTGCCGCAAGGATTGCGGCGCCGCCGTCCGCTGTTATGTCCTGCGCGACACCGCCCGGAACAATCCGGTCCATCATCAGCCGATGACCGAAAGCTGCGTCCGATGCGGCGAGCACGCGCTCGCGGAAAATGCCGCAATGAGCGTGGATCAGCGCGAACGCCGCATCGTTGCAGACGGCGCCGATGTCGCCAAGGTGATTGGCAATGCGTTCGAGTTCGGCCATGACGCCGCGCAGGACAACGGCGCGCCGCGGCGCCTCAATCCCGAGCGCCGCTTCGACGGCGCGCGAGAATGCGAAGCTCAGTGCGACCGTCGAATCCCCCGATATCCGCGCCACGATGCGTGCTGCCTTGGCGAGACCCGCGTCGGTCATTAAGGCATCGACACCCTTGTGCACGTAACCGAGCCGTTCTTCGAGCCGGGCCACGGTCTCACCGTTGGCCGTAAAACGGAAATGGCCGGGCTCGATGATGCCGGCGTGGACCGGGCCGACCGGGATCTGGTGCAGGCCATGTCCGTGCACGGCTAAGAATTCGTAGTCCGTCGGATCGCGGCGCGGCGCAAGAGTTCCGGCGCCGAGCGGAGCGTGAAGACCCCACTGGCCGTGGTCGAGCCAGGCGCGGTCGTCGGGCGCATCCGCCGGCACATGACCATAAAGGTCGCATATGGTCCGTTCGAGCCGGATCGCAGGCGGGTGGAACCGGCCGACCGACGGAAAGCTCCCCCTCCCTGTCCCTCCCCCGCTTGCCCCCACCCCACCCTCCCCCGCAAGCGGGGGAGGGAAAGGGAGGGGGCCTGCGGGGGAGGGTAGGGTGGGGGTGACTGCGACCGAAACGACACACGGATCGGCAGGCGGCGCGCGCAGCGCCATATGGACGGTGCCGACATCGCCCCAAAGTCCGAGCAGGTCCGCCGCGCCGTTGCCAAGGGATTTGGCGATGGCGGTCCATGCCTCAGCATCGACATCGAAGCGTTGCCACGGCGCGTGAAATCCGACGGACGCAAAGGCCGCAAGGATCGTGGTGATTCCACCCGCGTCCACCGCCGTCATCCCAGCAGCGCGGCAACGCCGCGGAACCATTGCACGACCGGACCTGGGAGCCATAGTCCGGCAATCAGGACCAGCGTCAGGTGCACATAGGCCGGAATATATGAAGCCTGCGCCGGGTGAGCCTCGCCGGTGGGCTCGCCGAATACGATGTCCTGGAGGCGCAGGATGAGAGCCCCGAACGCAATGAGCAGCCCCCCAACAAGCACGATGCTGAGCGCCGGCTGCCGCGCGAAGGTCGATGATACCAGCATGAACTCGCTGGTGAACATGCCGAACGGCGGCAGTCCGGCGATGGCGATGACACCGAGCGAAAACAGCAGGGCCAGGACCGGGTGGGTCACGGAGATGCCGCTGATGGCGGCGATGCGTTGGGTGCCCTTGACCTGCGCGATGTGACCGACGGAGAAGAATATTCCGGATTTTATGAGCGAATGCATGGTCATGTGCAGGAGGCCGGCGAAATTCGCGAGCGGGCCGCCCATGCCGAATGCGAAGGCCGCAATGCCCATGTGCTCGATCGACGAATAGGCGAACAGGCGCTTGATGTCACGCCGCCGGTACAGCATGAACGCCGCGAACACAAGACTGACGAGCCCGAGCCCCACCATGATGGCGCCGACGTCGATTGTCGACGCATTTCCGGCCAGCACCATCTTAAATCGCAGCAGCGCGTAGAGCGCGACGTTGAGCAGGAGGCCCGACAGCACCGCCGAGATCGGCGTCGGACCCTCCGCATGGGCATCCGGCAACCACGCATGAAACGGCGCCAGACCGACCTTGGTGCCGTACCCGACCAGCAGAAACACGAAAGCAAGCGACAACAGCTTCGGGTCGAGCATCGGGGCGCTCTTCACCAGCAGATCCCACGACATCGCCGGCAGGCCGTCGCCCACCACCTCCTGCGCTACGAGATAGACCAGGATGGTGCCGAAGAAGGCGAGCCCGATGCCGACGCTGCCGAGAATGAAGTATTTCCACGCCGCCTCGATCGCCTCGGGGGTGCGATAGATGCCGACCATCATCACGGTCGACAGCGTCGCGACTTCGACGCCGACCCACATCAGTCCGATATTGTTGGCGACCAGCGCCACGTTCATGGCGCCCATCAGGGTCTGGTACATGGCGTGATAGAAACGCAGAAACAACGGCGTCAGCCGTCCGATCTCGATTTCATGGGCCAGATACGTCGCGCTGAATATGCTGGTGGTAAATCCCACGAACGTGGTCAGGACGAGCAAGAATATATTGAAATCGTCGATGATGATGAGGTCGCTGCGCGGGTGGTCGGTGAAAAGCAACGCTGTCGCGGCGCCGAGCGTGAGCGCGCAGGCAAGGATATTCAGCGCAGCGCCGAGCCGATAGCCGGAGACCAGCGCCAGAATCGGGATCGCGCTGGCCGGGATGATGAGGGTCGCCTCCACCGGGCCGATCATGATACGTCCCTCCGGTCGCCGCGAAACCGGTCGAGCGCCCTGACATCGACGGTGTCGAAGCGTTCGCGTATGCGGAACACGAAGATGCCGAACACGATGAAGGCGATCAGAATGGAGAAGGCAACCGATATCTCGACCACGAGCGGCATGCCCTTGGCGCCGGTTGCCGCCAATACAAGGCCGTTCTCCAGCGACATGAAGCCGACCACCTGGGTGACGGCGTTGCGCCGCGTGATCATCATCAACAAACCAAGCAGGATGACGGCAAGCGCAAAGGCGAGGTCCTCCCGTACATAGATGCTGACCTCGCCGACCGGTTGCACCAGCAGGATCGACAGGGCCACGAGACCCAGCCCCGTCAGCATCGTCAAGCCAGAGCCAATGACCTCCTCGACCTCGCGATGGATTTCCATGCGGCGAATGATTTGGTGCAGCGCCGTGGGAATGACGAAGCCCTTGACCACGAGCGCAATCGCCGCCGTCACCATGAGGTGCGGGGCGTCCTGCACCAGCGCCTGCCAGGCGACCGAAAGCGACAGCGCGATGGCTTGCAGGGCGAACACGTTAACGACGGCCGCGATGCGGTCCTGGTAGATGAGGGCAAAGCTCAATACCAGCATGCTGCCAGCAAGAAGATGGGCGACATCGAACCACAACCTCGACATTAAAACCCTTTCGAGACGAACAGGAGAAAGACCGCAAGCGCCGCTGCCGCAAAGGCGCTGCCGACGAACAGCGGATAGCGGAACACGCGCATTTTGGCGACGCTCGTTTCGCCGATCGGGAGCAGCGCCGCAAGCAGGAGCAGCTTGCCGACGTAGGCGACGAGCCCGAGCGCATAGTCTGACACTGCGGCGCCCGGACCCGCAATGCCGAGGGGCACAAACAGGCAAGCGATGAGGGAGAAATAGAGCACGAGCTTGACCGCCGCAGCGGCCTCGATCATTGCGAGATGGCGGCCGGAATATTCCAGCACCATCGCCTCGTGCACCATGGTCAATTCCAAATGAGTGGCGGGATTGTCGATCGGGATGCGGGCGTTTTCGGCGACCGCCACGAACAGGAAGGCGAACAACCCGAGCCCGAGCGACACCCTCAAGCCCACCGATCCGGTCGAGAAGAGAGTTGCCACGGCGGACAGCTGCGTAGTGCCTGCCACCAGCGCTACCGTGAACACGATGAGCAGCATCGCGGGCTCGGCCAACGACGCAATCATCATTTCGCGCGAGGAACCGATGCCGCCGAATGCGGTGCCGACATCCATGCCGGCGAGCGCCAGCGTGAAGCGGGCGGTACCGAGAAGGGCCACGATGGCGATAAGGTCCGCCGACCACGAGAACAACAGACCGGTCGCGTACGACGGCACCAACGCGGCCGCCACCCACGTGGCGGCAAAGATCAGGTAGGGCGCCGTGCGGTAGATCCAGGACGCGTTATGGGCGAACACCGCCTCCTTGTGCATCAGCTTCCACAGATCCCGATAGGGCTGCAGCATGGGCGGGCCGATGCGGCGCAACAGCCGCGCCTTGACCTTGCGCGTCACGCCGACAACGGCCGGCGCGACGGCGACCACCAGCGCCATCTGCACCGCCTGCAGAAGAAGATCGACGATCAACGCCATGTCGCGACCAGGACCAGCAGGGCAATCAAAGTGCAGAACACCAGTGTCAGGTAGCGGCGGATGGTGAGAAACTGCAACTGATTGAGCGACGTCGCAATGCTCGCAACCGCCCGGGCGATCGGGCCATAGGCGAGACGCCATGCCGGATCGACGATGCGCAGGCGGAAGCTGCCGGCGCGGAGTTCCCCCGGCCGCGGCATGTCAACGCGCTCGTGCACGTCGAACACCACGGTGCCGAACACCTGCCGAATCGGCATCGAGAAGCTCGCGCTGCCATACTGGGTCTGCGGCGCATCGAGCGGGAAACCGCAGTCCCAGATCGCGCTCCGCCGCGTCGCTCGGGTGGCGAAGCGATGAATGATCATCGCGGTCAAGAAGCCGGATGCGACCAGGAACGTCAGGATGATGAGTCCGTTGTAGGAACTGCGGCTTTCGCCGATCGGCACAATCGACATCCACGGCACCGCGGCCTGGTGCGGCATTGTTCCCCCGGTCAACATGAGCGTCACTGACGAGAGCGCATCGATGACAAAGCCCGGCAGCACGCCGGCCAGGAAACAGACCGCTGCGAGCACAAACATCGCCGTGAGGGAGAACGTATCGACCTCGGCGGCTGCTTTTGCGGCCGGTGAGCGCGGGCGGCCCAGGAACGTCACGCCGAATGCCTTGACGAAGCAGGCCGCCGCGAGCGCGGCCGAAAGGGCGAGCAGCGCGCCGGCAGCCGGGACCGTGAGCTTGAGGCCCCATTGCGGCAAATCGGGACTGACCAGGATCGCCTGGAAGGTCAGCCATTCGGACACGAAGCCGTTGAGCGGCGGCAGCGCCGAGATTGCCGCGCAGCCGATCAGGAAGGCGAGCGCGGTCTGCGGCATGCGGTGGATGAGGCCGCCGAGCCGCTCCATGTCGCGTTCGCCGGTCGCGGTCAGCACGGCGCCGGCGCCGAAGAACAGGAGGCTCTTGAAGACGGAGTGATTGAACACGTGGAACAATGCCGCCGTCAGCGCCAGCGCGGCCGCGACATTCATGCCGTTGGCGCGAAACGCCAGCGCCAGTCCGAGCCCGATGAAGATGATGCCGATGTTCTCGACGGTGTGGTAGGCCAACAGCCGCTTCAAATCATGCTGCATCAGGGCATACAAAACGCCGATCGCGGCGGTGATCCCACCGAGCGACAGGACCACAAGCCCGAACCATGGATTGGGCGGGCCGGCGAGATCGAAAACGATGCGTATGAAGCCGTACACGCCGACTTTCGTCATCACGCCGCTGAGCAGCGCCGAAACGTGGCTGGGCGCGGCCGGATGGGCAAGCGGCAGCCAGACATGAAGCGGCACCAAGCCGGCCTTCGATCCGGCGCCAAGGAGGGCGAGCACAACCGCAAGTGTCGCCGTGAAGTGGGTGTGGGACGCGAGCCGGATGGTCTCGAACGCATAGCCGCCGGCCGGCCCCGCCAAAAGGCCAAAGCCCAGAAGCAGGCACAGGGTGCCGAAGCTCGCCATCACAAGATAGACGAAAGCCGCGCGGCTGTTCGCAGGGTCGCGATGGCGCGCCAGCACGATCGCCCACGAGGTCAGCGACATGAATTCCCACGCCAGCAGGAACGTGAACGCATCGTCGGCGAGCACCACGAGGTTCATGCCGGCCAGGAAGGCGGCATAAAACGGGAGCACGCGGGCGGGCGTCTCCTCGTGGCGGCCGTAACCAATCGCATAGAGGCTCGTGATCGCGGCGCCCAGATTGACCACGACAAGAAAGAACGCGCTCAGGGCATCGATGCGAAACCGAGCGCCGATGCCGGGCAGGCCAATCGGCAACACCAGCGTCCACGGCGGCCCGGGGCTAAGAAAGCACGTCAACGCCGCGCCGAGCGCAACCAGCGCCAGGGCGAGCGAGCCGCCATAGATAAGCGGAGTGGCGACCTTGCGCCGCCCGACCACCACCGCAAGGCCGGCGAGACCAAGAAAGCCTGGGACGCACCCCAGGCCAGTGGTGGCGGGCAAGGCTGTGGCGGGCATCTCAACTTTTCCTGTCGCCGCGATCCGCCTGGCGGCAGGGGACCCCAAACGCTCGGAACCCACTGCCGCAGGCGGCAATGATAATGACCAAGTGAACCGCTGGCGCCAAATGGAGGAAGGGGGCCGCCCGGCCATGATAATTTGTACGTTGTAATACGGGCGCGCATGTGAAACCACAATGGGTTTCTTATCGCTCCCAGCCATCGCAATGAAATACGCAGCGTCTGGGCACCCTACGGATAGCGAAAGGCCCTGCGCGCTGCAGCTGAAGCTTGACATTGGATGAGATCGCCCTCATCCGGGCAATCGGTCGCGCGGCGATGAACGGTGCCAGGGGGGCTGGCGGACGTGAAGACCACGCGTTACTTTGAGGAACAAGTCGTCCGCAAGCGCCCCTATGTCGTGCGCGCGTGGTGCGTCGCGGCGCTTATGGCACCACTGCGGCGCGAGAGCCAGGCAGACGGGGATATTCGCCACTGGATCGAAGTTGAGGATACGCGCGACGGTAATTTGCGTATACTTCGCGTAGTCACGCTCGAAGACGGTGAGACCATCCATAATGCGTTTTTCGACCGGAACTTCGTGAAAGACAGGCCATGAAGCTGCACTATTACGCCGAGACGGATAGTCTCTACATCGAATTGAAGTCGGAACCGGGCGTCGAAACGCGTGAGGTGGCCGAGGGCCTGAACGTCGACCTCGATGCCCGCGGAGAAGTCGTCGGCTTCGACATCGATCACGCTTCATGCGCAGCGCCTGAGGCTCGCCACAGGAACTCCAAAGTCAGAGTCTTCGAGTCGTGGATAGATCGAAATCCAGCGGTTTCGGATCTGCGTTGCGCCCATGACGGATTCCGACGTCATCGTCATCGGCGCCGGCGCCGCCGGGCTGGGCGCTGCGCGGCGGCTTGCGGCGGCGGGAATAGCAGTCCGCGTCATCGAAGCGCGCAACCGCGTGGGCGGACGCGCCTGGACGGCGCATGCCCCTTCGGGGCTGCCGATCGAACTCGGCTGCGCCTGGTTGCACTCGGCCGACGAGAACGAGTTGTGCGCCCTCGCGCTCCAGACCGGCCTTACCATCGACAAGACGCTCCCGCCTTGGCGCACCCAGATGAACGATGTCGGCTTCGCGCCGGCCGATCAGGCGGATTTTCGTGTGGCGCTCGGTCGCCTGTTCGCCCGCCTCGACGAGACCGGCGCGGCCGAACGCGATCAATCTGCGGATCGCCTGCTCGATCCCGGCAGCCGTTGGAATCCGCTGCTCAATGCCACCAGCACCTATATTAACGGGGTTGAGCTTGATCAGCTTTCGGTCCTTGACTTCTGGCGCTATCACGACACCGGCGTGAACTGGCGCATTGTCGAGGGCTACGGCGCCTTGATGGCGGCCATTGCGGCGGGATTTGACATCACGTTTGAATGTCCGGCGAGCCTGATCGACCACACCGGTCCGCAAGTGCGCATCGAGACGCCGCGCGGCGATTTGCGCGCAGCCGCGGTGATCGTAACGGTGCCGACCGATGTCCTGTGCGCCGGTGGGTTATGGTTTCATCCAGCGCTGCCCGATAAAATCGCGGCGGCGGCGGAGCTGCCGCTCGGCCTTGCCGACAAGCTCTATCTCGGGCTCGACGGCGCCGAGGAGTTTCCCAAGGATTCGCATCTCTACGGGGCCCTCGATAGCGTGCGCACCGGCAGCTACCACGTGCGGCCGTTCGGACGCCCGCTGATCGAGGTTTATTTCGGCGGCCGGTTCGCCCGCGAGCTCGAGGCCGAAGGCGAGGCCGCATTCACAAGCTTTGCCATCAGTCAGCTCGCTTCGCTCCTCGGCGACCGCATGCGCAAACGCCTGCATCCGATTGCCGCGACCGCGTGGGCGCGCGATCCTTACGCGCGCGGCTCCTATTCGCATGCCATGCCGGGCCATGCGGATGCGCGCACGGCCCTCGCCGCGGCGGTCGACGAACGGCTGTTCTTTGCCGGCGAGGCGTGCATGGTTCGCGATTTCTCGACCGCCCACGGCGCCTACCGCAGCGGAGTTAAGGCGGCTGGCGAGGCTATTGCGGCACTTGGCAAGAGGTGACGGCGAACCTCTGTCAGCGTATTTGTCTGGCTGGACACGGCCCTGCCGCCCACGTTGGAGGCCATGCGCTTATTCCAAATAACAATGGAGCAACGACGACGCCTGATCGCGGATATCATGCCGCCTTGCTGACTCCCCAGAAAAATGGCGCGGGCCCCGGTACGATTCCGGCGACGTTCTTGCGCCAGGCAAAATGCGCCAAGTACAGGCCGAGTGGCGCGTATATTGCGTTGTCGAGCGCGGCCTTGTTCAGCCGGCGCGCAATGGCCTTTTCTTCGGCGAGCGTAGTTGCGTCGTACCACGCCGCGACCTCCGTTTCGACTTGCGGGATGTCGGGCCATCCGAACGCCGCCTTATCGCCATGAGCGCGAATGAACTTGTTGGTCGGGTCGAGACAGTCAACGCCGTAGTAGGCCGTGTGATAGATGTGCCACCCGCCTTGGGCCGGCGGGGATTTCTGAACACGGCGCGCTTGGACCGTGCCCCAGTCCTGTGCCACAAAATCGACCTTCATGCCGAGACGTGCCAGCAGGTCTGCGGTCACGTCCCCCCATGCTTTGTGGTTCCCGAGATCCTGTGACGCCATGGTCACAATCGGTTGGCCCGCGTATCCGCTTTCAGCCAGCAACCGTTTGGCGGCGTCGAGGTTGCGCGTGCCTTTGAGGATTTCGCCGCCCTCTTCATTGTAGAGCGACGTTCCCGGCGTGAAGTATCCGGGCAGCGGCCTCCACACCTTGTCGTCGTTACCGGGGAAGGCGCGCATATAATCTTCCTGGCTGATGGCCGTCAGGATTGCACGGCGCGCACGCACGTCGTTGAAGGGCGGGTGCAGATGATTGAAAAAGAGCATGCCGACTGTGCCCAGCGGGTCTCTGATCGCCACCGTCACATTGCGATTTTTTTCCAGCACCGGCACGAGGTCGGGGAGCGGCGTCTCCCACCAATCCACCTCGCCGCTCTGCAGCGCCGCGGAGGCAGTCGCCGGATCGGCGATGGTGACAAATTCAATGCGGTCTGAAACGATGTGCTTGCCGCCGGCGAGCCAGGATGCGGGTTCCTGTCCGGGCACATAATCCGTGAACTTCTCGAATACCGCCTTGGCGCCCGGCACCCATTCGTTGCGCACCAGGCGCATCGGCCCGCTGCCGACATATTCGTTGATCTGCCGGAATGGATCGGTTGCCGCAATACGTGCCGGCATCACGAAGCAGCACGGTGTGCTGACCTTGCCGAGCGCCAGCAGCATTTTCGGATAGGGCTTTTTCAAGACCCAGCGGAACGTGCGATCATCGACGGCGGCGAGCTCGTTCTCGATCGCTTTGATCATCTGCCCCATCGGCTCGCGTGCTGCCCATCGATTGATGCTCGCTACCGCGTCCCTGGCTAGCACCCTCTCGCCATCGTGGAACCTCAGGCCCGGCCGCAGCCGGAAGGTCCATGAGTGGCCGTCTGACGAAACCTCCTCGGCCTCCACCATCTGCCGCTGGACGGTGAGGTTGGAGTCGATGCCGTAAAGCATGTCCCACACCAGGATTCCAGCATTCCGGGCGATGTACGCCGTGTTCCAGATCGGATCGAAATTGGCGACGTCCGATTGCGGCACGAGGCGCAGCGTCCGCGCGGCGGCGCGCTGCGAAAGCGCAGGCGTGGCAAACCCGCCCGTTGCCGTCAGCGCAGCCGCGCCGGCCGCATTCTTCAAGAATGTTCTGCGATCCATGATGTGCCCTTCCTTAGTGGGAATTCGGTCGGCCGGATTCCTGGCTACGGCAATGTTTTGCGGCGAATTCGAGCCGAACGCGTCCGAGTTTCGGCGCTGCTCGATGCTGGACGATATCGTGAGGGCGGCTTAATGTCCTTGGTTCAGGAGCTTAATTGTTCTGAATCGGCAACCGCGGCGGTTGGCTTTGATGGATATGGACGAGGTCAATCTCGGCCGTTTTCGGTTCGATCTGCGCCAGCGGCAGCTGAAGCGCGACGGCCTCCCGGTGCAACTCGGCAACCGGGCTCGCGACATTTTGTGGGTGCTGGCCTCGGCGAATGGTGAGGTGGTCAGCAAGGATGAGTTGATGACGCGTGTTTGGCCGGGACTCGCGGTCGAAGAAAATAACATCCAGGTCCACATTTCGGCACTACGAAAGGCCCTCGACGAGGGAAAGGACGGCCAGGCCTATGTGATCACCGTACCGGGCCGGGGCTACCGGCTCGTCGGTACGAAGGCCGCGCTTTCGTTCTCCGTCGGCGATGTCGAACCCCGGCCCGGCCCAGTGATCCCGGACAAACCTTCCATCGCTGTCCTGCCGTTTCAGAGCATGAGCGACGACCCGGCACAACAGTATTTTGCTGATGGCGTCGTGGAAGAGATCATCACCGCCTTGTCCCGTTTCTCGGGGCTGTTTGTCATCGCTCGCAATTCGAGCTTTACGTACAAGGGACGGTCCGTTGACATAAAGCAGGTCGGAAGCGAGTTGGGCGTGCGTTATGTCCTGGAAGGTAGCGTGCGCCGAGGCGGCCACCGCGTTCGGATCACCGGCCAGCTTATTGACGCCTCGACTGGCGCTCATCTATGGGCGGATCGTTTCGAAGGTGCTTCAGAGGACATCTTCGACCTCCAGGACCAGGTCACGATGAGCGTCGTTGGCGCGGTCGCACCAAGGCTGGAGCAAGCGGAGATCGTGCGCGCGAAGCGCAAGCCGACCGAAAGCCTCGATGCCTACGACTACTATCTGCGCGGGATGGAGCATTTCTATCAAGATATTCGTGAAAGTATCGATCAGGCCATGCGACTGTTCTCGCGGGCGATTGAGCTCGACCCGGCGTTCGCAATCGCTTACGCCTTCGGCGCGGCATGTTATGTCCAAAGACAAGCACTCGGCTGGATGACCGACCGCCAAAAAGAAGTCAGCGAAACCGCGCGACTGGCCCGTAAGGCCGTTCAGCTCGATAGGGATGACGCGGTCGTGTTATCCAGGGCTGGCCATGCGCTCGCCTATGTCGTTCACGAATTCGACGCCGGCCAGCTGTTTATTGATCGCGCGCTTGCCCTCAATCCAAACTTGGCCATGGCATGGAATTCAAGCGCTTGGCTGCGGGTCTGGATGGGCGATCCAGAGACTGCGATCCAGCACTTTGCACAATTTAAGCGCCTCAGCCCGCTCGATATCACGACGCCCCGGATGCTGGGCGGAGGCGCCTTCGCTCACTTCTTCGCCGGCCGATATGACGAGGCCTGCTCGCAAGCGGAGCAGGCTTTGCAAGAGAGCCCAAATCAACATGCGGCATTGCGCGTATCCGCAGCGTCCAACGCGCTCGCTGGACGAATTGAGCGGGCGCGGGATGCACTGTCGAGGCTGCGCCGCATCGATCCGGCGTTGCGCGTGTCAAATCTCGGCGACATCACCCCTCTTCGCCGACCGGAAGATATCGCAAGATATGCGGAGGCAATGCGGAAGGCCGGATTGCCGGAGTAGTTGGTACCTCATGGCCGCGCCGAACGGTGATGGGCAGTGGAGAGCGGCGGCCGACGCGGTCATTGCTGCGTTCGGGACCAAGTGACGCCGGCCTCACGCTTCCGTATGCCGACGATAAACATCATCGAGCCGCACGATATCGTCCTCGCCCAGATAGCTGCCGACCTGCACCTCGATCAGCTCCAGCGGGATTTTCCCCGGATTGGCGAGGCGATGGACCGCGCCGATCGGCACATAGATGGATTCATTTTCGTGTACCAGCCGCACCTCGTCGCCGACCGTGACCTCGGCGACGCCGTGCACCACAACCCAATGTTCCGAGCGGTGGAAATGCTTCTGCAACGACAACCGGCCGCCGGAATGGACGCAGATTCGCTTGACCTGGTAGCGCGCACCGAGGTCCGCGGTCTGGTAGAAGCCCCAGGGCCGGTAAATCCGCCGGTGCTCCAACGCCTCGTTGCGGTTGCGGGCCTTCAGTCGTTCGACCAGTTCCTTGACCTGCTCCGCCTCGCGCTTGGCGGCCACCAGCACGGCGTCGGCGGTCGCCACCACGATGATGTCGTCGACGCCGACCACCGTGGTCAAAACGGTCTCCTCGGAGCGGATCAGGCTGTTGCTGGTGTTGAGGACTTCGACCGGCCCCTCGATGACGTTGCCGGCGGCGTCGCGATCCTGGACGTCCCACACGGACTTCCAGTTGCCGATATCGGACCAGCGGAAGCTCACCGGCAGCACCGCCGCGTGCTCGGTCCGCTCCATGACGGCGTAGTCGATCGACTTGCGGGGAGCCTTCGCGAACGCCCCTTCGGAGAGGCGGTAGAAATCGAGATCGCAAACCAGATGGTCGACCGCGTCCTTCGCCGCCGTCACGATATCCGGCTCAAATCGCGTCAGTTCGCGCAACATGACGTCGGCGCGAAACATGAAGTTGCCGCTGTTCCACAGATAGCCTTGCTCGACGTAGTCGGCCGCGGTCGCCTCGTTCGGCTTTTCGACGAACGCCGCGACGTCGCGCACCGCACTGCCGTTGGCCGGCGGTTTTGCCTTGATATAGCCGTAGCTCGTCGCCGGATAGGTGGGCTCGACCCCGAACGTCACGATCGAGCCGGCTGCCGCAGCCGGTGCGGCCGCGTGGCAGGCCGCTGCAAATGCATCTGCATCCGGAATCAGGTGATCCGCCGCCACCACCAGCAGAATGGCGTTGGCATCGCTCTTGACGGCAAATTCGGATGCCGCCGCAATGGCGGCAGCAGAATCACGGCGCAGTGGCTCCAGAATAATCGTGGCGCTGGCGCCGCGCGCCCGCGTCTGTTCGGCCACCACGAAGCGGAAGTCCGCATTGGTGACGATGATCGGAGTTGCGAACAACGGGTTGCGGGTGACCCGGTCGAGCACCTGTTGGAACGTCGTGAGGCTGCCGATCAGCGGCACGAAATGCTTCGGCATTTTTTCGCGCGACACCGGCCAGAGCCGGGTGCCGGCGCCTCCGCACAGAATGACAGGGGTGAGGCGTTGATCGGTCATCGGTCGTCCTATTTGAACCAGTCGGTCGAACGGGCCGACTCAGCGCAACCCCTCCCCTCCGCATGCGGGGGAGGGTAGAGAGGAGGCACAAAAGCGCCCTCGCCGGCGGCGAAAGCGCGTATCGTGCCAAGCGACTGAAGTAGCGCATGTTCAGCCATCCGGCAACGGGCGCCTCTGGCGGCAGCGCCAGAACGGGGCAGAGTTTCCTATACTTCGATGAAGGCTAGAAGAGTGTGAGATGTCTCACACTTCTCGGCACAGACCTTCGGTAAATTCGACGTCGGTTATAGATTGCGACGTCGTCTTAAGAATGCGTCGTCCGAAAACTGGATAAATCTGGTCGCGATGAAATCAGGTTCAGGGGAAATCAGAATGGTATGGATCAAGCTCACTGACCCGCAGGGACATCCGATATATCTCAGCCTGGATCAGCTCGTACGTATCCGGCCTTGCATCGCAGGGGCCGGGGATCCGGCATCTGCCAAATCGATTGTCGACCTTGTAAACGGCACGCAAGCAGTTCGGGAAACTCAAGACGAGATCATCTGGCACACTAAGAACGCCGACAAAGACGAGGACAAAGCAGCTGGCGCCTGATTGGCCCACGAAGGGAGGGAATTATGCCGATTACCGACAAGGATGTCGCCGACCTCTGCGTCGCCATTTACAAGTATCCGGGCTCCCCCCCGGTCACGTGGGACCGTTTCGACGACGGGCAAGACAGCGACCAGATATGCTGGGGCGTCAAGGTCATCGATGGTTGCGATGTTCTCGTTTTCCGCGGTTCGACCACATTCGAGGATTGGCGCCGCGACTTCGATGCGTGGGCCGATCCGTTCGGTCATGGCAAAATCGGCCCCGTCCATCCCGGTTTTCTGCTCGGGCTCGATCAAGTCCTTCAGGAGTATCGGCATGGCGCGAGCGGCAAACTGCTGGTCGCCGGCCATTCGCTCGGCTCTGGACGCGCCTCGATCTTCTGCGGGCTCGCGATCGTGGCCGGCATCGTTCCGGTCGGGCGCGTCGTGTTCGGCGAGCCGCGTCCGGGATTTCAGCCGCTTGCTGACCTCATCTCTTCAATCAAGGAAAGCCGGAGTTACCGGAACGGGAAGTTTGGGACGTTCGAGCATGACTTCGTGACCGACGTTCCTTATCGCATCGGGCCGCTACAGTACGTTCACCCGACGCCGCTGATCGACGTCTCTGCGCTGCCGCCGCCGGCCGACGAGTGGGGAGTCTTCGCTTACCACCATATGCCGCTCTACGCGCAGGCCATCGCGCAAGGCTCGATGCGGCCGCCGGCAGCGTTGACGGCTTAGTGACACCAAAATGCGTGTCAAGCTCATCGGGACATGCTCTAATGAAATGAGAAGGCGGATTGCCGCGAAGCCGAAACAGTTTTCGCGGCGCTGCAGAACACGGGAAGGTGTCCGCATGTCCAGAATTCGTCATATCGCGATCATCGTTCCGGACGCTGAGGAAGCGGCGAAGTTCTACGAGAAGGCGCTCGGATTGAAACGCGCCGGCACGGCGCGCCGCGGCATCTACCTGTCGGATGGCGTCATCAATATCGCGCTCCTCAAGAAAGAGCACGAGAACGAAAAGCTCGGTCTTTACCATTTCGGCGTGTGGGTCGATGACCTCGATGCCTCCGAAAAGCAGGTCGTCGAGGCTGGCGGGACTTATCTCACGGGACGGCCGACCTCACCGAATTCGTTCTACGAAGCGAAATACCAGGATCCCAACGGCGTCGTGTTCGATCTGACCCACACCGGCTGGGCGGGCGCCGCCAAGGACGTGGTGGCAAGCCTCGGTGCCGATGAAAAGTAACGGCGTCGCTTGTCCTCTCAACGCGTCATCGTCATCGGTGCCGGCCCGGTGGGCCTTTGCCTGTCGCTGGCGCTCGCCCAGGAGGGCGTGGCGGTTACCGTCGTCGAGGCGCTCGGGGAAGACAATTTCCTCGAACAAGTGCCGCGGGCCGGCACCAACCATCCGGCTACGTTGGAGATGTACGACCGCATCGGGCTATACCGAAAGCTTGAGCCGCGGGGCATCATCGCGCCGGTGTTTCATTATTGGGATCGCGCCGCCAACGAACCGATCGCGGCGTTCGATCACTGCCATCTCAAAGGCGATACGCGCTTTCCGTACGTGCTCCAGTGCGAGCGCATCAAGATCGTCGAGGAAGCGCTCAAGATAGCAAAGGCGCATCCCGGCATCGACCTGCGCCTGTCGACCAACTTCGCGGGCTTTGAACAGAACGGTTCCGGCGTCGTCGCGCATGCCGTCAATCCGGCCGGCGAGGTCGAGAGCATCGCGGGCGACTATCTGGTCAGCGCCGAGGGTGCGCGGAGCATCGTGCGCAAAGACCTCAAGATCGCGTTCGAGGGCTTCACGTATTCCGAACTCACCCTGAACATCGAGGTCGCCTACGACTTCCGCCGCCACGGCTATGCGGAGCGCAATTACATTTCGGATCCCGTCGAATGGTCAAACCTGTTCCACTGGAAGGGACCGCCCGATCGCTGGCGGGTGCATTTTCCGGTGGATTCGTCGCAGGACCA
>Ga0209131_1000336_pt1 | contig 34349 bp, 30 predicted proteins | sample GraSoi_2013_40cm_FD_185826 | JGI IMG/M metagenome (GOLD analysis project Ga0209131, IMG submission 185826) | Grasslands soil microbial communities from the Angelo Coastal Reserve, California, USA - Sample 9_17_2013_40cm (SPAdes) (version 2) | ecosystem: Environmental > Terrestrial > Soil >...
ATGGCTTGAAGAATACAACGCTATCCGGCCGCATGATGCGTTGCGAGGACAGACACCCTACCAATATGCGGCACAAAATGCCTGATATTTTCCACTTTCAAGTGGTACTAAAAATGGGATGTTGACACCAGGTTTCCCTTTTATCTCTGAAAGGATGAATATTCAGCATCACACTGTTAAATGATGTCATTCCCGAAGGGACACCGCTTCGGGACGGTGTGCGAGGAGCGTTCCCCTAACTGGCAAACCAATCGATTACATGAAAATACGAGATTACCACTCCGCTACGCTGTAGGCAGCGCCAGCGATTCGGCCTGGGCCAGGATGATCGTCATGGGTTCTTTTTTGCTGCCCAGGTGCGTGACGGCCTCGCGCGCAATCGTCTTTCTTTCGGCCAGTGGCCCTTGTACATACACCTTGCCCAGGGAGAACCCCAACACGCGGGCTTCGTCATCCAGGATCACGTCATCGACAATCCCCAATTTCGACCCGCCGTCGGTCTGGATTTCACGTCCGCGCAGTTCACCGACCAGGATAAAACTCGCCGATTCGCGCACATCATCCTGCTTCATGACCTTATCCGAGCCGGACACCAGCCAGACGTCGACGCCATAGACCTGCACGGCGCTGCGCTCGATCATGCGAGCCTTTTGGTTGATGAGCCCTTCTTTGCCAAGAAAAACTGCTGTAACCTGGCGCATGTCCTTGTCCAGGTACAGGTCTTTGATCTCTCCCAGTTTCCTGCCATCCGTGATGCTGATGAGCGGTTTGTTGGATAGTTCCTTGGACGTCTTCATATGAGCCTCCGTAAGTGGGAATACGATATATAAAGTTAAAACGGGAAAGCATGGAAAAGCGCTACTGAGCAGGCGATGACCTTTTTAAACAAATAAGCCACCTGGAGAGGCGGCTTGTGATATTGCCAGAGCGGGTGATCGGATTCGAACCCCGATATCTTGCCTTGCCAAAGTCGATCTTTGTCCGCGAATTTTCGCCAATTTTCGCTAATCGCTTCAAAAATTCGCGTTTACGCGTGCCCGCCACATCGTCCCAATGTCCCTTTGGGAGGGTATTTGCGTGGATTAGCGGATCGAAAAGCCTTGACGAAGCCCGGAATCAGACTTTGAGAAAGCCCTGTCAGCTCATGCCTGCCCGGGAGCGCTCCACCTGATTTGAATGTGCGTGCCTGCCTTTGGCGTCGAGTCAATCGCGATCTGCGCGCCGATCAATGTGGCGCGTTCGAACATGCCAGCCAGGCCAAAGTGTTTATTGGCCAGCAACGAGTTCAGCTCCAGCCCTGTGCCTGTTTCGAAACCAATCCCATCATCCTCCAGCTTCAGGTCTATTTCCCGGGTGTCCAACTTTCCGGAAATCTTTATTTTCTTTGCGCGCGCATGCCGCAGGGCATTCTCACAGGCTTCCTGCACGATGCGGAAAAGGTGCTGCTCGATGTTTGGATGATAACGATGCTCCCCGCTTGCCTGTATATCCACGGCTACGCTGAGGGCCTCTTCGCTGCGTTCCATCAGGTTGTCTGCCAGGTCTTCCAGGGCCAGTTTCAGTCCATAATTGAGCATCGGGGGCCGCAGGTTGCTGACAATTTCGCGCAGCCTGAACGTCAGCGCGTCGAAGGATTCCTGGAAACCCGGCGTGATGCAGTTGCCGTCCAGGTTCATCAGCAGGACGGCCAGCTGGTTCAGGATGCTGTCGTGCAGTTCGAGCGCCAGGTGCAAGCGTTCCTCTTCGTGGCGGTCGATGTTTGCGTGATACAGGTCTCTTAACCGTTCGGTCTGAAGAATATTACTTAAAGCAATGCCGGTCTGGTTGGCAAGCGATTGAAGGACAGAGATTTCTGCTTGTGAATATACATCGTCCGGGTCACGGCGGCCGAACAGCCACAGGCCGATCAGCTCATCTTCGATTTGCAAGCGCAGCGCAAGCCGCACCCAGGGACAGGGTTCGTTGGCGGCCATGACGGCCAGGGGGCGGTACTTTCCCGTCACGTTTACCAGGTCCCCTATCTCCTTATCGTGCATCTGCTCTTCGGTTACCCCCGTGGCAAACAGCACCGTTGCAGAATCCCTGTCAAATTTCACGAAGACGAATTGGCGAACCAGCAGGCTGGGAAGAATCTCTTTGTTCAGTAACTGTGCCAGGCTGGAAAGGGAAGTGCTGGTTGTAATGCGGGTGGGATAGATCTCCAGCAGGCTATTCGGCGCCAGCCGGATTCCGAGCAGGCGATATTCTATAAAGCTTTGGAAAGAGGGAAATCCCCAAATGGCGAACGCGGCGGCAAAGATGGCCGCGATCAGCCCGATGGAAATTGTCGTTTCCGGTGAGTTGAAAAGCGCGTTTCCCAGATTGACCAGGGCCAAAAAAGCGATGCCCAGCAAGATCAGGAAGATATAAGCCGAGATCAGCCTGTTGATGCGTATTTCCAGGTTGCCAAGTTGGCGGCGATAGGCGGCATAGAAATACGCCAAAGGGAGAAACGGAAGACCTACCGTTCCGGCGCCGGCGCTGGTGGGCAGCGTACTGAACGTACCGATCAACGCGATCGTAATCGATGGTAGTAACGAGAGCAGCGCCGCAGTCAACAAGAGCCTCAAGTCGCGATGCGCTTCAGATTGAAAGATTGCATGCGCAACCAGTAATAGCAGGCTTCCACCAACCGCCACCAGAAAACCGAAAAGATAAAGATTCCTGGGCAGTAGTTGCAGCCATTCGGCAACGGCCAGCCCCGCTGCGATAATGTAGCCTGCCCGGATGATGGGCGATGTAGCGATCTTAAAAGGTTTCGGAAAAAACAAATGCAGGTGTAAATAGACCGGGACACATAACCAGATCACCATTCTGAGCACCAGAGCGCTATACCAGGTGTGGGATGCCGAAACGCCGCTGCCGGCCACCAGCCAGATGGCTGTCAGGTAATTGAAAGCGATCATCAGCCGCCAACGCTCGTCTTTGGGGCGCAGGTTCAGCAGGGCCAGGGTCCCGGCCCACCAGAAGATAAACGCCAGCCAACCCTCGTTGAAGAGCAAATCAAGAACCTCGGCGCGGTTAGGGCCGGCATATCTCCATGGAACAATCATTCGTTGGCCGTTGCGCTCCACCAGCAGCGGGACAAGCTCGCCCGTATGGCTGTCATCCAAAATCGTCTTCTTTAAATCCGCCTTGAAATCATCCCAGCGTACATTCCCAATTTGCACCAGGCGGTCGCCAAGCTGCAAAGCAGGTTCTGTATCTTCCTTGACGTAAATGGCGATGACCGTGCCACGCTCGGAGTCAGATCGAAAGCCCAGGTAAGGGTGTTCGAAAAATTTGGCAAAAGTGTACAACAACAGGATTGCCAAAATTATCCATGGCAGGGCATGCTCGATAAAAGCGTCGATTTTTTCTGTGGATTTATTCATCGTGTGAAAACCCGTTTTGTATGTTGAATGCAAGGCCGTCAGTCTGCCTGATGTCACAGGAAACTGCTATATTTATCATACCTTGGATATGCATTTTTCCGGCAATATTCAAGGCATGAAAGGAGGTGAATATATTCGACAGTCGACAACTTTATGCATGGAATGACGCTTGCTCGTAATAAGTTCGCCGGATTTGACCAAAGGAGATATAAGACCATGTTAGTCAATATGCAAACCTTCCGTGAACTGCTTGCCGCAGATTCGGAAAGCACCGATCCATATCTGGAAGCCCTGCTCGAAATTACAAAAACGACCAGCGCTGAAATCAGCGCTTTGGCGAGCGATCTGGACTGGCAGCAATGGAGTCCCCCTGCCTCGATCGCTGTACAACACGACAAGATATAGAGAAGAGAAGATTACGGAATTTCAAAACACTCTCTTGGAGCAATAACACTGACTGGCCGGGAGACCTCCCGGCCAGTCAGGAACGAGGCGCGTTATGGACATTTATCAATCAACCGTTGAATATCTTGCGGACTTGCCGATTGTCAAGTCATGGCCGGAAATGCAAGTCCTTATTGGTCGTGCAGCCTCCATGAAAACCCGGCATTGGCGCGTGCCGATTACGGCTTGTGAGGCTGTCGGTGGGGTTGCCGAAGAATCTATTCCTGCTGTTGCGGCGATTGCATGTGCGCATTCGAGCATTATGTTGATCGATGATATGTTGGACGAAGATCCTCGTGGGGAATATCATCATATCGGGAGCGCAAAAGCGGCTAATTTTGCGGTCGCTTTCCAGGCTGCCGGGTTGGAGGCAATTTTTGTCAGTAAAGCGCCGTTGGAAACAAAACTGAAAGCGATGCAGAGTCTTAATAAGATGTTGATGGCTACCGCGTTTGGCCAGGACCTGGACATCCGGAACCCGACCGACGAAGCTGCTTACTGGCGGGTCGCCGAAACCAAGAGCGCTCCCTTTTTTGGAGCGGCGCTGCACCTGGGCGCATTGATTGGCGGGGCGTCCGATGACGTGGCCGGGAGGCTCGAACATTTCGGCCAGTTGTATGGTGTCATGATCCAGGTTCACGATGATTTAAACGACTCGATGGCCGTGCCCGCAAATTCGGACTGGATCCAACGCCGCTCGCCGCTGCCGATCCTTTTTGCCCAGTCCGTCGACCATCCGGCTCGCTCGAGGTTCGTGGAACTGTGTCGGGACGTTTCCGGCCCCGAGGCTTTGCAGGAGGCCCAGGACATCCTGATCCGCTCCGGGGCGGTCAGTTATTGTGTCGACCAACTCGTGCGCAGGCATCAGGCCGCCCGGGAAATATTGAATACCATCCCCCTTGCCCATCGGGATGGTATGGAAAATTTCCTGGAGGGGGTTCTCGAGCCGGTCAGGAAACTCTTTACTTCGATTGGGAAATTGCCGCCCGTCCTATCTGGTGCCCGGCGAACCTAAGACAGAGTACATCCTTAGAAAGCCCGGGTACGTGTGTCCGGCAAACCTAAGGAGTTGTAAAAGAATAACTCCGCAGATTCTTTGTTTAAAGAATAGGTCAAAATTCACTGCTTTAGAGCTTTAACCACGAAGGAAACGAAGGAGCACGAAGGTGTAAGACAAAATCAAAGGTCTTTTGGTATTCCTTTGTGTTACTTTGTGTCCCTTCGTGGTGAAGAGTTTGACCTTTGCTTATAAAACAAAGATATTTAAAAGTGCGGAGTTATACTTTTACAGGCCCTAAGACAGAGTACATCCTTAGAAAGCCCGGGTACGCGCCCACAGGGGGCCTTCGGCTCTGCCCGGCGAACCTAAAACTGAGTACATCCTTAGAAAGTTCGGGTACGCGCCCACAGGGGGCCTTCGGCTCTGCCCGGCGAACCTAAAACCGAATACATCCTTAGAAAGTCCGGGTACTAGCCAGGGCGGACGGGAGAATCAGGCGTGACCACGCCCAACTCGTGGGCCTTTGCGATGGCAGCGGCGCGTGTACGCGCGCCCAGCCGCACGTATGCGCCTGAAAGCAGGTTGCGAACGGTGGAATGGGAAACGTTCATCTTTTGTGCTAATTCCGCCATCGTAGAATTGGGGTAAGCCGCGCATAGCGACAGGGCTTCCAACTGGCGCGCGGTTAAGAAGTCACTATTTTTTTGCATCTCATGCTTCAAGAAGAGTTGATGCGCTTTTTGGCTGAAGTAAATCCCCCCGTTCGCAACTGAGACGACCACATTGCCTAAATCACGGATGGTCGCCTGGTCATCCTTGAGGATGTAGCCGCTCGCGCCGGATTCCATAACGGCCCGGATCAATCCTCGTTCGGCAAACATCGAGATGACCAGCACGTTGAGTTCAGGATAGATCTGCAGCAGCGCTGGGATGGTGTATAAGATCGGGTAAGAGTTCGAGTTCCCCGGGGAGGTTGGGACGTTGACGTCGAGCAGTAAAACATCTGCCGGCCTTTTCTTTAATGCCGGTTCCAGTTCCTCGCCGAACGCGAGCTTGCCGACCACCTCGATCTCGGGGATTCTGCTCAATCGATAGACATAACCGTCGATGATGCTCTGGTGGTCGTCGAGAATCATAACTCTGATCTGTCGAGACATTTTACACTCTCCATCTTGCCTACAGGTTAGCAAAAATTGCATCCAAATACAAGGTCTTTTTACCAAATACAGTACAAATGTCTAGGCGTCCTGGATGTATGTCTATTGAAGTGTAGTACAGAATGATCTACAATGTTTTTAAGTGGTCGATCTCTTTTCTGGGATCAAACTTAATCTGTATCCTGATTGTATCCAACCAAGCACTGGTCCCCTCACTTCCATGGTGCCCGACGCGGTAAAGCAATTGTGTTGCTGAAATCCGGCGTTCAATTCGAATGAAGAGGTGATATGACCATCCAATTAAATCCTCGCTTAGTATTTTCCTTCAGGGCTTTTTCGAAATATACCAGCCTTGCCGTTATCGTTGTTGGCAGCCTGGCGCTTTTTGGTTGGATATTCGATGTTCCCGCACTGAAAAGTGTAATTCCCGGTCTTGCTACAATGAAAGCTAATACCGCAATTGCTTTTATTGTGGCGGGCGTTTCGGTTTTCCTGGAGTCGAACGAGGGGCCAAGCCGAAGAGCCCACCTCGTCGCGAGGGGTTGTGCAATCGGTGTAGCGTTACTTGGTCTGCTGACACTCGGGGAAACTATATCCGGAGCAGACTTTGGCATAGACCAATGGATATTCGCGAGGCAGCCGACGTATGCAGATCCTTATCCGGGGCGAATGTCCATCATTGGAGCCGTGAATTTCATCCTGGTCGGCCTGGCTTTGCTTCTTTTGGATATCAAGATCCGTCATGATACTTATCCCGCTCAGTGGTTGGCACTTGCTGCGGGCTCGCTGGCTTTTCTGGCATTGGTGGGCTATCTTTATGGCGTCGAATCGCTTTACAGTGTCGGCTCATATTCGTCGATAGCGCTGCACAGCGCATTGAATTTCACATTACTCTCTTTTGCCATCCTTTGCGCCCGTCCGGATCGCGGCCTGATGAGGATCGTCTCGTCGGATACGGTGGGAGGCATTCTGCTACGGCGGCTGGTGCCGGTAGCGATACTCATGCCGGTTGTGCTGGGTTGGCTCAGGTTGTTGGGCGAGCGAGCGGGACTCTACGATACGACCTTTGGCGTGGTTTTACTGGTGGTGTCGATGATTGCCTTATTGGGCGTTACCATTTGGCTGAACGCGGGGTCGCTGAACAATCTGGACGTGAACAGGCAGCAGGCCGAAGAACGCTTCCGCCTGGTGGTCGAGGCAGCGCCCAACGCCATGATCATGGTGGATGCGCGCGGCAAGATCCAGTTTGCGAATCTACATGCGCGCGAGATGTTCGGCTACCGGCCTGAGGAGTTGATCGGAAAATCAGTCGAATTGCTGATACCGGAGCGATTTCGTTCCAAACATCCCGGGTTTCGGCAGGGCTATCTGGCTGACTCGCGTGCACGTGCCATGGGCGTTGGACGCGATCTGTTTGGAGTGCGAAAGGACGGCCGGGAAATCCCCATCGAGATTGGCTTGAATCCTGTACAAACGCAGGGAGGGCTGTTTACCCTGGCTGCAATCATCGACATTACGGAACGCAAGAAAATCGAGGCCGAAATGAAGCGATCCTTCGATGAACTCGAGCGTTCCAATATGGAGCTTGAACAGTTTGCCTATGTTGCCTCGCACGACCTGCAGGAGCCTTTGCGCATGGTTTCAAGCTATGTGCAACTGCTTGCCCGGCGTTATCAGGGAAAACTCGATAGCGATGCGGATGAATTTATCGCCTTTGCTGTCGAAGGGGCCAACCGCATGAAGGTATTGATCAATGACTTGCTGGCGTTTTCGCGTGTTGGAACGCGCGGCAAGGAATTGGCGCCGGTGATGCTCGAAGAAATATTCGAGCATGCTGTGCACAATCTTCAATTGACCATTGAGGAGAGTGGCGCGACCGTTACCCATGACCAGTTGCCGCAGGTGATGGCAGACGATGGGCAAATGCTGCAATTAATCCAGAATCTGGTTGGCAATGCGCTCAAGTTCCATAGCGAAGAACCGCCAAAGGTGCACGTCGGGGCCAGGCGTGAAAAAGATCGCTGGTTGCTCTTCGTGCGCGATAATGGAATCGGTATTGATTCCCAATTTTGGGAGCGTATCTTTGTTATTTTTCAACGTCTGCACAACCGTGAGGAATACCAGGGTACAGGCATTGGCCTGGCGATTGCCCGAAAAATAGTCGAGCGCCATGGCGGGCAGATTTGGGTCGAGTCGAAACCAGACCAGGGATCGACGTTTTATTTTACGCTGCCTCCGGTGGATCAGGCCATCCTAGTGGAAGCCCAGGGCGCCCCACTGGAAGCCAACCAGGTTCCTCGAAGAGATACTGTAGCCGACCGCGCAGACGACCTGATCTAAAGGAGATTGCATGACCGAGCCGACCCTTCTTTTTGGAACCATCTTCTCTTTCGCCAGCGCGGGCATTTATTTCTACGTTGGCCGCACCCTCAACCGGCGACGTGTAATTTCCCCCGATGCGCGCCTGGCCTGGACCCTGTTCGTAGTATGGTGGTATGCCCTTGCAGGCACCACCTTTGCGAGTGGTGTACTGAACCTGTTCGGCGCGCTCGGCCTCACCAGCCTGCCCCTGTTCATGACCTTTACACAGGTTAGCCTGTTGGCCATCTGCGTTGCTCTCTACGGGTTGATGTATTACCTGGTTTACCTTTTTACCGGAAACAACAAAATACTGTCTCCGCTGACGATAATATACATGGCCTATTACATTCTGCTGATGTATTATGTCAATTTGAGTACGCCGGTCAGCGTTGAAATTGGGAGATGGAGTGTAACGTTGAAATACCAGCAGCAGCCGACAGGCCCTTTTGTCATTGTATTACTGCTGTTGCTTGTCTTTCCACAAATCGTCGGCGCCGTGGCATATTTCAGCCTGTACTTTCGCGTAAAGGAAGTCACCCAAAAATACCGCGTTGCCCTGGTTTCGGCGAGCATTGTGGTGTGGTTTTCCAGTTCTATCCTGGCCTCGCTTTCCGGGCTCACCCAGTACGATTGGTGGCAAATCGTCAGCCGGCTAATTGGACTGGGCGCAACATTGACGATTTTAATGGCCTACCGGCCGGCAAATTGGATCAAACAGCGTTTGGGCGTCAGCTCGATTGTAGAAGAGAGCGCCTGAATCGAAAAGTGAGTAATTCATTCCCAAGGACAAAGAATATGGACACACATATCAGCCGCCCGATTGTAATTCTTCTGGTTGAAGATAACCTTGGCGATATACGCCTGACGCGGGAAGCTCTCAAAGAGAACAAAGTGCGCAACGCCATGGACGTGGTTAACGACGGGGTTGAGGCGCTGGCCTTTCTGCGCCGCGAAGGGCCGCATGAGAATGCTGCTCGGCCCGATCTGATCCTGCTCGATCTAAATTTGCCCAAGAAGGGCGGCCTGGAAGTACTCGCAGAAATCAAGGCCGATGATGCCCTCAAGTCCATTCCTGTTGTGGTACTGACCACCTCGCAGGCCGAACAGGACATCGTGCGCAGCTACAACCTGTATGCCAACGCCTATGTGACCAAACCTGTGGACCTGGAGCAGTTCATCGCTGTCATCAAATCCATCGAAGACTTTTGGGTCGAAATTGTCAAGCTGCCACCCAATGGGAACAAATGATCAAAACGCTGAGGATACTACTCGTCGAAGACAATCCTGGTGATGTACGCCTGATCCGGGTTGTATTGGCTGAGAACAACGACTCGGCTCATTTTGACGTGACGACAGCCGACAGGCTCTCCAAAGCGATGGAGATGATCATCGCTGACGACCCCGATGCAGTCCTGCTCGACCTCTCCCTGCCGGATAGTCAGGGGTTGGGTACAGTTATCAGTATTGTCACAAAAGTGCCCGGCGTGCCGATTATTGTTCTCACCGGCCTGGATGATGAGGCCTTGGCGGTCAAATCTCTTCAGGAGGGCGCGCAAGACTATCTCGTCAAGAACCAACTAGATAGCAACTTGTTGGGGCGCACCATTCGCTATGCCATTGAGCGCAAGCAGGTTGAAGAAGCATTGCATGCCAGCGAGGAAAGATTCCGCGCTCTCATTGAGAAAGGCACCGACGAAATCGTCGTGCTCGATGCGCAGTTTAAGCCGGTTTACGTAAGCCCTTCCGTGGTCCGGGCCACGGGCTATTCAGTGGATGAAGAAAGCCCGGTGGACCCTTTTGCGTATATTTATTCGGAAGACCTCCCTGCCATTCAAAAGGGATATGACCAACTTTTGAATAACCCGGGTCAATCTCTTCCGTTCCAGATGCGCTTACAGCGCAGGGATGGTAGCTTGCGCTGGGTCGAAGGAGTTGGTACCAATCTTCTTTCGGACCCGAGCGTCAATGGCATTGTTTTTAATTACAGCGATATCACACAGCGCAAATACAGGGAACGCGAGTTGGAAGCCGTTGCTGCAATCGGTGCCGCTTTGCGCACTGCACAGACTGTGGATGGCATGTTCCCGCTCTTGTTGGATGAAACATTACGGGCATTGGGAGAAAAAGCGGGCAGTATCTGGCTCTATGATTCTGCCAACGACCGTGTGAGTATTGTCCATCAGCGCGGATTGGGCGAGGCCAGGCCAGCGGCTATCAAGCGCGGTGAAGGGATTATCGGGTACGTGGTAGACTCCGGACTGGTATATGTTTCGCGCGACCTTAAAACTGATCCGCGCCTCCATGAAACCGCCCGCCAGGATATCCAGCCAGGGCAGGCCGGTATCTACGTGCCCATCCAGGCTGTAGATCAAGTCATTGGAGTCCTCTCGATCAATACTGATCTGCCCCACGAATTTACCGAAGCGGATATTCATCTGCTCACAACACTGGCTGAAATTGCCGGGAATGCGATCTACCGCACCCGTCTTTATGAGCAGACCCAGAGGCACCTGGAAAATATCGCCGCTTTACGCGCGATTGATAGGGCGATCAGCACCAGCTTTGACCTGCAGTTTGTTCTCAATGTGGTGCTCGAGCAAGTTACGACCCAGCTGGGTGTCACTGCCGCGGATGTGCTCTTGCTTGACCCTTATTTGCATGTGCTTGAATATGGCGCCGGACATGGCTTCCGATCTCAGCCTGTCCACCTTTCCCAGATGCAGCTTGATGAGGGCCATGCCGGGCGCGCTGTGCTCGAACAACGGATTGTTGGCATTCCCAATTTATCGGAAAGCGAAGGTCTTTTTCTGTACTCCCGGGGCCTGGAGGGGGAAGGATTTGTGGCATATTACGCTGTGCCGCTCATCTCCAAAAGGCAGGTCAAGGGTGTTCTGGAGATATTCCACCGTAAACCGCTTGCACCGGATGCGGACTGGCTGGACTTTTTGGAGACACTGGGTGGGCAGGCAGCGATTGCCATCGATAATGCCACGCTGTTCAATGATTTGCAGCATTCCAACGTCGAACTGACGCAGGCTTATGATGCCACGATTGAGGGCTGGTCACACGCGCTCGACCTGCGTGATAAAGAAACGGAAGGTCATGCCCGGCGTGTCACCGATATGACCATGGATCTGGCGCGCGCCATGGGTGTTACCAGCGCTGAATTGATTCATATACGGCGGGGAGCGCTCTTGCACGATATCGGAAAGATGGGTATACCTGACAGCATTCTTTTGAAGCCGGATAAGCTGACTGATGAAGAATGGCAGATCATGCGCAAACACCCCACCTATGCTTATGAGATGTTGTCGCCGGTCCAGTTCCTGCGCCCGGCACTCGACATCCCATATTGCCATCATGAAAAGTGGGACGGGACGGGCTATCCGCGCGGCTTGAAGGAGCTTGAAATTCCGCTGACTGCACGCATCTTCGCGGCTGCAGACGTGTACGACGCCCTGACTTCACACCGTCCGTACCGCAAGGCCTGGTCCAAGAAACAGACCCTGGCATACATCAAAGCCGAGGCCGGAACACACTTCGACCCAGCCGTGACGGAAGTCTTCCTGAGGATGATGGGATTGGTTGAATGACAATCCATGCCGGGAAATATAAAACCGCCATCTTCAACGGATGGCGGTTTTCGTTTATCCAGAGCGGGTGATGGGATTCGAACCCACGATATCTTGCTTGGGAAGCAAGCGTTCTACCACTGAACTACACCCGCGCGAGCGGTATTATACCCCGGATTTGCGGAGATTTTTTCGGTAATTCCAGGGTATACCGCCACCTAAGAATTTTTTTAACCACAGATAAACATGGATAAAGGCAAAAGCTTTTTAAGCGCTTTTCTTCCGTTTTGCCCAAAGGCCTTTCAATAAAGAGATCGACCCGACCAGCGGGAAGAATGCACACCCAAGTGCGCCCATGATCAGCCCGCTGCCCTCGCTGCCCAGCCAGCCGCGGCTCTCGATGGTCTGCGGATCGTCCGCAGTATAGTAGGCCTCTTCCGTCTGGCCGATCTTGCTCTTGTCGGGCTTGCTGGCGCAGTTATCGCCGATGTATGTCACGTCCTGGCCGTCTTTGGTGGTGAACTCGTAGCGCGGGCAAAAATCGGCCACCTGCGGGTTCGGGTCGGGGACGTACTCACTGATGGTGGCCGTGGAGTGCTCAGCTGTGGCGAAAAAGGCTTCCTCTTGCATGTAATTAACCACACCGAGCGCCAGGCAGCCAAGGCCGATCAGGGTGAAAAACAGGAAGAACAACAGGCCAGGGGTTTTCAAGATAGCCTCCAAAGAGAATGGCAAACGGAAATAGGGACCGGCTGATTGTATCTTGGATTTATTTCGCCGAAAAGCCCGGATTTCGAACTTGCGAACTCTTGCCTGCGTAGGACTCTCCCGATAATGCCGGGGACTTTGCCCCCGATAGTGCCGGGGACTTTGCCGCTCATCCTTCGACTCCGCCCCGCGTGAAGTGCCGCGAGGCTCCGCTCAGGATGAGGTTGTGGAAGCCACCAGCGCCTTGAGCGCAGCTGTTAATGTCCCCACGGCCTTGTCGTATTCCTCCAGTGAGATGTGCTCGTCCGGCGTGTGGTCGAGGGCCGAATCGCCGGGCCCGTAGACCAGGCAGGGACATTTCCACGCAGGGGCCACGATGTTCAGGTCGGCGGTGCCGGTCTTGTAGACGAAGCTGGGCGTGCCGCCCGCGGCGCGGATGCCGCTCAAAAATGCGCGCACCAGGGCGGTGTTCTTCTCACACTGGAAGGCCGGCAGGGCGAAGCCCAGCCTTTCCACTTTCGCGCCCAGATGTTCCAGGGCCAGTTCGTCCGCGCGCGCGTACCATGCGTCGGGCGGCAGGTCCACGGGCAGGCGCGCGCCGATGCGCAGGCGTGCCCATTCTTCGAAACCGTCGCCGCCGGATTCCATGCCACGCAGCGTCAACATCAGTTGTTCGAAGGCGCGCTCGCGGCCGGTATTGAACGTCCCGGCCCAGTTCTGCATGGCCTGCCAGACGGCCACGGCCGCCTCACAGGCACTTTCCTGGCGGCCGGCGGTGTGCGCCAGCGCGCGGCGCACACGCACGTCCAGCCAGGCGCTGCCCTTGTATCCGAGCGAGACGCGGTCCCAGCGGTTGGGCTCGCCGATAATGGCGAACTGGGGCTGGTAATCTTTTGCGACAAACTGCGCGCCTTCGGAATCGCGCTCCTCTTCCACCGCGCCAACGACCACGAACTGCCAGCCCGCCACTGGGCCAAGGGCCGCCACCGCGTCCGTAAAACAGGCCAGCGGCCCCTTGGCGTCCACCGAACCGCGGCCGTAAAACACGTTGCCATCGGTGCGCACCGGGACCTCCCCCGGCACCGTATCGATGTGTCCGAGCAGGATCACTTGCTGGGGCCCGTCGCCCATCACGCCCACGGCGTTGCCGGCCTCGTCGCGGAAGCTTTTGGTAAAGCCCAGCGACGCCATGCGCGCCACCAGCCAGTCCACGGCGGGCCTTTCCTGCCCGGAGGGGCTGTATTGTTCGACCAGGCCGATGAGGGTTTCTGCATTCGATGTGTTCATGGTAATTTTGGGCCTTTGTGCATGGAAAAGAGAGAAGGGAAAAGGGAGAAGGAAAAGCTGTATCAGAAACTTCTTCCTTCTCCCTTTTTACTTTTTCTTACTCTTCTTTCATTTCCACCGTAAGAACTTCAGCAAGTATCTCAACGAGATGATCGATCTGTTCATACGTGATCACCAGCGGCGGCAGCAGGCGGATGACGGTCATGCCGGCGTTCAGCGCGATGACCTTGCGGTCCTGCAGTGCGCGCAGGTAAGGCAGCACCTTCTGGCGTAGCTCGATGCCGACCATCAGGCCCTTGCCGCGTATCTCACGGATGAGCGGTGAGTTGATCTCGTGCAGCTTATCCATCAGGTATTCACCTTTTTTGGCGGCCTGGCCGGGCAGGTCTTCCTCTTCGATGGCGGTCAGCGCGGCCAGCGCGGCGGCGCAGGAAAGCGGGTTGCCGCCAAAGGTGGAGCCGTGCACGCCCGGTACCAGGTTCTGTACCGCCGGGCCGATCAGCACCGCGCCCATCGGCAGCCCACCGGCCAGCGACTTGGCGCAGCACAGCAGGTCCGGGGTCACGCCGCTGTGCTGGATGGCGAAGAGTTTGCCGGTGCGCCCGAAACCGCTCTGGATCTCGTCGGCAATCAGCAGCGCGCCGCGCTCGGTGCAGATGCGCCGGGCGGCCTGCAGGTAGGCGTCGTCCGCCGGGTAGACCCCGCCTTCGCCCTGGACGGGTTCGAGGATCACGGCTGCGGTCTGGTCGTTGACGGCCGCTTCGAGCGCGGCGATGTCGTTGTAGGCTATGTGGCTGAAACCGGGCACGAGCGGCTCGAAGCCTTCCTTGTATTTCTTGTTATAGGTGGCCGAGAGTGAACCCATCGTGCGCCCGTGGAAGGCACGCATGGTGGCGACGACGTTCGTGCGCCCGGTGGAGATGCGCGCGAATTTGAGCGCCGCCTCTACCGACTCGGTGCCCGAGTTGCAGAAGAAGACCCGGTCGAGGCCGGGGATGATGGAAGTCATTTTGTCCATCAACAGGGCGCGCTTCTCGTTGTAGAAGGTCTCGAAAAGCGTGATCAGCGTGCCGGCCTGCTCGGCGATGGCGGCCGCCACCTTGGGGTGCGCGTGGCCCAGGTTGGCAACACCATGCCCGGCGGCGCAGTCCAGGTATTCGACACCGTCGATGTCGAATAACGCCGCGCCCTGCCCGCGCACAAAGATGATCGGCTGCTTGCCGTACAGGCCGGAGGTATGTTTGTTCTCGATTTCCATGATCTGGCTGGCTGTCAGTTTGCTCATTGGATGCTCCAATCCTTAAGTTCATTTCATCCGCGAATTTACGCGAATTGTCGCTAATTTCTTTTTAAATTCGCGTGAATTCGCGAAGATTAGCGGATCGAAACCTGCCTACTCGATCACCGTGCCATTACCATTCAGGGCATTCGAAATCGGGTTCTGGATGCGCCCGTCGGCGATGATGACGCGTGCCACGCCGCCTTTGAGCGCTTCTTCGGCGCCCAGGACTTTTTTCTTCATGCGGCCCTGGGCGGCTTCGAGCGCCTCGGGCAGCTTGGCTTGCGGCAGCTGGCGGATGAGACTGCTCTCGTCCGGGAAGTTCTTCATCAGGCCGGGTACGGCTGTCAGCAGCAGTAGTGAACTGGCATTCAGCGCCGCAGCCACCATCGCGGCTGCGCGGTCGGCGTCTACGTTGAGGGCTTCGCCTGCGGCGCTGACGGCCATGGGCGCTACGACCGGCACGTAGCCGCCGTCCAGCAGGGTATGCAGCAGGCTGGCGTTGACCTGTTCGATCTTGCCGGTGTAATCGTCGCGGATGATGATGCGTTTGCCGCGCTCCGCGTCCACGCTCTGGATCGAGTCCTTGCGTGTCGCGGCCAGTAAACGCCCGTCCACGCCGCTCAGGCCAAAGGCATTCACACCCAGCATTTGCAGTTGTTCGACCAGCAGCGTATTGACCTTGCCGTTGACGGCCATGGCGAAGATCTCGAGCGTGCCGCGGTCGGTATAGCGCGAGGTATACCCGGACGGGGATGTAATGAAGCGCGGTGGGCGTCCCAGGCCTTCGCCGAGCTGGTTGGCTTCGGCGGAACCGCCGTGCACCAGTACCAGCTGCTGGCCCTGTTTGACCAGCTCGGCCACATCCTTGCAGATGGCGGAAAAATCCACGCCTTCGGTGCCGCCCAGTTTGACGACGATGATCGTACTATTGTTCGACATAAGTATCGTTCCTGATAATTGAAGGATGAAGTCGGAAGGATGAAGTCGGAAGGATGAAGGCTGAAGAAAGAAGGCTGGTGGCGTATATTTTCATCCTTTCGCTTTCAGCCTTCATCCTTTGCTAAATCGGGTGCAGCCCGGGGAAGTCGATGCCGGTGCTTTCATCCAGGCCGAGCATCAGGTTCATGCACTGTACGGCCGAGCCGGAAGCGCCCTTCATCAGGTTATCGATGGCGCACATCGAGACGACATGCCCATTCCTCTCGTCCAGTTCGAAGCCCAGGTCGGCGTAGTTGGAACCGGCCAGGATCTTGGGCTCGGGCACGCGGTAGATGCCGCGCCCTTCCTTGACCACACGCACGAACGGATTCTCCGTCGCCACGGCGCGGTAGGCCTTCCACAGGTCCTTGATGGCCACGCCGGGTTTGAGCGTGGCGTGCGCCGTTGCCAATACGCCACGCACCAAGTCCACAGAGGTCATGGTCAGCGAGACGTCGGTCAGGCCCAGTTCCTGGATGACTTCGGCGGTGTGGCGGTGACCGAAGGGCGAGAAGGTGCGCACCACGCCGCTGCGTTCCGGGTGGTGCGAGCCGGGGTTGCCCTCCGCGCCGCCCTCGGAGGAGCCCACTTTGAGTTCTACAATAATCGGGGTGGATAAGTCCAATAGCTCCGCTTTGACCAGCGGCAGCAGGGCCAGGTTGCTGGCGGTGGCATTGCAGCCCACACCGCTGACGTAGCTGGCCGTGGCCAGCTCGGCGCGGTGCAGCTCGGGCAGGCCATAGACGAACTTGGAGAGCCACTGCGGCGCGGCGTGCGGCTCGCCGTACCATTCCTGGTACAGCTCCGCGCTGCGCAGGCGGAAATCGGCCGAGAGATCGACGATGCGCGGCGCGATGGATACATACTCTTCGATGTTGTGCTGGGCCTGGCCGTGCGGCAGGGCCAGGAAGAGCAGGTCCACCGGCTCGAGCGCAGCCGGGTCGCTGAATTTGAGCTGGGTGCGCTTGCGCAGATTCGGATGTGTCTGGTATACGTACTCGCCCAGGTGCGAGCGCGAGGTGACCTGCGCCACTTCGGTGTTGGGATGGTCGAGCAGGATGCGCAGCAACTCGCCGCCGCCATACCCCGACCCGCCTACGATGGAAACTCTTGTCATGCTTTCTCCTGTTTTGGAAGAGCCTAAACACGAAGGGCACGAAGTACACAAAGGAGATCAAAAAGCTTTTTTTGGCATTTTCCTTTGTGCCCTTAGTGTTCTTTGCCTGCCCCGGCGGGGTAGGCTGGGGTGTTAAAGATTTGTTTTTTCCGTTAAAGGCGGAAGGGCCTAAACACGAAGGGCACGAAGTACACGAAGGAGATCAAAAGCTTTTTTTCTGTTTTCCTTTGTGTCCTTCGTGTTAAAGATTTGTTTTTTCTGTTAAAGGCGGAAGAGCCTCTTTTGCCTTGGCCGCTTTCATGACGTAATTGACGATCTCGTCGGCAATGTCCACGCCGCTGATCGGCTGGGCCGTGTGGAACTCCATGGTGTGGTTGACTTCGTTGACCAGCAGCCCGCGCTGGGGGTGTTCCACCAGGTCGACGGCCAGCACGCCGCCGCCCATGGCCGCGGCCGCATTCAGGCAGAGTGACTCGATCTCGGGTGTGATCGGGCAGAGTTCGCCTTCGCCGCCGCGCGCCGTGTTGGTGATCCAGTGTTCCGACTTGCGGTAGATGGCGGTCAGGATGCGCTCGCCGACGATGATGGCGCGGATGTCGCGACCGGGTTTCTCGATGAACTCCTGGATGTAGAAAACCGAGTGCTGCACCGAACCGAGCGTGGCCTTGTGTTCCAGGATGGCCTCGGCCGCGTCGCGGTCGTTGACCTTGGCCAGCAGCCGTCCCCACGAACCCACCACCGGTTTGAGCACCACCGGGTAGCCGAACTTCTCGATGGCTTCCAGCGCCGATTCAGGCGTGAAGGCCACCACGTTGTGCGGCTGCGGAATGTTGGCGCGCGCCAGCAGGGCGCTGGTGGTTACCTTATCGCCGCAGGCCTCGGCCACCGCCGCCGTGTTGACGGTTGGCACGCCAAAGGCGTTCAGGATGCGCAGCGCGTACAGGCCGCTGGTGTAGCTGATGCTGCGCTCCAGCACGGCGTCGAACTCGAGCCACGGCGCGGGCTGGTCCAGGTCGAAGGAGATGGCGCGGTCGTCGAGGCGTTCGTAGTCGATGCCGCGTTTCTCCATCGCGCCGAAGATCCATTTCTCTTCCACGCGCACGCGGGAGTAGAGAACACCAATTCGCAGGCGTTTTTGCATGTTCATCTCTTCCCCCTCTCCCTAAGGGAGAGGGCCGGGGTGAGGGTGAGAATCAGGTTACTCGCCCCAGTCTTCCTGTTCCATCGGCGCCACGTCAACGGCGGCAGGGTCCAGGGATTTTACTTCCAGGTCCACGCCGCAGTCGGGGCAGACGATGATCTCGCCAACAACGGTGCTGGCTTCGAGCGTAATTTCGGCAGAGCATTCGGGGCAGGATACGGTATTCATGGTTTTCTCCTTATGGTTTGGTAGGGGCGACCCTGTGTGGTCGCCCTGGGCAGGCATTATTATCCTCGACAGGGGACGCAGGCCTGCCCCTACGATTTATAAAATTGGATGGTATGAGCGGCCTTGGCCTGCTCGATTTGATTTTGGACGGCGGCGGGCGCCGTGCCGCCCAGGCTGTTTCTTTTTTCGACGGATTTCTGCGGGTCGAAGACGGCGTACACGTCCGCCTCGATCATTGCACCCAGGGCCTGCCACTCGTTTAAGTCGAGTTTGTCCAGGCTGGTGCCTCTCTCGGCGGCCACGCGGACGGCTTTCCCGGCGATGGCATGTGCCTCGCGGAAGGGCATGCCTTTGACGACCAGGTAATCGGCCAGGTCGGTGGCCAGCATGGCTGCGTCGATGGCGGCGCGCATCCGTTCCGGCCGCGGCGTAAGTGTCTCGAGCGCGCCCGCCAGTACGGGCAGGAGCGCCAGCAGGGTATCGCAGGCGCTGAAGACCGGCAGCTTGTCCTCCTGCAGGTCCTTGTCGTAGCTGGACGGCAGGCCCTTGAGCGTGGCCAGCAGCCCAGTCAGCAGCCCGAGCAGCGTGCCGGACTTGCCGCGCGCCAGCTCGAACATGTCCGGGTTTTTCTTCTGCGGCATCAGGCTGGAGCCGGTCGAGAAGGCGTCGGAGAGCTCGAAGAAACCGAACTCGGCGCTGGTGAAGAGCACCATGGCCTCGGCCAGCCTGCTCAGGTGCAGCCCGGTCATTGCCGCGACAAACAGGAACTCGGCTGCAAAATCGCGGTCCGAGACGGCGTCCAGGCTGTTGGGCGCGGCGCTGTCGAAACCCAATTCGGTGGCCAGCGCCGCCCGGTCGACCGGGAAGGCGGTGCCCGCCAGCGCCCCGGAACCCAGGGGCAGGACGGCCAGTCGCTTTCTTAAATCGGTCAGGCGCTCGCGGTCGCGCTGCAGCGGCCAGAAGTGTGACAGCCACCAGTGCGAGAGCAGGATCGGCTGGGCGCGCTGCAGATGGGTGTAGCCCGGCATGAGCATATCTTTGTCAGTTTCGGCGCGCGAGAGCAGTGCAGCCTGCAGGCTGGCAATGGCCGCATCCAGCATGGGCAGGGCTGCCAGCACCCACAGACGGAAATCGGTAGCCACCTGGTCGTTGCGGCTGCGCCCGGTGTGCAGCGCGCCCGCGAGTGGGCCGATCAGCTCGCCCAGGCGGCGTTCGACGGCGGTGTGGATGTCCTCGTCCGCTTCGGCGTAGACAAAGCTGCCCTGTTCGAACTCCGCGCCGACGGCCTGCAGGCCCGCGATGATCCTTTGGGTTTCAGCCTCGCTCAATACGCCGGCCTTGCCAATGGCAGCCGCCCAGGCAATGGACCCGGCCACATCCTGGCCGGCCATGCGCTGGTCGAACGGCAGGGACGCATTGAGCGCCCAGGCCGCCGGGTCGAGTTTTCCGCTGAAACGTCCGCCCCAAAGGGTCATAGTCTGTTAGTCTCCTTGTGTGCTGGTCTTCTGGTCGGCTGGTATGATTTCCAGGGTCAGGCTGTAATCGCTATAGCCTACGGCGCGCCAGAATGAGACCGCAGGGGTGTTCTTAACCAGAACGTCAATCGTCCGGCGTTTACCTTGTGGCCAGAACTGCGTAGCCAGCTGTTGTATCGCGCCTCGGCCGATCCCTTCGCGCCGCCTGTGGCGGACAACGAAGAATTGGCGAAGATAAATTTCTACTTCTGTTTCGCGAAACAACGCATATGCCACAGTTTCGTTTTTCTCATCAAAGACGATGGCCTGATATTCACCCGTCGTCAGCCACCCGCGCATGCGCTGTTCAAGCTCTGCGACGGTCATTGGGTTACGATGGCCCTCATCCTCGATGAGCTGATAGTTCCACTCGGCGAGCATCGGGCAGTCATCGGCAGAGGCAATGTGAGATTTCATGACACGCTTATCTTTGTTCACGCAGGGGCTTAGCCCCTGCGCGAGCGGGATACTAATCTCTCTTAAACCTCGAATAATCCGGCTTCGACATTTCAAGCCCTGAAACGGGCAGGCCGTTCATCGCGCGCACTTTGAGCGAAAGGCCGTACAGGCGGATGAAGCCTTCGGCGTCGCTCTGGTCATAGACGTCTTCCTGGCCAAAGGTGGCAAAGTCTTCGCGGTACAGGCTGAAGGGACTGCTGCGGCCTGCAGAGATGACGTTGCCCTTGTAGAGCTTGAGCCGCACTTTGCCGGTAACGGGGCCTTGCGTGTTGTTGACGAATGCGTCCAGCGCCTCGCGCAGCGGCGTGAACCACAGGCCGTTGTAGACCAGCTCGGCATATTTGATGGCGACCATGTCCTTGAAATGCATGGTCTCGCGGTCGAGCACCAGCGATTCGAGTTCCTGGTGGGCGGCCATCAGGATCGTGCCGCCGGGCGTTTCGTACACGCCGTGCGATTTCATGCCCACCAGCCGGTTCTCGACCAGGTCCACACGCCCGATGCCGTGCGTGCCGCCGATGGTGTTCAGGTAAGCGATCAGCGCGGCAGCGGACATCTTCTCGCTGTTGACCGCCACGGGTGTGCCCGATTCGAAGTCTATCTGGACGTAGCCGGGCTCGTCTGGGGCGTTCTCGGGTGAGGCGCTGATCTGGAACATCGGCTCTTCGGGTTCGTTCCAGGGATCTTCGAGCAGGCCGCCTTCGTGTGAAAGATGCCACAGGTTGGCATCGCGGCTGTAAATGGATTTCTTGGTGGCTGTGACCGGAATGTTGCGGGCATTGGCATAGGCAATGGCGTCCTCGCGCGAGCGGATGTCCCATTCGCGCCACGGGGCAATGGTCTTCAGGCGTGGGTCGAGCGCCATAGTGGTCAATTCGAACCGTACCTGATCGTTGCCCTTGCCGGTCGCGCCGTGCGCAACGGCCTGTGCGCCAGTCTGATGGGCCACATCCACCATATGCTTGGCGATCAGGGGACGGGCCACCGAAGTCCCGAGCAGGTATTTGCGCTCGTAAACGGCTCCGGCGCGCAGCATCGGGAAGAGGTATTCGGAAGCAAATTCTTCCTTAAGATCGTGTATCACAAGCTGGCTGGCGCCGCTGGCTTTGGCTTTGGCCTCCAACCCGCTCAAGTCTTCACCTTGACCCACATCGGCGCAAAAGCAGATTACTTCGCAGCCGTAATTTTCCTTGAGCCATGGGACAATAATGGAGGTATCCAGCCCGCCGGAGTACGCCAACACCACTTTCTTGATCGCTGGTTTGGGTTTACTTTTCATAATTTCTCCTGCTTGATAAAATGCACTTCTCGTTTTGAGAGAACGGTTAAACACGAAGGTCACAAAGGTTACACATCGCCCCGATGCCCCTACGGGGAAGGAAAACGAAATAAGTTGTTTTAAGAACTTAACCTTTGTGTACTTCGTGTCCTTTGTGTTAAAGTTCTTGAATAACCACGAACCGAAAAAAAACAAGAAAATAGCCCTCCGGGAAGGAGGGCTATTTGGTTGACTGCGCGATATGCTCAGGACATTATTCCGTCAAGTCCGTCATCCAAGTCAAAAGCTCCCATCCTTCTTTACGAAGCGGGTTCCGGACGACGGGGACGGCGGGTAAATTCTGAAAGAATAACCATAGTGGCCGAAATTATACCAACTGACATGCATATGTCAATGGAAAATCGATATTTGTTTTGCGCTCGTCCGGGCAGCCCAGCCAGGTTTTTAGGGTGATTAGCTCAAATGCCCGTCCTGATGCGAAGAATGGCGGAGGGTGGGAGTTCAGGCCCGTTGCGGGACCTGCGCCAGCACATAATCGATCATCCTGCCGGGGATGTCCACACCGGTGGTGGCAATACTGTTGCGGAATTCCATGGTGTGATTGATCTCGTTGATGGTGTAGCCGCTGCCCGTTTCGAACAGGTCGAGCGCCAGCAGCCCGCCGCCTACCGCGTGCGCGGCGCGCCGGCACAACTCGGCGATCTCGGGCGTGACGGGGCAATTGGAAGCAACCCCGCCGCGGGCGGTGTTGGTAATCCAACCCTCGGCGCTGCGGTAGATGGCGCAGATGCATTCCTCACCTACTACAAAGGCGCGAATGTCGCGCCCGGGTTTGTCGATGTATTCCTGGATGTAGAAGACCTGGTGGTTGACGCCCAGGGTGGACTTGTGCTCGAGGATGGCCTGGGCTGTGGCGCGGTTGTCCACCTTGGCAAGCAGGCGGCCCCAGGAGCCGACCACCGGTTTGAGCACGCAGGGATAACCCATGGCTTCCACCGCCCGCAGCGCGGCGTCTTCGTCGAAGGCCATCAGCACGCGCGGGGTGGGGATGCCGTTGCTCGCCAAAATCTGGCTGGTGACGTATTTGTCTCCGCAGCGCTCGGCCACTTGTGAGGTGTTCACCACGGGAATGCCGTGCGCTTCGAAGATGCGTGTGATGTACAGCCCGCGCGAGTAGGAGATCGAACGCTCGAAGAGCACATCCACCTCGGCGGGTTTTTTGCCGATATCGAAGAACGTCTCCCCGTCGTTGATCTGCACGACTTCGACGCCCTCGCGTTCTGCGAGTTTTTCAAGCAGGTATTTTTCTTCCAGGCGAATACGGGTGTATAGGAAACCGACTCGGGTCATGCTTTCTCCTCTATCATTATGTCATTCCCGAAGGGGCACCGCTTTGGGACGGTGTCCCTTCGGGAATGACACTGTTAATGTGTTAGGGCCGAAATAATTTCATCCGTCATTTGTTCGGTGGTCAGCGACCCGCCCAGGTCTTCGGTGACGCGGTTGCGGGAGATGGCATCCGCCACGACCTCGCGCAGGCGGCCGGCCTGTTCGGGCTCGCCGATGAAATCCAGCATCATCGCGGCCGAAAGGAAAGTGGCGGTGGGGTTGGCCTTGTGCTGCCCGGCAATTTTCGGCCCGCTGCCGTGCACCGGCTCGAAGACGGCCACTTTGTCACCGATGTTGCCGGAGCAGGCCACGCCCAGCCCGCCGACCAGCATGGAGGCTTCGTCGCTCAGGATGTCGCCGAACAGGTTGGTCGTTACGATGACTTCGAACTGCTCGGGCGCGCGCACCAGTTCCATCGCGCAGGTATCCACCAGCATCTCTTCCATCTGGATGTCGGCATACTGCGGGGCCACTTCCAGGGCGATCTTGCGGAACAGCCCGTCTGATTCGCGCAGGATGTTGGCCTTGTGCACCACGGTCACTTTTTTGTAGCCGCGCTGGCGGGCCAGCTCGAAGGCTTTTATGAGAATCCGCTCTGAGGCTTTGCGTGTGATGATGCGCTCGGAGATGGCGCGGTTCCCATTATCTTCCACGCGCTCCACGCCCGAGTACAGGTCTTCGGTGTTTTCGCGCACGACCAGCAGGTCGATGCCCGGGCGCGAGGAGGGGTGCTCGAAGGATTTGCACGGCCGCAGGTTGGCGTACAGCTCGAAGGTCTGGCGCAGGCGGATGATGGCCGAGAAGTAGTTGGGCAGGTTCGGGGGCGTGGTGACCGCGCCGAACAGGGTCGCGTCCGCGCTGCGGACTTTCTCCAGCGTTTCATCCGGCAGGGGCGTGCCCACTTTCTGGTAAGTGCCGTAGCCGATTTCACCGTAAGCGAAGTCCAGTTTCACAGGCAGCGCGCGCAGCACCTTCTCGGCCTGGGCGATCACCTCCGGCCCGATGCCGTCGCCGGGGAGCAGGCAGATTTTATAGGTCATAGTTTAAGTTTTGGCAACGGAGAGCGCAAAGAAAGATCAAGTTCATCCGCTAATCCACGCGAATTTTCGCTAATTTCTTTAAAAATTCGCGTGGATTAGCGAGAATTCGCGGATGCACTTGTGTGTTCTCTGTGGCTAACACCTTTAGGCCATCAGCTCTTCGATGTCGTGGTTCTTCAGGTAGTTGACGATCCCGCCGGCTTCGGCGATCTTGAGCACAAAGGTCGGCAGTGGGTTGGCCTGGTAGGTGTGGCCCTTGGTCTTGTTATGGATCAGGCCCTTGTCCAGCTCGACTTCGATCTCGTTGCCTTCTTCGATATCCGCGGCGGCGTCCGGACAGACCAGGATCGGCAGGCCGATGTTGATGCAGTTGCGGAAGAAGATGCGCGCAAACGAATGCGCGATCACGCATTTTGCTTCCGAGCCCTTGATGGCGATCGGGGCGTGTTCGCGTGAGGAGCCGCAGCCGAAGTTCTGCCCGCCGACGATCACGTCACCGGGTTTGACGGTCTTGGCGTAATCGGGCTTGATTTCGCAGAAGACGTTCCTGGCGAGTTCTTTCGGCTCGATGGTAATGTTATAACGAGCCGGAATGATCTCGTCGGTGTTCAGGTTTTCTCCAAATGTCCAGGCTTTTCCCATAATCAGTTCTCCATAAATTTATCTAAAGAGATTTACCACGAAGGACACGAAGGTGCACAAAGGAAAATCTTAAAAGCTCTTCCTTCGTGTCCTTCGTGGTTAAAGATCTTTTAGTCTTTCAGGTACTCGCGCGGGTCGGTGATCTTCCCGGCAATGGCAGTTGCGGCGGCGGCGGCCGGGCTGCCCAGGTAGATTTCGGCATCCGGGCTGCCCATGCGGCCGATAAAGTTGCGGTTCATGGTGGTGAAGGCGCGTTCGCCCGGTCCGAGCAGCCCGCCATGGCGGCCGATACAGGCGCCGCAGCCGACCACGCCGATGGTGCAGCCGGCATCCAGGAAGATCTGGATCAGCCCGTTCTGCATGGCTTTTTCGTAGATCTGCACGCTGGCGGGCGTGATGATGGTGCGCGTAAACTGGGCCACGTGCCGACCCTTGAGTATCCGGGCTGCCTGTTCCAGGTCCTCGTAGCGCCCGTTGGTGCAGGTGCCGATGAAGACCTCGTCGATCGCGAGTCCGTCGACCTCGCCGAGCGCTGTGACGTGGTCTACGTCCGGGTGGCTGGCCACCTGCGGGCCGATATCGGTCACATCGATCTCGATCACTTTTTCGTACTGCGGGTCGACCGGTTTGATCATCTTGAACGGACCCTTGGCTTTCGTCTGGGTTTCAAGGAATTTGATCGTCACTTCATCTGGCGTGATCAGGCCGCATTTTGCGCCCAGCTCGGTGGACATATTCGGGAAGATAATGCGCTCGTGCATCGGCAGGGCGTCGATATACGGCCCGGCAAATTCGACCGATTTATAAGTCGCGCCGTCCATGCCCAGCATGCCGCAGATATACAGCATCACGTCCTTGGCAAACACGCCCGGCTTGGTCTGCCCTTTAAAGTTAATCAGAATAGTTTCGGGCGTGCGGAACCAGGTCTTGCCCGTCGCCCAGGCTACACCGATCTCGGTCGAACCAAAGCCGGTACCGAAGCAGCCGAAAGCGCCGTAGGTGTTGCTGTGCGAATCGCCGCCGATGATGACGCGCCCCGGCGTGACAAAGCCTTCTTCGATCAACACCTGGTGGCAGATGCCCTGGTGAAAGAAATGGACAATGCCCTGTTCCTTCATAAAGTCGACGATTTTCTTTTGTGCTTCGGCGGCCAGCAGGTTTGGCGCGGGGTAGGCGTGGTCGAAATTGATAATGATTTTATTGATGTCTTTGATCGGCTTGCCGACTTCGCGGAAGGCTTTGATCGCCAGCGGTGAGGTATTGTCGTGGGTCATCATGTAGTCCACGTCCAGCATGACGATCTCACCGGCATGCACGGGCCGCCCGGATTTTGCAGAGAAAATCTCTTCGATTAAAGTACCCATAACTTACGCTCCGTTTCCGTTATATTTTTTGAGCACCACACGTGTCTCGGTAGTTTTAACGCCGGGGATGGTGCGAAGTTCCTCGATCAGGTTATTCAGATCGTGGATTGCAGCAACTTTGACAAAGGCACTGATGTCATATGCGCCGGTGATTTCATAAACATTGCTGACGCTTTGGAAGTTGCGCAGGCGCCGCACTACGGCCGTGGTATAGACCTGTGATTCGACCTCGATCATTACGATCGCGTTCAACTCGTGCGGGATGATGTCGAGCATGCGCCCCGTGACCTTTTCCGCGATCTCGATGATGTCCGCGTCGAAAAGGAATTTGCGCGTATCGCCGGCGTGCTTGATCGCCTCGACGGTTTTTTCCAGTTCCTCGGGTGTGAACTCGACCCCATACTCTTCCAGGCGGGCGGCCACGGCACGTTTGCCGGTATATTTGTCGATCACGATCTTGCGCTCGCGACCGAGCATGGCCGGGTCGAAGGGCTCATAGGTGCGCGGGTCTTTGAGCACGCCGTTGGTATGCACGCCGGATTTGTGAGTAAAGGCGTTGGGTCCGGTGATCGGTTTGTTAGGCCCGACAAAGAACCCTGAAATTTTTTCGAGATAGGCAGAGATTTCCATCAGGTGGTTGATGTCGTATTTCTTGACACCCTCCAGGTTATGGAAGGCCATGATCGTCTCGCACAGATCGGGGATACCGGTGCGTTCGCCCATGCCGTTGACGGTCGTATGGATGCAGTCCGCCCCGGCGCGGATACCGGCCATCACGTTGGCCAGCGCCAGGCCGTAATCGTCGTGACAGTGCAGGTCGATCTTGCAGGGCAGCAAGCGCGCGCGCAGGGCTTTGATGCGCTCCTCCATCATGTAGGGCTGCATGATGCCGAGCGTGTCTGCATAGCTGATGCGGTCGGCCCCCGCCTCGATGGCGGCGTTACATACCTTCACCAGATATTCGAACTCCGTGCGCGTGGCGTCTTCGGGCGTGTAGCGCACTTTCAGCCCCAGCTCCCGCGCGTAACGGATGTGGTCGACGATGATCTCGATGGCCTGGTCCTGCGATTTGTGCATCTTCGCTTCGAGATGGATCTGCGAGGTGGGATAGAAGACCACCACGCGGTCTACGCCGCAGTCCTTGGCTTTGGCCAGCCCGCTGCGGATCGCAAGCGAATGAGCTACAATCTCGGCTTTCAGGTTCAGCCCGACGATCTTCTTGATGGTCGCCGCTATCGTAGGGGAAACGCTCGGGTCGCCGGCTTCGATCATGTCGACGCCAACTTTATCGAGCAGTTTGGCGATCTCGATCTTTTCTTCCGGGAGAAAATTGACGTAAGGTGTTTGCTCACCTTCCCGCAACGTCGTATCCAGAATTTCTACCATCGTGCCTCTCTTCTCCTTGCAAAATAAAACGAGCTCTCCGTCATCGGAGAGCTCGCTGGTAGACAGGATCGGATGTACGCTATGCGCGTGACTTTTACCTGGTTCTAACCATCGAAAGCCCACAAAGCCGACAACCGGAAGGTTTCGGAGTGGGCTAGCGCTTAGCCTTGGCCTCGAAAACAATTAGATTAGACAAGCTATTCATACAGGCCCGAGTTATATTCTTATTTTTTCCATTTGTCAATAGTAGGAGAGAAATTCATTGGGTGGCGAATCCGGATCGCGTCACATTGCCCGCCCAAGAAGCTTATCCGCCAGCTCGTTGAGCGCTTCTCCCGCTTCGCCCTGCGGGTCGGCCTCGCGCAGGCTGCTGAGCGCCATATCGGTCATTTGTTTTGCCGCTTCGTGCGAGGAGGTATAGGCGCTCTCCGTGGCGAGCAGTTTGGCGACTGTCTCGACCTCTTCCTGTTTGATGGGCCCCTGCGCCCAGCGCTCGGCAAATTTGCCTTTTTTGCCGAGCCCGGCCAGCACCGGCAGGGAATTTTTGCCTTCGACCAGGTCGGATGCGGCGGATTTTCCCGTAACGGTCTCGTCTCCCCAGATGCCGAGGATATCGTCCTGCACCTGGAAGGCCAGACCCAGGTAATTGCCGAAGGAGCGATAGGCTTGCTGGGCGGCTTCGTCTGCGCCGCCGAGCAGCGCGCCGAGGTGGCAGCACCCCGCCAGCAGGGCAGCAGTCTTGCCGGCGATCATCGGCCAGTAGTCTGCCACAGCCAGGTCGAGACGCTTTTCGTAGGAAATATCGAGGTACTGGCCGCGCGTCAGTTCGAGACTGGTATTGTGCAGGATTTGCGCTGCCAGGACGACAGTCTCGGCCGGGTAGCCGGCAATCAGATCGGTAATCGCCAGGTTCGAAAGGACAAATAATCCATCCCCGGCGTTGATGGCTTGCGGCATGCCCCACTTGACCCAGACCGTTGGGCGGCCGCGACGTTTTTCCGAATTGTCCTGGATATCGTCGTGGATGAGTGAAAAATTGTGCAGCAGTTCCACGGCCGCAGCCGCGGGCAGGGCACTTTCCCATGCTCCCGATCCACTTGATGCGGCGGTCGTCAGGAGCAGGAGCAGAGGGCGGATGCGTTTACCGCTCGCTTCGGGCCCGGCGCCTTCACCCGTCCAGCCCATATGATAGGTGAGCATCTCGTGATAAGGCTGCGTGCGTGGGCTGTCGAGGCGTGAGACCTGGCGCTGGAGTTCCGCTTCGATGGCCGGAAGAAGGGTGCTGACAAGTTGATCGCTCATGTTTTGATTTTACCTGAATTACAGAATGCCGAACTTTTGCAAATCTTCTTCCAGTTGCTCAGGGGAGCGGAATTGGATCGCGCCAAAGCCAAGTTGCCGCGCGGAAATTACATTGGCGGTCGAGTCATCGATGAAAATGCACTCTTGTGCGCTGCGCCCGATTTTGTTCAAGAGTAAATTGAAAATGGCCGGGTCGGGCTTGGACAGGCGCACCTCGCCGGAGATGACCATGTCGTCGAACCAGTCGAAGAATTCGAAGCGTGCCCGGTCGAGCCGGAACTTCTCGGCCGGATAGTTGCTCAGCCCGTAGAGCGGATAACCGGCTCGCTTGAGCCGCTGCAGGATTTTCACTGTTCCTTCAATAGGCCCGACGACGGATTCCGACCAGGATGTATCGTAAACCGGCAGGATGTGCGCGTACTGCGGGAACTGCGCACTGTGCTCGGCAATGGCCTCTGCAAAGCTGCGGCCGTTGTCCTGCTGTTTGTGCCATTCCATAAACTTGATTTCTTCCAGGAAGGCTTCCACGGCCTGCGGCCCGGCGGGGAAGGCGCGCTGAAAGATGCGGCGTGGGTCCCACTCCAGCAGCACCATGCCGTAGTCGAAAACAATAGCTCTGATCTTCGTATCCGTTATCATCCGTGAATCCGTTTTGAGTCCGTTGTCAGGTCCGTTGTCAGGAGCCGGTGCCGCCGTAGGCGTTGACGCCTTTCGTCCAGACCCAGTAGGTCAGGGCGAACATGAAAATGCCCACCAGCGGGGAGAAATACACCCACGGGGCGATCTGGTCAGGGCGCAGGAACATCTGCGATGGGTAGAAGGCCACGAACCCGATCGGCAGGATAAAGCTAAAGGTGAAACGAAAGAATCCGTCGAAGATACTCATCGGGTAGGGGGAAAATTCGCGCAGTTTCCAGGCCAGGTTTATCACGGCAAAGGAGTTGGTGATCCAGAAGGCCGCGCAGCCAGCTGCCACGATGATCGAGATCAATACCAGCGCCGCGCCGAACAGGGTAACGGGCAGCAGGATCAGCTTGAGTGGTGTCCAGCCGATCCCAAGCTGGATGGAGGCGTAGATTAGCAGGATGATCCCGACCAATAGCTGAGTCAGGCCTTTCAGGTCGAAGACTTCGGACATGTAGTAGAACATCATGTTGAGCGGGCGGAAGTAGTATTTTAAGAAGTTGCCGGTGCGCGTGTCGTTGCGCAGCCGCCAGGTGTTGTCGAACAGGATCTGCATGGGCGAGATGGCGATCATATAAAAGGCGTAGATAAAGACCATCTCCATGAAAGTCCAACCGGCCAGGTTGGGGATGGTGTCAAACAGCACCCAGAAAATTCCCAGGGTGGCCAGGCTGCTGAAGAACATGCCAATGGAGCTCAGGATAAAGTCGGCGCGGTACTGCATGCGCGCCTTGATATATTGTGCTTCGATGATGAGATACAGGCGTGCATATTCCCGTAGAGACAGCATAGGTCAACCTCCTGCCACACGTAGCACTTTGATGGCCTGGTTGTAGAACAGGCGCGTCAGTACAAACAGGATCACAACCCACAGCACCTGTATTCCCAGCATCGAGAGCAATATACTGCCATCCTGGTTGGGGCGCGTGACGAGCATCAATGGCGTGTAATAGATGGCCTGGAACGGCAGCACCAGCAGCACTTTCTGGATGGCCTGCGGGAAGAACTGTAGCGGCACCAGTGCGCCGGCCAGGATGCTGATCAGGATCTCCTTGGTGGTACTGATGCCCCAGATCGACTCGGCATAGAATGCCAGCAGGCCAGTGACGTAATCGAAGAAAAAACTGATCAGGAAGGCCAGCAAGAGGCTGACGGGGAAAAGCAGCAGCCCGGGCCCGAGTGAAAAGGTCACATGGAACACCAGGGTCAACATCAGCAAGGTTGGCACAGTGATGGCAGCCATGGTGGTGAGCACCGACCCAAGGCTGATGAACAGCGCGTAGAACTGATAATCGACCGGCTTGGTCAGGTAGATCGCGATGGTGCCGTCCTCGATCTCGTGGGCGATCTGCCAGTCTGCGTAGGTCTTGAGCAGCACGAAGACGGTACTGCCCAGGGAAATGTAGATGAACGTTTCGTTGAACGTCAGTCCATGGATGGTGGTGGTATTGGCGTAGATGCTGTGCCACAGAAAGTAAGCGACGCACAGATAGATGATGTTACCCAGGATGATAAAGAAAAACCCGGTCCGGTAGGCCATGCCCTCCATCAGCGCGCCGCGCAGGATTGCCAGATACTTTCTCATCCCAACGCTCCGTCATAGACTTTCCGGACCACTTTTTCCATGGAAATTTCAACGATGCGCACGTCCGAGACCGGGAAGCTGCCCATCACGAAGCTCAATACGTCGGCCAGCGGTGTGCGCGCCTGGTCGATGGTCACGTCCGTCCAGTGGTCTTCGGTCTCGGCCACAGTGATGCCGCTTTCGGCGCTGAATTGTTCGCCGAGTTTTTGCTGCAACGTCTCCAGCGTGGTCTCGCTGAAATCGTCGATCTGCAGCTTGAGGGTGCGGTAGGCCCCGAACAGGGCGTTGACCTTTTTGATGCCGCCATCGTACAGGATGCGGCCCTTATCGATGATGATGATGCGCTGGCACAGGGCCTCCACGTCACCCAGGTCATGCGTGGTCAGGATGATGGTGGTGTTGCGCGTCTTGTTGAGCTCCTTAATCACTGTGCGGATCTTGGCCTTGACCGAAATATCCAGCCCGATGGTGGGCTCGTCCAGGAAGACCACCTGCGGGTCGTGCAGGAACGAGGCGGTGATGTCGCACAGCATGCGTTGGCCCAGCGAGAGCGTGCGCACCTGCTGCCCGAAGAGCGCGCCCAGGCCGACCAGGTCATTGAACAGGTCCATGTGCGCGTCAAAGGTCTTCTGGTCCACGCGATAGATTTCCTTCAGGATCTTGAAGGATTCGATCACCGGCAGGTCCCACCATAGCTGGGTACGCTGGCCGAAGACGACGCCCATGATCTGCGCCTGGCGGATGCGGTTGAGATAGGGTGGCTGCCCATTGACCAGGATTTCACCGCTGGTCGGTTTCAGGATGCCGGTCATCATCTTGATCGTGGTGGATTTTCCGGCCCCGTTGGGGCCGATGTAGCCGATGATCTCGCCCGCTTCGATGTCATAGGAGATGCCGTCCACGGCTTTCACCAGGCGGAAATCGCTGGAGAACAGGTCGCGGATGGCGCCGCTCAGGCCCTGGTGGCGGTTGAGGATTTTGAAATGTTTGTTCAGGTCTTCGATGTGGATGAGAGTCATGCTGGCTGTCCCGATTTTGGAATATTAGCATGCAATTTTATCATACCCGCTTGCGTTCCCCGGGCTAATAAGAGAGTCGAATAGCCGGTGATTTTCCGGCATATCGAAGCCAGCGAATTAAGCCGGCTTGACAGCGGCGTATTTAGTGCTATTATTCACAATAAGATATATCAGACCCGCATTGTCTCAATTCACGGAGGTGGATATGTCAGGCAAGATCGTTCTGATTACCCCTGCCAGGCGCTTTATCGCCAACCAGTTTGGGGTCGGGTATCAGGTTCCGCTTGGGCTGGTGTATATCGGGGGACCATTGCTGGATGCGGGCTATACAGTGAAATTAATCGACAACGATCTGTATGGCTGGACTCTCGACCAGTTGGTGCGGGAAATTGCCGCGTTCGAAGCTGACTACGTTTTGCTCGGGCACACCGGCTCGACCGCGGCGCATGCCACATCTATCCAGACCATCCGCGCCATCCGAAAAGCGCTCCCGGGAATCCGGATTGTTTATGGGGGCGTTTATCCCAGCTATGCCGATAGAAACACCATGCAGGAATGCAACGCAATCGACGCAATCGTGCGCGGGGAAGGGGAGCAGACCAGCCTCGATCTGATCGACGCCTGGGAGCACGGCCGGCCGCTGGAGCAAGTGCCCGGGATTACCTGGCGCGACGGAACCCGGATCATTGCCAACCGGGCGCAGGCGCCCATCCGGAACCTGGATGCTTACCGCCCGGGTTTTGAGCTGGTGGACTGGCCGCGCTATAAACTGTTCGGCTACGGGCCGGCAGCAGGTCTGCAGTTCAGCCGCGGCTGCCCCCTGACTTGCAGTTACTGCGGGCAATGGCTGTTTTGGAAAAAATGGCGCCACCACAGCCCGGAAAAGCTTGTCGAACAGATCAGTGAGCTGGTCGAAAAATACGGGGTGAAGTTCATCTGGTTTGCGGACGAGAACTTCTCGGCTGATCGCGAAACGACCGTCCGCGTGCTGGAATTGATCCGCGACGCGAAACTCAACATCTCCATGAACCTAAACATGACGGCCGCCGACGTGGTGCGCGATGCCGACTTGCTGCCGCTCTACAAAGCTGCTGGCATCGATTATATTGTCATGGGCATTGAATCGCTGGAGGACAGCGTGATTGCCAGCGTGCGCAAGAACAATCCGTATGCCATCTCGAAGGAAGCTGTGCGGCTGCTGCGCGAGAACAATATCATCAGCCTGGTCAACCTGATCTACGGGCTCGAGCAGGAAAGCTACCAGACGGTATTCAAGAAGTTCCGCAAGCTGATCGAATTCGACGCCGATATCCTGAACGCCTGTTACATCACACCCCATTTTTGGACGTCGGATGGAAGGGCCACCCGGCCCGCAGATATCATCCAGACCGACATGTCCAAATGGACTTACCGCAACCAGGTGGTTGCGACCCCCACCTTGAAGCCTGTTGCGTTATTCCTGGGCGTGAAACTGACCGAGGCCCTGTTCCACCTGCGCCCGAATGCGCTGCTGCGCCTGTTCACCGCGCCGGACGCGCGCTACCGCAAGATCATGCGCGAGTCGATCTGGGCCGGGGTCAAAGTGATTTTGGCCGAGCTCTACGAATTCTTCTGGCAGACGAAATTTTCGCCGCGCGGCAGCCTGGAATATTTGCCCGGCTCGCAGGCCCACCAGCCTACCATCGACCCCGGCGCCGAACTGCCGGTATTGGGCCCTGCAGTTCGCAGCCCATGATTTGTTTTGTCATTTTACAGAGCAGGTTTTGCGTTGTCCGGATTTTCTTCATCCTTGTCCCAGTTAACAGGGTTTGAGTCAATATAGTTGTGGATTCGGTTTGCATCATCCACATTACGGATTACATGCTCGTAATAATTACGTTGCCAAATAGGAGTACCGGATGAATTTAATAATTCATTGATACGACGGGATGAAAATGATTTAAATGCCCGGACGATTTCCGGGAGACCGTGTTGTTTAATCGGTTGTGTAGGGGCGGG
>Ga0209131_1000338_pt1 | contig 34232 bp, 30 predicted proteins | sample GraSoi_2013_40cm_FD_185826 | JGI IMG/M metagenome (GOLD analysis project Ga0209131, IMG submission 185826) | Grasslands soil microbial communities from the Angelo Coastal Reserve, California, USA - Sample 9_17_2013_40cm (SPAdes) (version 2) | ecosystem: Environmental > Terrestrial > Soil >...
CGTCCCCCGCCGATTTTTCAATTGCGCTCTCTTCCAGTTCGCTGTCGCTCTCGCAAGGTGCGACTGGCCCTCCACTCACGGTTTCGGTTGCCGGCCAAAACGGCTTCACCGGCGCCGTCCAGGTAACCCTGGCGGGCCTACCAAATGGCGTAGCGTCAAATCCTGCGAGCCCGTTCAACATCACGTCCGGCGCGAACGCCGTCTTTGTCTTAGGTGCTTCGACCAACGCGGCCACAGGCAATTTCATGATTACCGCCCAGGCCAGCAGCGGCTCGCTGTCCCACTCCGCCACTCTCACGCTCATGGTACAGGCAGGCATCGCCGTGCTGTTGCCGCGAACAACCTATGTCCGCACGGACGCCGTCGCCGCGCTTGATGATCCAACCGGCGAAGCCAGGCATCGCCGCATCGCTTACGATTTCGTGAACAAGCGCATCTTTGTCGCCAATCGCGCGATGAACCGCGTCGAAGTCTTTTCCACCGCCAACCAAACGCGCGTAGCACAAATCGCCGTCCCCGCCGCCAGCAGCGCCGATCTTTCCGTGGATGGCGCGACCCTGTGGGTCGGCACTACGACCGAGCTGGCCGTCGCCATCGACACAGCGACCCTAAAAGTTAGGTCGCGCTACTCGATCCAGCCGCTTTCGACAATTCCGAATAGCGTTTTTGACCGTCCCGAAGAGCTGCTGCCCATGTCCAGCGGCAAAATAATGATGCGCTTGCGCCAATCCGCAGCCGCGCAATCGCTTCTCGTCCTTTGGGACCCCGTAGCGAACAGTCTGGTCAATCTCACTTCCGTCCAGCCCGCGTTGTTCCAGAACGGGCTCGGCGCGATGGCGCGCACCGCAGACCACACGAAAATCTTCATGGCCGCAAACGACGCAAGCGGCGAGTCAGCGATCTTCGACGCAAACGGCAACGCCATCGCTGGTCCGCACGGCTTCGGCGCAGGAACCATACCGCTCGTAGCCGCGAATCCCGATGGCACCCGCTTCGCCGCGGAGTTCGTTTCCGGCGCCGCAGCGCAGATTATTCTCCTCGACGCCGCGCTCAACCAAGTCGCCACCCCGGTCTCCTTCAGCGCCCAAGCCCTCGCCTTTTCGCGCGACGGAAACTTCCTCTATGCGAGTGAGAGCGCTGCCGGGCCCCCGCTTATCGCAGTTTTCGACGGACGCACAATGCAGCCCATCGGCCAGGTTGCCGACGCATCCATCCAAGGCGTGCATTCCGAAATCGAAGAAGCCGACGAAACCCATCTCCTTTTCGGAATTGCCAATCGCGGCATCAGCTTCATCGACACCGCGAAGCCCAGCGCACTTCCTCCATCGGTTCCGTCGTTCGCGTCTGCGCCCGCTGCTCAGCCGTCGCAAGGGCCATTCACCGGAGGCACTGCAACATCTCTCACCGGCCAAAATTTCGAATCGAGCGCCCAGATCAAATTTGGCCAGCAACTCGCCCCTGCCCCAACCGTCAACCCCACTCAAATGCAAGCCGCTGCTCCGACGAGCGCTACGAATGGCGCTGTCAACGTCACCGCGTTTTTTCCCAGCGGCTGGCTAGCCATCGCGCCCGACGCCTTCAGTTACGGCCCGCAAATTCTGGAAGTTCTCCCCAACGCTGGAGCAAAAGGCGGAGGCGACACAATTCAAATCTATGGCTACGGTTTCGGCACCGATGCCACACAGATCACCGCAAAGATTGGCGGCGCAAGCTCCGTCGTGCAAAAAGTGGAGATCGTTACTACCATCGCGCCGTCGCTCGCTCTCGATGCCACCTATCCCTTCCCGTTGCAGCGCATCACGCTGCTGACTCCGCCCGGAGCCTCCGGCCAATCAGACGTCACCGTCACATCCGCGGCAGGAACTACAACCTCGGCCCACGCCTTTCAGTACACGCAATCCTCGCAAGTCTTCGCCAAGCCTGCCTTGTACAAATTTATTCTTTACGACCAGAAGCGCCAGTGGCTGTACCTCAGCGCCACCGACCACGTCGACGTCTTCGATCTGGCCGCCGCGCAATTCCACGCCACGGGAATCACCCTGCCAGGCGGCCCTCCTCCGAACGCCGCGCTCCGCGGCCTCGCACTGACGCCCAACGCCTCGCAATTAGTCGTCGCCGATTTCGGCGCGCAAAGTGTTTATCTTCTCAATCCCGATGCCGCCACGGGCACGACAGTCCCAGTCGGCGGCGTGGCCGGCTTTCTAAATTCCGGTCCCGCACGCGTCGCCGCCACCACGCAAACCGTTTTTGTAGCCATGAGCGGCGAAGGCGGCTCTTCCACCGCCTGCAGTTCGTGCCTCTCCCAACTCAATCTCTCCGCCACTCCTCCCACTGTCCAGCCCGCTCCGCAGCCGGAGGTCTCCAGCCTCACCGGCGCTCCGCTAGTCCAATCCGACGCCGCGGGCGACACCGTTTTTCTCGCCTACGATGCAGTTCCCGGCGGTCCCGTCGGCTCATGGTCCGCAGCCGCGCCCAATCAATTCACCACCTCTCTCGCAAAGGAATCCGCCATCGATCTCGCCGCGGCCTCCGACGGCACCATCTTCGCGTCGCGTGCCGGCACCGCCACAGAAATTCGCGGCGCCAATCTCACGCTAACGGTCACCCCGGCCAGCCCCGAACTCGAGCAAATCCCCAGCCGCGTTTTGGTCCCTGGCCTCGCCCTGCATCCCACCGGCGCGCTCCTCTATCAGCCATTTCTAACCGGCCCAGCCCCAGTTGCCCCTCCCGCCGCCGGCATTCAGGGCGGCGTCGACATCCTCGACGCGCACACAGGCCGTCTCCGCCTGCGCATCTCGTTGCCCGAGCCGCTCGCCACGCTATCCACCGACACCGACGCACTCCACGGCAGCTTCCTAACCATCGACGAAAATGGCCAAAGAATTTTCGCCCTCACGACCTCCGGCCTCACCGTCGTTCAACTCGCCACCGTCCCGCTCTCGATCGGCACGATTTCCCCCGCATCCGCTCCCGCCCCAGGGGGCGCAATCCTGACCATTCGCGGCAGCGGCTTCCAATCCGCAGCCACCGTCACCATCGGCGGAAAATCTGCCGCCACAACGCTCGTCGACATGAACACGCTAACCGTAACAACACCGCCGTTAACCGCCGGCCCGCAGCAAATCATCATCACCAATCCCAACGGAGACTCCTATTCCCTAGACGCGGCCTTCACCGCCAACTAGCCGCCAGTTTCCTCAGCCGCGATGGCTCGGAGGTGTAAGAATCAGCCGCACGACTTCGGCTAGCGCAGCACCAAGTCTCGCGTGCTGATCGCGATCGAGATGCACGCCATCAACTCTGCTGCTAGTTGTAACGGTTTCTGCGTCAAAGAAATGACATCCGAGACCAGCGGCAACCCGACTATAAGCCTCTGCTAGACCGGTACACCTCTGCTCGGCGCCCCGAAATTTGGGCGCAATACTTCCGCGTGGAGAGCGGATCTGCGGTGGGCAAATCACCAGAACTGGTGGCACTGGCATTCCTGGTTCGATGGGCGCCTTCCGGATCTCATGGATAAGCGCGGTAATGCCTTGCGCCGCCGACCAAGCGTCATTGTAAGGATGGCAAAATTGGAAATCGTTGGTTCCCAGCATGAGGATGACGAGCGACAATGGCGAATTGATCTCGATGCGTTGCGCCAGGCACTCAAGCCCGTTCCGGCCTGGTTTGAATGGGTCATCCCACGTTGTACGTCGCCCATTCAAGCAATCTTCAATGACTCTCAGCTTCGGCCCGGAAGCGTTCAACTCGTTCTCGAGCACGCCTGGCCAGCGCTCGTCAAAAGGCAACCTATCGCGCGTATCGGGAATGATGCCCCAAGTCAACGAATCGGAGTAAATCAGAATCTGATGCATATAAATTCGGCAGGAGGCGAAGCCTTAGCGGTTGTTGAGGTATTCAACGACTTTTGAACTCCCCAATCCCGTTAGATGAGACGGGTCAATACTATCATTTGTCAAAACGCTTCATTACGCGGTGCCGCAATTTGCCAAGTTCGCGGTTCAAGAAATGACTGCGTTCGAGGAAAGGCAGCACGGGAGCCTGTCGCGTCACCACTTTGTTGCGGGCGCGCCTTAATCGTGCATCGTCGCCGAATACTCTCAAGGCGCCATCCAGCTTATGCAATGCCTTGTCGCGCAGTCCTGCCAATGCATACACCGCCACCAGATTCAGGTGAAACTGAATCTCTGTACGTTTTAGTTTTACCGCCGTCTCGCAAAGCTCCGAGGCTTGGTCAAATTTCTGTTCTGCGCGGGCGATCGACAATCCCAGAAACGAAATGTAGTAAGGATTATGCTTGTCGCTTTCGAACGCACGCCGCAGTTTCACCAGGGCCTTTTCGGGGTATTCGTTCTTGAGTAGCTCGACGCCTTCCCTGAACTCAATCATATGCTCGGGCTCGGTGCCCTTGGTCATCTCTGTCACAGCTCCGAGGCTCATGGGGGATCCTTCAGTTTTGTGATTGCCAACCATACCAACGTTAGCCAAAGCGTTGCCGTGGAGTCTACTGACCTGATGGTCAGTATTAACCAAAACAGTGCAGACGCGACCCATTCTCGGACATTTGCAAGTAGGGTCGACTCTTCGGGAATGGCCGGATTCGCAGCGCCTACGGTTGGCTCGATTTGTCGGACGGCGCAGCTGAAATAATCATTTCTTGCACCGCATAGTCGGCAGGAATATTGAACATCGCAGTGTCAGGCTCTTCTCCGGCACTGACGATCACTTTGGATCGGGCCTGTTGGTGAGCGGTCCATTTTTACTTAAGTTTTCCTCTCCTGTAACATCACACTCGTGAAGCCTTTCGAGTTGCTCGGCCAGACGCTTTCTCCAGACGGTACTGTCATGAAGCTGATTCGTCGCGGCGACGAGTACATCATACTTGTCGACGGCGCGATCCTTATGTCTAGCCGCATGCACGGCTCAGAGGAGGCGTTGGCCACGTTCGCCTGCCAACGGGTGCGAACGCTGCAGCAGCCTGGTGTTCTTATTGGCGGCCTCGGAATGGGTTTCACGCTTCGCGCGACGCTTGACCTCCTTCCACAGGATGCGACAGTAGTCGTCGCCGAGCTGGTACCCGCAGTGGTGGAGTGGAATCGTGGGCCGCTCGGGCCGTTGGCGAGACACCCTCTGAAGGACAAGCGCGTGCGGGTCGAGACGTGAACTGAGGTCGTCACGCTCAGTTCACGTCTCGGCCAATTCGATGCCGTGCTACTCGACGTGGACAACGGCCCGACCGCATTTACCGCCACGAACAACGCCGCGCTCTACGACAACCGTGGAATAGCCGCCGCCCGCGCGGCTCTCAAGACGGAAGGGGTTCTGGCTGTCTGGGCGGCACAAGATGATCGAAAATTCGAGCAGCGATTGCGCGATGGCAAATTCGACGTGCAAGTGCAGCGCCCTCGTGGTCGCCTGAAAAAGGGCGGTCCCCGCCACACTATCTTTCTGAGTCACAAATCATAAATTGAACTCGAAACGAGATGTTCGGTAATCCGACTTGCCCGGAGTTAGCGGCGTTTCCAACGTATCGGTGATACAACATAACCTGAAGCGGCTCCTCCTGGAGCTATGAAATGATGGAACGGATTGCAGAAGCGTCGCCGCGTTTCAAGGCCAGGATGGCCGGTGTCTGTCAATTGATGGAAGCCGTGACGGCCGCGTTCGGCGAAGTGATCATTCCCGGCAAGCTTGTTGTCGCTGGCAACGCTGCGGCTACGGCGGCCAATATCCTGGGACACGAGCGACTGTTTTGGCTGGGGTTCGTACTCTCGCTCATCGGCGTTGCGTTCCATATCGCATGGGCGCTTCTCATGTATGAGTTGCTTAAGCCCGTGAACCGGAGCCTGTCTAGGCTCGCAGCGTTCGTGATTCTCGTGGGATGCGCTACTCAGGCTCTTACCTGCCTCTTGTACCTCGCTCCTTTGATCATTTTGCAAGACGGTAGCTCCTTGAGCGCATTTACGCCGGAACAGTTGCGCGCGCTGGCGCTCGTGTTTCTGAGATTGAATAATTACGCCTTCCAGATCTACCTGGTGTTCTTCGGAGCCTGGTGCTTCCTGATCGGCTACCTCATTTTCAGGTCGACCTTCCTGCCTCGAATCCTGGGAGTGCTGTTGGCGATTAGTGGTTTGGGTTGGGTGACCTATTTGTACCCGCCACTCGCACACCGTGTGTACCCCTTCATCGCTGCTGCCTCCGCCCTTGGGGAAATACCACTGGAGCTATGGCTCATCGTGATGGGTGTGAACGTTCAACGATGGAAGGAGCAGGCCAGCGCAACAGTCAAGTGACGAACCACATGCCTGGTAAACGCGGTGGATTCAATGGGTCGACGCAACACTAGGCCGAAATCCACTTACAGGGCCTCAATGGCTAAGAGTCGTTCGCGAGCGCTGAATCAAACGGAACACCATCCTGGCTAGGGTCTGATCGGTTACAGCCGGACAAAGCGATTCTCCAATGCCGAAGTGCTGTCGGATCAACTGACTAGGTGGTGTTGCATCGACCGGTTGAGCTGGCAGCGTTACTCGGACAAGTGAGATTTCTAATAGCCCTCCCTGACCCGTTGCGCCATGCCGCCTCACCCTCACCTTACATGCAAACGTGTTGCAACTGCTCCACTAAGTCCCTCTCCCTCAAGCACTAACGCCGCCTCAATCGTTCGAACGGATACTCAAATGGTAAAATACTTGACACGATACTATTTTCGTGCTACCCTAAGTCGTGAAATCAGCCCTCCAGCCCGTCGCTGTCCCGATTTGGAACCTTTCCTCCGCCCGCCCCTCCCTCTCCATCCTGCCTTTCCCGCTCAGAGTCTTCTCACTACCCCATCACATGCTCCACGTGCGCGCTGCAAACCCTTTCCTCTCAGCTTGTTCCGCATACTTTCCGTCGCCACAGGGGTGTACCCCTCGGCTGCTCCACCAACACCGCTCCAGTGGCGTCGGGGCGATGACTTCAAACTAAAAGGACGACAAAAATGAATCCGCAAACACTCAACCCTAACGGCATCAACGAAGTACAAGCTTCGCAATCCGGTCCAGCCCCTGGCGCTCGCTGCCATCGCCGCACCCGCCACGGCCATCAATGCCGCTTGCGCCCTCTCGGCCCCGGTGGCTTGTGCTTCCGTCATGCCAGCTTGCAATCCCAGGTCAAGCAACCGGTGGACGTCGATCTTTCTGGGGATTTCGCCGCACAGCTCGCCGAGCTCAAGTCCGCCGAGCAGATCAACGACTTTCTCGGCAAGCTGCTCATCCTCGTCGTGCAGAATCGCATCTCGGTCCGCCGCGCGGCAGTCCTCGCGTACATCACCAACCAACTCCTCCGCACCGTTTCCATAATGAACAAGGAGAGCAACGACCCGCCGCAGATCATCTGCGACATGCCCGGCCCTGAGCCCGATACGTCCCCGCTGCCGGAGCCCACATACGCCGATTTGCGTACGTGACCCACAGTGGGACAGCCTTTTAGGCTGTCCGCCGGGAACGCGCAGCCCGGCCGCAGTCCTTTTAACCTTTTCGTTCGTTTTTCCATCGAACGTAGAGAAGGCAAATCACAAGCGGTTTACGGAGGCGCAATGCAGACGCGCAAGCTGGGAAATTCAGACATGCACATCACGCCGGTCGGCTACGGAGCCTGGGCCGTCGGCGGCTCGGGCTGGGACTTCGCCTGGGGCGCGCAAGACGACGACGATTCGATCGCCGCGATTCACCGCTCGCTCGAGCTGGGCGTCAACTGGATCGACACCGCCGCTGTCTACGGCATCGGTCACTCCGAGGAAATAGTGGCGCGCGCCCTGCGGGAGTGGAAAGGCAAGCGCCCGTACGTCTTCACCAAGTGCGCCATGCGCTGGGACAGAAACGGCCGCGTCACCAAGGTGCACACCGCGGACTCCATCCGCCAGGAATGTGAAGACAGCCTGCGCCGCTTGCAAGTCGACGTCATCGATCTATACCAAATCCACTGGCCGCCCGAAGATAACGGCCCCGGGCTCGAAGAAGCCTGGCGAACGCTCGCCGCGCTGCAAAAAGAAGGCAAAGTTCGCTGGATCGGCGTCTCCAATTTCGACGTCCCTCAGCTTCAGCGCGCCGAAAAAATCGCTCCGGTTACCTCGCTACAGCCGCCCTACTCGCTCATTCGCCGCCGCATCGAAAGCGAAATCCTGCCCTACTGTGAACGCCGCGGTATCGGCGTGATTGTCTATTCCCCGATGGCTTCCGGCTTGCTCACCGGCGCCATGACCCGCGAGCGCGCCGCGAATCTTCCGGAAGACGACTGGCGCAGGAACAATCCCGAATTTTGCGAGCCCAAGCTCTCCGAAAATCTTGCCTTGGTCGAGCGTCTGAAAAAAGTCGCCGCTCGCTACCACACCACGCCCGGCGCCATCGCCATCGCCTGGACCCTGCGCCTTCCCGCCGTCACTGGGGCAATCGTCGGAGCCCGCAACGCCAAGCAAGCCGAAGGCGTCATGCGCGCCAGCGAGATCAAGCTGACTTCGCAGGACATCGGGGAAATCGAAGCCACCGTTGCGCAAGTAGCGCGTTAGACCGCCCATTAGAGGAAAACGATGAACTTGGGATTGCAAGGGAAGCTCGCCGTGGTGTCTGGCTCGACCGCCGGTATCGGCCTGGCCATTGCTTCTGCGCTTGCGGCGGAAGGCGCAAAGGTGGTCATAAATGGCCGCACGCAAGCCCGCGTCGACGCCGCCCTCAAGGCAATTAAACAGCGCGTAAGCGGCGCGGACCTCCGTGGCGTCCCCGCCGATCTTGGCACTGCCCCGGGCGTGGAGAGCTTCCTTCGCCAGGTTCCGGCTGCCGACGTCCTCGTCAATAATCTCGGCATCTTTGAGCCTAAGCCATTCTTGGAAATCCCCGATGCCGATTGGGTGCGCTTCTTTGAAGTAAACGTCCTGAGTGGTGTGCGCCTCGCGCGCGCCTATCTTCCCGGCATGCTAAAGAAAAACTGGGGCCGCATCATTTTCATCTCCAGTGAATCCGCGCAGCATATTCCTGTCGAGATGATTCACTACGGCATGACCAAAACCGCTCAAGTGGCCATCGCTCGCGGTCTCGCCGAATCCACGGCGGGCACCGGCGTCACTGTCAACTCGATTCTTGCCGGCCCCACCGCGTCCGAAGGCGTCGGCGGTTTCCTCGAAAGCATGGCCAAACAGCAAAACATCTCCACCGCGGAAATCGAGCGGCAGTTCTTTGCGTCCGCCCGGCCATCATCATTGTTGAAGCGGTTTGAAACTCCAGAGGAAGTCGCCGCAGTCGTCGCCTTCGTGGCCAGCGCCCAAGCTCTGGCCATCAACGGCGCTGCCGTCCGCGCCGAAGGCGGCGTCGTCCGTAGCATCTTTTAGCGGTCAAGCGCTACGGTTGGAAAAAACTGCGAATGGACGAAAAGAACGCGCGCATGACGGCAAACAACGCGTATAACAGAAAACTACGCGCGCAAATAATCCGGCTTCCAGGTTTTCACCATCTGTTTGATGGCCTTGCGCTCGCAGATTTTGTCGTCCGGCACCTTGCGCGCCAGCGCCGGCAGTTCCGCATCGCACGCAAATCGCAGCGCTACCAACTGGCTCACCGTGAACTCTCCGATGCGCGGCTTCAACTCCGGCGGCAGCACGCGCTCGTAGCGCAATCGTTCTTCCAACCGGATCACCCGGTCTTGCACCTTCAGCGCCATCATCCGCGCGCTCAGAAATCCCACCGCCAGCGCCGCCACTACGAGCACCTGGAGAATGCCCCTTGGCGCGAATCCCATTTTTCCCGACCAGTACAGCGAATAGATCAAGTTGATAGTCAACACCGGCACAACGAAAAAGTGAAACGGCGGAAGAAATTTCCCGTGATTCGCAAGATTCTGTTCAGCCATGCTACACCTCCCCTTTGGCGCCAAATTCTATCAAAATCGATGACCGACTTTGTCTCCTCCACGTCACGAAGCATCAGAGCTACTCTTCCCGTCAGTTTGCACTCAAAATTCATTCGGAGGAAAATGTTCGATAGGCCGAAATATTTACTGGAGACGGAAATGCCAAAAGCAACCTGGGCAGGAAAAGTTATCGCGGATAGCAATCACTGCGTCGTAGTCGAAGGAAACCAATATTTCCCCGCCGACGCAGTGAAGAAGGATTTGCTCAAGCCTAGCAAGCACACCAGCGAATGCCCCTGGAAAGGCACCGCTCATTACTATCACGTGGAAGTCAACGGCATGAAAAACGAAAACGCCGCCTGGTATTATCCGCAACCCAAACCCGCCGCAGCCGAAATCAAGGACCACATTGCCTTCTGGAAAGGCGTCAAGGTAGAAGCATGAAATTCACTTTGCGAGGTCGTTTTTGAAGATGGTGCCATCGCGCATGACGAAGCGCACGTGCTCGAGGGTTGTGACATCCTTCAGCGGATCGCCGCTCACTGCCACAACGTCCGCGAAGGCGCCCGGCGCCACCACGCCAATTTCCCCTTTCATATCCAACATTTCCGCCGCCCGCGTAGTCGCGGATTGAATCGCGTCCATTGGCGTCATTCCCAGTCCCACCATGCGCTTGAACTCCTGCGCGATCGGCTCCGTCCACGGCATCCCGCCGATGTCGGTGCCAAACACAATTTTCAAGTGCGCGTTCAGCGCCTTCTTGAAACTCGTTTCATGCACTGCTGCGCGCGCGCGGTCGCGTTTTCCTCCTGGCGTGTCCGCGGGAGCCCAATCTTCGTAGTACGGCGAAATCGTCGGGCAATACCAAGTCCCCTGCCGCGCCATCTGCGCGATTTGCGCGTCGCTAATTTCGAGCCCGTGCTCGATCGAGTCGCATCCGCCATCCAGCGCCCGCTGCAATCCGGTCCCGTTGTACGCGTGACACGCCACTTTCTTTTGCCATCCGTGCGTCTCGTCCACAATGGCCTTCAGCTCCTCCACCGTGAGCGTGGGTTGCGAAACCAAGTTTCCTTGTTTGTCTACCCACGAGCGATGAGTCATGTAAACCTTAATCCAGTCCGCGCCATGCTCCAGCTGCTGCCGTGCGGCTTTGCGCGCTTCCACGGGCCCATCGACTAGCTGCGCGCCCTTTGGCATTTCCAGTTCCGGCGCGTAGCCTTCCAGGTTGTATCCGCCGGTGGTGGAAATCGCGCGCGTCGCGCCGAAAATTCGCGGGCCCGGAATCGTGCCTTCTTCGATGGCTTGCTTGATTTCAATATCGCCGTAGCCTGCGCCCTCCGTTTCCAAATCGCGGATGGTGGTGAATCCTTGCTCCAGAGCGCGGCGGCATGCAAAGGTGGCGCGCGCGGCGCGCAGAGCAATGCCCGCCTTCAAAATGTTTTCGTCGTAGCCGCCCTTTGCGGGATCTTCGCCCCAAAGAAAAATGTGCGTGTGCGAATCAATCAGCCCGGGCAGCACCGTGGCCGCTGACAAATCGATCACGGCGGCTCCGTCGGGAATCTGCGCGGAGCCCTCTGCCACTTTCTCGATGCGATTGCCGCGCACGAAAATTAGTTGATTCTTTCGCGGCGAGCTATTCGAACCGTCAATCAGAGAGCCGGCGCGAATTACGGTGACTTGTTCCGCAGAGGGTGCTGGAGATTGCGAACGAACTTTGGGTGTAACGAGGGTCAGCAAAAACACCGCTAAAGCGATGTGCTTTTTCATGGAATTGTCCTTGGCAACGCGCGGTAGCATGCCGCAAGCGCAGGCGCATTGCAACACGCGCGTGGTGTTGGGTCTCTGTAAGCTGCGGTTGCAGAGGGAAAAGAATTAACACAGAGATCACGGAGGTTAGAGCGCGGAAGGCACTGAGAGAGGTGAGTGATTTGCCAGGCTTTGCGCTAAGTTGACGCTTGAAAGCGGCAGCCCGCTTGCGGCAGGCAGGCAAGACTGCCGCACTCCAAGGGCCGAAAGGATTGTACGTACCTCTTTATATACATTGCTCACTAGCGGTCCATTGCCGTCCACCATTGTTTGCGGTGGGATAGAGGGTGTCCGTAGTCTCGAAGCGCAGGTGAGAAATGAAGCTAAACGCGAAAATGCTCCCGATTTTCTTGTCACTCCTGATGCCGATGGTTTGCAACGCGCAGAAGCTCGGCCAGGTGGCCTGCACCAAACAGGACGGCTCCACCGATCTGTACAGCTCCGTGGCCACCATGGAGATTCGAGCTACTCTGAAATGCGGGCAACAGGTGCAGATTCTCGAACGGTACGACAATTTTATCCATGTCCGCACGGACAAAGGCGAAGACGGCTTCGTCGCATTCAACGCAATAACGTTTTTGAAAGCCGCGGCAGCCACAAAGGCGCCCGCCGCGCACGGCAAGCAGAAGCATGCGGCCTCCGCCCCGAACAGCGACAACTCTGCTCACGCCGCCGAGGTCCCTGCTCCGCCTCGAGAAGTGGTTCTGCCGCGTCAAACGCCCGTGCACCTGAAGCTGGGCCGCACGCTTTCATCCGCAACGGCGCGCGTCGGCGAAGAAGTGAATTTTGAGGTCACCCAGGACGTGATCGTGGGCGGCCTTACGGTCATTTCCAAAGGCGCGCCAGGCGTTGGCGCGGTGACGGAAGCCGAGCCGAAAAAACGCATGGGCAAAGCAGGCAAGCTGAACGTCAGCGTCACGTCGGTCGTACTCGCAAACAACGAAAAAATCGTGTTGCGCTCTTTTGGAATTGAGCAAAGCGTGGAGCAAAAGTCCGGCATGACCCTTCCTTTAGTGCGTGGCAAGGACGTCACGCTGGCGAAGGACACGGAGATTATCGGGTACGTCGACTCCGATTTGCACCTGAAGGCAGCGAGCTTTGCGGCTGCCCATTCCGCAACGCAAGCGCTTTCCCAGTCAAACGCTGCGAAGCCGTAAAATTGAAATTTATCCTGGTAGCTCCCCCAACTTCCGGATTGCCGACCACCCGGAAGTTGGCAAGGCACTCAACATAAGCGCGTTTTTCATTACTAATCGGTTTTTGGGCGCATCAATTAGAATCTTCCAGGTAAAAAAAGAACGCGGACAATGCTAGCGTGGATCTGCCAAAGATATTCTCAATCAAGCTCGGCTAGTCTGGCCCGGACCAAATTAAAGAAATCAAATCAATTACAGAGCTGAGGGTACTTTCTTTCGTAGGGTCCAGTGAGGCTAAATATTCCTCAACTGAATTGAATTTTGGTCGCCTCCGCGAGCGTGGTTGGTGCATTGTTTTGCGATCCACCTCGATTCACGACTTTTGAGCCGCCTTAGGCGGCCAGTTGGGCGCTCAATACCGAACTGCTTGGCGTACTCCGAGTTGAGCCGAGGCCAACCGAACTTATGTCAGGCAGTCCCGCAAAGAGAATTAGTGAGAAAAGCTCTAGTTTCATCACTTTTTACTTTTACGCACTTTCGCTCGAGTACCCGCAGGCGCTTTGCTCTTCAATTTCATCTGATTGTAATCAACGGCGGCACGGACGAGATTTTTTAGAGCACGCTCATTAATCTTATCGCCCTCGAAAAAATCGATCGCTCGCCACGCGTTGCCTCCGAGGCCCGCATTGAAAAGCTTGTCAGGATCTGGGAGGCTCGCCCCGTGGGAAAAGGTAAGCTTCATCTTATCTTTGTGCGCGTTGCCGACCGCGATCATTCCGTCGCGAGACCACACTGGGCTTCCCATCCACTTCCATTCCTCGATGATCTCCCCGTCGGCCTCAAGGATGGTCTTGCGGACGCTGGCGAGCGTCTTCCCGCGCCAGTCTGTGAGTCCTGCGATCAGCTGGTCAATGCGTTCCGATGGATTCATTGGTTCTTTATGCCTCCAATTCTTGTCCCGTTTTCATTCTCTTCGAAAGAAGTCGTCGAACGACGTGGCCTTTCCACATCCACAGCCCCGAAAGGAGCAAAACAGGAAGAAAGACATACCGAACAGTGGAGGCGTAGTTTGGAGTGTCCGAAGGTGAATCATAAATGTAACCGAGTATCGGAATGCCAAAGATAATGTGAATCCATCGAAAAATCGAACGTTTGGTGGCCTCTTTCATGATTAATTTGTCCTCCCTTTCTGAGACGGCCCGTCGGGCGTCTCGATACCGAACTGCTTGGCGTACTCCGCGTGCAGCCGCTGCCAGCCGAACTTCTTGGCCTCGGGGCCGACGATGCGTCCAATCGGCTCACCCGCGAGGAGCCGCTCAAGGACGTCGAAGCAAATGTGCCACCCGGCCGCACCCATTGCGATAAAGCGGCGGCCGATGTTGGTCCACAGCGTCAGGCGCGTGCCGCCACCAAAGGTTTCCAGTTCCCACCGCATATCGCGGTCACCCCAGTTGTACTCAAGCATCTTGGGGGCGTCGGCTCGCGTCACTCTTGTTTCGGTAACCTGCGGCGTGGGCGCTCCCACCGTGGTGAGCTTCACGGTGGTTCCAACCGTACCCAGGCTCCCATCGGCTTCAAAGGGAGCCCACTCGCGCAGATGCGCTGGGTCGGTAAGCGCCTGCCAGACTTTTTCCGGCGAGTGGCGCAGTTCTCTGACGAGAATGAGCGTCCACTTCTCTCCGTCCTTTCGTACCTGCGCCCCGCTGGCCGGACCCGGTGTGTACTGCTCGCGATCGGTCACCTTCTTCTCCTTAGCGTGAATAACGTGCCAGCTGGGTGAGCTGAATGAGGTTGCCGCAGGTGTCCTTCAGCATCGCTATGGTCGAGCCGGTCACGTCGGTGGGCGGCATCGTGAACTCGGCGCCGCGGGCCTTGATCCGCTCGTAGTCGCCCTTGATGTCGTCGGTGAAGAACATGGCCGCGGGCTGGCTCTGTTGAAATAGCGCCTGCTGGTACGCTTTGGCCGCGGGGTTGTTGTTCAGCGCCAGCTGCAGTTCAGTGCCGTCCGGCTCCTCGGGCGAGGCCACGGTCAGCCAGCGATACGGGCCCTGGCTGAAATCCGTCTTCTTGGCAAAGCCCAGTACCTCCGTATAGAAGCGCAGGGCCTTGTCCTGGTCGTCCACGTGTACGCTGGTCACTTTGATTTTCATTTTTTTTCTCCTTTGACACGTTCGCGGTTTGGGCCGCGTCGTCTTCTCCTTGTCTTCCTTTTCGTTGGTGTTGATTGATCCATGCGGTCGAGGTGGCGTTCGAGAGCATCCACGTGAGCGGACCAGAACCGACGGAACGGATCCAGCCAGGCAGCGACCTCCTGAAGTGGTTCAGGTTTCAGCCGGTAGAGACGGCGCTGTGCGTCCACCGTGGATTCCACGAAACCGGCCTCGCGCAGCACGCGCAGGTGCTTTGACACGGTCGGCTGCGGCATACGAAGCTGACGCTCGATCTCTCCCACCGACTGTTGTGACGAGACCAGGAGGCTCAATATCGCGCGGCGGTTCGGCTCCGCAATGATTTCGAAGACAGATTCCATTGTCTTCGTATACTCCACAGAGCATATACGTGTCAAGGTATATTAAGACAGGGGGCCCAGGCGACGGTTTCAGTCGGCGCGCGGGGATGCACCGTCCGATGCGTTTTTAGGCGGGTGTAGCGATTGCCGCGGATTGACGCGCTATTCGGAAGTAAGTGCTGAGTATTGTAAGCCTCAATAGCCGGCGCCTCGTCGCTAGGTTGCTACATTGGATTCGGCACTGATTTCTCGCCCCGCTTTTATTCCCGATGTGATCGCGCCAGCATCGATCCAGGGCTTGTGTGGTCCGAATTCGTATGCGATTGAACTGCGCCTGAGTCATTTTCGAAAACTGATCCACATCAAGGGCTGGCCCGGTTAGGTGCCGAGGAGATTTGGGTGTAGGCGCGTGTAGCCGCGTTCCTGGCTCCATAGTGTGAGTGGGATTGCCGCCAGGTCGTCGACTACGGGAACTGCGTTGCCGTCTATTGTTAGGTCGACGGTGCGGACGTACGTCTTGCACGTGTCGCAGGCTTCCACTCGAATGTGCGGGAACTGCTCCGCTACGTACACCGGCAATTTCTTTTCGTCTGCTTCGCTGCACGCGGGGCAATAGATGCGGCGAAAGTCCCACTCTTGCAGGCAAAACGAGCACATCATGCGCCGCTTGCCGCCATCGCCCTCCAGCCGCAGCACGCCCAGGAGCGGCAACCCCCCGCAAAGCGGGCAACTGTGGACCGTGCTGACGGCAGGGGCAGCTGTCGTGCATGCAGCAAGAAGTTCCGCAAGGGGTTGTGCGAAAGCTCGTGGAATAAATTGCGCGAATGCCCCGATGAGATGGTCATTTATCCCGCCCAAAGACCAATAGGCGTCCAACAAAGCAAGGTGTGAGACCGCGTCCTGTTGGGAAATGTCTCGAGCCGCCGCAGCCAGCGTTGAGGGTCCATCTCGCATAATTAAAGAAAGAAAAGATCTCAAGCGCGAAAAAAGTAGATCGGCATCGCCAGAGGGCATGGGTGATCGAAGGGAGCCCGGCGGCCGACTGGTTAATTGTGAGGCAATGTCCCTCGTGATTTCGGTGTAGAGGTTTTTCTGGAATTCCGCGACTCGCGAATAGAAACGCAGCACTTCCGCGGCAAACGGATGCTTCGACGCTAGATGCTCCGCGCGGCGAATCCGCGCATCATACTCGCCCGCTCCAACTTGTGCCGCTTTCATTTCCGGCGGGGAGCCGATCCAACCAGTTCTTTATACCAGGCAGGGTGGAAGCGCTTTGCAAAGTCTTCGGTTACGTCGCCATAAATGACGGAGTCCAAGGCGCCGCGCTCCGCGAAGACGCCCATGTAGACGTGAATCAGGAAGAGGCCAATGGTGAGCAACGCGCTGGAGGCGTGGACCAGAACGGCGATGTAGCGGAGCCAGCGCAGACTCCACGGAATATATTCGGGGAACCACAAGACAAGGCCGCTGAGGAACAAAAGGATGCCGCACACAAAGAAGCCCCAAAAGAGGAGCTTTTGTCCGGCGTTGTAGCGGCCGACCGGCGGCATTTTTTCGTCTTCGTTACGGATGTAATGGTTCACGGAGCGGAACCAGGCACGGTCGTCGTCGGTGATTCCCATCTGCGATGCCCATAGACCATACATCTGCAGCACAGCGGCGATGAAGAGGAGGCCAATCCACGGATGCAAGATGCGCGAAATCTGGCCGCCCCCGAGTGCAATAGCTAGCCAGAATAGCCACGGGGACCAGAAGGCCAGGCCGGTCAAGAGCAGATAGAGGTAAGAAAGTGCGGCGACCCAGTGAGTGATGCGCTCTCTAAAGCCGTAGCGAAGGATGCGGCCCGGAGGAACGGTTTGCGCCGGATGTTCGCGAACGGTCACGGCTGTTCTCCTTCGCGTTTTTTCTCAAATTCTTCTTCGCGCGACTTCGGACCAAATCGCAAGTAATGCACAACCAGTCCAATCAGCCCGCCGACCATGGCCAAGTTGCCCAGCCACTTTAGGGGGCCCTTCCACAGCTTCACGCTCAAGGGCACATGCGGATCTTTTGGCAGTCCGCCGTAATTCTCCGGCTCCGTGACGTCGTGCAGTACATAAATTACGCCCGTGCCGCCGACGCCCGGCGGGTCATACACGCCTGCTTTCGGGAAATTGTAATGATCGCGAAGCTGCTTGGCGCGAGTCTCCGCGAGGTACTTCATGTCGTCCTTCGAGCCGAAGTGCAGGCAGCCGGTTGGACAAGATTTGATGCAAGCAGGCTCGAGCCCCTCGCCGACGCGATCGGCGCAAAGAGTGCATTTGTAAACGCGTTTGGTTTCTGAATTGAACTTCGGGATGTTGAAGGGGCAGCCAGTAATGCAGTAGCCGCAGCCGATGCAGTGGTCTTGTTGAAAATCCACGATGCCGTTGGTGTACTGGACGATGGCGCCATCGGAGGGGCACGCGGCGAGACATCCCGGGTCGGCACAGTGCATGCACTGATCCTTGCGCATCAGCCACATGAGCGTGCCGTCGTCCGTTTCGTGCTCGTTGAAGCGGATGAGGTTCCAGTAATTCCACCGCGTGTCCGGCATGGTCTGGTAGGTGTTGTCGAAAACGGTTTCGCCGAAGGGAAGATCGTTCCATTCCATGCAGGCAACTTCGCAGGCCTTGCAGCCGATGCAGGTGGTGGTGTCGATCAGCTTGCAGACCTGGAATTCGCGCTGGGTGCCCTCGCCGGGAACCGCTCCGGCGTGAGCCGAAATTTTTTGGATTCGCAAAGTCTCCTGGCTCATGAGCGCACCTAGACCTTCTCTACCTTTACCAGGAAGCCCTTGAACTCCGGCGTGTATGCGTTAGGGTCGACGACCGTTGGGGTGAGAAGGTTCGCCAGCGTCCTGGCGTCCTTGCCCTCGTCCTCGGCGATTCCGCGATAGCCCTGATGAATGGGAAGGCCGATCGGATAGACTTTCTTACCGTCGATCATCAACGGCTTGATGCGCTTGGTGACCATTGCTTTCGCAATGTAGTCTCCGCGGATGCTCGAGACTTTTATTTTTTCGCCGCCGGTGAAGCCCATTTCGTTGGCCATCTCCACCGAAATCTCGATAAACGGCTCCGGCACGAGCTGCACGTTCATGGGATTGTTCTTCGTCCAGTAGTGATAAAGCTCGGTCAGGCGATAGGTCGTGCAGACAACCGTGTAACCGTCCTTGGGCGTGCCATATTTATCGTCCGGTGTTTTGAAGCGCTTCACCACGGGATTGTGCGTCTGCTGCGGATGGAAAGGATTGTCAATCGGACTTTCGATCGGTTCGTAGTGTTCGGGGAATGGTCCATCGGCAAAGGCCGAGAGCGGCGCAAAGATTCGCCCTACGCCCTCCGGATTCATGATGAACGGGCCCATGTGATCTTTCGGCTTGGAATCGACCTTGAAGTCCGGTACGTCGTTGCCAACCCATTTTTGCTGGCCTTCGTTCCACCAGACTTGCTTTCGCGTTGGATCCCAGGGCTTGCCGTCCACGTCGCACGACGCGCGATTGTAGAGGACGCGGCGATTCGCAGGCCAGGACCAGCCCCATCCCGGATGCAAACCCAGACCCGAGGGATCGGAGGGATCGCGTCGCGTGGTCTGATTGCCTGCCTCGGTGAATGAGCCGGAGTAAATCCAGTTGCCGCAGGACGTCGTACCATCGTCTTTCAACCAAGCAAAGCCAGGAAGCTGCTGGCCGGCCTTGATTTGCTGCTTCGTCGCTGGATCCTCCAGATCCGCCAGCGCCTTCCCGTTGACTTCCTTCAATACCTCGGCCAGGGGCGGGCTCGATGGGTTGCTGTAATTCCAAGTCAGGTTCAGGACGGGATCGGGGAACTTGCCGCCTTCCTTCTGGTACAGCTCGCGGATCTTCAAGAAAATTTGCGCCACGATGGCCTGGTCCAGCCGGGCATCTCCGGGCGTTGGCAAGGCCGTATTCTTCCATAGCAGCCAGCGCGCGGAATTGGTGAACGAACCGTCTTTCTCGGCAAATCCCGCGCAAGGCAAGCGGTACACGGTCGTTTGAATCTGCTTCATCTCGTCCGTGGTGATCCCGGGCGACTTCCAAAACTCGCTGGTCTCGTCGGGATAAATCTCGCCGACCACCAGGAAGTCCGCTTTTTTCAGCGCGTCGATGTTTTTCTTTGAGTTGGGACCGATGGCTACACCGTTCATGCCAAAGGCAAGCATGCCTTTGATCGTGCCGTTGTACATGTCGTCCCACATCTGCACCCACGAATAGTTGCGATCCACTTTCGGCAGATAATCGAAGGCCCAGCCGTTTTGTTTAGTGGCCGCGTCGCCATAGAGCGCTTTCAGGTAGCTGACCGCGAATTTCGGCGTGTTGCTGTAGTAGTTGAACGAATCCCACTGGGCGGGCTTCGAGGGTGTCGGCGTAATGCGTTTCATCCACGCGTCGAAGGAAGTGTCCGCGGGCGTCGGGACTTTCAGATAGCCGGGCAAAGAGTCGAAAAGCCCGGCCATATCGGTGGCGCCCTGAATGTTCGAGTGCCCGCGCAACGCGTTGACGCCACCGCCCGCGCGGCCAACGTTGCCAAGCACTAGCTGCAAAATCGCCGCGGTTCGTATGATTTGCGTGCCAAACGAGTGTTGCGTCCATCCGACGGCGTAAATGATCGTGCTCGCCTTCTTCATGTCGCCGTCTTTGCGGATCGAAGTATAGAGGTCGGCGGCTTTGAGGAATTGTTCTTTGGGAATGCCGGTGATGCGCTCGACCATCTCCGGGGTGTAGCGCGAGTAATGTTTCCTCAGCAGTTGGAACACGCAATTGGGATTCTGCAGCGATAGATCGAACTCGACTTTTTCCGGCAGCTTGGGAGCGGGCGGAGCGCTTCCGCTTGGTGGATGCGGTGAGTCAGCTCCTCCACCTCCTCCTGTGCCCGCATAATTCCATGTGGACTTATCATAGCTTTGCGTCTTGGCATCGAACCCGGAGAAAACGCCATCCGTATCGCCCGGCAACTGAAAGCCGGGTTTGACGATAAATGCCGCGTTTGTGAAGTTGACCAGGTAATCTTTCGCGATGCGGTTGTTCTCGATGGCATAGCGAACGACGCCGCCGAGGAACGCGATGTCTGAGCCAGCGCGAATCTGACAGTGGAGATCCGCTACCGCGGCCGTGCGGGTGAACCGCGGATCGACCACAATCATTTTCGCGTTGCGGGTGCGTTTCGCTTCGATGGGCCACTTGAATCCGCAGGGATGGTTCTCGGCCGGATTACCGCCCATGATGAGCATCATGTCGGTATTCTTCATGTCGACCCAGCCGTTGGTCATTGCCCCGCGTCCGAACGTTGGTCCCAAACTTGAGACCGTGGGGCCGTGTCAAACCCTGGCCTGGTTTTCCATATGCACGACCCCGAGGGCGTGCATCGATTTCACCACCAGGTAGTTGAACTCATTGGTGTCGGTACAGCCGCCGATCCACGCAACCGATTCCAGCCGGTTTACCGTGTGTCCCGCAGCATCTTTCTCGACGAAAGTCTCATCGCGCGTCTTTTTCACGCGCGCGGCGATTTCGCTGATCGCATCGTCCCACGAGATGTCCTGCCATTCGGTGCCACCCGGCCGCCGGACTTGCGGCTTTAGCAAGCGCCGGTCGTTCATGATCTCTTGCTGCAGCGAGGAACCCTTGGGGCACAGCGTGCCGCGGTTGGTCGGATGATCGGGGTCTCCCTCGACGTGCACCACTTGCGCGGTCACATTCTTCGCGCGGTCGCCGATGGTGTAGATGATGGTGCCGCAGCCCACCGCGCAGTACGGGCAGGTCGAACGCGTTTCGGTCGCCCGCGCGATTTTCAGCGTGCGCAGTTGTGCGTAGGCGGGCTGCAGGTCGAATCCAAACACGGCCGCCGCCGCGCCACCAACGGTTGTGTATTTCAGGAAGTTGCGACGTGAAGGATTCATCGGGGGACCTCGACCGCAAGGAGAGAAGGTTAACGTCTCGCGGAATGATATTCATAGAACGTCGGGGCGAAACTGTCAAGTCGCAATTTTGTTTGGAAGAGAAGGCGACGCCGGCAACGGAAGGTGTCAACCCGCTGACGCTGAGGTGTGTTGTGCGAGGCAATTCGGTCTCCGTCGCGGCTCTCGCCGCGCGATAGCGCACCAGGAGTAGCGTCAAGTCATCGGCCTGGCTGGCCCCTCGCGCGAAATTCTCCACGGCTTCGAGCACCAGCTTTTGCAGCTCATCGAGCGGCGTCTCATTGTGGCCGGTAAGCAACTTCACCAGCCGCGGCATGCCGAAAAAATCTTCGTTGGGATCCATCGCTTCCGTCACGCCATCGCTGAACAGCACCAGTGTGTCGCCCGGTTCCAGCTGCACGCAAGCGGTTGTGTATTCGGCTTCCGGCACCAAGCCAACCGGGAACGACCCTTCCGTGAACGCTTCGTCGGCGTTCCCGCTACGGCGGATCAAAATCGGCGAGGGGTGCCCCGCATTGATGTACTCGAGCGCGCCCTGTTCATCGAGGATTCCGAAGAACATCGTCGCGTAGCGCCCGACTTCCGCGTGATCGCACAAAAAGCGGTTCAGATGATTGAACAGCCGCGCGGGGTCGGTGCCCAGCGTCATCCCGGAGAGCACGCCTTGCAGCATGCTGGTCAGCAGCGCCGCGCCCAATCCTTTTCCGGAAACGTCGGCAATCAAGAAAGCGGTGCGTTTTTCGTCGACCGGAAAGACGTCAAAGTAGTCGCCTCCCACGGAGAAACAGGGGAAATTGCATCCGGCGACGGAGAGATGCGGATAATCGCGGAAGTTGCGCGGGAGCAGGCCCTGCTGAATGTCCCGCGCGATATTGATTTCCTGCTCGAGGCGCTGGCGTTCGCGTTCTCGCGCCACCAGCCGCGCGTTGTCGAGAATGCTTGCGGCCTGATCGGTGAACGCGTCGAGTAACTGGCGGTCCAGCTTGGAAAATGCCGCCGGCCGCCGCGAATCCAGATACAGCACGCCAAGGAATTGCCCACGCTTCATGTTGACCATGGACTCTTCCGTCTTCGCGTGCGAAAACGCGTACAGTGGAATCACTACCACGGCGCGCAGCCGCTGCGCTACGATGCTCTGCGCGGCTTGCAAATCCATTTCCGCCTGGGCCAGGTCCTCGGTGATCACCGCTTCCTGTTTTCGCAGGGCCAGTTGTATCGCGGTCTGGCTCGGCGCCAGGCTTTCTGGCGGTAGCCGCGATCCGCCGCTGCGCCGGGCCAGGCGCACGTGCAGCGCGCCTTTCTCGTCGGCTTCCAGCAGCACGCCGCGATCAGCGTCCATTACGGAGATGGCGTGATTCAGCATCATGCCCAGCACTTCGTCGAGCGGAAGCTGCGAGTGCAGCAGCGCTGTGGCCGCCAGCAGCTGGTCTAGCTTGCTCAGCCGCGCCCCGGCGCTGCTCATTACGTCGGAGCCGGTGATGTGCTCCATGCGCGTCAACAAATGAGGAATCGAGTCTTCCCCGGAGGGGGCGGCCGACCGGTAGATAATTTCGTAGGAGTCGTCCACGCCGAAGGTGATGATGTCGCCGTCTTGCAGCTCGCGGCTTTCCACCTTTTCGCCATTCACGAAGAGCCCGCGGCGCTGCCCGCGGTCCTCGATGTAATGCTTGTTGGCCTCCACGACCAACGCCGCGCAAGTGCGCGAAATCCGCCGGTCGGAAAGCTGCAAGTGGTTTCCCGTTTCCGCGCCCCGCCCAATCAGAAACGGCGTTTGCGTCACGCGCACATAGCGCCGTGCTCCGTCCGGAGAAACCACCTCCAGCACGGTCTCCGCGATAATGGGTACGGTATCCGTCATAGGGCCCACTTATCGCGGATTGTAGCACGCGAAAGAACCGCACCGCCGCGCTGTCACACTTTGTGCCACGACGCCGTGAGGCGCTGGTTCAGTTGAAACAAACTAGACGAAGGGTAAACCCGAGGTATAGATTTCGCGGGCGGTGAGCCGCGGGGGCTGTGTCATCAGATCCCGATTTCAACGGTAGCGTGGCGGGTATCGAGTTTGAAATCCGCACTCGCGGAGGTTGGGTGCGCATCCCTACGACGAATCAGCGTAGATGCTTTCCCTGAGGGAGAAGACCCCACGCGAAATTGCGACATTAACCCGCTGGATACCGTCATCCCGTCTTGCAATACTCCACGCCAGCAAGACCATTTTCGATCGGGGGACGATGCCCTCACCTGCTTACGATATCTTCAAGAAAGGAGACGCCGAACTAATCTGGGTGGAAACCGCTCGAGACCTGCAATCCGCCAAAACGCGGATCGAGGAACTCGCCAGGCAAAACCGCTGCGAATATGTCGTGTATGACCAGCGCGCAAAACGCATCGTCGCCAGCCATGGGTAGTCCGTTCCGGGAGCTTGCCACGCTTGCACCCTCGTTGCCCCCACCTTCACTTTGAGCCCCCTTCATTCCCGGCCGCGGGTTTCACGCTTGCGGCCAACGTCAGCCGTTTTTCCGCAAACCGTTGATTACTGACAGGAATCTCCTGTCCTTAAACTGCTCTTCCGGACAGATGGCACCTTGCTCCGAGGGCGCTAGCCTGCTCGTACCCGCCTAAGCCCATGTTTCGGAGAGATTATGCGTACTCTGAGAACTTTGCCTGTGCTCTTGGCGCTTGGTGTGATGCCACTGGCCGCATTCGCCCAGCAACCGGCGACTTCGAGCAAAGCGGAAATCGTGGACAGGATTATCGCGCAAGAGCGGGCGGAAGTTCAGTCGCTTCGCCAATACTCGCCGCTCGTCGAGACGTACATCCAAAATCTCCGTCCAGACAAGCAACAGGGCGCAGTGCTGGATACCGACAAATATTTTCTCGGCCGCGCCCATCTCGCCAAGGGCATCGAGCTCGAACCGCTGATTCATAGCGCCGGCAGCAAGCGCAAGATATTCGGCGGCTTGCAGAACCTCTTCTCTATGGAATATGTTCCGCGCGGTTTTCTGCAAATGATCTTCCTGGACGAGAACGGCTTTGACCGCCAGCATTACAACTTCGCCTACATCCACCGTGAGTTCCTGGGCGAAGTCCGTTGCCTGGTCTTCGACGTCGATCCCCTGGTGAAGGGCGAGAAAGGACGCTTCGTCGGCCGCATCTGGGTGGAAGACCAGGATTACCATATCGTGCGTTTCAATGGGAACTACAACGGTTCCTCCCGCACCAGCTTTTATTTCAGTTTTGATAGCTGGCGTCAGAATGCCGGAAACAATCAGTGGCTGCCGACCTTCATCTACAGCTCCGAAGGCAGCGGCCAAAATGCACCTACGAAAAACACAGCGCCCCAGGCATTCCGAGCGCAGACGCGCCTGTGGGGATACGCCCTCGGCCATGCCCAGGAAGAGCAAGAGCTGAGCAAGATCCTGGTGGAGACTCCGGTCAAAGATCAATCGGAAGCCGCCAACGACTACTCCCCGATTCAAGCACAGCGCTCCTGGAGCCGCCTGGCGGAAGACAATGTCTCCATCAGCCTCGAGCGGATTGGTTTGATGGCCCCGCATGGCGACGTCGATAAGGTGCTCGAGACCGTGGTGAACAATCTGGAAGTCACCAATAATCTCGACATCCAGCCGGAGGTCCGCTGCCGCGTCCTCATGATCTCAACCCTCGAGTCGTTCACCATGGGCCACACCATCGTCGTCAGTCGTGGCTTGGTGGACGTCCTCCCCGACGAGGCCAGCCTCGCCGCCATCCTCGCCCACGAGCTCGGCCACGTCGTGCTCGGGCATCGCATGGACACGCAATTCGCCTTCTTCAATCGCCTGCGCTTCGATGAAAAGGAAACCTTCCGCCACTTTGGCTTCGCACGCACGCCCGAAGAGGAACAGGCCGCGAATCAGAAGGGCATCGAGCTGCTCCAGCAGTCGCCGTACAAGGATCAGTCCCGGACCGCGCAGCTCTTTCTGCAGGCGCTCCAGAACCGCTCCAAGGAGATTCCCAACCTGATCAGTCCGCATCTGGGTGACCGCGTCCCCACAACCTGGGCCATCGCTTCCGCAGTGTCCGGTGCTCAGCCGTCTGCCGCCACGCCGGCAGCCCCGCCAGCCAACGTCGTTGTTGCGCTGCCGCTCGGCGGACGCGTCAAGGTCGAGCCCTGGAACGATGAGCTTCAGTTGCTCAAGTCCAAGCCAGTAGGCGCTGTCGCGGAATACGAGAAGATGCCCTTCGAGGTCGCTCCGTTCGTCCTCTACCTGACCCGCCAGGGAGATCACTCATCGGCAGAAACTCCCAGCGCCGTCTCCGCAAAGTCAGACACAGACGCAAAACCGTAAGCGAAGTAATGTTCTTTAGGACGTGTGGGAGCTTCAGTTCATTCTGAGGGTAGCCTCGTCAGCACCACGTAGGATCGAGCTTGCGCACATCATCGCCCGAACCGGAAACGGTCGCTCCCCGTTCCGCTGCCTTCAATGGTTAAGCAGGAGCGCCTTCTCGAACGTCCCCGCGTTGAGTACGGACTTTACCGCCCTCCGGCTTCGTGCGCAGGTGGGCGTCTTCCTGCTGCCACTTCCGCGCCAGTTCGTCTAAATTGCCCATTACCTTGTCAATGTCCTTCATGCGCTTAGTGATGCCGTAGGTTACCGAAGGGGGGATGGTCGGCTCGTAGTCGCGGAAGACGAAGCCCTTTTGCTCCAGAACGCGGAGGCGCTCCGTCAGCACCCGCGAAGAAATCCCCTCCACTTGCCGGCGTAACGCTCCGAAGCGCGTGGGGCCGTTCGTACTCAGAACCCACAAGATGTGCATGGTCCACGGCCGGGCCAGGATTTCCAGCAACTCACCGAAGGGGCAACCGTGTGGTTTTTTCGCGGCCTGTCGCATGATAGCTCCTCACTTAGTTACTTTAAAGTTCCTACTGTACAAATGCAAGTAGTTATTTATAGTAACCAAGAAGCACCTCAGGTGCTCAAACGAAGGTAAGGAGGAAGAAGATGGCAACGAATTCGATGGCAATTTCCCACCGTGCGGAGGCAACAAGCTTCTGGCAGGGCGCGGTGGTCGTTTTGGGGCGATTTTTCTACGTGCTGATTTTCCTGATGGCGGGCCCCTTTCATTTTTCCAGGCAGGAGGTCGCGTATGCGGCTGCCCAAGGGGTGCCCTTGGCCTCGATCCTGGTTCCGTTCTCCGGGGTGCTGGCCTTCGCTGGCGGCCTGAGCATCCTACTGGGTTATCGCGCGAAACTGGGCGCCTGGCTCATTGTGGTCTTCCTGGTTCCAGTTACCGTAATGATGCACAACTTCTGGGCGGTTCACGATCCGATGATGGCGCAGGTCCATATGGCCATGTTCATGAAAAATCTCGGCCTGCTCGGCAGCGCCTTGCTGATTTCTCAGTTCGGAGCAGGACCGTTCAGCCTTGATGCCCGTCGCTTGCGCTGAACACGCCGGCTCTTCACAGACCGATTTGCCCGCCCGAATCATCAGGTGGGAAGTGCCGCGTGCCGCACCGTTTGCGGGTGTTTGCAAAGGGTGCGGGGTTTGACTCTCCCTTCGGCGCGTGCCCGGGCCTCAGAAGATTCTGACTCGCGGGCCAGGTCTAACTTGATCGCCCCAATATGGGGTTGACCTCACCGGACACAAAGCCTACGAAGCCCATCGCATCCTGTTCCAACTGGGGACTCGTCGAGCCTGCATTCTTCAGCCGATTATCTTTAGCGGCATGAAGGACCGCCCGCCACGTCGGCGGGACTGTTTCCATCGCCCAGCGGTAGGCTTGGTCTTTGGAAGCCAATCCCCGGTGATAGGCCGAGTAAAGGATGCGGCAAGCGGTGAGGACCGCGTAGGCATTGTGGATGAATGCTTTGTCGGATCGATCCCCGGCGTTGGAGGTCAGATCATCCTTCAGGTAGTTCAGTTCCAACCGGAGCGCGTCATTGAGGCATTCGTCGGACACATGCGGCGCGATGAGCTTCGCGTCCTTGCCCACAGCGTGACGCCGGATTGCGCAACATTCATCCAGATGATTGGGTTTCCGTCCGATCCGTGGCGCGCAAGTTTTCCCGTATGGTGGTAGAAGCCGCAGCATCGCGACGTCTTGTCCAAAAACTCATGGTCGATGACGAAGCGCATGTCGATTCGTTTAACCCAGCGGTTTTGCTCCTCTCTCTTCTTGAACCACTCATCCAGTTCGGAAAACTCGCGGTCGTCGAGGTCTCGTCGGGTGACGCCCACGCAATCGACATCGCTGCAGCTCTCGTCGAACGCGCCGTAGGTCAACGAGCCCCACAGGTAAACTCCAACGAGATTCCCACGCAGTATCCTGGGGAAATCGGTAGCCATCGCCTGAAGAAGGTCGGACAGATCCTTCGGGATATTCTTCGGCAGGTTCATTTTTGCCGAAAGATAGCAGTTTTGCCTCGTCAGGGCGAGGTGCGAAGCTCTCTCTCGCGGGCGGGTGGGGGATTTGACTCGCCCATGCAGCGCCGACCTATCCGACCCGATGTAATCGCCGTGGAAAAGCGCCCGCATTGACGCTTCAACGCCCAAACATGGAATACGCTATACCCTGCGACTCTCGCTGTGGCGGCGGTTGCGCCTGAGCCTGACGCCGCATAGCCGACGCGATCGCGCGATCCGCTGGACGATTGGCGATGCGCTCGAGTGCGTCTGCGATTCGAGACAACTCCAATGCCAGCTGGTCCGTTCCGTTCGACCTCTTCAGCACCACAATCTGCTTCCGGCTGAAGTAAAGAGCGGCCCAAAACACCAACCCAATCACGACGGAAACACCCGTCATAAACACGTCGTGACTTGTGATAGTGATGCTTCTACCCGCGATAGTAATCACGTGATCCGAGAACAAAGGTTCCTCCCTGGGGTTAATCGCTCGCCTGCCTGTATGTTGATGGGAAACCGGATTGGCAGCGCAACGTCTTCCGGTTTCCCACGCGCGGGCTTCGCGATGAGCGCCGCTCTCCAAAGAGGAGTTTTGCGGGCAACGATTACGGCAAAAGTCCGGACCGCTTCCAACGAGATGTGCTAGCGCTTGAGATGTGGGGATGCCTTTTGCAAAGCCGAAATCAGAGCGTGGGCCGAGGCTGGGGCATGACCATCCGATTCGGTGATGATCTTTGCGGCGCTCGGGGAATTGCCATAGAGCTTGCGATTTGCTTGCCCATCAGGCCGCAGCGTCGAGCCATCCAGCGAGACGCCGGCGAATACACCCCTTGCCCGCGAGTAGCTCAGCATCTCCGCGCGCATGTAAGCATCCGTGTCGGCTGAAGCCGAACGTCCCTTCGGTCCGCCAGCAGCGGATATGTCCGCCCCAAGCCTCACCCTGCTACGCAGCAGGCTATCCGCGCCGCGGTCGTTCATGACCAGAAAAACGAAGTCTGTCGCTTCCCCGCCAATCTGGAATCCAACGCTGCCGCCTTCGAGCGCATACATCGCGGGAGCCCCCCAAGGACCGGTGAAGTTTGTGCCGGTGCGGCATATCAACGTGCCGCGGCCGTAGCTGCCCCCGACAAGAAACGCCGCCTTCAATACCGACGGCATCACCACCACACAACGGGCCTTGTCGATCAGGTCTTGCGGGATGTCATCAGGAACGTTGAGTATCTCCTGCATCACTTTTCCCGCATTCTGAAGCCGATCCTGCTCAGCCCGCGCTTCGCTTGCGTTTTTTGCCGACGCGACTGGTCCCACCGCAAACAGCCCCGCGACGAGAACGATCCAGCACTTTGTGTATCGCATTCGCAAACACCTCCTCGAGTATCTGTGACACCAGGATGAAAAATCTGTTTCTTTGCGGGTGGGCAGATCCCTGAGAGTCCCTTAGTTCGGCAATTCGAGAGGCAACTTTCGCTCCAAGCATGCACTCGATTTAGTAAGTGCCTGAAATTCAACCGCATAGAGCGCCCGCGAACATCGAGCAACTAGGAAATCCGAACTACATCGTGTGTAGATTCTTCCAATCGTGCGAGCTTATTGCGCGAGCCGCAGTTCCAGTACCGCTCAGTTCCAGTACCGCTTAGTTCCTGTACCGTGGCTACCATGCTGGCCAGCGGGCGAGGGTCACCACTTACTCATCTGCTTGCACTTAAGTTTACTATTGACATACGTCCAGATCTATGGTACCGTTGCGTGTGTTATCTCGAATAAACCTCGCTGACACCTCCCGCCGCTCCGCCCTTAACCCTCGATCCTTCAATGCCTTGCAGCCTCTTAAAGTCTCTTGGCTCTCTTTTTCGGACTCCCGTCCTTTGTTTTCAATAGCTTGCAGCCTCTTTTTGCAATTTGCCGGGGGGTGGGGTATCCCGACCCGGTCTTTGGACCGTCGGCGGGAGTCGACGAAGACTCCCGATGCCGAAGATGCAACTACGGGACAACCCGGTGGGTGTACCTCAGCGCATCCGCGCCACCCTTTGCTTGCGTCCGCCGTATGCGCCACGTGGCACCTCTATCCCTTGTGGCCTCAGTCGATTGCGCATACTTCTCGTCACCACGAGGGTGTGTACCCCGACGCGCCTCAGATTTTCCGGGAGCATGGATGCGTTCTCAGCCAGCTTTTCGCTCGCCACTCGCCACTCGCCACTCGCTGTGCTCCGCTGCTACCATAAACTCCATGAGACCTAAAACCCTTTGCATTGCGCTCCTTTCCCTACTCCCGGCTGCTGCCGCCGCCCAAACCCCGAACGAGGTTATCGCCAAGGTCTTTGCCGCGCGCGGCGGCCTAGCCAAAATTCGCGCCATCAATTCCGAGCGCGTCTCCGGGAAAATTTCCTTCGGCGAAGTCACTGGTCCGTTTGTCGTCGAACTCAAGCGTCCGCTCAAAATGCACATGGAGCTCACCATTCAAAACCAGACCATGGTGCGTGTCCACGACGGAAAGTCCCAAGGTTGGGCCAACAATCCATTTGCCGGCAAAATGAATCCCGATGCGATGACGGAAGAGGAATTGAAAAATATCACTGAAGAGTCCGACTTCGACGGCCCGCTGGTGGACTACAAGAGCAAAGGCAACCAAGTCGAGCTCGTGGGCAAAGACAAGGTCAACGACAAAGACGCCTGGCGCGTGAGGCTGACGACCAAAAACGGCGACGTGCGTTTCTATCTCTTCGACGCCAATTCCTTTTTGCTGCTCAAGTGGGAAGGGAAACGCAAGTACGAAGGCCAGGAACTTCCCGTGGAATCTTACTTCAGTGATTATCGCGAAGTCGGCGGGTTGAAATTCGCTTTTGCAATCGATTCCGGCAGCTCGGCAAAGGACCTCACGCAGAAAATCAGAATCGAGAAAATCGAACTAAACCCCGAGCTGAATGACGCCGAATTTGCCAAGCCGCCCACGCCGCCGCAGCCAGGTGCGCCCGCTGCAACTCCGGCGGCGCCGCCCGCCTGATCGCCGGTCGGTCGCGCAGGCCGCCGCAGCGAGAAATCACGCCGACCGCTTGCAGCGAAATATCATGCAGGTGATGTCGTCAGCCTGCCGCGTCACTCCCACGAAGGCGTCGACGCGCGTCATAAGATATTGCAGCGACTCTTGCGCGGTAACTTCCGGAAGCCCGCGGATCGCGGCCAGCCAGCGCGCGTCGCCAAATTCCGCGCCGTTTTCATCGAATGCTTCGACGACGCCGTCGGTGAAAAAAATCAACGCGTCGCCGGGATGCAAATCTTTCGCGGAAGTTTCGTATGCGGCCGTGGAAATGATTCCGAGCGGCACGCCGCCGACGTCGAGTCTTTCCATGTCGCCATTGGCGCGCCGCAAAATCGGCGCATTGTGACCCGCATTCACGTAGCTGAGGCGCCGCGCCGCGGGTTCGTACTCTGCGAGAACCGCGGTGGTGAAGCGGAGGCCATCGAGGCTGTGCGCGCACGCGTAGCGATTCAGGCGCAACACCAAATCCGCGAGCGATGCCCCCTCTCCCGCGATGGTGCGCAGGCTCGCCTGCAACGTCGCCATGAGCAATGCGGCGGGGATGCTTTTTCCGGCGACGTCGGCGATTACCAGCGTCAGTTTGCCGCCGTCCGCGGCGCCGGCCGTGCCGAAAAAAGCGTCGTAGTAATCGCCGGCCACGGAATTTTGCGGGCGCGACGCAAACGCGATTTCCGCGCCGGGAACTTCCGGCGGAAACGAGGGCACCAGCCAGGTTTGAATCTCGCGCGCGATTTCCAAATCGCGTTTCATCGTAACTTTGTCGGCCAGTTCCAGGGAGAGAAGAAGAAGGAAAAGCGCTGCGGCGAAGAATTCAAATTTTATGTCCAGGGAGAAACTTCCAATCTGCAGTTTGATGCTGGACAAAAGCAGCATGACCAGTGCGCCAAGCAGAAGTACGCGCCGCGCAGGCGTTAGCTTTAAAAGCAGCGCCCAGAAAAATTGCTTCGCGATGTGCAAAGGGCGATGCCAACGCGGAAGTTCCTTGATCTCGTCCCAGTCGACGTCGGTGCCGTAAAAGCCGTAACTCGCGCGTGCGTCGGCGGCGAACTGCGTCCACAAATCGTCGATCTGGCGGCCTTCGCTGATACGCTGCCAGAAATTGCGCACCTGTGCGCTGAAATGCTCGCGCGGGGGAACCGACGGTGCCGGAGACGCAGCAGGTGGCGTTCTCATCACGGAAGAGTATAGGTCATTCTTTTTCGTCGCGCTCGCCACTTGACTCGGAATCATCGGAGCGCAGCGAGCCGCCGAATTGCACGGAGCCGAAGCCGAAGCGATCGCGCAGATGGTCCGTGGCGCGCGTCAATTTTTCGAGTTTGGCGCGGCGTTCCGCGGAGAGCAGGTCGAGTTGTTCCGCACCGTGTGTCAGGCCGCTCAGGCTCACTCCGAGGAGACGGATTCTGCGGCGATGATCGCGGTGCTCGCGGAAAAGATTTTGGAAAACGATGAAGATGTCGGCGTCGAGTTGGGTCGGCTCGCTCAGCGTTTTCGAGCGTGTGTAGGTATCGAAGCCGGTGTAGCGAATGGTGAGAGTAAGCGTGCGCGTGGCAAGGCCCGCTTCGCGCAAACGCTTGCAGGCCTTTTGTGAGAGGTGACTCAGCATTGCGGATAGCGCAGCGGTGTCGTCGGTATCTTCACCGAACGTGTGATTTTGCGAAATGGATTTGGGCTCGGCGTCGATTACGAATTCGTAGGAATCGCCACCTCGCGCTTTGCGATATAGCGCGGTGCCCCACTGGCCGAAGATCTTTTCGAGTTTTTCCAGCGGCTGTGCGGCGAGTTGTTCCACTGTTTCGACGCGGAGCGCGCGCAACGCGCGTTCCGTCACTTCGCCAATGCCAGGAATTTTGCGCACGGATAACGGCGCAAGAAAGCGCGCTTCGCTTCCCGGCGCGACCCACAACAATCCCCGCGGCTTGGCTTGATCGGACGCGACTTTGGCGACCAGGCGCGTTGCGGCCAGACCGCCGGAGCACGGAAGACCAGTTGTGCGTGTGATGGTGCGAAGAAGCTTGTCGGTGGCGGCGAGGGGCGGCCCGTGCAGGCGTTCGGTGCCGGAGAGATCGAGATATGCTTCGTCGATCGAAACCATTTCGACAATGGGGGAAAACTTCGCGAGGATGGCGGCGACGCGATCGCTCCACTCCGCATATTTGGCGTGGTGGCCATCGAGGTAGACGGCGTGCGGACATAGTCGTCCAGCAGTGCGAAGCGGCATTGCAGAGTGAACGCCAAACTTGCGCGCTTCGTAGCTCGCGGCGGTGACCACGCCACGCTGATTGGGTTGCCCGCCGACGATCACGGGCTTGCCGCGCAATTCCGGGCGCTCGAGCAATTCGACGGACACGAAAAAAGCGTCCATGTCGACGTGAAGAATCGACGCGACACTCGGCAGCGTCTGTTCTTCAATAGGGCCATGAATGGCGCGGAATCGAGCCAGTTCCGGCATGTCCCCTAGCCTACGCCGTTCTCTTTTTATTCGCTACGTGTTTCAGAGGCGCCCGGCGGCGATGATGCGGGGGATACCGGCCAGGTCATTCGTGATGCCGACATTCGTCCAATCTTTGGCGTCGAGCAGCGGGTGGACGGCTGGGAGGCTGTTGTGGCCTAACTCGAGGACTAGAAGGCCGCCGGGTTTGAGGTGGCGGGCGGATTGGGCGATTAGGTCGGCGTAGAGTTCGTAGCCTTCTTCGCCGCCGAATAAGGCTGAGGCGGGTTCGTGCTCGCGGACTTCGCGGGGGAGCGTGGGGGCTTCGCGGCGGCCTATGTAGGGAGGGTTGCTGGCGATGAGATCGAAGGGACGTGACTCGTGACCTGTGATTCGTGACTCGTGAAAGGCTGGTGAGTTGTAACTGGTGATCGGCGAGTCGTGAACGGCGGACGGCGCGCTGTTTGGTATCGCGCCTAGCTGGCGCGCAGCGTGCTGCGCCCCTACGGGGAATCCTTCGAGGAGATTGCATTCGATGAAATGGATACGATTGTCTACTGCGTGGCGCTGGGCATTGCGTTTTGCCGCGGCTAAGGCTGCTGGGGAGATGTCCGTGGCGACGAAATTTGCGGCGGGGAGTTCTTTGGCTAGAGCGATGGCGATGCAGCCGGAGCCGGTGCCGATGTCGGCGATTTGCAGGCCTTCGCCGGCGGATTTTTGAGGGCGGCCGGCGCGGAGTTCACGGAGGGCCAGGCGATCGAGGGCGACTTCGATTATGTGCTCGGTTTCGGGGCGGGGTATCAGGACGTCGGGAGTTACTTCGAATTCGAGGCCCCAAAATTCTTGTTTGCCGGTGAGATGCTGCGTGGGCTCGCCTGCGGCGCGTCGCGCGAGTAATTCAAAGAAGCGCTGCGCGTCGGCGTCGGCGATGATTTCTTCCGGATGCGCGTAGAGCCAGGTGCGATTGCGGCCTAGGACGTGGAGAAGAAGGAGTTCCGCGGCGAGAGTGAATGAGGAAACGTTCGCTTCGCGGAGTTGGGCGATACCGTTTTTCAGCGCTGTGCGGACGTTCAGCATTTGTTTGGCG
>Ga0209131_1000342_pt1 | contig 34091 bp, 37 predicted proteins | sample GraSoi_2013_40cm_FD_185826 | JGI IMG/M metagenome (GOLD analysis project Ga0209131, IMG submission 185826) | Grasslands soil microbial communities from the Angelo Coastal Reserve, California, USA - Sample 9_17_2013_40cm (SPAdes) (version 2) | ecosystem: Environmental > Terrestrial > Soil >...
TCTCGAAGGCACGCACCATCTCGGCTTTGGCTTCTTCAAATGTTTTGCCCGCTTCGTCCGTAATGAGTTTTGCAATCTCATCATGATTGGAACGCATGAGGTCACGCAGTTTGAAGAGATACTGCACACGGTCGTTGACGGGCGTTCTGCGCCAGCCGTTGAACGCTGCACGCGCCGCTTTTGCCGCTGAGTCCACATCCGCTTTTGTGCCGAGCGGAGTCTTGGCGATGACTTGTCCTGTAGCGGGGTTGATAACGTCGAAATATTCGCTGACGTTTGGTTTTATCCATTCGCCGTTGATGTAGTTGAGGGTTTCCATGAGTTCTCCAAAATCGTGTACCAGTTACAGGTTGGCAAGTTGAAACGTTCAAACCTTTCAACCATTTATCGAAAAGGAAAAGCGAGTAACAAATAATGCCACAACGCAATACCTAAGTCTGGAAGGTTATCAGGTATCTTTCCATTGTGAGCTATCAAAGCCTTCCTATCATTTACATTTATGGTGTATCCATGTCGAGAATTTCGATATGCCCAAAGCAACTCCTGACCTGAAATATCTTTTGTTCCCATTTCATGAATTGACTTGTATATTGTCTCCGTATGCGCAACGATTTCGGTGTGGATTGCAGAGTCGGGTATTTTCTCCAATGCAGGTTTGATTTTTTCTTGGAAGTAGCTTTTGGAAAGCAACTGGCTTACCATTTCTTTATCTTTTGTCATACGCGAACGACCTGTTCTATCTTTGTCTTCTAAAATAAATTCATTCATTAATGAAGCCATTGCATCCAAAAAACCGAAAAATTGCCATTTCCGAACATAGGGTGTATCCGTAGAAAAGATGGTTAGCATATCTATTGCCAATCTGTTTACAGTCCATCCAGCTACCAAGAATCGAATACTCTTTTCATTTATTTCTTGCCCACCAAACGCCAAGAGTCTGTTGATAAAATCGTTGAATATAGATATATACCACTCCAAATATACTTTCGTAACATCAAACCTTGCAACCTGTTCATCAAAACAATATCTAGCGGGACGACTGCTTCTCATGCTATCAAGAGCGCTCTTATTTTCGTCGTAAACGTATCGTATCTCATCCATGAAATATGTTTGCGCAGCAGTTGCTAAACTGATTATCTCAGCATGACCATAGACATTTTCTGGTTTTATCTGCCCGTTTGGTTCGATCCATGCAAGAGGATATTTCGAGTTCGAGTACTCTGGGTTTACCAGATGTGCTGGAGAAAGAGCAAGGTTGTTTACCCAATTCTTTCCATGAAGCCGATTCAAGGGCACGTTGGGAATAATAAAATTGGCAGGAGCAGTAAACCACGTTCCACAGTGATAGGTGACAAAGGGAAAAAAGAGTACAGAAGGCACTTTACAAACATAGAGGGGCAATGTGTGTAAATCTAGGTCGCTGTCCTCTTGAAGATTATCGCCACGATTAATATTCAGTTCTTGATAAAGAAATGCAAGTTGCGTCATTATCTTCATGTCATGGCTATAAAGCCAAACTTCGCATCGAGGCTTGATTTCTTTTGATAGGCTTTTTAGCATTGTAGATTGCCTCAGCAACTAACCCTCAATTTACTTCACTTGCTTATCCGTTACTTCCAACGCCTTCTCCACAATGGCAAGACCTTCATCAATTTGTTGCTGTGTGATGCACAACGGCGGAACGACGAAGACCATGCTGCCCATGTTGTTCGCCATGATGAAGGTGAACAGTCCGTTTTGGCGTAAGACCTTCCCCACCTCAGCCATGACGGCAGGCGAGAAACTTTCCTTGGTCTCACGGTTGACGACCAATTCAATCGTGGAGAATAAGCCAATGTAACGTACATCGCCAACGGACACGTGTTTCGCTTTGATATCCTCCAACGCTTCACCGAGATATTTTCCGAGCAAGGCGGCGTTTTCAATCAATTTGTCTTCTTCGTAGACTTCGATGGTCGCTAGAGCAGTTGCACAGGAAAGTGCATGAGCGCTGTATGTAAGACCCGCATAGAAATATTTGTCATCGAAGAATTTTGCAATCTTTTCAGAGACAATCACCGCACCAAGCGGAGCGTATCCGCTGGTGATGCCTTTGGCGGTGGTGATGATGTCGGGAGTCACGTTCCAGTTGTCCACGGCGAACCATTTGCCCGTGCGACCCCATCCGCTCATGACTTCATCCGAGATCAAAAGGATGCCATACTTGTCGCAGATTTCACGCACACGGGGCCAGTAATCATCCGGCGGGACGATGATGCCGTTCGAGCCGACGACACCTTCCATAATGATTGCAGCAATCTTGTCGGGACCTTCATATTTAATGACTTCTTCCAAATGCGAGATACATTCCCGTTTGCACGACTCCGGCTTCTGCCCGAACGGACAGCGATAACAGAACGGGTCAAGGAAATGCACACCGCCCGGCATAACTGGTTCCACAGCGAGGCGGCGGTAATCACCAGTCAATGCGATAGAGCCATGCGTCGCACCGTGATAAGAACGATAGCGGGCAAGAATCTTGTGACGTCCCGTGTAGAAGCGAGCAATCTTGATGGCGTTTTCGTTTGCTTCCGAACCGCCAAGCGTGAAAAAGGTTTTCTTCAAATCACCTGGGGTGACTTCCGCCAACTTCTTGCCAAGCAAACCACGCGCCTCCGTGGCATTGCCGGGATGCGTGAATGTCAATTGCGCCGCCTGGTCTTGAATGGCTTTGATGACCTTGGGATGCTGATGTCCAATATTGGTGTTCATCAGCTGCGACGAGAAATCCAGATAGCGTTTATCGTCCGCATCCCAGAAATACACGCCTTCGGCTCTTGTAACAGCAATGGGATTCACCTGTCCCTGTACGGACCAGGAGAAGAAGGTGTATTCTTTGTTGAGGTCAACAATTTCTTGGGAGGTTAGTTTAGTCATGTTTATTCCTTGGTGGTCGAGTAGGCGGCGTTCTTCCGCCGTATCGAGACCACCAACTAACTGAGATAATTTTGCTTATATGGTGATCTCGATACGGGCGAGAAAAGAACTCGCCCTACTCGATCACCGGAGTTTATTGCTTCACTTCCTTCACAATCTCCGCATACACATTCAAGGTCTCATCAACATCGGCATCGGAATGTTCGTAGCACATAAACCACGGCTCTCGCGCATCATGATCAGGCATAACGCCGCGTTCAATTGCCTTCTCCGTCAACTTGAGATATAGGTCATGGTCACTGTTCGCCCAGTCGCGCTGACAAGTAACAGCCTCAATTCCTAATGAAAACGAGAACATGGCAGGATAGCCAGTCATCACTACTGGAATATCGTTCTCTTCAAAAATGTCCTTCAAACCATCCATGAGACGTTGTCCACGCTGGGCGATGGTTTTCAGAATAGGTTTAGATTTCATTAAACTCAAAGTCGCATATGCGCCCGCCACACCAGGTTTATTGTTGGTATACGTCCCGCCTTGTGCTACGCCCTGCCCAATAATGGACATGATTTCCTTTTTACCGCCAAACGCTGCGATAGGATATCCGTTACCTAATGCTTTTGCGTATGTCGCAAGATCAGGTTTTATTCCATAGTGTTCCTGTGCCCCGCCATTGGCAATGCGGAATCCTGTTTTCACTTCATCAAGAATAAAGACACAGCCATATTCTTCAGTCTTCTGACGAATGAGTTCGAGGAATCCATCCTGCGGGTTGATAGCAGCGCAATTCCCCTGACACGGTTCAGAAATCACAGCCGCGATCTGCTCGCCATACGAACGCATCACACGCTCGAAGCCTTCAAAGTCATTGAACGGCAGTGTAATGATAAACTCCCGCATCGACTTGGGAATACCCGAGGAAGCCGGCACAGGGATCGGACTACGCCGATTCCCATACGCTTCCACTGGCGCATAGGTTGACCACAAAGTGTGATCATGAAAACCATGATAATTACCTTCGAACTTCAAAATCAAATCGCGCCCTGTATACGCGCGTGCCACGCGGATCGCGTGCATCGTCGCTTCAGTGCCCGAACACGCAAAGCGGACCATTTCAACCGCCGGAGCCATATCAATGATCATTTCGGCGACTGCTACTTCCAACTCACCGGTCATCGCGAAGAGAATCCCTTTTTGAATCTCCTCAATTACCTTCTGATCAACTTCATCATAGGAATGTCCCAAAATAATGGGACCGAACGCCATACGATAATCAATATATTTCTTTCCATCCACATCCCAAAGATATGCGCCTTTTGCCTTTTCAACATAAGGAGTAATCCCCTCACCCCAGAATCGAAAATTGGAATTGACGCCAAGCGGCATCACTTCCATTGCGCGTTTCTGCAATGCTTGCGTCTTCGAACCAAACATGAATTTTCCTCCAAACAAAATTAATCTGAAGCGGCGGCTTCACTTTCAGCAATATCTTTCACAACCCGCTCAGGAATACGCCATTGATAAACATCTTTGAGAACCAGCGGCACAATAGACGTAGTCGTCTTGCGAACACCCGGAACCTTACGAACCACCTCGGTCACAAAGTGATAAATCTCAGCAGTATCTTTCGCGACAATTTGAATGCTGACATCTGATTCCCCAATTCCACACGCAACATAACTTATATTATCGAACTCAGCCATTTTTTTCGCCACCTCAAGAATCCGATCTGATTCAACTTCCATCCACACATCAGCAATCGTGGTCAAGCCAAACGCTTGCGGTTTCGCCACAGCGCTGACTCGCACAATCCCATCATTCACCATGCGATCGATTCGATAGCGCACAGCCCGCTCCGAAATATCCCCGATCCGGCGCGCAATCTCTGATGCTGGCATTCGCCCGTCATCAAGTAGTAAATTGACAATTTTTACATCTATTTTGTCGAATTCGTACATAATTAACCGCAATCTTTTCCGAAAGTGACATCCATTTCGTCATTCTATACATAATATAACAAACCGTCAAGGATAGGATGAGAAATTTCAAGATTTGGATGAGAATCTAGGCACACGAATCAGCCTGCCGGAAATATGATGCGTCCGCTTCATCTCTAGCCGATCATTGATTCTGAATCTCAATCTGATTCTTCCCCTTAACTTTTCATCTCAAATCCATTTCAAAAATGTACACATTTCACATTGACGACTCGATGTCAGACAGATATAATTATTTTTCGGCATTATTCCCTGTATATATAATAGGAGTACAAAATGACAACACCTGAGATTGCGCCTGTTGCGGCGCTCGAACCAAAAACAAAGTTAAGCGGAAAAGTTTTAAAGACCACACTTGCAGGGGCATTGGTAGACGTAGGACAAAGCATTCCCGGCGTCATCCACATTTCACAATTAAGCGAGAATGCAGTTAATAAAGTGGAAGATGTAGTAAAAGAAGGTCAAATGGTGGACGTATGGGTCCGCCGTGTAAAGAAAGACCGTATCGAACTCACGATGATCCAACCGCTTGCGCTTGAATGGAAAGAGATCGAACCGAACATGGTCGTAAAAGGCAAGGTCGTTCGTTTGGAAAGCTATGGTGCGTTCGTAGAGATCGGCGCTGAACGCCCCGGCATGATCCACGTCAGCGAACTTGCACATGGTTATGTAAAGACCCCTAGCGAAATCGTCAAAGAAGGCGATGAGATCGAAGCCAAAGTCCTTGATGTTGACCGCAAGAAGAAACAAATCAAATTAAGCATGAAAGCTCTTGAACCTGAAGTGGAAGAATTCAAACCCGTAAAGAAAGAACCCAAAAAAGACGGCAGGCACAAGTCCAAGAAAGAATCAATGGAAGCCGCTGAACCTGCAGAGCCGAAAGAACCAGAATTGACCGCTTTCCAGATCGCCTGGCAACAAGCCATGGATAAAGCCGATGAAGGCAAAGCTTTCAGAGTCAAGCACAACAAGGCTGGCGTTTCAAGTGAGCAGGAAGATTTACTGAATAGAACTTTGGAAAAACGCCTGCCCACTGGCGGATAACAATAAAAAAACAGCGAGCGTGTTCACGCTCGCTGTTTTTTTATTTAATCACGTTGTTAAAGATTTATAAAGAAGATTGTTCATTTTGTAATTCTGCTAAAAATTTTTCTTTATTTGCAGAACGCGCAGTCTTGCCACTGGATGTTTTTAAAATCCATTTCGGGTCAACAACTTTGACATAGCGTAAGGCAATCGCAGAATTTTTGGTGACATGCAAGCGAATGGCATCTGCCACTTTCTGCTGTTCATTTGGATCCTCCGAATCAACCTCAGCAATAATCACCACATCTTCGGTGCCCTGCTCTTCATCGAAAATACCAAACGCAACTGAACGCCCCGCATGCACACCGGGCACTTCATAAGTCAAAGACTCCAAATCTTGTGGGTAAACATTCTTGCCCCCCACAATAATCATATCTTTCTTGCGACCTGATACAAACACTTCCCCATCTATAATAAAACCGTAATCACCGGTCAGATACCAGCCGTCGGCAAAAGCTTTTTGCGTTAGGTCATCGCGATGATAATAGCCTGTCAACATACAGTCACTTCGTAGAGCAACTTCACCGATCACACGCTCAGCGACTTCGGTGCGGTTTTCGTCAAGCACTTTCACTTCCACATTATCAAGCGGACGTCCAGACGACATCATCTTCATGGTAGGATGTCCATCTACCGGACTCTTCGCCACGCGTTCAGACATAAACGCTTCCCGATCAATCTCAACGACAATTGGCACATTCCCCAAGGAGCTTTGAGTGACCCCGAAAACGTTTTCCGCCATTGCATACGAAGCCTGTAAAGATTCCAGTTTCAAGCCATAGGGTTTGAATTTCTCATAAAATGCTTGATGACTTTCCCAACGGACCGGTTCAGAGCAATTAATCACTGCCCGCCACGAGGACAAATCCACACCTTCGATATGACGATCGCGAATCTTTTGCGCGCAAAAGTTGTAAGCAAAATTAGGGAGCCATGAAAGCGTGCCACGATATTTTGAAACGGACTGCATCAATTTATACGGCGCGCGCACCCAATCGAACGGCGACATCAAAACCAGATGAACGCCAGAGAGAATCGGCATGAGAAAACCGGCAATCAAGCCCATATCATGATACAGCGGGAGCCATGAAACAATCACGTCGGTTTCATCCAAAGCCAATGACTTACAATACACATTTAATTGATTAAAGACCGCCTGATGCGAAAGCGCAACTCCTTTTTGCAAGCCAGTCGTCCCTGAGGAATGTTGAAGCAGGACAATATCTTCGGGCTTGCGCTGAAAACCCAACAGGGAATCAAAATTACTTTCAAGTTGAACTTCAACCCGATTCGTAACGATCACTTCGCGAACTGAATCGCCCACATTCAAAGCTGAACGGACTTCAGTCTCAAATTCAGGATAGGTAATAATCGCTGAGGGTTGAGTTACAGAGATCAACGCGGATAGGTCAGCACGATACCGTTCAGGTGATAACTTCTCCGTCAAGAACGGCATAATGGACGGGATCGCTCCATGCAATATCGCACCCCAAAACGCATACAGCAAAGACTCGCCATGTTGCAAGATTAGTACAACGACTTCACCTGGTTGAATACCAGATTGTTTTAGCGCATCAGCATATGAACTTGCGCCACGCAACAACTGATCCACGCTGACGGGTAAATCGTCAGCGTTGGAAAATTGCAGGGTTACAGCCACGCGTTCCGGGGTCCGAGCGTGAAGCGCTTTTAATTGTTCAGGGAAGGTGGTCATTTTTTGCGAGATTCAATGATGGCAGCGAGCTGAGTCAAATTGTCAAAAGTATCTGCATTCAATTCGGTATCTTCGATACGCGCGCCAAAGGTATCTTCAACGTATAGAGCGAGATCCATCAGACTAAATGAATCAATAAGCCCGCTTGAGATCAAAGATTCTTCAACAGTGATAACACGCTTGGGTTGTTTGAGAATTTTTGCAGCAATAAATGTTGCCAACGAGGAAGTTGTTTCGGTCATTTTCTAATCCTTTGAAAAAGTTATGGACAAACCATGGAAAGCAAAGTGAGATTAAGCTGCTCAGCAAAGAGTTTCTCGCCCGCGGGCTGAATGTGCAAACTGGCGTCGATAAAATATTTCGATGGGATCGTATTCCACATATCGAGATAAGCCCAGGAATTTGATCGGGGTTGTGCGGTAAGAACGTCTCGATATTGATCGTATGCCCAGCGAGGGTATAAATCATTATAGCGTACATCAGAATGCAAACCAGTGGCGATGTAGATCGGTTCGTTCACAAGCACCAGTGGAGTTTTGCCCGCAACAACATGACCTGCATCAAGCGCCTTCAACAACATTGCATCACGTAAGTCGTCGCCGGGCTGCAAGCCTCTGTAGCTTATATCCTTGGATACATCAGACTGTGCCATTGATTCCGAATACCCAAGTTCGTGATGAACATCATCACCGGTCGCGGACCAAACCAAACCAAGCGCCTGTAACTTCACCCAACGTGCGAGAAACGATCGCTGTCCAATTAGAGTCTGCTCATAAAAACCAGCATTATTTTCTGCCAAAGTTTTTCGAGGCGCAAAGGGAATAGCATATGTATCCAGCATCTGTAACGTTTGCTCACGGTTGCTAGTTAAGAATGGATTTAACCGATCCTGATTCATCAACGTGTTCAAAGTGACAAACCAAATGATCACATCTGGTTGTCGCGCCTTCAACTCATCGATAAAGATCAAATCCTTGATAATGGAAGGATGAGGGTAGCCAAGGTTATATACCTTAATCTGTTTGCCCCCGCATTGCGAGCCCAGCTGATCCCACTGGGCAGCCAATGTTGTATGAGATGAAAGACCGTCACCCCAAATAGAAGAATCGCCGACCAATGCCACACGAATCTCGTTCGGTGCTTTCCTAGCCGAAATTTTATGGGCAGCGAACATGGTATCTGTGTTATCAACTGTAATCGTATAAGGGTCATTGCCATTCCCAAATGGCATCCGTTCGAGTCCGGGCACGAAAGTGTTGTAAATGGATATTTCTGTAACTGGAGGCTTAATCAACCCAAAAGCGACATTGATCAACAAGAATAAACACAATGCTTTGATAATCACATAAAGCGAACGAGGTTTCGTGTTCATGCTGCACCAAACAATCTCAGCATTACATTCCAAGCCATGCTGGGGTTTGGCAAAAAGAAAAACAGCCAGCCTACGGTCACAAAATGAAATGTAAGGAAGATGCCTGAGTACTTCCACATCGCTTCGCTTCGCGGTGTAATATTCCAAGCCAGTACACGCGGACGCATCCAGTCACGCCAACGGTTTTGAATGAACAGACCCAGTCCATGCCAAAGACCCCAAAATAAAAAGCCCCATGTCACACCGTGCCACAGGCCGATCAACGCCATCGTAGTAACTTGAGCGATAAAAACCATCAACCACATTGGCAAAGCTATTTTGCTCGAACGCATAAAGCGCGTGAGTAGATTAAAAAAATACGAGCGGAACCACTGCGTCAATGTGATGTGCCATGAATTCCAAAACTGCGTTAAGTTTGGCTTGAGATAAGGTGCATCAAAATTTTCAGGTAACTGTACACCTAATAATTTTCCTAACCCAATAGCAATATCGGTATACCCGCTAAAATCAAAATAGATTCGCAACGAGTAGGCGTATAAAAAGATCCACAGCCACGCTGCTGAATGAACATTGGGCTCTAAAAAATCACTCAATGCAAACCAAGCCAAGCCATCTGCGATCACAAATTTCTTGAACAAGCCCACAAACAATCGCGTACCTGCGTCCATCCAGTTCAATGCAACGGGATCGTTCAAGTTATTCGAAAATCTCTCAAGGCGGTCAATCGGACCCGCTGAAAATGCTGGGAAAAAAATCACGTAATTAACATACTCACCCAACGAAACGGCTGGCAAACGTCCCGTTTTGCGATCGATGACTGTGTGTAAAAGGCGGAAGGCAACATACGAAAATCCAAGCCACGAAAGTGCGGATGCGTTGCCCGCATCTTTTCCTCGTAAACCTGATACCATTTCGATCAACCTTGCCAACCCGAATGGCATTTTTAACACCACCAATGTCACGATCAAGCCAATGGCTGCAAGCACGAATATAACTGTAGGAAACTTTTTGAATTGCGCCAGCAAAAAACTCACAGCAACGAATCCGATCAATAAAGCAATTACCAATTGCACTCTGGGTGTATCTACAACAAATAAATAATCAAATTTGAAATAGCGATTTAGGTCAACGAAAACAATCACCCCGAACATGACAGCCATTGCACCCCAATTCTGTCGCCATCCACGTGCTTCCGGCGTCGAGGTTAAGAGCCAGAAGATCACAGTCAACGCCAAAGTAAAAGTTGGGAACCAAAAGGTCAAATTGACGGGGTCTTGAATCGGCTGAATCCAATAAATCACCAGCGCGCTGACGCCAAGTAAAACCAGAGAACGTCCCTGCTTTAATTGGTTCACCAAAATAGCAACCACAGCAAGGATAAGAATCTGCGAGACAGACATTAAAATCCCTGATAGATCCAGGTCGGTGAAGTATCAGCTGTAAATATCACGAGCGCGATCAAAATTAAACAAAGCAAAAGAGCCAGAATATTTTCGCGAGTGAACAGAGTATCAAATATTTTTTTCATAACACACCTAGATTGAATGTCGCAGGTAGGATTCCATAAACTCATCCAGCTCACCATCCAGTACGGCTTGGGTATTGCCAGTCTCATGTTCAGTGCGATGATCTTTGACCATTTGATACGGATGCAAAACATACGAACGGATCTGACTGCCCCATTCCGCCTTGGTATATTCACCGCGCAGGACCGCCCGTTCCTCCTCCCTTTCAGCCTGCTTCAATTCCAATAAGCGAGCACGCAAGATACGCATTGCAAATTCACGGTTCTGACTTTGCGATCTTTCATTCTGACAAGTAACCACAATTCCGGTTGGAATGTGCGTGAGACGAATTGCAGTGGCATTCTTTTGCACGTTCTGACCGCCTGCACCTGAGGAACGGAACACATCCACTTTGATATCACCGGGCTCAATATTGATTTCAGCTTCATCCATGGCTACTTGCGGAAGAATTTCAATCAGCGCAAAGGAAGTATGCCTGCGATGCGCTGCATCAAACGGAGAAAGGCGTACTAAACGATGGACACCTTTTTCTGACCGCAAATATCCAAAAGCATAATCACCGTCCACAGCGATCGTTACGCTTTTAATCCCTGCTTCTTCGCCTTGCGTAATATCTAAAATTTCGGTTTGAAAACCACGCGACTCTGCCCAGCGCAAATACATCCGCTCGAGCATACCTGCCCAATCTTGCGAATCAGTCCCGCCTGCTCCAGCATGAATGGCAAGAATGGCAGAATCATGATCATACTTGCCAGATAACATGGCAATGAATGAACGTTTTTCCAAATCGGCTTCGAGTGAAGTTACCTCTGCTTCGAGTTCAGCACGCAAACTCGCGTCATCCAATTGGGCAAGTTCGAGTGCATCATGCAGACGGCGCGAAAAACTCCGCCAAGATTCGACTTGGGCTTTTAAGTTCGTATATTGTTTCATCACCCGCTGGGCTTGGGTTGCGTTACCCCAGAAATCAGGTGCTTCTATTTCTTTTTCAAGTTGGGAAAAGGTAGCTTCTTTAGACTCGAAGTCAAAGACGCACCATTAATTGGCGAGTTATTTCCTGGGCAGATTTGAGGCGATTGACGAGGTCTTATTACAAATTCATTTTCCTAAAATTCCATTAACAAAAGCATTGGGGTCGAATGGCGTCAGGTCTTCTGGTTTTTCGCCAAGACCTGCAAACAGAATCGGTAATCCAAGTTCATGCTGAATGGCAAAGGCGAAACCACCACGTGCCGACGAATCTAATTTCGATAAAATCACACCGGTCACACCCACTGCTTCTTTAAAAGCTTTTGCTTGTTGTAAGGCATTTTGTCCTGTCGTTGCATCAAGCACCAACCACACTTCATGCGGCGCACTGGGTAAAGCTTTGCCAAGCACACGATTTACTTTCTTGAGTTCTTCCATTAAGTTGAAACGTGTGTGTAAGCGGCCGGCTGTATCAATGATGATCAAATCCATGCCGCGCGCGACACCCGCCTGAACAGCATTGAAAGCGACAGCACCCGGGTCGGACTCAGGTGCGCCTGATACAACTTCGACGCCGAGTCTTTCACCCCAAACTTGTAACTGATCAACAGCCGCTGCCCGAAATGTATCCGCCGCGCCAAAGAGCAGACTCTTGCCTTCCGCTCGATAACGCTTACCCAACTTCGCAATGGTCGTAGTCTTACCAGAACCATTGACACCAACCACCATAATGACAGAGGGCTTATTCGTCCATTCCAGCGTGGGCGGGAGATCAAGCCTGGCACGCAATTCAGCTTGAAGCGCCTCTGAAAGTTCCTCGGAGCGAATCAGGCCCCGGGTCCGCACGAGGCGTTGCATTGAATCTAAGACATCATTTACGGTTTCGAGTCCCAGATCCGCCTGAATAAGGAGCGCTTCCAGTTCATCCCAAGTGTCTTGCGTAATCTTGGTAGCGCCAAAAAGAGTGGCAAGTCTTCCGAAAGTAGTCTTACTCGTTTTCGCAAGACCACTTCTCCATTTTGCAAATAGCTCAGCCATGACGGGCGATTATATCATGTGGGTTGTGTGTTATACTTTTTTCGATTCGGGCACAATCCCAATAAAATAATATTTAAGTAAAGGTGTACTAACATGTCAAACGAACCTATTCATATCACTGATGATTCCTACGAGAAAACAGTTCTCCAATCCACAATTCCCGTGATCGTGGATTTCTGGGCACCGTGGTGCGGACCGTGCAAAATGGTCGCGCCAATCCTAGATAAATTTGCGAAGGAATATGAGGGCAAGCTTCTTATTACAAAGATCAACACCGATGAAAACCAGGAGTGGATGATGAAATATGGCATCCAGGGCATCCCCACCATGTTGTTCGTGGCGAATGGCAAAGTTATCCATCGCCAAGTTGGGGCATTGCCTGAACGCATGTTACGCGATACGCTTACACAGTTCATGGAGTCTGTCAGTCAGCCTTAATTTGACAAGGAGCATATCATGAAAAAGTTCACCGTCCTCGTACTGGTTTGTGCCTTCGTGCTCAGCGCCTGTCTGCCGGCTGCCGCACCGATAAATTCTGCACCTACTGTTGACGTTGCGGGGACTGTGAACGCTATTGCGAATATTGCCAATACTCAAACACAAGCTGCTCAACCCTCTCCAACATCTACGCCTGTACAAATTACCGCCACTCCCACTCTTGAAGAACCTTCTGCCACAAGCACACCGATCCCTAATACAGATACGCCCCAACCCAATCTGACAACAACGCCCGCCACTGCAACAAGTGGTCCAGTGAATCCGGCAGCAACATCTACAAGTATTACAGTGCCCGGTTTACCAAGTTTAACGCCCACACTCGGAGTGCTGACTTACGGGACACTGCCTCCAGCAAATAGACCCTATGTCTACATTACATTAATCAATAAAGCACAGAGGCAGGCCTATATTTCCTTGCAAGTGGTCACCGATCAAGGATATACTATCATCGAATACCCGGTTAAGGGAACGGTCAAAGTTAAGATACCCACTGGGTCTTATACGTATGTCGTTTGGGTAGGCGGGAGACAAATCGTTGGGTATTTCAATGTTTCAAAGCACGATGAACCAACATTATTGATATATAAAGATAAAGTCATCATCAATAAGAATACCAGTTCTTATCCATGATTTTTACCTACGTTGCCCATCTGTAATTGGCGGTTATCACCGCAACATCTACTAAATCATTAAGGATAAATTTTTAGAATGAAAAGAAAAAGTATAGTTTACGCCACGTTGTTGGCGGTATTAATCAGCGCCTGTGGCGCCCCGGCAGCGCCAACCATTGATGCTGCGAGTGTTCAAAACACTGCCCAAGCTGCTGCATTTACACAGGTTGCAAAAACGCAGGAGGCGCTGCCAACCAATACTCTGGTTCCACCGACTGAAGTACCGACAGAAACTCCGGTACCAACAAATACTTTAGAGCCGATACCAACACTGGATTCGACCCTTGCCCCTACGCTCTTAGCGCCAACCGATTTGCCAACCTTTGCTCCAACCTCAACTGCCAGCGCAAGTAACAAATGCAATCACGCCATCACTTCCTGGATCGTACCTACCGCAACATTTACCATTGTGAATGAAACACAACCACAAGGAAAAGTCCTTTTGCTTCTATCTGTGTTAACAAAAACTGGAGACTGCGGGTGGATCAACATACTCAGTTCCAAGTTCTCTGGTCCCATGGGAAGTTATAGCGCCGCTGCCTTTGTAAGCGGTAAAAAGAACTTCAAAGTTTTTGGTACCTTCTACGCTACACCTCAAGGGTGGAAAATAATCGTAAGAAATGACAGAATAGCTCTCCAAAATGCGTGCTATCCAAATTGCTAAATAATAAAAAAAGATGAGACGCATCTCCTTATCATTATTCATTGCGCTTGCAATAATCATCAGCGCATGTAGTGCACAAGCAATTCCGGCAATAAATGCTACAACAACAGCTCCATCGATAGCTGTTACTGATACGCAAGTTGACGTCCCTACAACCACATCCATCCCACCAAGCCCATCCGAGACCCAGCCAGTAGTATTAGCGACTGAGACGCCAACAGAAATATCGTCTCCTGAAGCAACGATCACGGCAACTCCAGCGGGTTCCGTGAGTGGAAATACTAACCCATGTAACAAACTGTTACAAACCATTTCGGGCGGCAAACCAGCGAAAATAAAAATCGAGAATAATTCAGGTTCACCGATCACGGTATCGCTTTTCTTGAACACAACTCCCTTTGGGGATTGTGGCTATCGAGGCTATGCGCTCGGAAAATACGGCTCCATATTAATCACCGATTTGATACAGGCTTGTTACAATATCAATGTTTTAATAGACAATCCGAAAAAACAAACCAAGGCATTTGGGTACGGCTGTATCAATAATCCAGATAAATGGTCTTTTATAGTATCTAAAGATTCAGTGTCGCTTCAGGGAAGATAGAAAACAGTACGAACTAAAAACAAGGAAGTAAGCCGCAAATGTTTCACTTACTTCCTTGTTTATTTTTAATTATCTAGCAACAAAAGTGAATGGAAATATAATTTACTTTTTTATAAGTTCGCCTCACTTACTAATCTCAGTCTTGCTCACTCCAGCAAGATGGGCATTCGTTAATTTGATTAGATCGGCAACAGGCAATTTGATATTTAAACCTCTTTGCCCGCCTGAGACATGTATTGCCGAAAATTGTTGAGCAGATTCGTCAAGCACCACTTGAAATCCCTTATTGATCAAAGCGAGTGGAGAAATTCCGCCCACCTGCAAACCAGTTAATTGCTCAGCTTCCCGCTCCGTGGGCAGATACACTTTCTTTTCATCCAAGGCTGAGGCTAGCAGTTTCAAATCCACATTTGTAGGACCAGGCGCCACCACCAACAAAGGCTTCTTGGGTTTGTCACGAGTGACGACAATCGTCTTAAAAACAGAAGCAGGCTCAACGTTGAGAAGAAGTGCTGTTTCCAATGCGCTATGTTTCTCAACGTTGAGTTCGTATGCAGTGTAGGGAATCTTACGCGAGTCAAGTAGTCGGGTAACGTTATTTGTGATAGGCATCGAAAAAATCCTTTTGCGATTTTACCAGAATGAATGTTTTTATAATTCATCAAAAGTTTATAAAGAACACATTAAACGAATATTACAAATAAATCAGGCTTTTTCTGCCATATGGATGGGCGTAGTAAAATAAACAGCATGAGAACCTTGAACCAACGTGATGCGCTTCTAGAAAAACTGCTTGGGCAACTACCTAATAATTACAATCTGGCTGAACGCGAGCTGGTGGAACGCGCCTATCGCGTGGCTGCGGAAGCTCATCATGGTCAAATGCGACATTCGGGAAAACCTTATATCACTCATTGCTTGGAGGTCGCTGGCATTTTAGCTGAAATGCGTGCGCCAGCCGAGGTTATAGCAGCGGGTCTGCTTCATGATACTGTGGAAGATACAAAAGTCACTCTTCGGGATTTGCGGACGGATTTTGGGGATACAGTGGCAAATCTGGTGGATGGCGTCACAAAACTTTCCAACCTACCGCGTGTCTCGCGTGGCGACATGCACGATGACAAAAGCAAGAACCAGCAAGCTGACGAAGCTAATGCGAAAAGCCGCAAACAGGATCTAGCATCTGAAACTCTGCGGAAGACATTTCTGGCTATGGGCGATGATGTCCGCGTAGTGTTGATTAAGCTGGCAGACCGCCTGCACAATATGCGGACTCTCGGTCACATGCCTGAAGAAAAACGTAAGCGCATTGCAAAAGAAACCCTCGATATTTTTGCCCCGCTGGCAAACCGACTTGGCATCTGGCAAATGAAATGGGAGCTGGAAGACCTGGGGTTTCAATACCTCAATCCTGAAAAATATACAGAGATACTCACAAACCTCGATCATGAAAAACAAGTGGAACGTGAGACGCAAATCGAAGCGATCAAGGAACATCTTGTCAAACTTCTCACAAAGAACAACATCAAAGATGTAGAGATCAGTGGGCGGCCCAAGCACGTGTATTCCATTTATAAAAAAATGACTCAGAAAGGCAAGCCATTCGATCTGGTGCGCGATGTACGCGCCGTGCGTATTATCGTGTCAGACGTTCCTGCATGCTACTCCGCCTTGGGCGTTATCCACACTACCTGGCGCCCGATCCCCGGCGAGTTTGATGATTACATTGCTGCACCCAAAGATAATTTTTACCAGTCGCTGCACACAGCAGTGATTTACGATGACAAACGGCCGCTCGAAGTGCAGATCCGCACACCTGAAATGCACCAAAATGCAGAATATGGAATCGCCGCCCATTGGCGTTATAAAGAGGGCACAAAAGCGTCGAGCAAGGTATTTGAAGAACGCATCAAAATGCTCCGTAACATGATGGATTGGCGCTCCGAAGTCAGCGACGCAAACGAATTCATGGAAGGCATGAAGACAGACGTCTTCCAGGACCGCGTTTATATATTCACCCCACGCGGCGACATCATCGACCTTTCAGCCAGATCCACACCTATCGACTTTGCCTATCACGTCCACACCGATATTGGGCATCGATGTCGCGGCGCGCGCGTGAACGGAAAACTTGTCCCGTTATATCAGGAATTGAAGACTGGCGATCAGGTTGAAATCCTGACCGCAAAGCGTGGCGGGCCCAGCCGCGATTGGCTAAATTCCAATCTAGGCTTGGTCAAAACGCAACGCGCCAGATCCAAAATAAAGCTATGGTTCAAGAAGCAGGAAGATGAACAGAACCTTGCGCAGGGACGTGCTACGCTTGAACGCGAACTGCAACGCCTCGGAATCTCTGAAACTAACTTTGAAACCATGGCGCATGATATGGGCTTCAAAGCACCTGACGAACTTTTCATAGCATTGGGATGCGGCGATATATCCATCAGCCGCGTGATCCGCCGATATTCGGAACAAGAAGAAAACACCGATATACTCGCCGTAGGCGGTGTTACACCGAAAAGCGCCAGCAGTGATGCTATTGAGGTCGTTGGGCTAAAAGGTTTGCTATGGCAAATGGCGCGCTGTTGTAAACCAGCACCCGGTGATCAAATCGTGGGCTATGTCACACGTGGACGTGGGGCAACCATTCACCGGCAGGATTGCCCGAACATGCTGAGAAGAAAAGATACAGAACGCTTGTTACAAGTTGATTGGGGCAAAGTTGAACACACCTTCCCTGTTGCTGTAAAGGTAAAAGCGTATGATCGTCAGGGTTTGATGGTCGATATTTCCACATTACTCACTAGCGAAAATGTAAATATTGCGGATGTTGGCGTCAATGTAAATCGCAGTCTGGCGGATATCAATTTGGTCGTTGAAGTAAAAGATCTTTCACAACTCAGTCGTATTCTCACCCGAATTGAAAACCTGCCTAATGTAATGGAAGCTCATCGAACAAAACCGGGGTAACATAATAAACAATTATAGATTTGAGGCAACATGACATTGCTTAGCGTAGAAGAAGCGCGCGCGCGCATCCTTTCTCAATTCAAACCAATATCATCCGAAACGATCTCACTCATCCAGTCTGCCAATCGTATTCTGGCAATGGATATTATCGCGACGGATGATCTCCCTCTTTTTGACAACTCATCCATGGATGGATTCGCTGTCCGAGCTACGGATTCATCATCCGCCACGCCTGTGACCTTACGTGTGGTCGCTGATATCCCAGCCGGTTCCGCGCCGAAAGTTTCTTTGGCAACCGGGGAAGCCGCACGCATTATGACCGGCGCACAATTGCCTCTAGGTGCAGATTCTGTTGTGCCCGTTGAAGATACAGATTTCAACAATCGCGACGCCGGCTCCGCTGCGCCCAGCGAAGTTCAAATTTCAAAGCCGGTGAATAGTGGCGAGAATGTACGTCCGCGCGGAATGGATGTACACAAAGGAGATATCGTCTTGCGCAAAGGTCAGCGCATCAACCCGCAATCTGCTGGAATCCTGGCAATGCTTGGGTTTTCAAAAGTTGAAGTGTATAAAAGACCGCGTGTCGCCTTGTTCTCTTCAGGCGATGAACTGCTTGAGGTAAATGCTCCGCTTGAACCAGGCAAGATCCGCGACTCAAATTCATATATGCTCGCTGCGTTGATCGAAAGCACAAACGCCGAAATATTAAGATTGGGTGTCGCGAAAGATACGCGCGAATCAGTGACCAACCTGATCGAAAAAGCAGTGGAACAAAATGCAGGTCTGATCATCTCGTCTGCGGGGGTCAGTGTGGGCGCATTCGATTACGTGAAAGAAGTTGTTGAAGCAAACGGCGCTTTGGATTTCTGGCGTGTGAATATGCGCCCGGGTAAACCACTGGCGTTTGGGAATTACAAGAATATTCCTTTCATTGGGCTGCCTGGCAATCCCGTCTCGGCGTTCGCGGGCTTTGAGGTTTTCGTGCGTGAAACGATCGGGCGACTGAGCGGCACCTTGGACGGAGGCAGGCATATTTTCCGCGTAAGATGCGAGGAGGAGATCCTATCTGATGGACGCGAAAGTTATTTGCGCGCCATCCTTCACGAGCAGGATGGAGTCCAGGTTGCAAAATTGACCGGTCATCAAGGCTCGGGAAATTTGCTGTCATTAGTACAAGCAGATGCTTTACTTATTATCCCCGCTGGTGTAAAATGCGTGCCTGCTGGTCAGGAAGTAAACGCTTGGTTGTTATGAGGAGACATGGATAAACGATTAAAGCAAGTCATAATTGCATTGGCAGTGCTCGGCTTATTGGACTCAATTTACATGACCATTTTCAAATTGACCAATAATGAAAAGATGTGTATTGGTTCTCATGGCTGCAACATCGTCAACGCCAGTGGTTATTCATCTATTCATGGAATTCCGGTAGCAGTCGTTGGTGTGCTTGGCTATTTGAGCATTCTGGCTGTGTTCTACCTCGAGCGCAATCCCGGGTTTTTTCAAGAGAATGGGAGCATGATCCAATTTGCTCTCACATTTGCCGGGTTTCTTTTTACCGTTTGGCTGGTCTTTGTGGAGGTTGCACTCATCAAAGCTTATTGTCCATTTTGTATCACATCGCAGATTGCGATGACCATTATTTTTATTCTCACGGTCATACGCGTAATTAAACAACCCCTAACTCAGGAGGATTGAATGCCCCGTATTAAGTGTCATTACGTAGATTGTGTATTTTTGGATGACGGTTATTGTTCTGCTGCCGCCGTTGAAATTGATCCCGATGCCGGTTGCGCTACCTACTCGCCCTCAGATGCAGCAGCCGCAGGCGAATGGGATGCAGAAGAGGAAACCGAATGGGAGGAAGATGAGACGGAAGAGGGTGAAGACGAACTATGGGACGATGAAGACGAGGATGAATTCTAACGCTTCACGCCCAGCCGAAAATTGATTCTATAAAAAAAGCCTTCTCATACGCGAGGAGGCTTTTTTCTTATCCGTTTGGAATCAGCGAACAGGCTGTTAGCCACTAGAATTTGTAAACTGATACAACAACACTCCCGCCGCAACGGACAAATTCAACGAACTAACTCGTCCCTTCATAGGCAGTGATATCGTTAAGTCGCACGCTTGGGTTTGTTCAGGGGTCAATCCCTTTTGTTCATTACCCAAGACTAAAATCCAGGGCGTCTGTGGAACAAATGCATGATAATCCACATTGCCATGCGCCGACGTACCAATAAGTTGAACTTTCCCATCCCGTGCCCATTGCACAAAATCATTGAATGAAGCTTGCACAATCGGCTTCCAGAACATCGTTCCCATGCTCGAACGGACCACAGTGGGATGATACAGATCCACGCCGCCGTCGAGCACGAATAAAGCGTCCGCGCTGACTGCATCCATGGTGCGCAGAATTGTGCCCACGTTGCCAGGGTCTTGCGGTGAGACGAGCGCCACGGCGCGCGTCACCGACTTCAAATCTTTGAGTTGGGTTTTCTTTTGTCGAACGATCGCAAGGATACCCTGCGGGTTATCTTTGTCAGCCAAAGATTCCATCACTTGCGCAGTGACCAGTTGAGGTGTAAAAGCGAGGCGGGTGATCATTTCATGCGCGAAGGCGCTGGTCAACACGCCTGACGCGTAGAACACAGACTCTACATCCCAGCCTGCTTCCAAACATTCACCCACATGATGAATCCCTTCCACGAGAAACAATCCGCTTTCAACCCGAGCTTTCTTCTGGCGTAAAGCCCGCGCTTGCTTGATCAGTGGATTGCTCAAACTTGTTATCAATGGTTTTTCCATAGCTCTAATTGTAAAACAAACTTCCAAAGTCTGGTTGACTTTGGAAGTTTGTTTATTCTATTCTGTTGTAGAATTACTTTGTTGCCAGCCGCGTGTCAAATACGAAGAGGCGATGAAAGAAATCGAGAAATCACTTAGAGGATAAAACATTTATGGCATCTTATTTTTCTTCAATTACCGAGGAACAGGCTGAGTTGATCAGGAGCTCTCCGTTATTTTTTATTGCAACAGCCGCTCCAACTTCATCAGATATTTCTGAGAATGTTGGTCCCATCAATATCTCGCCCAAAGGTGGCGTGCCACTGCATATCATCAACCGTAATCGCGTGGCGTTTTTGAATTATGCTGGCAGCGGAAACGAAACAGAACGCCACTCTGCAGGCGGAAGTCCGATCACCGTGATGATCTGTTCTTTTGAGAGCGATGATGCGGCTATTGTCAGGCTATACGGCAAAGCCAAAGTAACACCAATCTCCGAATCAGAGCATGCCGAGCAACTGCTTGCAGCAGGAGCAACCGAAATGAAATTAACGCCTCGGCAAGTGGTTGAGATCGAAATTGAAAAGACATCCACGAGTTGCGGCTACGGTGTGCCGGTCATGGAATTTGTCCGTGATCGCCGCACGATCGATCACGGCAGGCGTTACAAGACCTAACGAAAACAGAAATATGATATGCGACAATAATTTTGATGCTTATTGAGCAGCCGCAACGGTCAGGGTGGCAATCATACCGGCTTCCAAGTGCCCAGGTGTGGAACAAACAACCTGATAACTACCCGGATCGGTTGGCGCAGTAAAGGTAGCCGCTTTAGAGGCACCAGGTTCGACCTGTAACTTCCAATATACATTGGCATCGTTCGCTGCCACCCAGGAGCCGCCGGCAGTAGTACCAAGTTTCATGATTATAAAGTTGTGAGTTACTGAACCGTTGTTCGTCGCGTTGAGGGTAATCTGCTGCCCGGCAGGGACTGTGAACGCATTAGGTGTAAATTGAAAATCCGTCAGCGTCACATTGATGGTCGAGGACGCTCCGCCACCACCACAGGCTGTAATCATCAGAGTAACGCTTAAGAGAGTAAGAAACGTAAATAGTTTTTTCATGGTTAATCCTTTCTCCAAGTCAAATCATAGAATATCAAAAATATACGTGGGAGGCAATTGAATCTGAGATAATTCTAAAGCATCTATCAACATTAAGCAAAAAATAAAGTACACTGATAGAAATTTCTCAAGGGAAAAAGAATATTATGTCCATTACTCGTATTAGTGAATTCCAAGCCAACACCGAAGCGACCGAAGCTTTGTGCAATTTTCTTCTCTCGATCATGCCCATGATCAAATCATCGCAGGGATGCGAGAGCGTCTCGCTATACCAAGCTCACGACGACTCAACCAAGTACACCATGATCGAAGTCTGGGACAGCCTCGAATCGCATCAGGCGTCCGTTAAAAATATCCCACCTGAAATGCTTGGCGAGATCAGACCGTTACTGGCGTCTGCGCCAGGTGGAAATTATTATAAATTGGTAGAACAGAAATGAAAAACACTAAGGCTTTTGATTTCTCAAAAGTAGTGCTTGGCTCCCAAATAGATTTAGCATTTGTTGGTCAAGCATCAATGGATGGCTTCTTGGCTCCTGGGGCATCGGAAGACTTGACAAACTCAGGCCGCAAAATGCGAAATAAGCAAGAAGCCCTCGCTTCGTTAGTCCTTTTTGACAAAGTAATCCTACTTGATTCTTTTGGAGGTAACTACGAAATCCCAATTCTTGAGCGAGAAGGTATTCTTCAGATTAACCGTGATGAACAACTTCTTCTAAAGGATTTTGAAGGTGGTGATTGGTATCGCAATCGCGACCCCGAGGTTTTCGCACGAGTGTTAGATAGAACAGTCAGTGTTCGACCTCTTGTACTTGAATACTTGGCACGAAGGCGATTTGAGTTCATTGACACACTTGCGCAGTCGCTAGATCAATCTCATAAAGAGATAATCAATTCAATTATCGACTTAGCACATTTTCATTACCTTGGAGACAAAGATCGTTTCAAGACTAATCCTATCGTTCAAGCGTTGCCTTCCGATTTTATAAGAAAAATCCGTAAGGATTTGACTAGCCAACCACCAAAAGACCATCTCAATTTTATTGATATTATACTTTTGGGTGCTGCTCATGCTGGTGCACTCATAGATTATTATGCTCGGCTATCAAAATTACTCAAAACTGGTATTGCAACTAACGAGTTCTCTGGGCAAGGACGCTTGTGGACCAAGCGTCCAGAAATTCAGTCTCGAATCGAAGGCTTAGCAGATGCGTTCTGCTTAGTCCGCACTGCTATACATGTAGAGAGTGCGTTTTTTCCAAAGATTGAGGATATCAACCATGCTTTGAGACTTCGTAAAGACACAAATCTAAAAGCCTTTCGCGAACAATTGGCTTTATTCCAAGGCGAAATAATCCGCGGTGATGGATCTGACCTATTCAGATTAGTAAAAGAGGTAAATCGATCGGCAATGGCACTTAAGAGAAACTCGGTGTTGCAAAGAGGGTTGGATTGGCTGACTTTTGCATCTTTGCCAATCTCAATAGTTGAAACTCTCATAAATGGTTTACCTGTTGCATCATTTAGCCTGTCAGTTTTCTCTATCGGTGCAACTATGTATAACAAACGTATTGAAAATCACTATAAATGGGTTTTGTTCGGGAGATAAACAATACAAAACCAGTGATATAATCTGCTCGTCCGAATTACCAGGAGCATAGAAATGACAGACAACTTGTAATCCATACACCTTTTCAGGGCACTAACCCGCTGATCGATTCGCGCCACTTCATAATTTGGCGTTTACAGCCGAGGCTTGCCCTCGGTTTTTGTTTTAATTATTCGGAAGCCATGAAGCCAACCAAAATAAAAAGAGAGCAGTTCAACACTGCTCTCCAGAGAATAAAGACGAACTTTAACTTCAAGGCACGACCACAAATTGAGTAGTGTCGGCTGGATTATATTTAATATTTACAGTTTCACCCTTGCGCGGGATGGCGATCTTTGAAACCATCGACTCGCCTACAGCATCGAACGGAGCGCCATATTGAGGCGTGACTTTGAGAGTCAACCTCACGACCGGATTCATATTGATCAACGCGCCAGTATCTTCGATCGATTCAACCATTGCAGTGGCCGGCATCCCGCTTTGCGCCAGCCATTGGCCCGATTTCTGCATATCGAGAGCAGCCTGACCTTTATCCATGGCACCATTCATATCGTCAACGAAATCCTTGCCCATGAACGCTTTGGTCAAACCGCCCATCAAACCATTGTTGAGCGACTTCTTGGCATTATCTAATGCCTTCTGTGGATCTTTCTCGATTTTTCTACCGAACATTTTAGGCTCCTTTCTAAAGCTTGCATCGAGCATAAAACGAAACGAATGCAAATCCAACCTTACGTAAGTACTACCCGATTATTTCCGCATCACATCTTGCAGAAACGACAAGCCAGCTTGATGCGCTCACTCACAGGAAAAACATTATGCTTACCGCACATCACATTCACAAAACCTACGGCATCCAGCCCATCTTGCAAGACATCTCTTTCAGCGTCAGCAACAGCGAGCGCATCGGTCTCATCGGTCCTAACGGCTGCGGCAAGACCACCCTCATGCGCATCCTGGCTGGCATCGAACAGCCCGATTCAGGGACTGTCACTTCGACGCGCCCCAACTTAAGAATTGGATATCTAGCACAAGGCATGGACTTCGAACCTGACCAAACGCTTCAGACGGCCCTTAGCCTGAATCCTGTTTCCCAAGCCGAACTCGAAGCTGAGATCGCATCTCTAGCCTCAGCCTTAACCTCCAACCCTAATGATGCGACTCTCCATGCCAAATACGACACCGTCCTCACACGACTTTCGACCTTAGACGTTCGACCCGAATCCGTACTTGGTCCATTAGGTCTTGCAGAACTTCCTCTCGACACTCCCATTCCTCATCTCAGCGGCGGACAAAAGACTCGTCTCATGCTTGCGTGCGTTTTATTGGAAGAACCACATCTGCTTCTACTTGATGAACCGACTAACCATCTCGACATTGAAATGCTTGAATGGCTTGAAGAATGGCTCAAGCGTTTTCAGGGTGCTGCACTGATCGTCTCACACGACCGTGCGTTTTTGGATAACACAGTCACATCCATTCTTGAACTGGACCCGAAGACTCAATCCATGAAAGCATATCCAGGCGATTACACCGACTATCTCGACTCCAAGCAAAAAGAATATGACAAACAATCTGAAGAATATAGTGACCAGATCTCTGAACTCAGAAAACTCCATAATGCTGCTCGACATCTCAGAAGAATCTCGCAATTCAAAAAAGGTGGCAAAGGTGACACGAACGACAAATTCGCCAAAGGCTTCTTCGGAAATCGCACGACACACACAGCCCGCCGCGCATTGCGCATCGAAAAACGGATCGAGGAAACACTGGAAGAAGATCGTAAAGAAAAGCCAATTCAAAGTTGGCAAATCAAACTCGATTTTGGTGCACCTGCTCATCAGTCCAAAGATGTATTGATTACAGAATCGTTATCTATTGGCTACGCGCCAAATAGTCCGTTACTTGAAAATCTCAATCTCTACATCCGCGCAGGACAACGCATTGGACTCACTGGCGCGAACGGCACCGGCAAGACGACGCTTATTCGCACCATCGCAGGGAAACTGCGTCCACTGGCGGGCAACTTGAAGCTTGGCATGACCGTCAAACTCGGGTATATGTCGCAAGAACAGGAACTGCTGAGTCCAAATTTGAATGCGTTGCAAACTATCCAAAGTGTTGCATCGCTCAATGAAACTGAGGCGCGCAACTTCCTGCACTACTTCCTATTCAAAGGTGATAATGCCCTGCGCCCCACGTCTGATCTATCTTTTGGTGAACGCGCCCGTCTGCAATTGGGATTGCTAATCGCGCAAGGTTGCACATTCCTGTTGCTCGATGAGCCGATCAATCATTTGGATATCCCCTCGCGTGCACGCTTCGAAGAGGCGCTCACCAATTTTAAAGGGACCATTCTCGCTGTCGTCCATGACCGTTACTTCCTCGAGCGCTTCGCGACGGAAGTGTGGAATGTGAAAGATGGGAAGATCGAGAAATATTAGAAATGTCATAATGACACATGGAATAAAAAATGAATCTACCTCCCACTCCTCACTCTGATGTGAACAAGATTCTGAATCTCTTATTCACAAACATAAAAGAAATATTGCAAGATCAATTTGTTGGTATGTACCTCTTCGGCTCCCTCGCCAACGGTGACTTCGATGGACACAGTGATATTGACATACTTATCGTCACAAATGGAGAAATTTCAAGCGACACATTTTCAGCGTTGCAAGCTGTGCATGCAAAAATCGCAAAGATTGATTCGCCCTGGGCAGTTCAACAGGAAGTGTCTTATATGCCGCAGAATGCCCTGCGCCGATTCGATCCGTTAAACATTCAGCATCCATACCTTGATCGAGGCGAAGGTGAGACGCTTCATATCAAGGCTCACGCCAGCGACTGGATTATCCAAAGACACATCCTGCGTGAACGTGGCGTTGTCATTGCCGGACCTGGTCTAAAAACATTGATCGACCCCGTCCCATTAGAAGCGCTGAAGCAGGCTGTCGTGGATGTACTGCCATTATGGGTAAACCCGATCCTTGATGATCCGTCGCGAATCAACGGTCGCGGGTATCAGTCTTTTTGTGTGCTGTCACTTTGCCGTATGCTATATACGCTTCAATATGGTACTATCATCTCCAAACGGGTTGCCGCACAATGGGGACAGGATGCACTCGGCAACCAGTGGGCATCCTTGATCGAACGAGCCTGGCTCGGACGCCAAACCCCAGGACTGGAAGCAAGCCCTGAGGATATTCATGGCACATTGGACATGATGCGCTATGCAATGAACTACGGCAAGCAAGTTGGATAACTTTTGATACCAAGAATGGAAAGGTAACTCTTTGATAGCGAATCGCCCGACACAATACCCAGAAATAAACAAGGTTCTCGATTTATTGCTTTCAAGCGCAAGCGCAGTTTTAGGCAATCAACTGGTTGGCATGTATCTGTATGGCTCTCTCTCCAGCGGAGACTTCAACCTCGAAACCAGCGATATTGATTTCCTGATCGTCACCACCAGTTCACTATCTGACAAAACCATCGCAGACCTTGAGTCTATGCATCACCACCTCTGGAAAAGCGGACTCAAATGGGCTTCGAAACTGGAAGGCTCGTATATCCCCAAACGGGACATCCGCCGCCATGACCCGCACAGTGGACCCTGCCCCACTGTCAACGAGGGACAGTTCTACTTGGATCAACGTGGCAGTGACTGGATCATTCAACGTCATGTCATTCGGGAGCAGGGTATCGTTCTCGCGGGTCCCGACCCAAAGACGTTAATCGACCCGGTTAGCCCCAACGACATTCGCAGGGCTGTAAAAGGCGTGTTGCAAGAGTGGTGGTTCCCGATGCTTGAAAACCCCATCTGGCTCCAAAAACACGGAGTTGAATATCATGCCTTTGCCATCCTCACCATGTGTCGTGCGCTACACTCCCTCGAGCATGGGACCATTGTCTCAAAACCCGAAGCTGCACGCTGGGCACAAAAAGAACTCGGCGAGGAATGGAGTCAGGTCATTGAGCAAGCTCTTGACACACACACAGGCACACAACGCTTCGATCTTTATAATTCCGCGATAGACTTAATTCGTTATGCAAAAGATCGAGTTGCTCATCCTACAATTTGAGAGATTTTATGGTTATCTATCGCGAGTATGAAGACAGAGACTGGAAAGCCATTTGCCAAATTCACGATCTTGCACGCCCGGATGAACTTCGCGGTTCATGTGATCCGCGTGCGTTTGTGCCCATCGAACAGGACAAGGAAATGGAAGAATTAAAAGCCTGCCGCAAATTTGTCGCTTGTGTTGACGAACAAGTCATCGGCTTTGTGGGCGTAGATGACAAGTATCTTGCGTGGCTTTACATTGACCCAAGTCAATATGGCAAGGGCATTGGACGCGAATTACTTCGCATTGGGCTCTACGAGATCGGCGAGGGCGCGTGGACTATCGTTCTGGATGGCAACCAGAGGGCAATTAAACTCTATGAAAGCGGAGGCTTTCAGGAAGTGAAACGGTTCACAGGTGACAATGCGGGGTATCCATGCACATGTTTGAGATTGGAAAGAAAATAAGGAGATGGTTGTCACTTTCACAAAACGATAAGTAACATTGGAAGGAGAAAATATGATTCAGCCACATACCGCCATTGATACTCTTGCCTGGCTCATAGAAGATGCTTTCGAAGGCGATTTAAATCAGTCGCTCCTTGCCAACATCCGTGATTTACAGGAAGCTGATTGGACGGCACTCCCATCTGGTGGAGGTCGCTCCATTGCCGATATTCTCGAGCATGTGGGTTGGTGCAAATGGATGTATGAGGATTACGCCTTCGGCTCAGCCTCCATGCGTGGCGATCAGCCTCCACTTGTCCCTTTTAGCGGTGCGCGCTCACGCCCTCACAAAGAACTGCTTGATTGGCTCGTAGAAGGACATCATCGCTGGCTCGCTTCCGTTCGCTCATTGAATGACGATTCGGAACTGGAACGCGAACGTCTCGCCAATTGGGGCGAACGCTTATCCACCCGCGTGCTCATTCGCATCATGATCGGTCACGATTTTTACCATGCTGGCGAAATCAATCATGTCCGCGCACTATTGCAACAAACCGATCACTGGCGTTACGAATAATAGAAAAGGTACGGGTGAAATATTTCCTCGCCTAATTTATAATAACAAAATGAAAATCAATCGCAGACTGGCCCTGCTTCTTATATCCTTTCTCTTCGCCTGCCAGCCAACAACAACACATCCCGCTGTCACCATCATCGACAACACCAAGACTATCACGCTTCAAACAGATGAGCGTGTTCCATCTACGTTAATTACTCCAGCAGGAATAACACTTGCGCCAGCAGATCGAGTCCTTTCCAATGGACTCCCCATCGCGCTTGATCAACTAATCACAAATAATACAATCACTCTTCAAATCCGACACGCATTGAATTTGACTCTGGTCACGCCAGATGGACAAAAACAGATTCAATCGTCCGTGTTTACTGTGGGCGAAGTCTTACAGGAAACTGGAATACAACTCAGTGCAAGCGATTTGCTTGATCCGCCTGCGGATACGCCCATCACAAATCAAATAATCATTAACTATTCTCCCGCACATCAACTTACTGTCAGCGTGGATGGAAAGACCTTGCAGATTCAATCGTCTGCGCGGACAGTTGGCGAGGCTTTGGCTGAAGCTAGGATTCCGCTGCTCGGGGAAGATATCAGCTTTCCGGCTGGGAATGAAGCGCCACCAGCTGACGGGCAGATCAAAGTCGTACGAGTCAGTGAATCCGTAATACTTGCACAGAAGCCCATCCCTTTTGAAAGCGAACTGGTTGCCTCGGCCGATATCCCGCTTGATCAAAATCAAATCCTGCAGCCCGGCGAAACTGGACTCAGTGTACACCGCATCCGCATTCGTTATGAAGACGGTAAGGAAACTTCACGCGTGACCGAAAATGAAACCACGGTACGCCCGCCCAAGAAACGCGTGCTTGGCTATGGTACAAAGGTTGAGATCAAAACTGCCATTGTGGATGGCGTGAAAATCGAATATTGGCGCGCGGTGCAGATGTATGCCACAGCCTATTCCCCCTGCCGTTCGGGCACCAGCAATTGTTCGTATGGAACATCCAGCGGCATTCGGCTGACGAAGGGCATTGTGGCGTTGCGCCACAGTTGGTATTTAAACATGGGCGGGCAACAGCTTTACATCCCCGGCTACGGGCGCGCCACTGTGGGCGATGTGTGTGGCGGCTGTGTTGGTAAGCCATGGATCGATCTCGGTTACGATGAAGATAATTATCAACAATGGAGTTCGTGGGTCACGGTTTATTTTCTCACGCCGGCGCCGACTACTATTATTTATGTTTTACAATAACAATAAGTAACAGTCACTTTTAAAGTGATTGTCACCTTATGAAGAATATGAACAACTTTCAAAAAGCCATCATCTCATTTCTCTCCATCCTTGCAGTTGGCATCTTTGGCATGATCATCTGGGTCTATCAAACCAAATGGACAAAACCGCTTGGGCCTGCGTTGCAGCTCGCACTTGTGACGCCCTTTCAAATGCCACCTACATGGACTCCCGATCCAAACTCGACAAATTCGCTTCTTTCCACATCTCAACCTGCTTCGATTACCCAAGCCTCTCCAACACCTGACGCCACTTCAACCGACGCAGTTGGTTCATGTGGAATGCCATCTGCCACAACAATCCTTGCTGTTGGGAGCGATACACGTTCGGACAAATACATCTATGGGTTGGCAGATGTCATTCGACTGATTCGCATTGACAGCGTAATACCAAAAGTCACTGTCCTGGAATTCCCTCGCGACTTGTGGGTTGAGATTCCAGATATTGCTGATAACTTGAACGGTCAGGATCATGAAAAATTAAATCAAGCCTATCTATATGGCAACAGCGGTTTTGGGTACACTAATGATCCTGCACAAGGTCCAGGCCTACTCGCACGCACGCTGGCCTTGAACTTTGCAACGCACGTTGACCATTATGCAGCCGTCAACATGCACACCTTCGTCAAAATCGTGGATGCGGTTGGCGGCATTGACGTCACACTCCCTGAAACTATCGATGGTCGCACCGCAGATGACCAGAACTCACGTTTGCTGTTTTCCAAAGGAGAACTTCATCTCAATGGCATGCGCGCACTTACACTTGCACGCACCCGCATCGACGGCGTATTCCAGCGCGCCGATCATCAAAACCTTGTCCTTTGTGCCCTGCGAAAAAAGCTTATCAGTCCTGAGGTTATCGACAATGTCCCTGATATCATCAAATCCTTCCAAGGCGCAGTCCAAACCGATTTGAGCCCGCAACAGCTTAGTCAGCTTGCCTGCCTTGGAACCAAGCTCCAGCCAGAAAATATTATCTTCACGGGCTTCCCCGAAAATTTATTTACACAGGACCGTATCTATGATCCTGTTTTTAAAAAAGAAGTTTTTTACTGGAACACAGATTTTGCCGCGCTGCGTGATTACGTGAGTCAGTTCAATAACGGTACGTGGCCTCTGGCGTCTGCCCCAGTCCAAAAAAATAACAGTCAAGGAGATTCTCTGAATTGTCAATGAAAGAAATCCCACCCCTGAATGCCGCGGCTGTACTCAAGCGGTATGGCTTGCACGCTGATAAACGATTGGGGCAAAACTTTCTCCAAGATCCATTTGCGCTCGAAGCCATTGCCTCTGCCGCAGAGATTCAACCAACGGACACGGTTCTAGAGATCGGCCCCGGTCTTGGAAGTTTGACGCGTTATTTAGCGGCCTCTGCCAAACAAGTCATCGCGGTCGAACTGGACCGAGACCTGCTCATTCCACTACGAGCCGTCATCGCCTCTTATCATAACGTCCAGGTTATCCGTGGCGATATTCTAAAACTTTCCCTGCAAAAACTGATTACTGAAAAAAATTATATTGTCGCTGCAAACATCCCCTATTACATTACATCAGCTGTCATTCGTCACTTGCTCGAAAGCGACGCAAAACCACGCCGCATCGTGCTTACCGTTCAAAGAGAAGTTGCCGAGCGCATCTGCGCCAAACCGGGTGATATGAGTCTATTGGCATTAAGTGTGCAAGTTTACGGCAATCCACACATCGCAGCACGCATCCCAGCTGAAGCTTTTTTCCCTGCGCCCAAAGTAGATTCAGCCGTATTAAGCGTGGATATTTATCCGTCCCCATTGATCAAATCAGAACTGATTGAATCGTTTTTCAAAATGATCAAAGCTGGGTTCAGTCAAAAGCGTAAAACGCTGCGCAACTCACTTTCGTCCGCTTTACATATCTCCACCACTGATTCAGCACAAATGCTCTTGAAGGCAAATATCGATCCGATGCGTCGCGCAGAAACTTTGAGCATCGAAGAATGGCAAAACCTCTGCGAAATAAAAACTGACAGTGCTGTGTAGGCAACTGCCAGTTGATTTTATTCTTCGGTTTTAATTTCATGAGGACGGCTTTTCGTACGCATATCACGATAGTGCCACCACACGTCCCAGATCCGCATCGCCGCTTCCATCTGGATCTTCAAAGACATTTTTGATTTCCCAAAACGTCGGTCTTCAAAATGAATCGGGACTTCTACAATATCATATTCCATCAGGAACGCCACATACGCCATTTCCACTAGAAAGATATATCCACTGGAACGGATGCGATCCAATGGCATATTGGAAAGTGCTTCCCGCTTCCACATACGGAAGCCAGTTGTGACATCATGTAGAGGAAATTGTAAAATTGTCCGCGCGTAAGTATTCCCAAAACCGGATAACATTTTTCGCCAAAGCGGCCAGTTCTTATCCAGTGAACCACTTCTGATGTAGCGTGAACCAATCACTACATCGCAATCTGTGATTCGTCGCGCCATTTCATTCAATACATTAGGGTCATGGGAAAAGTCGGCGTCCATTTGCACAACGGTTTCGGCGCCCATATCAAACGCTTTCTGAAACCCTTCAATATAGGCCGAACGCAATCCAAGCTTTCCAGCGCGATGTAATGCAGCCACACGTCCCGGATGTGCACGCGACAAATCGTCGGCAATTTGTCCAGTGCCATCTGGGCTGTTATCATCCACGACTAATACACTTAAGTTCAATGGAAGCATTAATAAAGCGGAGACCAGCTTGGGCAGGTTCTCCGCTTCGTTATATGTTGGTAGAACTACAGTAATTTTCACAAATGCTTGCTCAATAACTCTTTCTTAAGCTGATCAACGCTGGTGAAGCGCCCAAATATGGAAGGGATCTCAGCGACCTTAATCGAAAGACGGTTCGGACTTTTAGATGCCTGTTCACGGTCTTTGATCGGGTAGAAATAATCAAGGGATTGCTCAAGCCGTGAACGAATCCGCTCTTGAAACGGCGGCAGGCTCGCGGGTGGTACCACCACCACAAAATCTGTTGGACTAATGTGTCCAAGGAAGTCTTCAGGCGAACCTGTCTCTTTCAGCGTGTTATGGACCATGAGGCTGATTGCCCGCAACACATCATCAGACGCTACAAATCCATAAGCCTCGCGGAAAGACTCCAAATGGCTGATGGAAATATGCAATAAAGACCAGCCGCTCTTATGGATTGCGTCTGAAAGACGCTCGTCCACTAAGGGACCCTCTGGCAATCCACTCACTGGGTTGGTTAACGATCCCTGACTGACACGCTTCAAAGCATTCCGCACACGCAAACGTAATTCCTGAACGTCAAAAGGCTTGGTGATGTAATCATCTGCACCAACTTCAAAGCCCTGCAATCGGTCAATGCGTTCGCGCTTTTCAGTTAAAAAGATAATCGGGATTTCATTCGTACGCCTATCGCCTCGTAACCGACGCGCCACTTCATACCCATCAATATCAGGCAGGCGGATATCAAGAATAATCAAATCGGGGAATATCGTTTGACCTGCACGCACACCGTCTTCTCCCCAATTGACGGTGAATACTTCGTATCCCTGAACACGAAAATACGCGTTCAGCATTTCTGCGATATCTAGATCGTCTTCTACGATCAGGATCTTGGGTTTGGCTTCTGCCACATTAACCCCGCTTTACGAGATAGGTTCTTTCTGGATGACGAACTCACAGACCGCGTCGCCAACAGCTACGCATTTTGATTCGTTAACGCGGAATTCATTGCCACCAGAAACCCACTTTAACGCTTCCTGCAAAAGACCCGTTGCTATGTAGCAAACCGGCTTATCTGCATTCGAGCGCCCCCAACAAACAGGACACTTATGGATTGTCCAAATAAACTCTGTATCTTTTTCTTCAACGGTGCTGTGCTGATCACTCAGCTGAGAGAAAATTTTGGCGAATGCAGGCAAACCAATTCTCAGCTTGGACTGAAGCGGTAGGACAACAAACGCCAAGTCCGCAGCCCCGGCCAATGCGCCGAAATTCTTCAATCCTTCAGCAAAGGTTGCGCGTCCAGCACGCAGAGCCAAGCCACGCCCACCGCGCGGACCATACATTTCTTCCAGCGCAGTCCCAATTCCAGAGAGCTCGGCAAAGTCAAAGCCTTTGTCGAGATTGTCTGGGGGATAATTTTCGATGTAATTGTTCAAGCCGCCC
>Ga0209131_1000343_pt1 | contig 33992 bp, 31 predicted proteins | sample GraSoi_2013_40cm_FD_185826 | JGI IMG/M metagenome (GOLD analysis project Ga0209131, IMG submission 185826) | Grasslands soil microbial communities from the Angelo Coastal Reserve, California, USA - Sample 9_17_2013_40cm (SPAdes) (version 2) | ecosystem: Environmental > Terrestrial > Soil >...
GCCGCCGCAACAGATCAGGCACCATCGGATATGGGAACCGTTCCTGCATCCTCGGTTGGCCTCCAACTACAGCTCGGAGCGATCCTGAACGCCGCGAAGCATGGCGGCTCGAAAGCCGTTGATGACCTCGTCGATCATCTCCGAGTCCCCGAGAATACGAGTTGGTTTGACAACACCTTCGGAAGCGAAATCGGGGGACGTCTGAGCGCTGCGTACACGAGCTCCTGGAGGGAATACCAAGACAACATCAGGAATATGTACCGTGAAAATGCAAATCGAAAAGACACGAAAATATTTGTGAAAGAGTTTTCCGATTCGTCCTCATCGGCTGCTGACGCTTTCATTCGATCAATTCTAAAGAGCGCTACGCGCCCGTCGTGCTTTACACGGCGAGCTCGGGGAAGAAGAGCGGAATGGACTCCCTTCCTGGCATCTACATCTTCGAGAGAGGGACTTTTCGTGTTATCAACTGGCGTACGTTTTACGGGCTTCCGAATATGAAGCCCGTGCGAATCAGAGTCGGAGAACAAATCGCCGCTTCCCAGCTCGTTTATCATGTCGATCCGAATCCCCCTCGGACCCTCTCCAAAAGCAGGTACAAGGTACGGTTATCGTCCACGTCGTTATCGATCGCGATGGAGTCGTTGCGAAATTTGAGCCGGTAAATGGCCGACCAGAGCTTTTCGGCTCAGCACTGGACGCAGTCCGCCAATGGCGCTACAAACCGGTTATCCTCAACGGCGACCCGGTCGAGGTCGATACGACGGTTAAGGTTGCATTCTGAAGGTGAACCTCTGCCAAGGGCATCTTCATTGAGGCGAGGAGTTCGGTCAGCTAATTCGGACACTCGACCTAGTGCCTGGTAAACGCTTACCGGAAACTGACCCACTACCTCTGTCCGTTATCACTAGACAGTCCCCAAAGCTAGCTGCTGGTGGACGGCAGGCCAGCATGATATACAGGCGTGAAAGGAGACACACTTGGGAGCTTGGGGAGTTGGCGCGTTTGAAAACGACACCGCTTGCGACTATGCATGCGAAGTCGCGGGTGGGAAGGACATTTCGCGGATCGAAATTACCTTAGCCCGTGTGCTCGCAACAGGAGCAGCCAACCTGAAAGCTCCGGACGCTGAAGAAGCCTTGGCCGCAGCCGATATCCTCGCCCGTTTAGGAGGCAAGTTCGGGAAGCGGGATGCTTATACTGCCTCGATCGATGAGTGGGTCACGCAAATAAAGCTCCAACCTGGCAAACAGTTGGTTAAAAAAGCGCTTAGCGCGATTGCTCGGATCTTAAAAGAGCCTTCCGAACTTATGGAACTTTGGCGCGATTCGGATGAGTTCGATGCGTGGAAAGCATCCGTCGAGGAATTGACGGCTCGCCTGTCTTCGATCGCGTAGGCCAAGAACCGCAATAACAATAAGTGGGCTGCTGCGGGCAGCTAATCGGTGAACACTACGCCCACGGCGACATGCCCCTTTTCCGTTCCCGTGTCTATCCTCACGACGTAACCGCGCAAGTTCATCGCTTGCACGCCATCCGCACCCGGCGCCTCCATGGTGACTTGCAACTCCGATTGCAGCCGCGGCAGGTGCTTCAGCGAAATCAGCGCTCCCTGCAGGGAAACGTCCCGGACCATGGTCTCTTCCTCGAAGTCTTTCCCGCCTTCGGTCACGCCGCAGACTTTCGCGTGGAATTGTGCCTCGCGGCGCAGCGCCGTTCGCGTTCCCGGCATGTGCGCTTGAACTTTGTCTCCCGGTGCCCCGAGGGTGATCACCATGCCTTCGCTCGCGGCGAACACCGAATCAAACTCTTCTCGCGCCTGCCGCAAAATGGAATCCACCATACGATCGGTCGAATCGGGGTCGTGATGGAAAAGCACCAGCGTCTTCGCTTCCATCTGCCGCGCCACTTTCGCTCCCTCCAGCCACGAGGAATGTCCCCAGCCCTTTCTCGTCGTCTCCAGTTGTTCGGGTGTGAATTGCGCGTCGTTTATGAATATGTCCGCGCCAGCCGCTAGTTCGCGCAGGCTCGCGTCAAGTTTAGAGTCGCCCGGTTCGTTATCCGTCGCATAAGCAACAGTTCCCGCAGGCGTCTCGATTCGAAAGCCCAGGCAGCCTTGCGGATGATTCAGCCAGCGCGCCGTGACTTTGTTCTCTCCAACCTTGAACGAATCGCCGCCGTCCACTTCCTTGAACTTCCGCTTCGCGCTCATCGCGGACATGTCCACGGGAAAATAGGGCAGGGCCATCTGCGCTTCGAAGACTTGTTTCAGGCTGTCGCGCCCCAGAAATTTTGATCGAAAGCTGTAGAAATGAAACTCGTTGTTCTCCACATACAGCGGCGAAAAAAACGGAATCCCCTGGATATGATCCCAGTGATAGTGCGTGACCAGGATGTGCGTCTCCGGAGCTTTTCCGCCGTTTGGCGCGGCCCAGCGGCTCCCTAGCATGCGCAGCCCCGTGCCGCAATCCAGAATGAATTGCGTGCCGTCCGGTGCGATCAGCTCCAGGCAAGGCGTATTGCCGCCGTAGCGCCACGTCGCCGGGTCTACCGTCGGCGTTGACCCGCGCACGCCCCAGAAACTCAATTTAGCGATGGGAACTGTCATTGCTCTGAGCGCAAAACCCCTGCATGAAGGCTCGTTCCACACCAACACGCGCGGAACGGGAAGCTCGCTTCATGGTCGCAGCCGATGGCAGGAGCGTCAATCAATTCGCGGAGGCGAAGTGTCATACTGCCTAATAAGCACGCGAAAGGGCTGCACCGCCGCCATCGCGCGCGTAGAATAAGGTGGATGGCCGCTCATTCGCACGATCACGGTCACGCCGGTCATTCGCATTCCCCCGGCCACTCTCACGCCGGACACACTCACCCTGCGTTACGCCCCTCTGTGCTTGGCTGGGCTATGGCCGCCACGCTCGGTTTGGTTGTCGCGGAGGTCTTTGGCGGCATTCTCGGCCGCAGCGTCGCCCTTCTGAACGACGCGGTTCACAATCTTTCTGACGTCCCAGCGCTCGGCATTTCCTATCTCGCGATGCGCTGGGCCGAACGGCCTGCCGATAGTGAAAAGACCTACGGCTATCACCGCGCCGGCACACTCGCTGCGTTCACCAACGCCTTCGTCCTCGTCCTGCTTTCGCTCTGGCTCGGCTATGAAGCTTTCGAACGGTTCCGTTCCCCCGTAGCCGTCGCCGAGAGCTGGATGATTTGGACTTCCGTTGGCGCGCTCGCCGTCAATGGCGGCATCACGCTCGCTCTCGTCCGCGCGAGCGGCGACCTCAATCTGCGCAGCATCCTCGTTCACAACTTCGGTGACGCGCTCTCAAATATCGCCATTATCGCCGGCGCGCTAATCATCCACGCGACCGGTGCGCGTTGGATCGATCCGCTTCTGGGCCTCGCCATCGGTTTGCTCGTGCTTTGGTCCAGCATCGGCATCCTGCGCGAATCCTCTCATATTCTTCTGGAAGGCCGCCCGCTTGATTTGCGCGTCGAAGACGTCGCCCGAGCTATATTAACCGTCGAAGGCGTGCAGGAAGTGCACGATGTGCATCTCTGGTCCCTCGGCGGCGGTCACCATGCGCTCAGTCTTCACGCGCGCGTTCCGGACATGCACCTCGATGAATGTGAGCGCCTGCTCGCTTCGATCAAGCAGGTAGCCGCAAGGGAATTTGGAGTTGAACACACCACCGTGCAGTTGGAGCGCGCTGGCCTGCCGGCGAAATCCGGCTACGTCATGCCGCAGCCCGCGAAAAAATAGCCTTCACGCCGGCAATCGAAAATTCATTCCGCGTTGTTCGTTAAATTCCCGCGTTGCGTCCAGATCCAACGCATCCTTCGTGACCGTGTGTCGCAAACCTTGGGGGGTAATGTACCGCAGCGTCCCTCGATCCCAGGTGTAGGCCACCGCAAAAAACACCGTTCCATCCCGCCGCACAAAAACAAATTCCTCGTTTTCGGCGGGAGCGGAGCTGGCCGTTTCAGCCGCCGGCGCCGGTGCTGGTACCGGCGCCGGCTGAGCGGCCTGGTATCCCCTGCCAGTTCCCTGAGCTTGGGCATCTGTACCTTCTGGCTGTGGAATCGGCGCCGCCGAACCATCATCATCCGCTACTGGATAATCCGGCTCGGAATATCCATATCCGCCGTCATAAAATGGAAAGAAAAAGGGATCCTGAAACCCGCGTCCCCGGAACTCCCGCCCCCCTGATCCGCACGTCGCAGACTGGTGTACCGCATCGAATCCCAGTCCCGGCGCCGAACCGCAACCCGCTCGAAAACGACCGCCCTCGCGCTCGCCATCGAAGCGCCTTCGCGTGGGCGTCTGCGATCCCGTGCCTCGCACTCCCGGCGCCCCTGTTCTCGGGCGAAATCCTCCGCCCCTCGGCCCCATCCGCGTCCCGGGCATCGCCTGCGGAGTTCTCGCTCGCGGAGCCTGCGTCGCCGCTCTCGGTGCACCACCGCCGGCAGCATGGGAACCCGCGGACATGCCTCCGCCCCTCTGCGCCTGCGCGCTTGCCGAGAGCAAAAGCACAAAACCTGCAACAATAATCTGGCGGACCATAATCTTCACCTGAAGGCCCGGCCTGCCGGGTCTTTCACAATCAACCTTTCCCCCAACGCCCAATAAGCCTCAATAAGAAAGATGCTTCCGGCCAAGCTCGCGTTACAATTCAACTCATTTGCTTGCGCTAAATTCCGGCGCTCTAAACGCCCTCTCGCTTCGCCTTCCAGTACAAGCGGCCTGCTCCCTCCCTCTCCCTCCCTATTCCCTATCCCTTATTCCCTTCTACTGTGCTATAACCGTCGAGCCGTGGAACGCGCCGCGAAACGGGAGCTTACTGAGGTTCAGTCCGAGCCGGCACAGGCTGCAGCACAATCCGCTGCGCCTTTGCAGGGCAGTCAGAGTCCCGTCGCCCGTACTGAAGATCCTTCGTGGTATTGCCCCGTCTGCTCGCAGCGGTTGGAGTCGCGGCGCTGCAAGTTGATCTGTTCTGTGTGCGGCTATTACATGTCCTGCGCGGACTATTATTAGCCGCCCGGTGATTTGACCGCTACACGGTCATCGATTACGATTCTTCGCTCCGGGATTATCCATATTTTGATAAGCTTTACGGCTCCGGCCCGGGTTGCCGCCGGAACCGCTTTCCGATGAGGAGGAAATAACGTGGCTTTGAAGATGACTTACCGCGAAGTGGATGGCGTGTCTGTGTTGGCGCTGGACGGCCGTATCGTACTCGGCGAGGAAAGCAACGCCTTGCGTGAAAAGGTCAAAAGCTTGATCGCCGAAGGAAAAAAGAAAATTGTCCTCAACATGGACAACGTCACTTTCATCGACAGCGCCGGGCTGGGCACCCTCGTTGCCGCTCATCACAGCGTCAAGACGCAGGGCGCCTCTCTGCGTCTCTGCCACCTGGGCAGCAAGTTCCAGGAAGTTCTCCAGATCACCAAGTTGCTGACCGTCTTCGATGTGTACAACACGGAAGCCGAAGCCGTCGCCAGCTTCTCCAAAGGCGCCGGAGCATAATCGTCCGAGCCAGACTCCGCGTGCCGCAGACGCTGGTTTTGCGCGTGTGCCATTTGCCGAAGGGCGCGCTCCCGTGTGCCCTCCTCCTTCATTTTCCACCAGCCTCAGCCGCCAAAGATGCGCCACCAGGCAGCATCCTTGTCATCCCAATTTCTAGTTTCTGATTTCTAGTTTCTCCCGCCACAGTGTTATCTTTTCCCGCAGACGCGCCATGAAGCCGAAGCCCAAACCGGTCGCAAAATCCTTCAAGGCTACGCTCGAGCGCGTGCCGTCAAACCTCGGCTGGATCATCGTGCGCATCCCGATCGACGTCCCAAAAGTCTGGGGCACACGCGCCAGGCTCAGAGTGAAGGGCGAAATCAACGGCTTCGCTATTCGGACTTCCCTTTTCCCCACCGGCAAGGGTTTTCACTGCCTGACCGTCAACAAGCGCATACAGGCTGGCGCGAACGTCTCTCCCGGCGACACCGCGCAGTTCTGCCTCGAACCCGACACCGATAAACGCGTCGCCACCGTACCCGCGGAACTCCAGCGCATCCTCAACGAAGACCGTTCCTTCCGCCGCTGGTTCGACCAACTGACCTTCTCCATTCGCAAGTGGATCTGCGATTGGATCGTCAACGTAAAAAACCCCCAAGCCCGCGTCCGCCGCGCCGAACAAGTCGCCGAACAGTTGCTCTCCGCCATGGAAGCCGAGCTCGACCTGCCCCCCATCTTAAAACTCGCCTTCGCCCGCGATCCCCGCGCCTATCAAGGCTGGCAGTCCATGACTCCCCTGCAACGCCGCGGCCACCTCCTCGGCATCTTCTATTACCGCTCCCCCGAAGCCCGCGACCGCCGCATCGCCAAAATGCTCGAAGACGCCCTCGCCCACACCGACCGAAAAACAAGCAAGAAAAGCAGCGCCTGAACGAGTTGCTACCGGAAGAAACGCCTCCATAGAGAAAGGCAGAACTAACGTGGCTACCAGAACAAGAAAACCGATCAGGTCGAAAAAAGCAGTGGAAATGTTTTTGCCGACCTCGGTCTCCCCCATCCCGAGCAAGAACTCTTGAAGGCAGAGCTTACGCTCCAGATTTATCGCCTCTTTAGAAAACGCGGCCTCAAGCAAGCCGAAGCTGGCGAGATCCTCGGCATCAAGCAGCCTCACGTTTCCGCCTTGATGCGCAACCGCGCCGGTTCCTTTTCCGTCGAGCGTCTCATGGACTTTCTCACCGCCCTCGGCCAAAACGTCGAGATCACCGTGAAACCCGCTCGCAAGAAACACGGCGAAGTTTCCCTCGTGGCCTAACACTCCGCCGCTCTGTCCTTGTAGGGCCGCCTTCCGAGGCGGGCCGCTCTTCCGCCCCGCCGCTCCCTCTTCTTCCCCTTCAACTTTCTTCCTTCTAATTTCTGCCTTCTAGTTTCTAGTTTCTACTTCCCTCCCCCGCGCCAATGTCCCTGCAATGTGCATCGCGCCTTCACGTCCTGGCATCCAAATTCCGGAGCCAGACGATGCCCGACGTTCGCATTACCCGCAGCGATCACCTCGACCGCAACACGCCGCAATCCGCCGGCATTCTGCGCCTCGCTGCCATTAACAGCGATCTTTCCAGCTCCTCCCATATCTGTGGCGGCGTAATGATTGCCCAGCCACACACCACTAGTTCCGTGCACCACCACGGCAACCAGGAAACCATCATTTACGTCCTCGGCGGCAATGGACAAGTCCGCTGGGGCCGCCACGGCGAACGCTCCGAAACCGTGCGCCCCGGTGACTTCGTTTTCATTCCAGCCCACCTTCCCCACCAGGAACTTAACCCCACCGCCGAAACCGTCACCTGGGTCGTCATCCGCAGCGGTCCCAAACCCGTCGTCGTCAACCTCCCCGGCTTCGATCCCATCGCGTCCACATCCGCTCGTTAACGTCGACTGCCCTCGCGGATTGCTTTAGCGAAGCCACGTCGATGACGAAGCGGAGCGTGGCCCGCCTTTCGCGCTTCGCGAAAGATGGCGCTTTTGATGCAGTCCATTGCTACTATTTTTCGATTAGCGGCATCCCTCTTCATCTTCGTGGCACCGCCAATCTTGGCTGCTCTTCAGCTCTTGATTATGTTCGCTTTTTCATTGCCATCAGTGGTAAAGTATTCTATCAGAACACTTTAGTGAGGGGACTTGACCGACCGCTAATCGACGTGGAACGAAAAATCGACTTTGTAAGCGATTTCAAAGGGCCGTACCGAATTGATTTGTTTAAGTGGAAAGTAAGAAACGACAACTCTTCCCCACAGCCGAGAGGAGAAATAACCGATCATCGGACACGTAACAATCCAGAGTCTACCAAGTACAAAGGGACACACTTCGTTGAGTGCTACGCGATAAGAGACGGCGTATGTATTGCGCGGAACAAGCAATTGGTGGTCTTGAGATCCGTCTAGAGGGAGCTCCATCCTTCGCAGCACCAAGGGTGGCGGGTCGCCGCTAGATCGCGAGTGCGCGAGTTTCGAGTGGCCCATGTTTCGCGCCGCGCGAAAAGTGCGGCTTGGATTTTCCCATAGATTTCCACAATTCTTTCGAATCCCACCCCTCCGCAAACCCTTTCCCTCGGCCAACTTGAACCCCTGTGTCAACCCTGCCACATCCATTCGAATCACTAACAAGTTATCCTTGAAAGTCATTAACTATCGTGCTACCCTTTCCTTTGAAGTTGGCGCTCCAACCCGGCCTTCTCCCGCTCCGGCTGACCTCTGTGCTCTCCGTGAACTCTGTGTTGAAATCCCCTCGCCCCCTTGCCCCCTAAGCCCCATGGAATCATATCGTTTGCTGCCCCCACCCTCTAACCCTTTTGAAATCATATCGTTTCAAAAACAGCGTGGGGAGGGGTCTGTTATTGTTAACTAGAAATCCCACGACGCATCTCTATCCCGCGGGAATCCGCCGCAGCGGACAACAGAGCGATCTCTCTTTGCATTACTTCCCTGCATCCTTACCTCGTTACTTCCTTCCCTGCTCAGCCTTCCACCCGATACATCGTGATCCCGCTCATCAGCTTGGGAAAGAAGTCGGTCGACTTCTGCGGCATCACTTCGCCGGCAGTCGCGATTCTCATCACCTGCTCGACGTCGCAGGGATTCAGCAAAAACGAAATTTGCGCGCGCCCGCTGTCCACGGCATCGAGCGCCGCCGCAGCTTCTCGTTCATACGTCAGGTTCGCTTCCGCCGTCACCGCTTGCGGCGTGATTCCCAGCGCCGGCTCCAGGATTCCTTCGTGCAGCAGCACCACATCCAGTTCGCGCTGCAGCGGCGAAACATTCGGCAGGAGCTGCGCCAGGTTGACGCCTTCGCGCAGCGTCAGCACGTAGAACGCCCGCTTCTGCGCCCCCGGAGCGGGATAAACGCCTATCGCCCGTTTCTCTCGCGCGCCCGTGAGCTTCGCAAGAAATTTCTTCTTCACCTCGGATCTCTCCCCGCTGCCCGAGAACGGAAATTCCTCCGCCGCGAACCACGGCTCGAGATGCCGCCGCACGGCGCTCCAGGAAAAATCGTGTACGTTTGCCGCCACGCGGTGCGTCGGCAGAATCGTAAGCCCCTCACTCCGCGTGTTGATGAACGTCATCATCGCGCGCTCGTACGGCGCGTCCGGATCGATCTTTCCCGCGCGCGTGCGGCACTCGTTCCGGTAATTCACCGCCGTCTCGTAACGGTGATGCCCGTCCGCAATCACCAGTTTCTGGTCTTCCATCGCTTTCTGGATCGCCGCCACGCGCTGCGGATCTGCGATCACCCACAGCCGGTGCACCACGCCGTACTCGTCGCGCAATTCCGCGGCGGGCGCCGCCGCTTCGGCATCCGCCAGAATCGCATCGATGCGCCGCTGCGCGTCCGAATACAGCATGAAAAGCTGCCCCGTGTGTGTTTTTGTATGCCGCAGAAGTTCCAGCCGGTCCGCCTTCGGCCCCGAAAGCGTGTGCTCGTGCCGGAAAACGACTCCCGCCGAATACTCCTCGAGCTTGCCCGCACCGATAAATCCGCGGCGCGCGCGGCGTTCTTCCGTCCCGGGCACCGTGTATTCCTGCGTGTAGGCATAGAAAGACGGCGCGGGATCCTGCACCACCACGTTACGGCGAATCCAATCCTCAATCGCGGCGGCCGCGCGAGTATAAACATTGTTCTGAGGCGTGTCGCCGGGATACGCGCGGCCCTTCTCCACGACGATCAAGTTGTGCGGGTCCGCCGCATAATATTTTCCCTGCATCGCCGGAGAAATCTTGTCGTAAGGCTGCGTAAGGACGCGGTCGAACGGCGCGCGCGCCGGGTCGTAGCGAAAAGCGCGAAAGGGATAAACCTGGGCCATGGAATCTCCGGAATCGTTTTGTGCCGTCTGCTGAATCCTTTATTTTACGCGAACAAGCCGGAATTCCGAAAAATGTACGAGGTGAATTTTCGGTGAAAATGGGACGTGCGACGGATGACTGTCGAAAAAGCGCGGCCATATTACAATGGTTGATTCATGACCGTTCCGACTTTTTCTTCCGTGCGCGCGTTAATCTTCGATCTGGACGGCACGCTCATCGATTCTCAGCGCGACCTGATTCGCTCCGTCAACGCCATGCTGCACGAATTGGGCCGCGAGCAACTGCACGAAGACACCATCTCCGACTACATCGGCCACGGCGCCCCGCAACTTGTTGGCCGCGCTTTGGGCCGGGCAGCAACGGAACAAGAACGCGAGCGCGCTCTGAAATTTTTTCTCGCGTATTACGAAGACCACAAAATGGATTCGACGTGCCCGTACCCGGGAGTTCCCGAGGCGCTCCAGCAACTTGCCGCGTTTCCCATGGCCATCCTCACCAACAAACCGGTGCGAATCAGCGTGCGCATTCTGGATGAACTCGGCCTGGCGAAATATTTCCGCGCCGTCTACGGCGGCAACAGCTTTGAAACAAAAAAACCCGATCCGCTCGGCGCGCAAAAGATTCTTCGCGAATTCGGAGCCGCCCCCGCCGAAGCCATCCTGATCGGCGATTCCGAAGTTGACGTGCAGACCGCGCGCAACGCCGGCACTCTCGCTGCCGCCGTAAATTATGGCTTCGGCACGCACGACCGCGCCGCCCACCCCGCGGACATTTATCTCGACCGCCTCACGGATCTCGTCCCGCTGCTAGTCGAGGATAATTCATGATCGTCCCGCAGAGCGCCATCGCAGCACAAAATATGAACGCGCATCCGTGGCGGGCACGGACCGTCAGGTTGTTTCCCCACCGTATCTCTTTATGCACAGCGCGGGAGTTCCATTTCTTGCCAGCAAGAACCGCCTTACGCTGAGATAGAAGCGTGGCATCTTCTGCCCTTCGGACCGGCAGGTGCAGCATGATATCGAGCGCCAAGTACGTAGCCGCATTCTTTTGCCTGGTGTTGCCGGCCATCGCCCAAGCGCAGAGCGTGGGCCAGGTGGAATGCCCGCGCTCCGGTGGCTACGTCTATCTATACAGTTCCATGATTACGCTGGATGTGCGCACGACGCTCCAGTGTGGAGAGCTGGTACAGATCACCGGCCGGTACGACCTATACTTCGGCGTCCGCACCGCCAAGGGCGAGATAGGTTATGTCCCGCTGGAGAGCCTCCTCCTGCTGAAGGACAAGCCGGGCAGCAAGGCACCGCAGCCACGGGCGGTGCAGCCCACGAGAGAGCGCATTTTGTATGACGCACCCGCCGCGCCCACCGAAGTCGGTCCGAGCACTCCCTCCCTTCCGCCAACTGACTTCATCCTGCACAATGGCACGCCGATTCACTTGAAACTTGGCAAGACCATTTCTTCCGCGACCGCCCACGTTGGCGACGTAGTGGATCTGCACGTCGCGGAAGAGGTTATCGTGGATGGCCTTTCGGTGATTCCGAGAGGCGCCGCGGCCACCGGCTTAGTGACGGAGGCAGAACCCAAGAAGCGGCTGGGCCACGGCGGAAAGCTGGCTTTCAGTATCAACCTTGTGCATCTTAAGGACGACGAAAAGGCCGCGGTCCGCTCCTTTCATGAGAGCTCAGGATCAAACAATTCGGCTGGAGCGATTCTTCCCTTGGCTTCCGCCAAAGACGTGGTGTTCACGCAAGGAGCCGAGTTCACCGCGTATGTTGATGGAGACATACAGCTAAAGAAAGAGGCCTTTCAGGCCGAAAAGGACACTTTCAGCGCCGCCCCTGCGCCGCCAGACCACAAGCCCTCTCAGCCGCGCAGGTTTTGAAACTCTAAATAGAGCGCAAGCGCCTCGGCGAGCCCGCGATCTTGCCCGCTGAAAGTTCAACGGTCGAGAAGGGCGTTCATGACGCTGCGATACATCCAGGCTTGCCATCACTCTCAGTACTTGGCAGACTTTGCCCGTGCTCATTGGCCTCTTTCCAGAACTGGACGCACCCGGCGGGGTGCAGCGAGCCGGCCGCCACCTGGCGGCCGTGCTCACGGAATTCGCCGCCAGCCGCGGCATGGATTGCCGTCTGCTCAGCTTGAACGATTCGCCGGATCTGCACCGGATGACGGTGGGAGAGCGGGAATTTGTGTTCACGGGGTGCGACCACGCCAAGGGGCGATTCACCGTGACGGCACTGCGAGCAGCGTGGCGCAAAGCTAAACTCGTTCTGGCCGCGCACCCGAATCTGGGACCCGTGGTGCAGGCGATGCGGGTTGCGGCGCCACGGATGAAAAGCATTATCTGCACGCATGGGATTGACGTCTGGGAGCCGCTGGGGGGCTTGCGGCGGCGCGCGCTCCTTCACGCGAACCTGGTTCTGGCACCAAGCCGGGATACCGCCGATCACGTGGCGTCGGAGCAAGGAGTCGCGCGCGAACGGATTCGCGTGCTGCCCTGGGCGCTCGATCCGCAATTCGAAGCGCTAATCAGCCCCGGGTCGCATCCCGCGTTACCGGCGGATTTTCCTTCGGGGCGTGTGATCCTGACGGTGGGGCGCTGGCTGGCAGCGGAGCGATACAAGGGCATGGATACTCTGATTACGGCGCTGCCGAGGCTGCTGACGCAAAGGCCAGAGCTGCAGCTGGTGCTGGCGGGCGCGGGCGACGACCGCGCGTGGCTTGAGGAACTGGCGGAGCAAAGCGGAGTAAACCGCCACGTGCATTTTTTAAGCGGATTGAACTACTCGGATCTTGCCGCTTGCTACTCCGCGTGCGAAATTTTCGCTCTGCCCAGCCACGGCGAAGGTTTCGGCATGGTATACCTGGAAGCGATGGCGTGCGGCAAGCCGGTGATCGGGGGACTGCACGGCGGCGCGCCCGAAGTGATTCAGGATAGCGTCTCCGGATATCTGGTGCCGCACGGCGATCCGATCCAGCTGGCGACTTCGATCGAGGCGCTGCTGGCCGACCCCGTCCATGCGAAGGAGATGGGCGCGCGCGGGCAGCAGCGCGCGGAGCACGAGTTCCGCTTTAACGTCTTCGCCAAATCACTGAAAAAAATCCTGCGCGACCAATGCGAATCCTGAACGTCACGGAAACGTACGCTCCCTTTTTCGAATTCGGCGGCCCCCCGGTGAAGGTGCGCGCGCTTTCCGAGGGCCTGGCGCGGCGAGGCCACCCGGTAACGGTTGTCACGGCCGATTGGGGTCTGGAAAAGCGCCTGCAAGCGCCGGAGGAGAAAATCACGGCAGAGCGATCTCCCTTCGGCTGGCGCCGGGAAGAAAATGGCGTGCAATCCATTTATATACCCACTTGGTTACGATACCGAAGAGTTAGCTGGAATCCTGCGGTGAAGCGTTACTGCCGGGCGCGGCTTCAGAATTTCGATATGGTGCACATTTTCGGGCTTTACGATCTGCTGGGTCCGGCGGTGGCTGCGGCCAGCCGCAAGCGGGGCCTTCCGTACGTGCTCGAACCCATCGGAATGTTCGTGCCCATTGTGCGAAATCTCTGGTTGAAAGGGTTGTATCATGCAGTCTGGGGAAAGCGGTTACTCGAGGGGGCAAGCGCGGTCATCGCCACCTCGAGTCAGGAAGCCGAAGAACTCGTCGCCGGTGGTGTTCCCCGCACGCGCGTGGTGCTGCGGCGGAACGGCGTGGAAGTGCCTGCATTGTGGCCGGAACGGGGCACGTTCCGGAAAGCGCAACGTATTTCAAACGATGTGAAACTTGTCCTCTTCCTGGGACGTCTATCTGTGAAGAAGAGTCCAGCTCTTCTACTGCGGGCATTCGGGGAACTTTCTAAGCGCTTGGCGGGAATGCCATTGCAGCTCGTTTTTGCGGGGCCTGACGAAGGCGGGGTCGAGGCGGAACTGGACCAAATGGCAACGCAACTGGGCGTTCGGTCAAAGGTTCAATTCGTGGGACCGATTTTTGGCGAAACCAAGTGGGCGGCCTACAGAGATGCGGATGTTTTCGTTCTTCCCTCCCAGAATGAAAACTTCGGGAATACGGCGGCGGAAGCGGTGGCCGCGGGGACTCCGGTGATCGTGACGGAGCAATGCGGGATTGCGCCACTTCTTGCGGATGAGGCTGGCTTGGTGGTTCGCCACGACACTGCGGCACTAGCGAGAGCGCTTGAACGGATCCTGAGCGAAGCGGAACTACGCTCGCGGCTCGCGGCGGGATGCGCCGTAGTCACAGCACGTCTGGGGTGGGATGAACCCGTTCGCGACATGGAAGCGTTATACGCTTCGCTTGCCTCACAACAGACGCTGAAGACAGAATCTAAGCGGATGGAGTAATTCTTGCAAACGCGCGGGCATCGGACCTTTCGCTTCGTCTGGTGGAGCTGCAATTTGCTGCTTGCCACAGCGTTCGTGGCAATGCTTTACTCTTGTGTCCGGGAATATTCCGTGCGCAGGTATCTCGACGGCTTCTCGGACGCAATTGTGCCCAACGCCTTGCCCGCAGAACAAAAGGTCGAAGCCATTTTGAACTGGATGCGCGCCGAGCCATCGCGAGCTGACACGACGAATCCGGAAGCACTTGCGGGGCGCGATCCGGAGATGACGCTCACCTACCGCCAACTGTTAAACGTCTGCGGAACAGCGACGAATGCCTTCCTGAATCTTGCGCGAAGCTCCGATCTGCGAGTGCGCCGCCTGCTCCTGTTGTCTCCCGATCGCAGGACGAAACATGTGGTTGCCGAGGCTCTGATCGACAAACGCTGGATCGTCATCGATCCAACCTACCGGGTCATCATGCAGGATGCGCGGGGCCATTATTTGACGCGCAGTGAGCTGCGGGATCCTGCGGTGTTTTCCGAGGCCGTCAGGGCCATCCCAAGCTATCCGCGTGAATACACTTACGACCAGTTCGCACATGTACGGCTGGCGCGTCTGCCTCTCGAAGAGTTGCATCTGCGGCGCTTGTTGGACGGCATTTACCCTGGATGGGATGAATCGGTGGACTGGAGCCTGCTCCTGGAACGCGAATCTTTCTTCTATCTGGTGCTCTCCGCGGGAGCGACAATTTTCTTTTTGTCGTTGCGGGTCCTGCTTGCCTGGTATGGGGACAGCCGTCTGAGAATCCCGCGCTTCCGTTTGCGGGAGAACTCGATCCGTGCCGGCTCAGCCTTCCTCTCCTCACCGGAGATCAAAGAATAGCGTGTGCGGCATATGCGGCGTCGCCTTTGCTTCGCGCAACGCTGACGCCGAGTCTCGCGTGCGCGCGATGACCGCGGCGATGGAGCATCGCGGTCCGGATGAAGAAGGCTTTCTTGCCGGCGATGCGCGGGCGCCGGGACTTGCACTGGGGATGCGCCGGCTGAGCATCATCGATCTGGCCGGCGGTCACCAGCCCACCTGGAACGAAACCAAGGACGTCGCGGTCATCTTCAACGGCGAGCTGTACAACTATCGCGACCTGCGCGAGCGTCTGCTGCTCTGCGGTCACCGCTTCGCCACGCAATCGGACACGGAGATTCTGGTTCATGCATGGGAAGAGTGGGGCGAAGACTTCCTGACCGAGCTGCGCGGCATGTTTGCTTTCGCCTTGCTTGATCTTCGCGAGCGCTATGCCACCGCACCGATTCTCTTCCTGGCGCGCGACCCGCTGGGCATCAAGCCGCTCTATTACACGCAGACGCCGGAAGGTTTTGCGTTCGCTTCGGAGGTTCGAGCGCTCCTCGCCTCTGGCGCGGTGCCTAAACGGCTGTCGCAGGACGCAGTCACCGCCTATCTTCTTTTTGGCAGCGTCTCGGAGCCGGTGACGCTTTTGGAAGGAGTGTTTTCCCTTCCTCCGGGACATCAAATGCTGCTGCACGTCCCGGAGCGGCGGCGCACGCCGCGCGCGCGGCCCTGGTGGGACCCTTTGGTTTCGCCCGCGGCACGTGAACCGCGCAAACCGCGCGATCTTCCTTCGGCGGGCAAAAAGTTGCGGCCGCTTCTCGAAGATGCCGTGCGCGCGCATCTCAACGCCGACGTGCCCGTGGGCTTGTTTCTTTCGAGCGGGCTGGACTCCGGCGCGATCGCGGCGCTTGCCGCTCAGGCACGGGGCGGAATCCAGAGCTTCACTCTGACGTTTCCGGGCACGGCGTTCGATGAAGCGGATCTCGCGCGGCTGGCGGCGAATCGATTCAAAACGAAGCACACAGAAGTGCCTTTGAGCGGAGAGTCGGTCCTTGCGCGGCTGGATGAAGCCCTTGCCGCCCTCGACCAGCCCACCATGGACGGAATCAATACTTATTTTGTTTCCTGGGCCGCGAGAGAAGTTGGGCTGAAAGTGGCCTTGTCGGGGCTGGGGGGAGATGAACTTTTCGCCGGCTATCAAACTTTTGCGGATACGCCGCGCCTTTCGAGACTGATCGGATGTGCATGGTATGTGCCTGCCGCGGCGCGGCGAATGACTGCTCCGCTCGTTGCCGGTCTGGCGGCGCGGCAAGGTTCACCGGACGCCGCGCGCAAGGCCGCAGCCGCGTGGGCTTACCCGGACGCTTTGCCGCATCCCTATTTTTTCGCGCGGACGCTCTTCCCGCCGGGACAGCTCGAACGAATCATCGAGCCGCGGTTTCGCCCGAGCACGGTGAACGCCGACGGCGTCACGCTCGAGCCAACCTGGCTCGGCTGGCTCGAACGGACGGCTGATGAAGCGCGCAAGCTGCAACCGGTTGCCGGAGTTTCCTGGCTTGAAATGCGCACTTACATGGCGAGCACGCTGCTGCGCGACACCGATGCCGTGAGCATGGCGCGTTCGCTGGAAGTTCGCGTGCCGCTCCTCGACACGCCCCTGGTTGAATTTGTAGGGTCGCTGCCGGATGCGGCGCGCCGCCGCCTCGGCGCACAAAAGGCTCTGTTGGTGGAAGCGCTCGGCGATTTGCTGCCGCAGGAAATTCTCGCGCAGCGAAAACGAACGTTTACCCTGCCGTGGGAAGCGTGGCTGCGCGGTCCGCTGCGCGCGCGGATGGAGGCAAGCTTCGCGGACCCTGCGCCGCCGCTGGCGGCCTATCTTCGCCCGGGGGGCGTTCGCTCGGTCTGGACGGACTTTCTTGCCGGGAAAACCACCTGGTCGCGCCCCTGGTCCTTGTACGTCCTGAACGAGTGGTGCCACCGGCACCTCGCCGCATAAACTTCCGGTAAGGTACACTGACAAATCGCGAGATGAATATACTTGGGATCAATGCGTACCACGGGAACGCTTCGGCGGCGATCGTCTGCGACGGCAGGCTCATCGCTGCCGTCGAGGAAGAGCGCTTCAACCGCGTGAAGTACGCGGCGGGGTTTCCCGCGCAGGCGATTCGTTATTGCCTGAAGGAAGCGGGCCTCACGCTCGCGGACATCGATCACGTTGCCGTGCCGCGAGACCCGTACGCGAGGCTGGGGACAAAACTTTTTTACGCGCTGCGCATGCTGTCTTTCGCGCGGGAACGCGTGAAGGTTCTCGCGAAATTCACGGGTATTCCGGAGGCGCTGGCGTCCGCCTTTGATGCCGATCCCAAAAAACTTGCCGCAAAGTTTCACCGCATCGAGCACCATCAGGCGCATCTTGCGAGCAGTTTCTTCGTTTCGCCGTTCGAACGCGCCGCGTTGCTTTCCGCCGACGGACTCGGCGATTTCGCCAGCACGATGTGGGGCGCCGGCGAGGGCAACCGCATGAGGATCGACGGGTCGGTAGCTTTCCCACATTCGCTTGGACTGTTTTACAGCGCGGTGACGCAGTATCTCGGCTTCCTGAAATTTGGCGACGAGTACAAAGTCATGGGGCTCGCCGCTTACGGCCAACCGGAACAGCTCGGCGTTTTTCGCGACATCGTGCGATTTGAGAGCCGCTCCAACGGGAACGGCTTCCGCCTGGGGCTCGATTACTTCTCGCATCACCGCACGGGCCCGGAAATGTCCTGGGCCGAAGCCGATAAGACGCCGACGCTCGGCAAAATGTTTTCGGATGAAATGGCGAAGCGCCTCGGGCCGGTTCGCCCCCCCGAAGAAGCGCTGGAGGAGCGACACCGCAATCTCGCTTGTTCGCTGCAGGCGCGCCTCGAAGAAGTTTATCTCGGCATGTTGAAAAAACTTGCCGAGAGGACGGGGCTCAAGGCCGTTTGTCTGGCAGGCGGTGTGGCTTTCAATTGCGTGGCGAACGGGAAAATCTTTGACGCGACACCTTTCGAACAGGTCTATGTTCATCCGGCCGCGGGAGACGGGGGCTTGGCAGTCGGCGCCGCATACTACGTCTGGCATCAGAAACTCGGCAAGCCGCGCTCCTTCGTGATGGATCACGCTTACTGGGGACCCGGATATACGCGGGAAGAAATTCGCCGTGCGATCGAGGCCAACGGGCTGGCACAAAGGGGCTATTCCATCGCCGAGTTGAACGAAGAGGACCTTCCCCGCCGCGCCGCCGCGATCATCGCGGATGGAAAAATCCTCGGCTCGTTTCAGGGCCGCGCCGAATGGGGTCCGCGCGCGCTTGGCAATCGCAGCATCGTTGCCGACCCGCGCCGTCCGGAAATGAAGGAAATCCTCAACCGGCGGATCAAACACCGCGAAATCTTTCGTCCGTTTGCGCCTTCCATTCTCGCGGAAGCCACCGCCGAGTATTTTGAGAAGTCGCACCCTTCGCCGTTTATGACCCTGGCCTACTCCGTGCGGCCGGAGAAACGCGACAAGATCCCAGCGCCGACGCACGTGGACGGGACGGGACGGCTGCAAACCGTCACGCGCGAGGCCAATCCGCGCTATCACTCGCTCATTTCCGCCTTCCGCGATCTGACGGGCGTGCCCGTCGTGCTCAACACTTCCTTCAATGACAACGAGCCGATCGTCGGCCGCCCCGAAGAAGCGATTGATTGCTTCCTGCGCACGCAGATGGATGCGCTGGTCCTCGGCGATTTCCTGATCTCGCGCCCGTAACATCTGATTGTCCAATTTGGAACTCACAGCCTCTAGCCAGAGTTGACGAAGTGTGGCAAGCTATCAGCCATGGGAAACAAGGACAGAGGAAAACGCGAAGTTAAGAAACCGCCGAAGAAGAAACCCACCGCGCACGAGTTGCAACGGGCGGCCGCGCCGGTCTTCAAGAAGCCTGCCTGAAATCGCCAGGCGGCCGCACCCCGCACAGTAACGGAACTCTGTACAATCTTTCCGTGCGCATCCTGCTGCTGAATCTTTATTACCCGCCGGACACTTCCGCGACGGCGAAGATGGCGCACAGCGTCGTGGATACTATCTCCAGGTCCCACGACGTGACCGTGCTATGCGGACGGCCGTCGTACGACCCCACCGAACGGCGTTCGTGGCGGCCTTACCAAACGGAAATTGCAGGCCGGGCGCGTATCATCCGCGCGGGTTCAACGGACTTTCCACGCTTGGACATGAAAAAACGCTTGTTGAATTACCTCAGCTACGTTGCGCTGGAGATTCCGCGCGCGCTTCTTGCGCCTTGCGATGTGGTGGTGGCGATGACTGATCCGCCGTTGCAGGGCATCGTCGGGGCGATTGTGGCTACGCTGAAACGCAAGCCGTATGTGTACAACATCAGGGACATGTACCCGGACATGGCCGTGGGGGGCTCGATCGTTGAACCCGGCAGGCTCGCGAGGATCTGGGAAAAACTGCATCGCTGGGCGCTGCGACGCGCGGCGCGCGTCATCGTTCTCGGCGAAGACATGCGCGCGCGCATTATCTCGAAAGAGGTGGACCCCTCCCGGGTACTGATCGTTCGCGATGGAACCGAAAGTCTCCCGCTGAATATGCCTCTTCCGGCACCAGATCCCGAGGTTGTCCGCGCGATCCGCGGGAATTTTTCGTTTGTTCTTGTGCACGCCGGCAACCTTGGTTTCTACGGGGCGTGGAACACGCTGGTGACCGCCGCGCGCCTGCTGGCGAACGAGGGTGTGGGCCTAGTGTTCGTGGGCGATGGCGCGCAGCGATCGCAAGTCGAAACGGCGGCCGCGGGTGCCGCCAATATCCGTTTTCTGGAGTTTTTTCCGGCTAGCAAGATTCCCTCCGTCCTCGCGGCCGCCGATGCCCACGTCATTACCGTGAAGCGGGGCCTGGAAGGCGTGGTAGTGCCCAGCAAAATGTACGGGATTCTGGCGGCGGGAAAACCCATCGTCGCGGTGGCGCCGAAAGAGACGGATGCGGTGTCGCTGGGGATTCACCGCGGCTTCGCGGTCGCCGCCGATCCTGACCGCCCCGCGGAAGTCGTCAGCGCTGTGCGCGCTCTGGCTTCCAATCCAAATAAGTTGAAAGCGATGGGCGAGGCGGCGCGGGCCGCCGCTCCCGACTATGATCGAGCTAAGGAATTGCAAAAATTCGTGGAAATCCTCGATGGCCTGACGGCCGATTAGAGGATCAATGGGCACACAAGCGTGACGACAACGGACGGACTTGGGCGGGGAAGACTGTCCCTAATCCCTATCACCCGTTCCCCTGCTCCCGTTCGCCTAGTCACTTCTTCTTTCATTCTCCATTGAAGCGAAACAAAAGTCGCAGTATGGTGTTAAGGCTGCGTAGGGCAGCCATCTGTTAGCTCGACTTGGGAGCCGGACCCCTAACCCGGCGAAGATCGCGTGAGACACCGGCCGCACCGGTCTGGCTGGATTCGACTCACCTGACAAACGAGGTTGCATGGCCGCAGGCCTGCTCGCTTTTTTCATCGCCCTATTGGCATCGCTGATGCTCGTCGTTCCCGTGCGCGCCCTCGCGCTGCGCGTTGGAATGGTCGATCTGCCGGGGCCGCGCAAAGTTCATCTGACGCCAATCCCTCTTCTTGGCGGGCTGGCGATGTACGCCGCGGTGGTGATAGCGGTGCTGTTTGCGTTCAACGGGCCGGCGCGCGCCCAGATTGTGGGCATCCTCATCGGCGCGACGCTTGTCGCCGGTGTCGGCATTCTCGACGACCGAGGGTTGCTTCACCATCAGATCAAACTGTTTGTGGGCATGCCGCTGGCGGCGGCGATACTCCTGGCGAGCGGAATTCGCGCGCAGGTTTTCAGCGTGCTCGTGGGCGGGCGCGGCGGGGATTTTCTGGACGCCGTTCTCACGGTGGTTTGGGTGGTGGGGATTACGGCCTCGTTCAGCATCCTCGATCACATGGACGGCTTGTGCGCAGGCGTCGCGGCCATGGCCTCCGTTTTCTTCGCCATGCTGGCTTACTTAAACGGGCAAACGCTGGTTACCACGCTGGCTGCCGCCGTTCTCGGCGCAGCGGCCGGGTTTCTCCGCTGGAACTTCAAGCCCGCGAAGATTTTCATGGGCGATGGCGGCGCCATGTTTCTCGGTTACCTGATGGCCACGCTGGGCCTAAAACTGCGCCTGGAGAATTCCAATCATCTGTGCGCGTGGCTTGCGCCGATCCTGATCCTGGGCGTGACTATTTTCGACACGACGCTGGTAACCATTTCCCGCTCGCGGCGCGGCCTGCTACCCTTTGCCACGCCCGGGAAGGACCACGCCGCTCACCGCCTTTCGAATCTAGGTCTCGGCCAACGCGGCGCCGTTCTGACGCTATATCTGCTCGGTGCCATTGGCGGCGGCGCAGCTTTGCTCGTCAGCTATCTCTCCTCGCGAGCGGCTTTCTTCGTTGGTGCTCTGGCCCTCTGCGTCATTTTTGCCGGCGTCGCGTGTCTCGAGCGCGCACCCTATGAACGCCAGACCCGCAAGACCATCACGGCCTCCTAAGACAACTTGCCGCTTCGAAAGCATTGTCCATTGCTGATTTTGAACTCTCCGCGTGTTGGCCCTCGGTGATGGATTCGCTATACTTACCGGGTACCCTCTCACTCATACCTCGCGAAGTCCCGCACGGGTCGAGCGGGAAGCAGGTAAATTTCTTGGCGTGGTATCCCTGATGAGTAGAACGCTCGGGGAACGCACGTCCTTGGGAAGCACGTAAACTGTGGCAAACACTAAATCACGGCCCCGGCTCGGACGGGGCGACCGGGAGGTCATCGTCGTGGGCGGCTCCGCTGCGGGACTCTTCACCGCGGCGAGCGTGGCACGCGGTGGCCGTCGCGTGCGCGTGCTGGAGTCAAAACCGCAATTCGAGCCTACCGCGCGCACGCTGATTGTGACGGATCACTTTCGCCACCAAATGGGTGCTTTCGCCCGCGAAAGCATCATCAATGAGATTCGCCGTTTCGAGCTCTTCACCGACGGCCGTTCGGCGCAGGTCGCCCTGACCAAGCCCGATCTCATCATCGAGCGCTCGCGGCTGATTCCGGCTCTGGCCCGCGAAGCCCAGCAAGCCGGGGCCGCGCTATCCTTCGATACGCGTTTCCTGGGAATCGGTCCGAATGCGCGCGGCTTGCGGCTGGAGGTTGAATCCGGCGGCAAGCACGAGGAGTTGCACGCGGACAGCGTCGTTGGCGCGGATGGCGCCGCGAGCCGCGTGGCGCGCGCTTCCGGATGGCCCCCGATCGAAACCGTGCCGCTCGTTCAAGCCATTGTGCGCCTGCCGAAAGATTGTCCTCCCGATACGACGCGCGTCTGGTTCGTGCCGGATGATACGCCCTACTTTTACTGGTTGATCCCCGAGTCGGCGGAACGCGGCGCGCTTGGCGTGATCGGCGAGCACGGCAGCGACACGAAACGCTGCTTCGAACGCTTCCTCGAAAAGAAGCATCTGGAGCCGCTCGAATGGCAAGGCGCGCGGATCCCGGTCTATCGCGGCTGGGTGCCGGTACGGCGGCAAATCGGGAACGGCGAAGTTTATCTGGTGGGTGACGCGGCTGCGCAGGTCAAAGTCTCAACTGTCGGAGGAATCGTGACCGGTTTTCGCGGCGCGCTCGGCGTCTCGCAGGCACTTTTACAGAACGGCAGGAGCCGGGAGCTTACGGCATTGCGGCGTGAATTGGGAACGCACTGGCTGATCCGCCGCGCGCTGCATCATTTTGAGCAGAAGGATTATTCACAGTTGGTCGATCTGTTGGACGCTTCCACGCGGCAATCGCTCGGCGAAATCAACCGCGATGAGTCCACACGTCTATTGTGGAATGTGGTGCGCCGTCAGCCCCGCCTGGTGCTTCTCGGGCTGCGCGGCTTGCTGATGGGGAAGGCGGAGCGAAGTTAGCTCTTGCCGGCGCTTTCGAATCCGCCACTCTAAATTGAGAATGAAAGGAAACTGAGTGCCGATGGCAACAACCGTCTTTGAAACCTTTGTTCCTCTAATCGAATCATTCACAATAGGGGATTAAGATCTCGCTTCGCATAGGGTCCTGCCCATCGGAGCTCATCACAGGGAGGGTTCGTTTTGCGTCTTTCAGTCATTGGCTGTGGATACGTAGGTCTAGTCACGGGGGCATGTTTCGCCGAGGCGGGGCACGAGGTAGTTTGCACGGACGTTGATCGCGAGCGCATCGCCAAGCTCAATGCCGGCGGCATCCCGATCTACGAGGAGCACCTCGATCAGATTCTCGCGTCCGCCCACAAGGCCGGACGAATTTCCTATACCGACGACGCCGGTGAAGCCATCCGCGCCGGAGACGCCATCTTCATCTGTGTGGGGACCCCGCCAAAGGATTCCGGCGAGGCCGACCTCTCGGCCATCGACAACGTAGCCCGGCAAATCGCCGCGGAAGCGAAATCGCCTAAACTCGTCGTCGAAAAAAGCACCGTACCCGCGCGCACCGGGCTAGAACTCAGCCGCGCTCTTGCCGCGTATTCCAAGAACAGCAAAGTGAAATTCCGCGTGGCCTCCAATCCGGAATTTCTTCGCGAAGGCACCGCCGTCGAGGATTTTTTTCATCCGGACCGCATTGTTGTCGGCGTCGAGGACCCCTCCTCCGCCGCGGAACTTCGCGAGATCTATAGGCCGATTCTCGAGAAGAGTTTCCGCTGCCCGGTGCACAACGGGACCTGCCCTCCGGGCCACAAAGCCGAATTTCTCGTCACGACCATCAACAGCGCCGAGCTTATCAAGCACGCCTCGAATTCCTTCCTCGCGCTGAAAATCAGCTATGCCAACGTGATCGCCGATCTCTGCGAAAAAATCGGCGCAAACGTCGAGGAAGTTACCCATGCCATGGGGCTCGACGCGCGCATCGGCGGACAGTTTCTGAAGGCCGGACTCGGTTACGGCGGTTTTTGTTTCCCGAAGGACGTGCAGGCTTTCATTCACTTGTCGGCTTCCGTCGGAGTGGACTTTGACATCCTGAAGGCCACCGAACGCGTCAACAAACAGCGCATCGACCGCTATTTTGAAAAAATCCGCCAGGCGCTATGGGTGGTGAAAGGCAAGCGCGTGGCCGTCCTCGGACTGGCCTTCAAGGCCAACACGGACGACATCCGCTTCGCTCCGGCGCTGGAAGTCCTCAAGCGCCTGCTCGGAGAAGGCGCCGTCGTGCATGCGACGGATCCGGAAGCGATGCCGCGCACCAAGGCGCTCTTTCCGCAGGTGCACTATCACGAGGATGCCTACCAGGCTTTGCAAGATGCCGATGCCGCGCTGGTTTGCACGGAGTGGGATACCTTCCGAAAACTCGATTGGAACCGCGCCGGAAAAGTCATGGCGCGCAAACTGGTGATCGACGGAAGAAACCTTTATACGCCGCAAGGCATGCGGGAGAAGGGCTTCGAGTACTACTCCTTCGGCCGCGAGTAGTTTTCGCCTTCGACCGTTGAACTGCTGGATTTCAATCTCAAGCTTGTAGCTCCAGGCTTTCCATTTTCTATTTTCACTTTTCCTATTTCTTATTGAAGACCTCCTTGAAGTGTGCCAGCGTCAATTTCAATCCTTCTTCCAAGCTGACTTTTGGCTCCCACTTCAGGATGCGCTTCGCTTTGGTAATGTCCGGGCAGCGGCGTTTCGGATCGTCTTCTGGCAGCGGCTCGAAGACGATAGGCGGCGGGTTTTCAAAATGTTTGCGGACGCGCTCCGCGAACTCCAGAATGGTAATCTCCTGTGGGTTGCCGACGTTTGTCGGCATATGCTCATTCGACATCATCAGCCGGTGAATGCCTTCGATCAGATCGGCGACGTAGCAGAAGCTACGCGTCTGCTTTCCATCTCCATAAATCGTGAGCGGCTTGCCGCTGAGCGCCTGAAAGACGAAATTGGGCAGCGCGCGGCCGTCATTCAGCCGCATCCGCGGCCCATAGGTATTGAAGATTCGAACGATATGCGTGTCCACCTCGTGGTAACGGTGGTAAGCCATGGTCATCGCTTCGGAAAAGCGTTTCGCTTCGTCGTAAACGCCGCGCGGCCCGATGGGATTGACGTGTCCCCAGTAGTCTTCGTGCTGCGGTGAAACTTCTGGATCACCGTAGCATTCGCTCGTGGAGGCCAGAAAAAATTTGGCGTCCTTCGCCAGCGCCAGTTCCAAGGCGTTCTGCGTGCCGACGGAGCCCACCATCATCGTGGCGATAGGATGCCTCAAGTAATCGGGAGGACTCGCCGGCGAGGCGAAGTGCAGCACGTAACCCACTTGTCCGGCCACTTTCAGCGGCTTGCTCACGTCCGCCTTCTGGAACTTGAACTTTTTATTGTCCGCCAGATGGCTCAGGTTGCCCTTGGCCCCGGTGATGAAATTGTCTATCGCCAGCACGTCCCACCCTTCGGCGAGCAGCCTGTCGCAAAGATGCGACCCCAGAAACCCCGCCCCGCCCGTCACCACCGCCCTCATGCACCCTCCTCCAAAAAATCAATTGGACAGTGTAACGTGACCGCTCGGGAACATCCAATCGTCTGAACCTCGGACAGTATGTCAGTCCCTGCTTGGCCGAGTTTGCGTCAATCAGGCATTTGTCTGATTGGCTTGCAATATCAGATGATTGGGGTTCCTCGCATGGAATGGAAAAGTCCGCAAAAGCGAGCGACTAGATCACCGCAAGGAAGAATCTTCGGAAGGGCTCGTGGTCGACAACGAATCAAAATGTCCGGTCAGCGGGAAGCGCAAGTACGCAAGCGAAGCTGAAGCGCTGGCGACAGCCTCACACCAGCTTGCAACCGCCAACACGCCAAAGGAACTTCGTGCCTATCTATGCTCCTGGTGTGACGCCTGGCATCTCACGAAAAAGGAAGGAAGAGGCGAGAAGGATCGGAGATAATCGACTAATAAATCGTCCCGTGAAGTTGACGTGGAGTCGGATAATCGCAAAGTACGGGAAGTACGGGCATTTGTCCGGTCAGGCATTGGCTCCCTAAACTGCCGGTGAATCCGTTCCCGATATGCTTGATGCAGTTCAACTTATTATTCAAAATAGGGCACAGAGTTGCGTTTCCGCAAGACGGAGTCCAAACAACATGAGTAATTTGACATCCTCGCGTTCCTTGGCAGCTCTTCTAACCTGCGGATTATTGGTCGCAAGTATTCCTTCGCGCGCCGACGAAGGCATGTGGACCTTTGACAATCCTCCCCTCCAGCTCTAGGAGAAGTATCATTTCACGCCAACGCAGGAATGGCTCGACCACGTACGGCTCTCCTGCGTGCGCTTCAATGACGGCGGCTCGGGATCATTCGTAAACGCCCGCGGTCTGGTCCTGACAAACGCTCATGTGGCCCGCGGACAGTTGCAGAAAAACTCCACGGCGGGACACGACTATATCAAGGCCGGATTTTATGCGGCTACGCCGGATCAAGAGATGAAATCGCCTGATCTGGAAGTAAATGTGCTCGTCTCCATGGAAAATGTTACGGAGCGCGTGCGTTCAGCAGTGAAGAATGCGAAAACCGATCAAGATCAGTTTGCCGCGCGCAAAGCGATTCTGGCGGACATCGAACGCGAGAGCAGGGAGAAGGCCGGCCTGCGGTCCGACATCGTGACGCCCTATCAAGGCGGCGAATCCTGGCTCTGTGGCTACAAGAAGTACACCGATGTGCGTGTCGTGTTCGCCCCGGAAGAGCAGATCGCCTTTTTCGGGGGCGATCCGGACAACTTTACCTACCCGCGCTTCGATTTGGACTTTGCGCTGTTTCGGATTTACGAAAATGGGAGACCGCTCGAAAACAAGAATTATCTGAAATGGAATTCCAAGGGCGCCAGCGAAAACGAATTGGTTTTTGTAACTGGGCATCCAGGTTCGACGCAACGCCTGGACACTGTTGCCCAGCTCGAATTCGAGCGGGACTATCTCGAGACCAATGTGATCAAGAGGCTGAAGTATCGCATTGCTGCGCTGAAAGCCTACGAGGCCCTCGGTGAAGAGCGGGCTCGCCAAGCCAGTTCGCGCATCTTTGGCCTCGAAAACGCGCTGAAAGCCTTCGAAGGACGTTACAAGGGGCTCCTCGATAAGAATGTCATGGACCAGAAAAAGCGGGATGAAGAAGAGTTCAAGTCCAAGGTGATGAGCAATTCCGAGTGGAAACAGGCGTATGGGGCGGCCTGGGACGCCATCGCGGAAGCCATGAGAAAAGATTCCACCAGGATCAAGCAATCCCTGTTTCAAAGCACGGATTCTCAGCTTGGGATTATCGGCGCGACAATCGTGGAATACGTTGCGGAGATCAAGAAGCCCGATGGGGAACGCCTCGACGGCTACCACGAGGCACAACTCGATGCCACGCGATTCGACCTGTTCTCTCCCGCTCCGATCTATCCCGCATTTGAAATCGCGCGTATGACCGCCTCTCTGGAACAGGCATTGCAGGGGCTGGGACCTGATAATCCGTTTGTGAAAACAGTTCTCAACGGACGCTCTCCGAAGGCTGCCGCCACAGAAATTGTGAACGGTACGAAACTGGCCGACCCGGAAGTGCGGAAAAAGATGGTGCAGGGCGGTGAATCGGCGGTGGCCGCGTCCATCGATCCGATGGTCGTGCTGCAGCGGAATCTGGATCCGATCCGCCGTGAAATGGTCAAGTGGTCAGAGGAGAACGTGGATGGCGTGCTGCAACAGGCAGGCGAGAAGCTCGGGAAAGCGCGCTTCGCGGCTTATGGAAAAAACACCTACCCCGACGCCACATTCACACTACGTCTTTCGTACGGCCAGGTGAAGGGCTATCCTATGAACGGAACCAAGGCGCCCTACAAGACCACTCTCGATGGCTTGTACGACCGCGCGCAGAGTTTCGACTTTAAGGGGCCGTTCGCGCTTCCATCACGCTACGTGGCGGGACGTGACAGACTGGATTTGTCCACGCCCGTCGACTTCGTCTCTACCAACGACATCACGGGCGGCAATTCCGGCTCCCCGGTAATCAACCGCGATGCGGAAATCGTCGGGCTCATCTTCGACGGCAACATCGAATCGCTGGTGGGAGATTTTGTTTACAACGATGAAGCAAATCGCGCCGTCTCCGTACATACCGGCGTGATCACCGAAACCTTGCGCAAGCTGTACAACGCGCAACGCCTTGCCGATGAACTGAGTGGAATCGGTTCCGCCCGATAACTGGCTGAGGACTAACTCCTGGGTAGCCGCGCGTTACCGGACACTGACATCAAGTCTTTGATTAGCGTGTTTTACGCGCAAGTGGATTGTTTCCGGGTGCCCGGGATCCGGGCGCAACGCCGAGGGGCAGCGGCTAGTCGGCTGCGAAGGAGGTCACTTCTACAAGCCTGACGCGATGCGTGGTGCCTATGACCACGGATGCGGCGTCAAACTGCCAGATCAATCGGGCCGTGGTTATCGCAATGTCCCTCATGCACATGGTGCAGATGGCCTGTAACGAGGTAGTCGGTATGATCGCCGTGGGGGACAGCTTCATGTCCGCAGCCGCGGCCGTGCTGGTGACGGCCATCGTGACCGCCGCAGGTGTGTCCGCCGCTGCATTGCGCCGGATTCTTGGAATTCACGTCGAGCTTGTGTTCATCCACATGGTCGCCATGCACAAAGTGCATGTGCCCATCGTGAAGGAAACATTGATGCCCATTGTGCTTCAGGGCGCTGTGGCCGCACTTATTTCCATGCTGGTGTGCGTGTTCTTGGTGAACTTGGTGGTCCATACGAATGGTCCTCCTTTGGGTGTGATGCTCGGGACTCTCGCTCGGATGCGGCAGGAATCGGTAGTTAGTTTATGGAGGCGCGTCACGTAGTGGCGGGTCTTTAGACCCGTGCCTTTCAGGGCGCCCGGCACAGAATCGGATAATGTGCGGCGACCATCATAAGTCGGTGGCCGGGCCCGCCGATTGACCGGTTCGACAGGGCGGGATAGCATGCGGCGGTTCCCAAATGGCAAACTCGGACAATCCTGCTGTGGTTTCTCGGCCGCGCTCCCGCAGGTGGCTCAATCTTTCCGCCATCGGTGGCGGCGGCTTGGTCCTTGCCGTAGTGATCTTCTTCGGTGTGGGCCGTTGGCTCGTGGTGGAGGACCCGCTTGTGAAAGCCAGAGCGATCGTGGTGCTCAGCGGTGCGATGCCGTTGCGGGCCATCGAAGCGGGGAAACTCTATCGCGAAGGGTACGCGCCGGAAATCTGGCTTACTCATTCCACGGAGCCCGGCGAGACTCTGGAAGAGATGGGCATTCCCTTCGCCGGCGAGGATTATTACGACACCCGCGTTTTGATTCACGAAGGAGTGCCGCCGGACGCGATTCACGTCCTCGAACCGCCCATCGTGAATACCGCCGACGAAATCAAGGTCGCTGCAGCTACACTTGCGCGCGGGAAAGCCGGCGCTGTGATTCTTGTGACCACAAAAGCCCATACCCGGCGGGTCCGCCTGCTCTGGCGGAGGCTCGCTCCCGGCCAGGGACGGGCCATCGTGCATGCCGCCTCCGGCGATCCCTTCGATCCCCGGCACTGGTGGCGCACTACGAGCGATGCTCTCGATGTGGCGCGCGAAGTCTTGGGCCTGTTGAACGCCTGGGCGGGCCTGCCCCTGCATCCGGCGCGTTGAGATGTAAGCTTTTTCCAAGTGGCGAACGGTAAGTCCTTAGAAAAAGAAAAAGCGCTTGCGGCGCGGCGGAGGCAATTCAGCTTCGATGTCCGGAATGTGCGGCAACTGTCGCCCCTCGAAGGCCGCGAGCGGATTATCCTGGAACAGAGCGCGCGCCTTCTCTTCGCCGAACCGGCCGGCAACCACTTTGTAGGCAGGTTGCAGGCGGAGCGGCCGGCCTCGCGTGTTGTGCGCATCGCTGGCCACGAAATGAATGAGTCCCTCGCCGATCCACCGCAGTGCAATCTGCTGGGAACCGGCGCCGAAACTTCCGGTCAGCGCGCCTCCGGTCACCTGCGCGAAGCAGCCCTGGCGTACCCACTTTTTCAGGCGCTCCGGCCGCGTGCGCAAAATGCCGTTGCGTTCCGGGTGGGTGATCACGGGCTGCACGCCGGCAAGCTGAATCTCGTGCAACGTCTGGTCCATCGCAGGCGGGATGGAAAACTCGCTGAACTCCAAAAGCAGGAACTCATGCTGGTTGATGCAATAGTGTGCGGCATCCTTGTGCAGCGATTCGAGATTCTCCGGATTGAGATGAAAATCGCAGCCGGTGGCGATTTTCAGCCGGTCGCCGGCCTTGGCTTGCAGCTCATCTCGGAGCTGGCGCACGCGCGCAAAATCAAAAGAGTATCTGTTGCTGGAGTGCGGCGTTGCGACGAGGTGTGTAATTCCATCGGCAATCGCCGATTCCGCCATCCCCATCGATTCTTCCATGGTGGCCGGGCCGTCATCGAGACCCGGCAGAATGTGACAGTGCAAATCGACCATTTGGATTAACCGCCCCCTAGCGCCACCACGCACCCAGCGCCTGCCACGCGCCGAGTAAAACCAGGATCACCGCAAAAACCTGGCGCATCCTTTGCGGCTTGATCTTTTTCGCCAGGAGTCCCCCCGCGATGCCGCCCAAAAATACACCCGGGATCAGCAGCAACCCGGTTTTCCACGACACGAATCCTTCCTTCGAATACGCCATCAGCGCCAGCACGCCGGTGGGTGGTATCAGCGCCACCAACGAGGTCCCCTGCGCGCGATGCTGGCTGAAGGCAAACAGCAGCCCCAGGAGAGGGACCAGAAGGACGCCACCGCCAATCCCGAACATTCCCGAGGCGACTCCGCAAACGCCTGCGATCGCGAAGATGCCCGCGCCTCGGCCAAACCCCTCAGCCACGGGCAATCTCTTCCACTTGGCAAGCGCCACGGCCCTCAAGCTGCGCCTTTCTCCAGAGCAGAAATCCCGACAGCATAAGGAAGCAACCGAACAATCCTTTCAGGTTCTGGGATGGCATGGGGAGTGCGATCAGACTCCCCCCATAAGCGCCGAAGAGCATTCCCAGCGCGCACAGAATCCCTGCATTCAAGTCCACCTGGCCCTGTTTCCAATACTCGCGCAAGGCTCCGAGTCCGATTGGCGGCAACATGACGAAAAGAGAAGTGCCTTGCGCCAAGTGCTGGTCCAGGTGGAGCAGATAGACCATGGCCGGCACCAGAACGACGCCACCCCCGATGCCGAGGAGGCCCACCAACACACCAACGCCAAGTCCGAGTAGAAGAATGATGAATGTCATAGTGACCGGACAGTTTCGCGCGTATGGCCTCGATAAAGCGGATCAAGCACTTCTATTTTCCACCCTCCGGCCGTCCGCAGCAACCTCCCTTAAACAAGCTGTAACGTTTAAAAATGGGCTGCTTTTTTTGTTTGCGGGGAACCTGCTATATTTACATGTCTTTGTCACGTCGGCCCTGCGGCCTACTGGCGGCCGTGCGGCCGCCCGCAACGCGGAATCCCCGAAAACGTGAATCCCCTGACCGCGACCCGGCCGGGGTCAGACATAAAATAAAGAGGAGTGCGACGGAACTCATGCCAATCGACCGGAAACCCGAATTTTTCAAAGGCGCCCAACTCAAGGTGGGAATTATTGGCTGCGGCTACGTCGGTCTGCCGCTGGCGCTGCGCTTCGCCGAAGCGGGGCACAAAGTTACGGGATTTGATACCGATCCCAACAAAGTGACGATGCTCAATGCCGGCAAGTCCTACATCGAGCACATTCCTCAGAACAAGATCCAGCAGTTCGTCAACAGCAAGCACTTCAGCGCAACCAACGATTTCGCGAAGCTGAAAGATGCCGACGCCATCCTCATTTGTGTTCCCACGCCGCTCGACGAGCGCCGCGAACCGGATCTGAGCTACGTCGAACAGACCGCCATTTCGATCTATCCCCATCTGCAAAGGGGACAGCTGGTAGTTCTCGAGTCGACGACTTACCCGGGCACAACCGAAGAACTGGTTCTCCCCATCCTGGAGAAGAGCGATTTGCGCTGCCCCATCGCCGCCGGCCCGGAAAATGAAAATGTCCCTTGCGATTTCTTCCTGGCGTTTTCGCCGGAACGCGAAGATCCCGGAAACAAGCAGTTCGGCCTGGCACAGATTCCCAAGGTTGTTGGCGGACTGAATCCGCCGAGCGGCCGCGCCGCGCAAGCGCTCTACGCGCAAGTCGTGGCACGCGTCGTTCCGGTCAGCTCGACGCGCGCCGCGGAAATGGCCAAGCTGCTTGAGAATATATTCCGCTGCGTGAACATCGCGCTAGTCAACGAGCTTAAACAGCTCAGCCTGCGGATGAAAATCGACATCTGGGAAGTGATCGACGCCGCAGCCACGAAGCCTTTCGGTTACATGCCGTTCTATCCAGGCCCGGGTCTGGGCGGCCACTGCATCCCAGTGGATCCGTTCTATCTTTCCTGGAAAGCCCGTGAATATGATTTCGCGACGCGCTTCATCGAGCTTGCCGGCGACGTCAACACCGCGATGCCGTACCACGTCGTCGACGCGGTCGCCAATTCGCTGAATAATCACAAGAAGAGCATGAAAGGCTCCAAGATTCTCATCCTCGGCGTGGCCTACAAGAAGGACGTGGATGATCTGCGCGAATCACCATCGCTGAAAATCATGCAGCTTCTTCAGCAGCGCGGCGCGCTGCTCGACTACAACGACCCCTTTTTCCCGCAACTGCACAAGATGCGGCACTACAATTACGAAAACATGAAATCCGTGCCGCTCACTCCGCACACGCTCGGAAGCTATGACGCCGTCATTATCGCCACGGATCATTCGACCTATGACTATGCTGCGATCGCCGATGCCGCAAAGCTGGTCATTGATACGCGCAACGCCACACGGCGCGTCGTGCGCCATCGCGAAAAAATCGTGCTTTGCTAGGCAGCAATGACCTCGTCTACCCAAGAGATTCGCCGCCAGCTCGAGGAAAGCGCTCGCGTGAAACAGAGTTTTTCCGTTGAACTGATCGGCCGGATCGCGCAATTCGCAGAGAAATCCGCAGCCGCTCTGCGCGCCGGGGGCAAGCTCGTTTTTTTCGGAAACGGCGGCAGCGCCGCGGATGCCCTGCATCTCGCCGCCGAACTGGTCGTCCGGCTTCGAACGGAACGTCCAGGCCTGGCGGCCCTGGCGCTCACTTCGAATCCTTCAGTACTGACCGCGGCAGGAAACGACTACGGATTCGACCGTATCTTTTCCCGCCAGATTGAATCCCTCGTCGCAAAACACGACATTCTTGTGGCGCTCACGACAAGCGGCAATAGCCCCAATGTTATTCGCGGCGTTGAAGCCGGGCGCACTCTAGGAGCGTATCTTGTGGCCTTCACGGGGGAAACGGGCGGTCAGCTCGCCGGCAAGGTTGATCTTCTCTTGAATGTCCCCTCGCAAGACGCGCAACGCATCCAGGAATGTCACATCACCATCGGCCACATCGCTTGCGGCGTCATCGAGCAGCTGGCATGTAATTGAGCGCCGTTTCGGCCGGTGAGAATTCCTCTGGATGGGGTGTTCCTACTTCGCTTTCCATAGCTCCACGCGCGCCGTGGCGAAGGGCATGATTGCCTCAAGCAACACCGGAGTCCGCGCGGCGTTATCCGCGAAATACAGCGTAAATGAGGCGTCCTTCATCTCCACGCCGCCGTCGAACACGCGAATCCCGATCTTTGAGGCAGTGTAATCTCCTGCCGGTACGTTCACCTTCTCGGAAGCGGCCGCGAGTTTGGCTTGCACATCGTACAGTTTGTGCCCGTCGTAGACCGGGCTGCGAACCTCCGGCGTTTTTGTCCAATCCACGTTCCGCAGGTACTGCATCAGCCCGAGCGGGTCGCGCGTGCCTGGCAGCACGCGCGCCTGCGTCGCATCCGGTGACGCGGGTTCCTTGCCAGTCGCGGTCATACGCTGGACGGACTCCACTTTCTGTCCACGTTCGCTCAGGTGCATCT